>SXGT01931859.1_pt1 | contig 29634 bp, 30 predicted proteins | sample 3176221 | NCBI WGS metagenome assembly SXGT01 (sample SAMN11356862, study PRJNA531348) | freshwater metagenome | isolation source: freshwater sample F1-120 | place: China: Fuxian Lake, Yuxi | collected 2017-12-25 | reverse complement strand
GGATTCGGTCCCTACAGTTTCCGCTTTCTTCAACCGCACCTCCAGACCGAGGTTCTTGCGACCTCCGATCACCCGCACAATGTTTTTCTGAAGTTAGCGATGGAGAGGGGAGCGGCTGCTGCGCTGCTGTTTGGGATGCTTGTCCTCTGGTGCTCTACAACTTGTTTGATTGCGGTCAGGAGAAAGCGAAAGGCGAGAAGCGACGATGTGCTCTCCGTCTTGATGATCGTAAGCCTTGCAGGTGTTTTGCTGCACAATCTGATCGATTACAATCTGCAATTCGTAGGGATTGCCTTGCCCTTCTGGTTCAGTCTTGGGCTGATCGTGCCAAGAGCTTCCGGTGACAAGAGCGGTACCTTCTTGCGACAGAATATCGTGTCACTCGTTGTTGCTTTGGCATTGATTACGATCACTCTCGTAGAGGGGCGGTTTCTTGTTTTCAGTTCTCTTGCTCGAAGAGCGGAGGCTGCAGGTGACGATGCCACCGCACTTCTCTGGTATTCAAAAACTGATGCATCACTCTTCCCAAGAGATGCATGGCTGAGCAGAGCGCGTCTCCATCTTAGAAATGACATGCCGGTCGATGCACAGACTGCAGTTGACCACGCACTGCGCGAGAATGAACACGACTATCGCGCTTGGAAACTGCAGGGAGAAATCGATCTCACATTAGGAAATCGCGGTGGAGCATTGTTTGCATTTGAGAACGCGTACAAATTCGGCAAATACAATGATCTCGGCATTGCGCGTGTGCTTTTCGAACTCCTGCTTCAGGAGAGCAAGCCTACTGTCGATGCCAGACGACACGAATTCGAGCTTCTCCTGAACGATTTCGGTCTCGCCATTCTGCAGAATATTCACTTCATCGATCTTTCGGACAATGTCGAGGAGCTCTCGAAGTTGGCCGAGCTTTTCATTCGGCGGTATCCGGCGGACGCATCGCTCTACAGAGCGCTGGAGGAGAAAGCGAAATCGCATGCCGAGCTGGAGCGATCTCGCCTCTCCGCAAGGCCAAGGGGTCTGCTTTGGTAGAACGATGTCAAGACGCATCGATTTTGCTCCGATGCCAAATCGCATTATGATCGGAATGCTTTCCCCCATATTCCATGACGAAGTCCTCCAAATTTCTTCTTTGCTCACTTCTTCTTCTCTCTGCCTGCGGCGGTTCCGATGAAGTAGAAATCGTCGAGGATAAAGTTCTCGAGGTGCAAAAATATAATACGGTGTACCAGGGTTCAGGCGATCCTGAGCATGGGAAGCAGAAGACATTCAAGTATGGATCGATCGATGGGGTAGGGGAGTCGAAGGCGAATGGAGTCGCATACTTTCCAACGTTTGAGGATGGCGTCTCCGTTCTTACGGTGAACGTGAATATTCTTATCGCCCCTGAGGGCAGCCATTATCAGGTGATGCTCTCGGACGGTTCTCCCACGGGGCTCATCGAGGTCGGAACGCTCTCAAGCATCATCGGCGATGTCAGGCATTCCGTTAAGCTTGTGACGGAAGAGGATATCGAGAATTACAATTCAATCCTCATTTATCTGATGCCTGACGAAGGTACGGGCGGACAAGGACTTGTGGCTCAGGGCACTCTGAAGAAGGCTTAGGAATTCTTTTCTGCGTCCTTTTCATTATCCGATAAGGTTATTGGTCGGAAGGCTGATGAGCATTGCGACTGTCACGAGCGTGATGAGGACCATGTGCGTGACGAGTAGACGCAGCGACAAGCCTCTGGAGATGCGAAATGTTGGGTTCATAGTTCGTGAAAAAGGTTGCGAATTGTAAAGGCTGCTTTGCTTTTGTCCAGAAATATGAACAACTTTTGTGTTCAACAAATTCCCGTCTGAATTTGGAGTTGTGGGAGGTCATCTCGCATTGGAACAATTGCTTTCGTTCTGTACTATAAAAAAGCGTCGGGGCGTAGTTCAGTTGCTCTACCCTTGATCATTCTTACCATCACTTTTTTTGTCGGGGCGTAGCTCAGTTGGTAGAGCGCGTGGTTCGGGACCACGAGGCCGGAGGTTCGAGTCCTCTCGCTCCGACCATTCGATTTTCAACCATTTCACCATGCTTACTGTTGGAGACAAAGCACCCGCATGGCGTGCGCTCGATCAGGACGGTCAGGAGATATCTTCAGTAGATTTTTCGGGAAAGCGCTATCTCCTCTATTTCTATCCGAAAGACGATACGCCCGGCTGCACGGTGGAGGCGTGCGGCTTTCGCGATCGATTCGATGAACTTTCCTCCCGCGTGACGATTCTCGGCGTGAGTTCGAACAGCGTCGAAAGCCACAAAAAATTCGCATCGAAGTATGTACTTCGCTTCTCACTTCTCTCAGATCCTGATCGCACTATCATCACTGCGTACGGCACGGACGGTCTGTCTTTCCCAAAACGCACTTCATTTCTCGTCAATGAAGACGGCTGCATCGGGAAGATCTACCAAGGCTTCGACTGCGCTCTTCACGCAGAGGATGTTGCCAGCGATGTGAAGTGATCTCGCCCTAGGGATTCTGTATTCCTTTCTGCTGCCTGACTTCGATTTGTTTGCGAATCGATTCCTTGGCTTTCTCCATCTTGGAGAGCATCTCTGTAAATTTCTTTCGCTTTCTCTGCCTCAGGTCTGCCTTCTGCTTCGATGTCAGTTTTTGAGGAGTGGAAAGAGTCTTCGCACGCTTTGCTCTCTGTACAGCTTCGGAAGCCTCGATCGATTGCAGCAATTCTTCGGCACTCAGTGACGAAGAGGCATTGCTTGCAGCGCTGACCAAGGTCGCCTGCGCGAGAAGGAAGACAAGACACATGCAGAAAGCCAATGCTTGTTGAGACGCTTTCATCATCGGTACACACTATACACTTTTTTGCTATACTTCCTTCACTACATTCTTCTTCCACTTCCTCATGCGTAAAATTCCTTTCCTATGGATCGTCGTTGCCGTCATCGTACTTTGCGTTCTCTGGATCATTTCGGGATATAACGGATTCGTTACGACAAAGGCAGCCGTTGACAATGCATGGTCGCAGGTCGAGACGCAATATCAGCGTCGCATGGATTTGGTTCCGAATCTCGTGAGCACGGTGAAAGGTGCTGCAAACTTCGAGCAGGAAACGTTCAGGGAGGTGACGGAGGCGAGAAGCGTGTTTGCTCAGGCCAAGTCCATCGGTGACCGTAGCGGCGAAATACAGGCTGCGAGTGGGTTCGATGGAGCTCTCTCGCGTTTGCTCGTCACCGTGGAGGCATACCCGCAATTGCAAGCGACGCAGGCGTTCCGTGATCTGATGACGCAGCTTGAGGGAACGGAAAATCGCGTGGCTGTTGCGAGAAAAGATTTCAATGATTCAGTCCTGGCCTACAACCTTCGAGTGTCCAGATTCCCCGGGCTTCTTCTTGCAAAGCTTTTTGGATTTGCCTCTGAGAAAGCATTTGATGCCGTAGAAGGTGCGGAGAAAGCACCATCGGTCGATTTCACTCAGTAACATATGGAATCGCGCACTACCTGCCTTTCGATGCGTCTAGAAGGGTTACTGTGCACAGGCCTTCTTCTCTTGAATTTCTCCACTGCACTTGCAGCTTTCGTTGTTCCTCCGAATGACGGTTTCGTCACCGACGTCGCTGCGATTCTGACGAGCGATCAGCAATCGTCATTGGAGAAAGCGCTTCAGGAATACAGAGAGAAGACCAGCAATGAAATTGCGATCGTCATTCTCTCCGATCTCTCCGGCGAGCCGATTGAAAATGCAGGCCTTGCGATTGGAAGAGAGTGGGGTATTGGTTCACAGGGAAAGAACAACGGCATTTTGATCCTGGTGGATTATGCGGGTCGCAATGTTCGTTTCGATGTCGGGTATGGACTGGAGGGAGCCGTACCGGACATTGTCGCCAAGGGAATCATCGATACTGACATCGTCCCGAAATTCAGAAACGCACAGTACTTCGATGGTCTTCTGCAGGCAGTTGTGTCGCTCCAGAAACACATCGGTGGAGAATTCACTGCAGAGCGTTACGCCGAGACACCCCAGGACAGTCCTATCGCAGGGTTGGCGTTTCTTGTTCTCTTCATTCTCTTTCAGTGGATTATTTCGGTTCTTGGACGAACGAAGTCCTGGTGGCTCGGCGGTGTTTTCGGAGGTATGGGAGGGGTTGCCCTCGCGCTGCTTTTCGGGTGGTGGCTGACCATTCCGCTTCTGATCCCGCTCGGGTTACTGCTCGATTATCTCGTCTCCAAAAACTTTCATTCTCGCGGAAGGACAAGCTGGTGGGCTGGCGGCGGATGGGGACCGGGAGGGGGTCGTTTCGGTGGAGGAGGAGGATTCGGCGGATTTGGAGGGGGCGGATTCGGTGGCGGGGGCGCCAGTGGCAGGTGGTAATTCTGGGGCTTCCAAGGATGCTACAATCGCACCATGAACTTCACTTCGCTTGGGATCGTTTCACTCATGCTCATCGATTTGATGCAGCCGCTTGTAACCTCTCCTCTTCCTTCCTCCCGTACTCGATATTCAGATTCAGGCTCCGGTATTTTGACAGTGGTCACGGATACTCCGGATGTCATCGGCTCCATTCCGCAGGGCGCGACGAGGGTTCCCTTTCTCACCGTGAGCATGTCGGCATCTTGTGATGCTGACATTAGAGTGACATCGGTCGACCTCAGGCACGAGGGTCTTGGAAATTCGCAGGACATTGCTTCCGTGTACGCAGTCGAAGGATTTTCCCGCATCAGCAGGGTGGCGAGGTTCGATGCCAAACGCTCGGCTCTCACCCTGCGCTTTCGGTCACTCGTGCTTCCGAAGTGCGGAGCTGTCACGTTTGTCGTGTATGCCGACATGAAGACCGACGCCGCAGTCGCGGCGGAGCACAGTATCGTTTTCTCTGAGTCTTCGGGGATTCTATCCACTGCGAGACAGCTCACACTTTCCGCCGGTGATTTGACGAAGCTGGTGATTGCTCCTCAGGGAAGCGCAGGCTCTCTGACGGTGAGAATGTTGCCCGTTCATGCCCGAGTCAGTTACGGCAGAATCGAGACCGTTGCCAGAATTCAGCTCACTGCTGGATCGAGAACGGCGCAACTGCTCAAAAGGATTACGTTTACGAATGAAGCCACTGCCAGAGATATGGATTTGCAGTGGTTATCCCTGGAAATGCTTTCCGGCACTGTTCTGACAGCTCCGCTCCCGCACATGCGCGGTTACAAGGCCACGCTCGTTTTCGACCCTACGTTTGTTCTGCATGCGGGGCAGACAGTGGTACTGAATCTGAAAGCTGAAGTTCGAGGTTCGCAGAGCAAGAAAATAGAATTCGGCATCGAGGAGCAATCCGATATTGTGTCGAGTCCCTACAGGGAACGATGACCGGTACATCACGAATCACCATCACTTTCCTATTTCGTCATCATTTGAGAGAGGAAGCCACTTCCTCAAACGAGGTGTTCCGTGGATACTGTAGAAAATGACACCGGATATTTCTTCAACGGATTCAGTCGACGGTATTGCATCGACACAGCCTGTGCAGTCTCCAAAACTTCCTCTGGCTTCCGCGATACAAAAGGATTTTCCTTCTGAGGCTGAGAAGAAATCGAAATCGAGGGCAATGATGATGCTTACTTTCCTCGGATTTTTGACACTGGCATATTTCATTTTTGCAGTATTTCTTCTTTCACAGTTTCCCCGCAGCGACGGAGGCGGAGAGGGTCTGAAGATGATCGGCACGCTCGTCCTTGCAGGAGGCTTAATCTTTTCAGCGCTTCTGGGCGCTCTCGGACTGATGAGAATTGCGTCGGTCGGAGATCGAAAACAGTTGAAGCTCATTGCACTCGTACGACTTCTCATCGGAGCGTTGCCTCTTTTTTTCGTCAGCGGCCTTTCCCTTTATATGATCAATCGCGAGCCACGGCTCTCCCTTGAATTAATTGAGCCTAGGGAAGCGGGTGCTCTTGTCGCACCAGTCTCGGTGACATTCGGCATGCCGACGACCATGAAGATTTTTGAGCAGCTCAACCTCATTCCGCTCAAGTATCAATGGGATTTCACCGGAGACGGAACGATTGATCAGGAAACCTTTGATTCGAAGGCGACATTCATTATCTCTCGATCCGGCGTCTATCCGATACGCGCGACCATTACGATGACCAACGGTATGCAGAAGATGGCTGAACTTCGACTGATTGTTGCCCGCCAAAGTTTTGCCATCGAGCCGATGCATCCCGTTATCGACGATCCCGCCCAGTTTTCCATCGAAAGCCTCTTGCCACAGGGCGGTGAAAATGCGCCCAAGTTATTGAGTGCGAAGTGGGATTTTGATGGCGATGGCATTGTTGATCTTGAGACGGATAAGCCGACGGCCACCAATGTGTATCGAAAGCTCGGCCAATCGAATGTCAGCGTGACATTGGCGTATTCAAATCAAACCCAGACTTCATTCCAGCGCCAGATAGAAGTTGTGAAGCCGCCGGAGCAGCCTTTTCAGATCACCCTCGAGGCGGAACCTGCAACCCTTCTGGGGCCGCCTCCTTTCGGTGCGGTTTTCACCCTGAAGACGAAGGAGCCGATTGCCAATGCCTCCTGGGATTTCGGCGACCAGAAGACGGGAGAAGGATTAAGAATCGCGCATGTTTTTTCTTCCGTTGGCAGCTATGCAGTCACCGCAACGATTCGCTCTCAGAGCGGAGCGACGGCAAAGTTATCCAAGCTTGTGAGGATTACGAATCCTTTCACCCTGCCTGATCTCATCTTCCAAGGAAAACCAGAGGTGAAGTCGTATGTCATCGACGGCGAGGTCCCGCTCACGGTGGATATCACGCCCATTACAGCTCAGCCGCTTATTTCATTTTCTTGGGATGCTCAGAATGCGACCGAGGTTCTTGCGACTGACAAAAGCTTTCATGCGGTCTACAGGGATGCAGGCCGATATTTTCTTGACCTCATCGCCATCGATCCCGACCAGAATGTCTACAGGAAGCGCATTATCGTCAATGCGAAGTCTCCGAAATCCGTCGTCAGTTTCACGATGGACCCCGCAACACCCACGGCCCCTGCAAGCGTTACCTTCGATGCATCCGATACCTACGTTCCATCCGGAGAGGAGATTACAGGATTCATCTGGGACTATGGCGACGAGAGGACCGGAGGATCGAATGCAGACAGCAAGTTCTCGGGCTCTCGCATCACTCATTTGTTCGAGAATCCAGGGACCTATGCGATCACACTGACAGTGAGAACCACCTCCAATCAGCTCTACACCGGACGACAGACACTCGTCGTGAAGGCGCCGATTATCGATGCATGTTTCATGCCCAGTCGGACAAATGGAAAGGCTCCTCTCGGGGTGTTCTTCGACGACTCCTGCTCAGCAGGGGATTTCGTTTCCCGCCTCTGGGACTTCGGTGACGGTTCTCAGAGCGACCAAGCAAGCCCGACGCACGTTTTCACAAAGTCCGGCACCTTTACCGTCACATTGGTTTCCACGACGAAGGATGGACGGAGGAGCAGCAAGACAGCTACGATCAGCGTCACTGCACCATGAAGTCCAAAACATTCATTCGAGTCGTGGCTCTTGCCGGCATCGTTGCGATTATTCTCGGTGCGCTGCTTCCTGCCATGAGCGCCTTCCAATAGCGGATTTCATTCTCCCATCTTTGCCGTTGCTTTCGTCAGAAACGACCCTGAGAGGATGTCTGGTTTTTCGCGAAGGAGAAAATACCCAGCGGAGGCGATCATTGCTCCGTTATCGGTGCAGTAACGCAGTGAAGCCGGCCACCTGATTTCCATTCCGCATCTTTTCGCGAGCAACATTGTCTCCTGCCGCAAATGCTCGTTTGCGGAGACTCCGCCCACAATATGCAATTCCTTTGCATCCGGCTGAAGTTGCATGGCGTATTCGACCGATCTGCAGAGGTGGGTGCAAATTGCATGCTGATAGCTTGCCGCAACCGATGCTCGCGTTTCGGGATGCTCCATTGCCTTCCCTAGATCTCGGATCAGATATTTCAATGATGTCTTTAGTCCTGAGAAGCTAAAATCACATGTTTTCTCTTTCGAAAGTGGCAGAGGGAAAGCGTATGCCGACGGGTCTCCCGCTTTCGCAAGCGATGCAAGCGCGGGGCCTCCGGGGTAGGGAAGGCCTAGCATGACAGCACCCTTGTCGAATGCTTCCCCCGCAGCATCGTCCCGAGTTGAGCCGAGTAGTCGACCCTCCGTATGGGAAAGCCGATACCAAAGATCTGTATGACCTCCTGATACGGAAAGAGCAAGAATAGGAAAAGAAGGTTCACTGTCTTCCTCAGCATCGCAAAGCCAGGTCGAGCTCAGGTGCCCCATCGTATGGTGAACGGGAATAATCGGTCTATTCCAGACGGACGAAAGCGTTCTGGCGGTCGTGGTCCCGACCAGAAGTGACCCAAGGAGACCCGGACCGAATGTCACTGCGATTGCATCCAGTTCTTTCGGTGTCATCGATGCATCCTGTATCGATTTCCGTATCACGGGCAGAATACTTTCCAATTGTTTCCTTGCAGCGTCCTCAGGAATCACGCCTCCTGTTTTTTCAAAATCTTTTCCGGAGCTTGCAATGACACAGCTGAGGACCGTACGACCGTTCTCGACGACGGCTGCAGATGTTTCGTCGCACGAAGTTTCAATTCCGAGAATGCGCAAGCGAAGGCGTGGAAAGTAAAGGATGTTTGGAAGGCATTGAAGGAGAGTCATTCAGCTGATCTTTGGCGTATGCCTCCTTTACCTTCCGACTTTCCAAACCTACCATACCTTCCAAACCTTCCATACCTTGATTTCCCTCTTCCCTTCCCGCACCGTCGCACTTGCACTCGGGCCCCTGAGCATTCACTGGTACGGGATTCTCTACCTTCTCGGCTTTTTGATCGGTGTGCAACTTCTTCCGAAGCTCCTCCGATACCGAAATATTTCGCTGAGCGAAAAACAGCGCGAGTCTCTTCTGCTGCACGTTTTTCTTGGCGTTCTCGTCGGAGGAAGGATCGGGTATGTGCTGTTCTATGGTTTCACCTTCTACGCTCAGAATCCTTTTCTGATTCTTGCGGTATGGCAGGGCGGCATGTCATCGCATGGAGGCTTCATCGGCGTTGCACTTATGCTGCTCAGGTTCGCGAGACGAAATCATGTGCCTCTTCTTTCGCTTACAGACGTGCTCATCGTTCCCGTTGCCATCGGACTTTCGCTCGGAAGGCTTGGAAATCTGATCAATGCTGAGTTGTATGGAACTCTCACCGCGCTGCCGTGGGGGATGGAGTTCCCGGGGGTGCAGGGCTTTCGTCATCCAACGCAAATCTATGCAATCCTGAAGGATCTCTTCATCGCTTCTCTGTGCTTCATGCATCTTCGTTCCTCATCTTCGCATGGCCGTACGACTGCACTTTTCCTGATGCTCTACGCGGTGCTTCGCTTCATCGTCGAAGCATTTCGCGACCAACAGTACGGACACTTGGTGATGATCGGATTGGAACTGAGTAGAGGACAGCTCCTCACGATTCCGTTGTTTGCCATTGGAGTCGGGATTTGGCTTTGGCGTTCACGGTTTGAAGCACGTCCCTGACAATCTCCCTTTCATTCCACGGAACCTGACCGACCGAGGTCATCATGCTTGTATCCGATCCTTTTCCGCAGAGAAGAACAATGTCACCCTCTTTTGCTTCCCTGAGGATCAGGCGGATGGCCTCCAGCCGATCTGAGATGCGCAGACAGACCCTTGCGTTCCCGCTGCCCGAAGCAATGCCATTTTCTCGGATGCTCTCGGTGCTCTTCAGAATGACGACGTCTTCAGAGACTCCCGTGAGAATGGAATCGATAATCGCTTCCGGATCTTCGCTGTAGGGATCCTCATTGGTAACGACGGTGATGTCCGCCAGTGTCGTGCAGATTCTGCCGATTACCGGGCGTTTTTCCTTCATGCGGTCGCCGCAACTTCCCGTCAGTACCAGTAATCGCCTTCCCTCAGGCAGCATCGATCGCAGGGTGGTGAGCGTTGCCTCATACGACTTCGGCGTGACCGTGAAGTCGACGTACACGGAGAAATTTTGCCCTGCATCGATACGTTCCATTCGTCCACCGACTCCCGAGAATGTTTGCAGAGATTTGATGATTGTTCCCAATCCCGGGGGAGCGGGAACCCCGCGAATGCAGCCGATCGCGCAGAGCGCATTCTCCAGATTGAATGCGCCGGGAATCCGAAGCGCCAACGGATGCCTTTCTGTGCCGGATGCCGACCGATCGTCCCATACAAGCGTTGCCGCAGAGCCCTCCTGCGTAACGCTGATCTCTTCCAACCACAGATTCAGCGGTGCACTGATCCTCGAGTCTATGACAGTCTCCTCCTTGTCGTACAGCAGCGTGTCTTTCGATGGAATGGCTTGCAGTAATGGCAGGGACTGATCCGAGTAATGCAGGACCTTAGTTCCTTTTCCGCGAAGCATCGAGAAGAGGAGCGATTTTGCACTGATGTATTCATCGATTGTCCCGTGATAGTCGAGATGTTCTTGCGATAGGTTCGTGATGCCAGCGACTGCAGGATACGTATGGTTCATTCTCCCTTGCAGAAGGCCATGGGAAGAGCATTCAAGTACTGCATGCGTGCATCCTTCGCGTACGAGCGTTCGTAGGAATTTCTGCACAAGAAAAGGCGAAGGAGACGTTTTTTGCGTGGGATTCCATCGAACCTCATTCCCGATTCTGAAGAACGCCGTCGAAAGCGCGCCTGCCTTGATTCCGCACTCATTCAAAATGTGCACGATCATTCCGACGGTCGTGGTTTTGCCATCCGTACCGGTAATTCCGATGACCGTCAGTTTTTTCGCAGGAAACCCGTACAAGAGCGCTGCAAGTAGGGCTTTTGCCCTGTGGTACGCCAGTCGAATTCTCGACGTTTCAGGGATGATGCTTCGGAGAAATTTCTTCATGGGAACGTAGCATAGCACGCACGGCTTCAATATCTTGTCCTATGGCTTCCTTGAGCTGTTCAGGTCCTGGAAAGTCCTTCACATTTCTGATTTTTCCTACAATCTCAATATTGACTGTTTCAGGTGCACGTTCGATCGTGGCATCGAGCACATGCACCTCGAGTGTTTCCGTGTCCTTGAATACGGGTCTCAGTCCATAGTGCATCGCACCCATGTACCTCTTTCCTGCAATGCTGATCCGGCAGGCATAAATTCCATGACGAAGCTCTTTCGGAGCTTGAGCAGGATCGATATTGATTGTCGGGGTGCCGATGCGTCTACCACGCGCTGAGCCGGAGACTACCTTCGCAGCTGTGATCTGGGCAAAAGTCATAGCATTGAAGGTGAATGGCGGAGAGGGAGGGCTTCGAACCCTCGAACCCCTTACGGGGTTAACAGTTTTCAAGACTGTCGCCATCGACCACTCGGCCACCTCTCCACGATGAGCAGTCTAGCATATGCTACAGTACCTCCACTCCTCCCTACTATGAGCCAAGATCTTCGCCTTTCGATCATCCGCAGTTTGTCGGCCTCCGAGCAAGGACTTTCCGATCCGGAAGTATCCAAAATTCGGGAATCATCAGGATTCAATGAAATTCCTCCGAAGAAAGAATCCGCCTTCAAGCTCCTCCTGAGCCAGTTTCAAGATACGATGGTTTACATTCTTCTTGCTGCGGCGGGAGTTTCCGTCATCGTTCCGCTCATTCGGCACGGGCATTTGGATCCTCAGGAACTGACAAATGCATTGGTGATCATGGCTATTGTTCTGCTGAACGCGGTCCTTGGTTTCACGCAGGAGTGGCGTGCTGAAAATGCCATTGCCGTTCTCGCAAGCTTGTCCGCTCCGAGAGTGAAGGTTCGACGATCGGGGAAAGTGTCCATCATTCCTTCGAGGGAACTGGTTCCCGGTGACATTATTCTTGTCGAGGCCGGAGATCGCATCAGTGCGGATGCAAGGTTGATCGCAAGTTCTTCGCTTGAGGTCGATGAAGCGAGTTTGACCGGAGAGTCGGTTCCTGCGGAGAAATTCCCCGAGACGAAGGTTGCAGCAGGCCTGATGTCTCCCGGAAATCTCTACTCTGCAACACTTGTGACCCGCGGGTTCGGCGAGGCCGTTGTGCAGTCCACGGGACTTTTGACCGAAATAGGAAAAATCACTTCGATGGTGATGAGTCTGAAACCTCCTCCTACTCCTCTTGAAATCGAACTGCAGCGAGCGGGTCAAAAAATAGGAATCGTTGTTCTTGCACTCTGCAGCGTTATTTTTGCCGCAGGCATACTTTCCGGAATGGAGATCGGTGAAATATTTTTCACCGCGGTCAGCCTTGCTGTTGCCGCAGTTCCCGAAGGCCTGCCTGCCGTTGTGACCATTTGTCTTGCCGTCGGTGTGCAGAGAATGATTAAGAAACATGCGCTCATCAGGAGGCTGGACGCGGTGGAGACACTTGGCAGCGTGACGGTCATTTGTGCCGATAAGACCGGTACCATCACCGAGAACAGGATGGCTGTGAAGCATGTATGGGTACCGGAGGGATCCACGCGGGAGCTGGCCCTGGAGATAGGCGCTTCCTGCAACAGGAGTGAGCTTCCCGATATCGGCGACCCGACTGAGGTGGCGCTGCTCAGGCAGGCGGAGTCCGAGCATGTCGGTCGTCTGCAGATTGCAGAAGAAGAACTCTCGTTTACTTCGGAAGCGAAATACATGGTGACGATTCACGAGAAGAACGGAGAAAAGCTGCGTTACTTGAAGGGAGCACCTGAAGTGATTTCTCGGTTTCTCGCAGAGGCTGACAGGAACGAGATGCTCAGCGAGAGTACAAAACTCTCAAGGTCGGGTCTTCGGGTGCTTGCATGCGCGTATCAATCGAACGGTCCGATCCTCGGTGCAGGACTGATTGCCATGATGGATCCTGCTCGCAGTGGAGTGAATGAGGCAATACTGGAGGCAAGAAATGCAGGCATTCGCACAATCATGATCACCGGTGATCATCCCGCAACAGCTCTGGCGATTGCGGAAAACGTCGGCCTGCTTTCCGACGGGGTGATCGATGGAGAGATGCTTGAGAAAATGGATACGGAGGACCTGCAGCATGCTCTGAAGAACATTTCGGTCTTCGCGCGCGTGCAACCGGTTCATAAGGTGAAGATTCTCGAAGCGCTTCAGGGGCTGGGTCACATCGTTGCGATGAGCGGTGACGGAGTGAATGATGCCCCTGCTCTCAAGCGGGCTCACGTCGGCATTGCCATGGGGCTGAAGGGCACCGATGTCGCGCGCGAAGCCGGAGCCATGATTCTGACGGATGACAACTTTGCGACCATCGTTACCGCGATCGAGGAGGGGAGGAGGATTTATGACAACATCAAGAAGTTCGTGATCTTCCTGATGCGCAGCAACTTGGGAGAAGTGATGATGATTTCCGGTGCGATGCTTCTCGGGATGCCCCTGCCTTTGCTTCCGCTCCATATTCTGTGGGTTAACCTTGTGACGGACAGCTTTCCGGCACTTGCGCTCGCAGTGGAGGACGGGGAACACGACATCATGGAGAGGAAGCCGAGAAGCAGGGCTGACGGCATCTTTACCGGTGAGTGGCCCCTTCTCATTCTTGCCGGCATTCTGAATGCATTGCTTGCTCTCGGTCTTTTCTTCTCGGTACATTCGCAGAATGCAGACAATCTTGTTCTTGCGAGGACGGTCGCACTGACGGCAACCATTGTCTTTCAGATGCTTCTCTCCGTTTCCACGAGAACGAAGGCTCCCGTCTTCTTGGATTCTCCTCACAAAAATCCTTGGCTGATTGCAGCGATTTTCTTCTCACTGTCTCTGCATTCCATACTCCTACTGACTCCACTTGGCCCTCTCTTCGATGTCGTGCCGATTCCGACTCGTCTTCTCCTCGAAACCATTGGCGCATCGATTCTGTGTTTCCTCTTCTTCGAGTGTGTGAAGTGGGTGAGGTACTCGTATGGAAAATGAAAAATGTATCCTCGCCACAATGCGAGGAACCATAAGCGGCCACGTACAAGTCGCCTTCAGCTCCTGTACATGGCTCGCCATAAACCGATAAAACAGCTTTGCGCTCGAAGCGCAAAGTACTGCTCCGTAGCGGAGCACTGTTTTATCTGGTTTATGGCGGAGAGGGAGGGCTTCGAACCCTCGAGACCTTGCGGTCTGCCACGTTAGCAGTGTGGTGCCTTCAGCCACTCGGCCACCTCTCCACGGTAAAGTATACGTGCAATACTACTTCTCTGCACTTCAAAATGATTCCCCTCGTTGAACCTTCAGTGACGGTCTAGAGACCGCTCATTTTCTCCTTCAACACCTCATACGTGAGCGTTTCGTCTCCAAGGCCTTTGACAGTGCGTACCAAGAGCTCCCCGTCATTCAATGCGAACGTTTCGATTATTCTGTCGAGTACGGCTTCGGAAACCAACACGCACCCCATGCTTCGGTATCGCTCGATGCCTGCAAGCATCTTCTCGATGTATGCATGCGAATGAATTCCATACGGAGTTCTCGTCACTCCTGCTTCCTCTGTTTCATAGAGTCGAAGAAAACGACCGTACTTTCCAAAGGTGATTCTATCCCCCTTTACTTCACTGCTCTTCGCTTTCCATAAGGAAACAGGTGTCGTTGCGTTATAGGTCCGACCGATGTATCGAACCACTCTTCGCTGTCCCGTTGCCACCGGAAAAGTTGTGTAGGCCCCGTCCTCTCGAATCAGAAAGCCGATATTTTCCTCGGTATCGACCAACAGTTCATCACCCTTCTCCGGCTGCCATTCTGAAAATGCAGTGCCGTTCTGGCCTCTGACATCAATTTCTGCGGCATAGACCGATTGCGTTACCGCGCACGCGCAGGCGCAAATGCAAAGGAATTGCCGTAAATGATGGATTGCTTTAGACGACAAGGGCAGACATTTTACTATAATATATAGATATGTCAACTGTGATATTCTCTGATCATGCGCATTGGAATTGTCACCTACGATTACGATCCACCGATCGGAGGGCTTGGAGTCATCGCGTTGTCTTCGAAACGCATACTTTTCAGTCTTTTTCCCAAGGATTCGCTTGTTGCCATCTCTCCCGGTTCCAACGCAGACGACCGTGTCAGTGCTTTCTCACGTTTTTTTTGGAAGAGACGTTTCGGGTGTCCGATCTTCTCATTGGCTCTCTTTTTCAAGCTTCCTTCACTCATCCGCAAGCATCGATTGGATCTTCTGCATGTGCATGCGGGATCGGGAGGAGTGTTCCTCCTTCGCAAACCTTCTTGCCCCACCGTTATCACGGCACACCACACGTACCTTCAGGAGGCTGAAATCGTTTTTGTTCGCGCACCAGTGAAGCGCATGCTCAAAAGATTCATGGCATTTCTCGAGAGAAGGACATACATGCACGCAAGCAAAATTGTTTGCGTGTCGAAAGATACGGCTGATTTTATCGTGCAGCGCTACGGAATAGACGCTTCAAAGGTCAGTGTGATTGAAAACTTCGTGGAAGATATAGAGAGGGAAAGGCTGATTCCAAAATCACCGACGACCATTCTTTTTGTCGGTCGGCTGGAAGAGCGAAAGGGAGTCACTGTTCTCCTCGAAGCAATGAAGATCCTCAAGGTTGCATACCCGCTTGCGCGACTGCGCTTCCTCGGCGAAAACCTGATGGGAGATCGACTTTTCTCACTGCTGAAGAAATGGGAATTGCAGGACATCGTATCCGTCAGCGGATATGTGTACGACCCTCTCTTGTTCCGAGAGATGTTGAATGCAACCGTTCTTGTTGTGCCTTCTCTTCTCGAGGGCTTCGGTCTCGTGGCCGTTCAGGGCATGTTGCTTGGCACCTGTGTCATTGCAAGCGATGCCCCCGGCCTTCGCAGCGTGGTGCATGATCACAAAACCGGATTGCTCTTCAAATCCGGAGATCCGGTCGATTGCGCGAGGATTCTTTTGGAGGCGCTGAATGATTCCGTTCTCCGAATTCAACTCCAGAAACAGGCAAGGGAAGACGCACTGATCAGATTCAATCCGATCGAAAGGATGAAGGACTTACATCAAGTTTTTCAGTCCGTCTCTCTCTGAATGTACTTCCTTTCCTACACCTCGTGATGAAGCCATGCCACATTTCCGTGTTACTGACTGAAACAATTCACCTACTCGCTCCAAAACCGGGTGACAGAATGTTGGATCTTACGCTCGGGCTCGGCGGTCATAGCGAGGCGCTGCTCAGTGCAGTCAATGGAAATGCTTCGCTTTTGGCTCTCGATGCTGATCCGGAAAACATTGCAGTTGCAAAAAAACGACTGGAGAAATTCGGTTCCAGCGTCAGCATCATTCATGCGAACTTCGGAAGTCTTCCCGTTTGCCTCCCCCCGAACGAACGAACGTTCGATCTGATCGTTGCTGATCTTGGCTTGAGCTCTCCCCATATCGACGATCCGACGCGCGGATTCACATTCAGGTCCGAAGCTCCTCTCGACATGCGCTTCGACAGGTCATCGGGGATGACGGCAGCAATGCTTCTTGCTTCTCTCGATCCTGAAAAGCTGCGAAAGATATTCTGGGAGTACGGAGAGCTGCCAAAAGTTCGCCGCCTCGTCGATGAAATCGTTCTGAGGCGTGCCGTGTCTCCGGTGAGAACAAGTGCAGACCTCGTCGATGTGACGAATGTTGTCTTCGGATACAAGGCTTCCGGTGCTTTGCCTCAAATATTTCAAGCTCTGAGAATGGCCGTCAATCGTGAGACCGAAGTGCTTCGCCATATGCTCGATGCGGCACCGCAGCTCCTCGCGCCGGGTGGACGGATGGCGATCATCAGTTACCACTCGCTTGAGGATCGTCTTGTGAAGTGTGCATTCCGTTCACTGCTGGCAGACGTGAAGGATCCAATGACCGGATCCGCCGTAAAGACTTCTGATTTTCTGCCGATGACGAAAAAAACAATCACTCCGTCCGAGGAAGAGATACACGACAATCCTCGGTCGAGGTCCGCGCGCTTGCGTGCAATTCAGAGACGAGCAGTGTAGAATGACCCGCGTTTCCCATCATGCTGAGCTCGATCTCCTTTCCCTCGCTCCCGTCCGCCCTCTCGGTTCCGAGGAGGCATTCACTTGGGCGTTTGATGACGAGCAGCACGGCTCTTCTCCTTACGGTGATCGGCGCGCTCATCATCGTTTTGGCTTTGCTGATTCTTTTCCATCATAACTTGAACGCAACCAAGGGTTACAAGCTTCGAACGCTTGAACGCGCACGATCTGAACTGCTTCTTGAGCAAGAAGTGGTCAACATGCAGATAGCGAAGTCCAATTCACTGGAGTCGTTGCAGAGCGATCCGCAGATTCAGTTGATGCAGAAACCCACGAAGCCCAAGTATGTGCAGAGCGAGTTTTCGGTAGCAGAGGCGGCAGCACTCGCCGACCGCAGGTAGAAAACCTGCTTCTATTCAAGGATGTGATCACGCCCTTATCCGATCGTTCTGATTTGGATAGTCATGACCGGAGTATTACCGGTGCGAATGTCGGAAACGACCACAACGCGCTGACCCTTTTTAATGCTCTTCTCCTTCGTGAGGATCGCAATGGCGTGATCCAGAGTTTCTTCGGTACGTGCGGAGAAGGGGATCGCATAGGGAACAATGCCCCAGACGAGCATCAGCTTACGACGCCTGCTCTCGCTCTCGACGAATGCATGAATGGGAATATGAGGCCTGCAGTTGCTGACAGCCATAGCCGTGTGCCCGTGCTTGCTCATGACGAGTATGACATCCGCATGCAAGTTTGTGGCAAGTACGCTGGCAGCCATGGCCTGTTCCAGCCTCGGCATGTCGCTGTCGATATTGTCGGTGCGTCGGATGACGGACTGAACTCCATCAGCATGTTCGATTCGCTCACTGACTCTGAGAACTCTGTCCATTGCCGCGACGGCCTTGAAGGGATACAGACCAGTCGTTGTTTCTCCCGAGAGCATCGTTGCATCGGTTTGCAATGTTGCCGCATAGGCAATGTCCGTGACCTCTGCGCGCGTCGGCATCGGAGAGAGGATCATGCTTTCGAGCATGTGGGTTGCGACAATGACGGGCTTTCCTTTCGCTCGGCACTTCTCCACGATCATCACCTGAATCTTCGGGACATCTTCGAATGGCACTTCCGCGCCAAGATCTCCTCTTGCAACCATCACGCCGTCCGATGACTCGATGATCTCGTCGATGTTGTCGACTGCCTGCGGCGTCTCGATTTTCGCGATGATTTCTCCGTCACTCTTGTGCTTCAGGAGAAAGGCCTTGAGTGTGCGAATGTCTTTTCCGGTCCTGACGAACGATGTCGCGTAGAAATCGACACCGTGTTTCACCCCGAATGAAATATCTGCCCAGTCCTTTGGCGTGAACGACGGAAGACTGATGTAGGCACCCGGAAGGTTCACGTGACGTCTTGAGCCGATCTTGCCGTCTTCCAATGCCTTTGCGATCACCGATCCGCCCTTCTCGATGCTCTCGACCTTGAATTCGATGGCCCCGTTGTCGATGAGGATGCAACTCGCATTTCGAACGTCATTTGAAAATTTGGGATAGTCCACGGTCACCGTCTTCAATTTCTCCTTTCCGGTTTTCTTTGACGTGAAGATCACTCTATCGCCGCGCTTGATCATGATGGGCTCAGTGACATCACCGGTTCGCACTTCCGGCCCCTTGGTGTCCAACATGATCGCGAGCGAGTAACCGCGCTTATTCACCGTCTTGATATTCTCGATGGTCTGTCCGTGAACCTCGTAGCTTCCATGGGAGAAGTTGAGTCGGCAGACGTTGATGCCTGCTTTTGCCAGCTGTTCAAGTTTCTCTACGGATGAAGTGGCAGGTCCGATGGTGGCGACGATTTTCGTGAAGCGCATGAGAGTTGGAGAAGGAAAAAATGTGGAGAGAGTCTACACCTGCTTTCAGAGATTTGGTAGGGATCGGATTAAAACGTACCTTTGTCTAGTTTGTGCCGGGAACGACGATCCAACTGAGGCTCTCGCAACGTACGCATGTCAGCTCCCAAAGTTGCACGATCGAACGCTTCTTCATCGCATCGTCGGTGAGTGGCTCGTAGTATGTCAGCGGTCTGTAGAATTGGAATGCCGCAAAGATAAGAAGGGCGAGCGCGGTCATGAAAACGGTTCTCCTGTCTTCCGTGATCTTCATTCGACCAACCCTCTGAATGTTGATCAGCACGAGTCCGCAAAGAATGAAACTGAAGAGAAGAGGAATGAAGTAGTGGTACAAGTACATGACTCGCGTAATCCTGCTGACTGCAACCATATAAGAACAGTAGAGTCCCAAAAATGTAACCAGAAGAAACGGATGACGAAGTTTTTCCTTCACCGTAAAGAGCAGCGGCGCAAGAAGAAGCACGAAGGACAAAACAACACTCAGAAGACCTATTCCCCACGCGACCGGATTACTCTGAAGGTAGAGATAGCGATATTCATTCTCATTCTCCTGTGCCCACCGGTAGTTGATGGATCTCGCACCGAATGGCCAGAAGTATGACGGACTTCCGTTCTCATCCTTCTTGCAGAGATCGAGTCTCGGAACACCTCTCGTGTAGTGAGGTCCGAATTTCAGGTGATCCCGAAGCATCACGGGGAACGAGGAAAATTCATCCGTTTTTCCGCTCTCCAAAATTGTCTTCAGCTCGTCCGACGCCTGGTAGTAGCCGTTGTCCGGAAGCTCTGGAATCACTTTTTTTCCGAGCGAAAAATGAATCTGCCAAACAGAGACGTAGGCAACCAGCATGACTGAGACGCTGCAGAGGACGAAAAGCGCTACCTTCTTCCAGTCGGGAATCAGACGGAAGATGATGAGCGGGAAGAAGAGGACAAAGATCATCGCAAGAACCTTGGTTGCCATGGCGAGCCCGAAAGCAAGTCCAAAGAGTGCGGAGAGCACGCAGTGCGAATAAATGCCGAGAGCTTTGTCCTTTCTCTGCAAATGAAGGAAGAGAAGCACGCAGAGCATCCCGAGAAAAGTGAGCGTGCTGTCCACCATTGCACCCCTACTATGGACGATTTCTGCATTCTCAAAGACATAGAGGAAGGAGAGCAATGCTGAGATCGGGCCGCTGCCCGTAATGAAGAGAAAAATAAAAAAGAGAATGGGCGCAGTCAGCCATGCAAGCAGGGACGGAAACAGCCGATAACCTGCAAAACTGAATCCGTCGGGAATGTTTCCCGCGTAATCCGTGGTCAGAAATTGATCATTCTTCTCATTTCCATGAACGATCTTCTCGCCGAGAGCGATAAGGAGTTTCCCGAGCGGCGGATGCGGTTCCATGAAATAGACTCCATTCAGGTATTTTTGCGCTGCCACAACGTGGTACGGCTCATCCCAAAACGGGTTTGGGGGATAGTCGTACCTGTACATATAGGTGAAGAACGAGGTCACGAGAACGAAGCAGGCGTACAGCCAGACGTTTGCCTTTCTCGATTTCGTTTTCTGCAAAAATTTTCTGATCATGAGCATCAGTGTAGGTACGAGACAGGAAGTTGTGAAGTGCGACGTCATCAGTGCCGAGTCATTCGAAGCCTGCTACTCTATCGTCATTCGTTCACCACGACATTTGCTACGCATCTCTCTCAAGATATTCATCGTGCTTTTTTGCTTCTGGCAGATGGGTGCAGTTCTGGTGCAGGCATTTTCGCTCGTCAGATTTCCTTCGCCTGTCATGGCGAAGATCGGAAGCTATACGCCATACGTTCAGCCGTATATGTCGCTGACGTCGAGTCATCAAGATTGGAATCTCTTCGCTCCGGATCCGCTTCTTCGCATCACGGAAATAAGCTTCGAGAAACTGAACGGAACGGGTGGCTGGGTGTCGATGCGGAGGCTTGATGGAGATCACCTCTCCTTCTTTAGGCGTGCTCCCGAACTGAAGATTATGGGCAATATGCTCGACAGATCCCAGGATCATATGAAGGAGGCCTACATCCAAGATCTCTGCAGAACGGAGCAGCTGCCGGTCGGAACACAGATCGGTCTTCGAAGGCGCTATGCGGATATTGCAGGTTACATGGAACCGCTCTCGGTCAGTGTCTGGAAGCAGTGGAAGCCCGTATGGACCGAATGGTTTGATTATTTCACTTTTTGCAAGCAGCCTGCATGAAAAGAATTCTAAGTGTCATTGACGGGTTCTTCTTCCGAAAAATTTCCGCTTCAGGATTCGGCCTCATGCGCATGACTTGGGCTGCAAGCATTCTCTTGATGATGCTCGGTTCAGGAGCAGACATCCTTCGTTATTATGGTGACAGCGGAATCATTCCAAGAAGCATCTGGCATTTGGCTTTCCGCAGCCAATATCGTTTCACGGTCTTCGATTGGATCACAACCCCCGAGCCGGTCGTTCTTCTCTGGACTGTGTTCATGCTCTGCCTCTTTTTCATGATGCTTGGCGTTCACTCGAGACTGATGACGATTCTTTCCGTATTGCTTCTTGCATCGTTTCACGAACGTAATCTGCAGATCATCAATGCGGGGGACACGCTGTTTCAGATCATGGGATGGATTCTCATGATTTCTCCAAGAGTCGATGCTTTTTCGCTCGATCGACTGCGCCATCAGTACCATACATGGATGAAGACGGGGAAATTGCTTCCACCGATTCAGGCAAGCATTTGGGCATACAGACTTCTTCTCTGGCAACTGATCGTCCTCTATCTGATGTCAGGCTGGGCAAAACTTCACGGTCATATGTGGGCAGCGGGAACTGCCATTGCCTCCACCTTTCACCATACCGACTACTTCCGTTTTCCGAAAATTTTTGCGGATTATCTGACGGTGTTCTCTCCCTTCTTTTCAAGATTCTGGCTTCTGTATGCGCCTCTGTGGGGACTTCTCCTCATTCCAAAAAGCGTATGGAAATGCTTCCCGTTCTTCTTCCGGCGACACTCGCTGAAGAGATGGCTGCTGCTTGGTGGGGCGTTCGTGCATGCGTGCATCGGTTTTTTTCTGGATGTCGGAGCATGGGGCATTGTCATGCAGGTCGGTTTCATCGGACTTCTTCTGGATGAAGATTTTATCGCCATACGTTCTGTTCTCAATCGGAGATGGAGACGAAAATATTCACGAGCATCAGCGACAAGAGAGAATCCGTTTCCGACCATCACAGTTCTTTACGATGGTTCCTGTCGTCTGTGCAGAAGAAGCATTTTCGTCTTGATGATGCTCGATCACCTTCACCGATTACAATTGATCGATTTTCGTAAACCTGCACTTCGAAAAAAACATGCTTTGGATATTCCGCTCAGCCATTTGAACCGCGCACTGCACATTCGCTATCCAAATCGAAAAACTTTTGCCGGGTTCGATGCATTCAGGGAGCTTGCCTCGAACCTTCCGCTTCTCTGGTTGTTCGCCCCCATTCTATACTTGCCGCTTGCAAGAGTCTTCGGGACAAAAATTTATGATCGAATATCAGCCTCCAGAAGTGGATGTAGCAGCGGTTCGTGCTCTACGCGATAAGCAAAAAGTTACTTGCTGAGCAGCTTCGATTATTGGTAAGCTCCATGGGATTGTATGAAGGCGCTCCCCCTCGCTCGTCTTGCCGGCTACTTCGTTGCAATTTTTCTTCTTGTGACGGTGGTGATGATGCAGACGAAGTCAGGTATTAATGTTAATTTGAAGGGAGCTGTAAATCTTCCGTGTGATGGAGATGATACCCCGCCTGGGAGTGATTATCCTGCCTGTGGTCCGGGTGGTGTGGGACTAGGGCAAGCATGTACACCGGGTGTCCCATGCTGTCAGGGTAACGTCATGTTGATGCAAAATACTTGTGCGTCACCTATCACGCCTACTTGTTCCGTACCACCTGCCGCACAGCAAGTTGATAATGTGCAATGTCAAGACATCAATAACACCGGTTTCAGATGTAGAACAACGTGCACTGCCTATATGGCTGCCTGTCCAAATGATGGAACGAGTTGTCCGCCAGATTCCACGGAAGGTGGCATGACTACGACTACTACTACAACGACAGGCATGACTGGCATGCCTACGGGTGGACCTAGCCCCGGCGGCCCCGGTGCTGCGACCGGTGTCCCAGTTGGCGGCCCCGGACCGACTGCTGTCGGAGGAGTTACAGGACCGACGGGTCCAACCGGTGCAACGGGAGCGACTGGGCCTACGGGTGCAACGGGGCCGACTGGACCTTCCGGACCATCGGGCCCGGGTGTTGGTGGACCCGGCGGGTCGAGCGGAAGCAGCGGTGGGGGAGCGGGTGGTTCGAGTGGTAGCAGCGGCGGTGGACCAGGGGGATCGAGCGGCAGTTCGGGCGGAGGAGGGGGTTCCAATGGATCCAGTGGAGGTGGTGGCGGGAGCAACGGTTCATCGGGCGGCGGAGGGGGCTCCAATGGATCCAGTGGGGGAGGAAGCGGAGGCAGTGGTGGCTCCGGTGGAAGTAGAGGATCTGGTGGTTCCGGGGGTTCCAATAACTCTTCCCGCAACAACTCTTCAGGTGGTTCCAGTGCTCGCTCTTCTACTCAGTCATCTGCGAGATCTTCCGGAGGCTCATCCGCCCGCTCCTCAACACGTTCATCGGCCCGTTCCTCAGTACAATCGTCTCCGCGTTCCTCGGCAATTTCTTCGCAGCGTTCATCGAACGTGTCATCCAAAATTTCCTCCAAGGCGTCATCGAAGGTTTCTTCTAAGGCTTCGTCAAAAGTTTCTTCGAAGAAATCTTCAAGAGCCTCCCAGAAATCCTCCAGAAAATCTTCTGCAGGTCCATGCACCGGTGGAGGAAAATCTTGCAAGCTGAACACTCCATTCTTCTGTCCTACGAGTAGACAAACAAGTGGCTCTTGTCCTTCCGGCCAGGTCTGTTGCCTCCCATCCAGATGCACTGCTCCGAATTCGTGCAAGCCGACGACAGGATCAACTGCTTGCCCCACGAGGAATCGGGTAGGAGGCGCCTGTGATGGCGGAAAAGTCTGCTGCACTCCCTGATTTTCAGAATGATGAATCAGTGCGCTGTAATTTAATAATTCCTTCAAGGATTCAAACACAAAACAACATCATATAAGCAAAGAAAAGCGAGCCGTCCTTATCTTGTAGGGAGAGCTTCCGTAAGCCATAATCTGAGACGTTCCCCCCATGCGTCTTCACCTGTCTCTTGCTAGGCTTGTTATCGGCATTGCTTTGGGGATCGTTACGGTGACTGTATTTGTGCAATCGGGCTTGCGTGTCCGTGCCCCGCTTGCGGGAAATATTGTCGGCTTTTCTTCGATGCCGTTTTCAAATTCAGCGACTATCACATGCCCAGCGGGGCTTGCTGTATGCGGAGCAAATGTAAATCCAGTCGGCCCGGGCGGTTCGTGCCCGGGGCCCATGGAACCGTGTTGCATGCCCGGAGTAAACATGACAACAGCGATGCCTCAAGGATGTGCAGCAGGACTGAACTGCGTTGAAGGAACATGCACCAGTTCGTCTTTCAGTATAAGCAGCAGTATGCCTTCCATGTGTGCGTCGAATGCAGACTGCGTCGGGATGATGCTTCCGATGCAGGCGCAGGTCTGTCAGGACGGTTGCTATGGAATCATGATGATGAGGTGCCAATGTAATCTTGGTTTTTGCGCCATGGTTGGCGATCCGGTGAACAGCGGGCAATGCTTGCCAAGTACTTCAGCGAGCAGTGGGGGTGCAGGCGCAACAACAGATGGTGTCACCGGTGGAGTGACAACTGGTGTTACCACTGGCGGGGTGACAACAGGTGGTGGTCCCGGTGGCAGTGGCGGGAGCGGGGGATCGGGTGGAAGCTCAGGGGGATCAGACAATTCTTCCGCTGACTCTTCGAAGGCTTCCTCAAAAAACTCCTCAAAGGCTTCATCAAAAAAGTCATCAGTGAAGTCTTCCTCGCGAAATTCATCGTCATCTGCTCAGGGCTATTGCTGCGTTCCGATGACGAGCACCATTGTTCCGGCAACAGGTGGCATGTTCGGCTGTCCGGCTGGAACGATGTACTGCGGCGCTACTCCGGAATCCTGCGAGTTGCTTGCAATGTGCAACAGTTCCTCATCAAGCAGCATGGGTGCGTGCCCTCTTCCGAAGCCACTATGTTTACTTGGCAGCGCCGAATGCTGCACCGGTGGCGGATGGGCATGCCCGAATGGCATTACGGGTGAAAGCCAGTGTCCGGAACCGCCGTGCGGTGTTACATCGCCCGGAGTGTGCGGAGGTGCATGTCCAGGAGGAGGAACTTGCGTTGGAACCGGTGTCTGGGATGCAGAGACGTGTTACTGCATGCCGGCTTCGAGCAGTTTTTCATCGCTTCCAAGTTCGCGTCGTTCCAGTATTCGCTCGTCCGCTTGCGCGGGGTCATCGCCATCTTGCAGTGCGGGAGCAAAACCGTACTGCTGTCCGAATGGAAGTTGGTTTTGTTTGGACGGAACTCCGGTCTCTTCATCCTCATCCTCGTCGCTACAGTCATCTGCCTCGTCGAAATCATCCTCTTCAAAATCTTGCAATAGCGTGCCACCGATCGTGTGCACGGAAACAGCAAGCCTCAATAATCTGGACTTCGTTTCGATGGCCGGACCGGATGCAGCATGCACTTCGGGGGGCGTACGTTACACGCTTCATCCTTTGCAAATCTCGGGAACATGCTCTCCTCCCTCCCCACCCTACAATTTTTTCAGCTTCGGCCCGGACAATGAGAACAGTGATCGCCAGGAAATGAAGGATGCTATTTTCGGAGCACTGTCCGGACCCAAACCCGTCTGTGATGACGTTACAATTTCTTATCCCGGGACGATCAGTTGGGCGAGTGCACCCGTGAGTTGCGGGCCGGGCTGCATACGATTTGTCTCGCTTGGCGGAACCGGTTCGGAATACACATGCAGGACTCAGGCTTCTTCCTCTTTGGCAAATTCGTCCGTTCAGGCTTCGCAGAACTCCAGCGCTCCGCTCCCAGAAATTTGCAGCAGCGATCCGCCACAATGCGGAACTGCGACTGCGCTTTGTTGTCCATCGACAGGCTGGACATGCTGGGATCCAAAACTTCAGTGCCCATTTGCATGCGGCGGCGGAAGCTCGGGCTCGACTCCCTCATCGGGATCAAGGCCGTCAGCTGCCTCCAGACCCTCCCGAGGATCCACCGGCTCTACAGGCTCGCAGACTTCCGTTGCCTCTTCAAAACCCGCATCAGCAAAATCCTCCAAGGTTTCATCGAAATCTCAGTCCAAGATTTCATCGAAAGCTTCCTCGAGAAAAGCTTCTTCAAAATCAACTTCCAGAATTTCATCGAAGGCTTCATCGAAATCCGTGTCGAGAGTCTCCTCGAAGGCGTCCTCGAGATCGACTTCAAGAGTCTCCTCCAGGCTGTCATCGAAATCTGCATCTGGTATTTCTTCAAAGACTTCATCGAGATCTGTATCCAGAGTTTCCTCAAAAACCTCTTCACGATCCACGTCCACAATCTCTTCCAAGGTTTCGTCGAAATCGGCATCAGGCGTTTCCTCAAAAACTTCATCGGCATCCGCATCCACGATCTCGTCAAAAGCATCATCACGAACTTCATCGATGCGGTCATCCGCATGCGGCGGAAGTAAGCCGTCGTGCCAACTCCCCGGCGAACCGTACTGCTGTCCGAACGGAAGCTGGTTCTGCCTGCAAGGATATACCGAATCTTCAGAGTCATCCCAGCCCGCCCCCTCATCTTCCCCGATTGCTTCTTCCGTTCTTGCATCATCTAGACAGAGCTCAAAACCTGCGGGTGCTTGGGGCTTAAGTTGCACGCATCTGTTTTTACCTGCTCTTGTCGATCAGCCCCCCAGACGATCGAGGGGATATCCTTATTTTTCCGGCGGCCAGCTGTATCGTTGCACGTATCAAGAACGATTCCAGAGATGGTGGGTGGGGCCGGGGCCGAATGATTATCGCAGCACCTGGATTCCCTACGGTTACAATACGATCGCCATCGGGATTGTGACGAAGCCTGTCACTTCAACGATTACTTCCTATGAGTTCAGTGCGACAGGCTCGGAATCGGGATGCGCAACGGGTGTTGTGCCTCAGAAATCCAACCCCCTTCTCTCCAGAGCTGAAGCAGATGCGCAGGTTCTTGGCGCTTTTTCCGCCTACGATCCCGCAGACATCAACACCCAAAGCCTTGCGAGTGCGACGCAGTACGGAGACGGACAAGTCGTCACCTCGGGACCGAACAATACGGTTGTTGTTCATTATGCATACGGCGGGAATTACTCCGGAACGCAGGTGTGCACTCCGGAATTTTCCCTGAAGTACGTAAAGAGCTCCGCAAAGTCATCTGCAGGACTCACGTCATCAGTCACTTCGATCCAACCCTCTTCGGCACAAACCTCCTCCAGAGCACGAATCTGCAGCGGAACCGCCCCTGTTTGCGGAGCGAATGAGAAGGCGCTCTGTTGCAAAAATACCGGATGGACATGTTGGAACCCCGCACTCCAGTGCCCCATTGCCTGCGGTGGAGGATCCGAGGGATCAGAGCAGTCTCAAGCATCGAGAGGAAGCCAGGGTTCTCAGGAATCGAGTGCTTCAACGGGCTCTTCAGGTTCGCAGGGTTCAGTCGGGTCCAATACTTCTCAGACCAGTGTGGGATCGACCGGCTCCTCGAAATCTGCATCGTCTGCCTCAGTAAGGTGCAGAGGGGAGAAGCCTCTCTGCGGACCCACCGCCTCGCCATACTGCTGCGCAGACGGAACATGGCAGTGTTACGATCCGGAATTCAACGGAACGATCGTCCAGTCGCAGGCTGCCCCTGAGGGCGGTTCATCTTTGCTTGGAAGCCTCTTCGACTTCGGCGCCAAGCCTGCCCAGGTCGCACCGAGTTCCACTTCTTCCGGCAGCGGTCTCTGGAGCGCGATCAAGAGTATCGCAAGGACCATGATCGACTCGATTGTTCGTTTCGTGACGGGGGGCGCTGGCGGCAGCAGCAGCTCAGATTTGAGGGGGAACATTACGCCCAGCGGTTCACTTGTCAGTGCGTGCGGAGGACAGGAAATCAACTGCAGCATTGAGTACGATATTCCAAGACTTTCGTATTTCACGGAATTTCATAACGGCGATGCTCTCTGCGAAGATGATAGCGATGTCACGCCCCTTGCAACGATGCACGCAACCGGGGAGCTCTGTGCAGGCGGACCGTGGGATCCTCCTCATCAGCAGATTGCGATACCGAATTACATACAGACTCTGAAGGACCGCTACAGAACGCAACTTGGCGGAGAGCCGATCGTCAACGCCTCATTTGTTGCTCCGCTCGATGATGCGTACGTCAATTCGACGACATTCCGCGTTCTTGACGGCGGTACCTTTTCGACCAACCAGCTTGTCTATCGTTGCACCTTCCAGCCTCCGTGTCCCGTATCGCGTGCTTCGTCTCAGATTTCTCTCTCGTGCGGCAATACTCCGACAACCATCGGTACCTTCAGTCCGAAGTGCGTCGAAAAGGGAAGAAGGGATTGCAGCGGATATGAGCATCAGGGAAACATCACCTGTGGCCGACGCACAGGTACCATAAGCTTCACTGCTCCGCAGGCCGGCTGCAGAGTGAGCGCGCGTCTTGCAGGAGCCGCCCGAGGTACGATTGCGATCACGAATCCGGGAGGCTTTCCGGATCCGATGAATATCAGTTTCGATACCAATGATTTCTCCTGCTTCAGCAGTCCTCCCGAAGTCTGGAATTGGGGTGACGCAGAAGTCACCCCCGGGCCTCATGACATTAATATTTCCGTTGATCCCGTCAGCGGCATCTTGGAGCCGGATTTCAGATTCTCTCTCGTGTGCCCATGCGCTTCTTCTGCACGGAGTTCCAGAGTTTCCTCTCGAAAAAGCAGCGCAGTTTCTTCACCGAAGAGCTCGAAAGCTTCCTCTCTCGTCAGCAGCGTTATTGCATCATCGAGGGCCTCTTCTCCGGTCAGCAGTGCTGTTTCATCGTCGGAGAGTTCTTTGCAATCATCGGTTTTAAGCAGTGCTATTCGTTCATCGGAGGAATCCAGCGTTTCTTCCGCATTGAGAAGCAGCGCCAGTTCAGTGAAGCTTTCCTGCACCGATGAAACGAAACCGGAATGCACGAAGACGCTTGTTTGTTGTCCGGATGGGACATGGATGTGTTGGGATCAGACAACACAGTGTCCTCTGCAGTGCGGAAAATCTTCGAGTGCTCGATCTGCTGCCAGCTCAAGAAAGAGCTCTGCCGAACCTTCGTCTCAGGCTTCGATCAGCTCGCTTCCTTCATCCCGTTCACAGAGCAGCTTGAAATCCAGTGCAAGTAGCAAAGGTTGTCCCGCAAATTCCGAGTGCGTGTACTTCTTCGAATGCACGCCGGAGCAGACTGTGGGTAGTTGTTCCCAATCGGAAGTTTGCTGTACGCCGGCGTCGAGCAGATCCAGTGCCAGAAGCAGTGCAGAGTCTTCAAGACAGAGCTCGGAGATTTCCAGTCTTGCAAGCTCACGCTCTTCCACTCCCGTTTCTTCAATCTCCTCACAATCTTCCGCAAGTTCCCGCCTCAGCTCTCGTCGTTCGAGTGCTGCAAGCTCCGCCTGTCCGAGCGGTTCTTCCTGCGTTTTCTTCTTCGAGTGCACACCTTCTCAGACCGTCGGAAGCTGTTCACAATCAGAAGTTTGTTGCCAGATTCCTTCGAGCAGTGCTCGCTCGAGTCTCCGAAGCAGTGCAGAGTCCTCGAGACAGAG
>SXGT01040222.1_pt1 | contig 29634 bp, 21 predicted proteins | sample 3176221 | NCBI WGS metagenome assembly SXGT01 (sample SAMN11356862, study PRJNA531348) | freshwater metagenome | isolation source: freshwater sample F1-120 | place: China: Fuxian Lake, Yuxi | collected 2017-12-25 | reverse complement strand
GGCGTCGGTCATGATGACGATCTTGTTGTAGCGGAGCTTGCCGAGATCCTGGTCGGCCCCAATGCCGGTGCCGATGGCCTGGATCATGCTCTGCACTTCCTCGTTGGCCAGGACCTTGTCCTCCCGCGATTTGTAGGCGTTGATGATCTTGCCCCGCAGCGGCAGAATGGCCTGGAACTGCCGCAGCCGACCTCCTTCGGCCGAGCCGCCGGCGGAGTCACCTTCGACGAGATATAGCTCGCACTCGTCCATGTTCTTGCTGAGGCAATCCCGCAACTTGCCGGGGAGGCCGCCGCCGCCGAGCAGCCCCTTGCGGTTTCGCATGGTCTCCTTGGCCTTGCGAGCCGCCTCGCGGGCTTCGGCCGCAAAGAGAGCTTTGCGGACGATGTTCTTGGCGATCTTGGGGTTCTCTTCGAGATATTTGCCAAGGAACTCGCCGAAGGAGGTGTTAACAATGCCTTCAATTTCCGGGTTGTTGAGGCGGCTCTTGGTCTGGCCCGAAAATTCGGGGTTGGCGAGGCGGATGGCGACGATGACGGTCAGACCTTCGCGAAAATCTTCGCCGGTCGGCAGCAGATCCTTGAAGAGATTGTCTTTCTTGCCATAGGCGTTGAGCGTGCGGGTGAGGGCCGTGCGAAAGCCGACAACGTGAGTGCCGCCGTCGGGGACGTGGATGCTGTTGACGAAGGAGTGCAGGTTCTCCGTGTATTCGTTGGAGTACTGCATGGCGACTTCGACCTGGGTCCCGTCGACGTCCGCCTTGTGGTAGATGACGTCGGGATGGACCACGTCGCTGGCCCGGTTGAGATGCTCGACGTATTCGATGATGCCCCGCAGGTAGCAGTATTCCTCGGAGGAGTTGATCCGCTCGTCGACGAACTTGATCCGGACACCGCTGTTGAGGAAAGCCAGTTCGCGGAGCCGTTTTTGCAGCGTATCGTGCTGGAATTTGGCGGAGGGAAAGATTTCCGAGTCGGGCTTGAAGGTGATCTTGGTGCCGCGCTTGTTCGTCGCCCCCATGCGTTTGAGCGAGCCCAGGGGGACGCCGGCTTCAAATTCCTGCTGGTACATGCTGCCGCCGCGGCAGATCGTCGCTTCGCACCAACGGCTGAGGAAGTTGACCGCCTTGAGGCCGATGCCGTGCAGGCCGCCGGAGGTTTTGTAGCTTTGCTTGTCGAATTTGGCCCCCATGTTGAGGTTGGTCATGACCGCTTCGAGCGTGCTGACGTCGCGCCCTTTCTGCTCGGAGGTCTGCTCGTGCTTTTCCACGGGGATGCCGCGGCCGTCGTCCTCGACGCTGACCGAGCCGTCGTTGTTGATGGTGACGGTGATCAGCGTGGCAAAGCCGGCCATCGCTTCGTCGATGGAGTTGTTGACGAGCTCGTAGACCAGGTGATGCAGCCCCTGGACGGAGCTGTCGCCGATGTACATGCCATAGCGCTCGCGGACGTGCTCGCGGTCGGAGAGCTTTTTGAACTTGTCGGCAGTGTAGTCGGAGGCGGAATCGCCGTTGGAGTTGGTCATGCCGTTGGCTTCGGGGGGAAGTGCGGAATCGGCGGGGATAGCGGCGAGCGGGGTCTTTTCGAGCGTGTTTTCAGGCATGGCGGGCGGATGTCCGTTCGGGGTCTAGGTGGGGTAGGCTTCCAGCCTGCCCAAAAACAACATCTTTAGGGCAGGCTGGAAGCCTGCCCCACTGCGGAGGTGAGCTATGCGATAGGACCGACTTTGAATTTCAAACCGGTGATTTTGTGTTCGGGGGCGAGGGTTGCCAGTTGTTTGACGAGCTGAGTTTTCAGGAAAGTCAGCTCCTGGAGGACCAGAGAGCTATTGACCGTGACTTCCAAAATGCCGCCGCGAATAGGGCCGCAGCGGGTATCCTTGCCCAACCGACTGCCGACCGCTTCCTGCCAGGCTAATTCGCAGGATTTGGCGGCTTGCACCTGGCCGTAGCCTTTCTTGGCGAGCAGTTGTCCCATGACCGAGCCGATCGTCTTGGCGGGACGGACGGGAACCCGGCGGCGACGATAGTCTTCGCCGAGGAACTGCTCTTCCTGGTCGGGTTGGCGTTTCATAGCGTCTATCGGTCCCTCGACAGCGGCATCACGACGTAGCCATAGGCCTGGTCGTCGGCGAAAAAGACGGCGGCGGCTTCGGCGTTTTCGATGTCGATGGTGACGGTCTGTTCGGGGTTGAGAACCTTGAGGAAGTCGGCCACAAAGCGGTGGTCGAGAGTGACAGAGATTGGCGGGCCGCTGTAAGCGATGGGCATATCGACCTTCGATTGGCCGGCCTCCGCGGTGCTGGCCGCAAGGGTCAGCGTGCCATCCCCGAAGTTGAAATCAATGCCACGGCTTTCCTGATTGGTGACGACGGCGGCCTGACGAAGAGCGGAGTGAAACGGCCCGACCGTAACATCAATCTTGGCGGCATCGCGGCGCTGCGGAAACACATCCCGCCAGCGCGGGAAGCGGCCTTCGACCAGCCGCGAGTAGTACACCGCCCGCTCAGTGCGGATCAGCACGTCGTTGCCGCGAGCGGCGACATGGACCTGGCCGTCGCTATCGGACAACGCCCGCCCGATGGCCCGCATCGACTGTGTCCGGATGATGGTCATCGTGTCGCCTGTCTTGTGGCCTCCGACGGATTCCGCGGGCCCTTCCATTTTCGCCAGACGACGACCGTCCGTGCCGACGGCGATGATTCTCTTCTCGTCAAGCTCTACCAGCACGCCGCCAAGAGCGTAACGGCTGCTTTCCATGTCGGTGGCGAACTCGGTGCGGAGAATGATTTGCTTGAAGAGCGGCGCGGGAATGACGTGGTACTTCTTCTCGTCGAACGGGGCGACCACGGGAAACTCCGCAGGGTCCTCGCCGGTCAGCTTGTATTCGCTCCATTCCCCTTTGACGACGGTTCCCTTCGTGTTCGCTTCGATTTGCAGCTTCTCGTCACTGCTTTCGCGGAGAATGGCGCCGAAGTTGGCCAGCGGCAGGACGGCCATTCCTTCCTTCATCACCTCCACTCCCTCAACCGCGATGCGGACTCCGACTTCCATATCGGTCGCCATGAAGATGGCACCCGCCTTGGTTACTTCCAGCTTGACATTTTGCAGGATCGGCTTGGGGCTGCGGCTGGGGGCGAAGAGAGCGGCGGTCTGAAAGGCGGAAGCCAGCTTCTCGCGGTCACACATGATTTTCATGACAATCCCTTTCTTGGTGAGCGGCAAGCTGGGCCGCGGCAAACTGTATTAAAAGATCTCTTTAGTCAGTAGTAGTAATAATGTGGGGAGATTTGATGTCGATAGCGAGCAAGCTGGTCGACACAAAGTTTGTCAACAGTAGAGCTTAAGTCGAACCCAAACAGCAGAACGAGGCGTGAATAACGTGTTGAATGCGTAGTGGTTTGTCGTTGGGCTCATGTTGTTGGCGGGAGCGAATATTGGGTGGTATTTGTGAGCCGTCGGTAACGTCAGTTTTGAGAAGTGAAAACGACACAAAATGACAGGCTTTCAACGCAGCTATGAGGGGTTTGAATCACGAAATTCATCGTTCCTCCGCGGCGAGGCTGTCGGCCAGTTCGTCCACGAGCCGCTGTAGGGGCACATTATCGGCCAATTCTGTGGCCGCTTTGCGACAGGAATGGAGCACGGTGGTGTGATCGCGATTGCCAAAGTAGCGGCCGATGGCGGCGTAGCTGCTGTCGGTGAGGCGGCGGCAAAGGTGCATCGCCAGGTTGCGCGGCTGAACGATAGCCTGGCGGCGGGTCTGGCCTCGCAAATCGGCAACGCTTTGCTGAAACTGTTTGGCGATGGCGGCGGCCACGTGCTTCATCACGGCCCGCGCCTCGGGGCGCTCTTGTTCGGTGAGCTCGTCGAGCCAGATTGGATCGATGGGCACTTTTTTGCTTCGCGAGCGTTGAACTAATTCCAGCACCGCGTGGCGAAGTTGCGGCACCGTGACCAGCGATTGGCCGCTTTGCGTTAGAGGCTTTGCCAGCCGCTCGATGATGGCCGGAGGCAATTCGGTCTGCTGCTCGCGGGCGATTGCGGCAACAATTTCGTGGCGGGCGTCTGGCTGCGGCGGAACGACCGGCACGACAAGCCCCGCAGCGAGGCGGCTTTGGAGCATGGGGCAAAGGGATGTATCGAGTGGGCTGTGCCGCATGGTGATGATGACGAGTGAGCCGCGGCGGGTGAGTGCATCGAGCAAATGAATCAGCTCTTGCTCTGCGCCGCTCTTGCCGGCCAGGCGATGCAGATCGTCGATGGCGAGGAGCTGCGCTTTGCCGAATTTCTGGCGGAAATCGCCGATAGAATCGGCATCGCAAGCGTCGGCGAAGGCCCGGGCGTAGTCGGCACCTGTCGTGGCAATGACCTGGGCCTGCGGAAATGTGGAGGCGAACTCACCCGCTAACAAATCGAGCAGCAGCGATTTTCCGCAGCCGGAAACTCCCGTGAGAACGATCGGATTCCAGGTTGGTTCTTCGCCGATGAGAACCTGCTGGAGCGCGCGGACGACCAAATTCTCGGCTCCGCCGATGTAGCGCGGCATTGGAGCGGCGGCACTTTTTTCAGCGCGGCCCGCAGTGCCGCGGCGCGCGGATGCGTGCGCTCCGCGGGCCTTTCGGGGAATGGAAAACAGGGTGCTGACCACAGAAACCGATCCGTGAAAAATGCCGCTCTTCGCCGCGAAAATGAGGGCTGCTTGCTGGCCAACAGAGGGGGCTGGCTGCTCGCCAAAATGCGCTTCCAAACAGGCGTCCTTGGATGCCCCAATTGTAAAGAAATCAAAGCCGCTTGACGAGCAGGCATGGGGGAATTCCTTCTACATTATCCGCGACGTAAGTGGTTGACACATTTGAGGATGCGTTGAGCCGCCTCTGCCACCTGCGCGGCGGTTGTCAAGGCACTCAAGCTGAGCCGAATTGCGCCGTCGATTTGCTCTTTGGGCAGTCCCATCGCCACCAGCGTGGTCGATGGTTCGCTCGACCCGCTGGCACACGCGGAACCGGTGCTGCACGCCACGCCGGCCATGTCGAGGGCCATCACTAGGGCCTGGCGGTTGAGGCCGGGGAAGGCGATGCAGGTGGTGGTGGGCAAGCGAGGGGAGGATGCACCGATGAAGACTGCGTCAGGGGCGCCGGCGAGCAGCAGTGATTCGAGTTGGTCGCGGAGCGAAGTCATTCGCGCCTGCCGCTCGGCTAACTCCCGATCCGCCATCACGAGCGCTGTATAGAAGCCGAGCGCCAGGACCACCGACTCCGTGCCAGGCCGCAGGCCCCCTTGCTGAAAGCCGCCGTGAAACAGCGGCTGGAGTTTTGCATCATGCCGGAGCAAGAGGCCGCCTATTCCGAGCGGGCCATGAAACTTGTGAGGCGCGATGGACATCGCGGCAACGCCGAGCTCGCGGAAGTTGACCAGAATCTTGCCGACCGCTTGAATGGCATCGGTATGCACGGGGATCCCACGCGCCGCGGCTGCCTCGGAGAATTCCGCGACCGGCTGCAAGACTCCCGTTTCATTGTTTGCCAGCATCAGACTGACAAGCAGCGTGCGATCATCGAGCAGCTCGCCCAACTGCGTCGAGTCAACGAATCCATTCGCATTCGCCGCCAATCGGCGCACCTCCACGCCACTTAGTGCGAGCGCTGCTGCCGCGCCCAGAGCACTGGGATGTTCGATGGAGGAAATGACAATATTCGGCGAGACCAATCTGCCCTCTGGCCTCTGCGCTCTCCCTTCCACCAGTCCTCGAATCGCCAGTTGATTTGACTCCGTTCCGCCGCTGGTGAAAACCAATTTGTCCGCGTCCATCCCGCCAGTCTTGCCGCCGAGTAGCGAGACAATTCCTTCGCGGGCCTCTTCCAGCACGCGGCGGGTCTTGCGGCCGAGGGAATGTTGACTGGCGGGATTTCCGACCAGGTCCGTGGCCGCGCGGAGCATCGTCTCGGCCACCTCCGGAAGCAGCGGAGTCGTGGAGTTGTTATCGAGATAGATGGAGGCTAGCGAGGTCACTTGATCTTCGGCGCGTCGAAGCTGGTCCCGCTCTGATGATGCACGGCCTTGGTCACTTTGCCGTCGTCCCCTTTGACGAATTGGGCCTTGGCCGGCACAACCCGCCATTCAAACTCCGTTTCCGACTTTGGGAAAATCGGGTATTTCGGCTGGCCAGTGAGCTGGGCGAAGAGCTGCGCGCCGTCGCGGGTGACCGTCATGACGGAAAAGAGGCCGTAGCGGTATTGGCCGACAAACGGCTCGACTTGTTCGGGCGTCAGTTGAATCGCATCAGCGGGGAATTTGGCCGCTCGGAAATTGCTCCCTCCTTGCGAGTGCCGCGCGGTTATTACTTGCCCCTTTTCATCGCGAAGGAATGTGACTTCCGCATCCGTGACCTTCCAAAAGAAGGCGTCCTTGCTTTTGGGGAAGATGCGGTTCTTTGGCTCGCCGGTGATTTGGGCAAAGAGCCCATCCTCTTCGGCCGTAACCGTCAGGATGGAATCCTTGTAGTCGTAGCGACCGGCGAAGTCGGTGAAGGTCTTCGGATCGACGGACTTGTCTTCGGTCACAGGCGGGAGTTTGGCGATCTCGTCCTTCAAAAGCTGCGCCGCAAGGGAGTGCGCAATGCCGCCGGGCGAATGCTTAGGGGGAGGCGGCAGGGCGTTAGCAAGCACTACTACGGTGCATTTCTGTTCGGGCAGGCGCACTAGATACGTGGACCACCCGTTGAGCCCGCCCCCGTGGCCGACGGCGGGAAGCCGCTTCACTGCGAGCATCATCAATCCATAGCCGTAATTCATGCCATCGACATTCGGCGGCAACTCCACCGGCGTCGTCGCCGCGTTGAGCGAAGCTTCGCTGAGAACCTTTCCCCCGAAGAGGGCCTCGTTCCAGCGAAAGAGATCCCCCACCGTCGAGTAAATCGCCCCCGCGCCCCCGGCCCAGGTCATGTCCCAGTCGAGCGCGGCGCTCAACTTTCCATCGGCGTACGAATAGCCATTGGCCATTCCGGTGGGAGGATTGGAGTTGACGTAAATGCCAGAGTCCATCATCTCCAGGGGATCGAAAATGGTTTCTTTGAGATGCTCCCCAAACGACTTGCCGGAGACTTTGGCGACAATCTCGCCAAGGAGGAAATAGGCGGAGTTGTTGTAATGAAAGCCCTTGCCCGGCGCGAAATCGGGTTTGTCATCCTTGAACCACTCAATGAGCTTGGCCGGTTCGATCGGTTCCTTCACACGGCCGATGAATTCCGGCTTGTCGGTATAGCTGTGGAGGCCGGAGGTGTGCGTCATGAGCTGTCGGAGGTTGACTTCTTTGCCGCCAGGAAAGTCCGGGAAGAACTTGGCGAGCGAGTCATCGAGCGATAGCTTTCCTTGCTCCGCCAGGCGCAGCACCGCGACCGCTGTGAACTGCTTGCTGATTGAGCCAATGCGAAACTTTGTATCGGGTGAGATGGGGGTCTTTTTCTCAATATCCGCAAAACCGAAGCCCCCCTGAAAAACGATTTTGCCGTCGCGGGCAACCAGCACCGCCAGGCCGGACGAATCCCCTGCCGTCACTTCGCGCAGGCGCTTCGTTGCCTCTTCTTCAAACGAGGTTTCGGCAGCAAAGGTGAAACTGGCGGCCAGTAAGGGGAGGATGACAAGCAAACGGGGTGGCTTCAACATCGGTATTGTTTGCCCAGGTGAGAGAAAACGGCTGAGGCCTACGGCTCCTCAATATGGCCGCTAAGCAGGGGAAAGCAACCATTGTAGGCCGCTCATTCCGTGAGTGGATATGCCCTGGCAAGTAGGGCGCAAGCTGCTAACCCTTGTGACAGGCCATGCAAGTCGCTTGTGAGAAGGCCAAGGTCCGCGAGGCCGGCAAATAGCCTCCCGCCTGATGGCAACGGGTGCAGCACTCCCCCGAATGCGCGGCTTCATTGGGGGTTGTCGGTGTCAGGCAATTCTCCGGCAGGCGGAGCGAAGCGAGATGCAGAAAGCCATGCGCTTCCGGCGCGCTGGCCCGGGAAAGCGACGATGCAAAGGGAGGGAGCAGGACTTGCTCGGCATGGGTGGAGCCTTCGCGCGGGGCGACTGCCCACAGCAGCGTTCCCAGCGCGAGCAGAATCGCCGCCGCTGCGCCAAGCTGCGACCAGGCATGCAGGCTCAGGGACAAAAAGCTCCGCGCCTGAACCGAGCGAACGACCTCCTGCCGCTCTGCCGCCAGCCGGTCCCAGATGCGGTTGGCCAAAACGGTGCTGCCTAGCGAACCAGCGCAGTCGTCGTCGTCGGGTATCGCGGCAGCCACTTCTTGGAACAGGCCCAGGGCTGGAGAAGCGGCGTCTGCCCAATGCCGGCATGCCGCGCAGGATTTCAGATGCTCCTGGAGGGCCGTTTCATCGCCGGGAAGATTGCAATCGCCGCACAGGGAGTCAAACACGTCGTCGCAATTCAATAGCAACTTCACGGAGTACCTCTCGCTTTCCGGGACCGACCGTCGCCTTGCACCGCTTCTAACGATGAATTGGCTTGGCTCTCGCGCAGCCAGTCACTGAGTTGAAGCAGCCCCAGCCGGACGCGAGTCTTGGCCGTGGTCAGGCTGCAATCCATTGCGATGGCGATTTCCTGGAACTTCAGGCCAGCAAAAAATCGGAGCCGCAGGGCATCGGCTTGAACCTGGGGGAGGCGGGCCAGGAGGGCGTGTACATTGCCGCGAAGCTCGCTGTCGAGCAGGGCATCGACAGGGGATGCTTCGCCGCTGGTCAGATAGCCCGCGGAGGATTGCCTTTCGCCCGCTGCATCAGGCCCAGCCAGCATCTTCGCCGGCTGGCGAGATTGTTTTTGGGCGTACCGCGTACATTGATTCAGCAGCACAGTCCAAAGCCACGTGCGAAAGCTGAACCGCGAATCGTAGGTGCTGAGCCATTTGAGCAGGCATAGGAATGTTTCCTGCACCACGTCATCCGCCCAGTCGTCCCGCCCCAATCGGCCGCGGGCGGCTGCCCGGAGGGGCTGTTGATAGCGTTCCACCAGCACCACGAAAGCCTCTTTGCTTCCGGCCAAGATGGCGGAAACGAGAGCCGCATCGGGGGTGTGGGAATCAAGGGCCGGCATGGACTGCTACCTGGCTGGAACAGCTGCTAGAACGGAAAGTCCGCTCGCGAAGCGTATTCTACCAAAGGATGATAGCGCCCCAAGGAGAAAAAGGGCCAAAACCCACCTAAAAGGCAATGGAAACCATAGTGGAAATAAGCCCAGCGGCATCCTGAGTGATGCCAAAAACTGTTCCATGCACATCCGGATCCCAGGCAAAGACCTGCGAAAACTGATCGTACGCATCTACCTCGATCGAGCCGTTGAGGATTCCCGTCAATTGGATGATGTAACCGGTCGGGTCTTGGTCGTCCATCACCGAGCCGCTAATCGTCAGCCAGGCTCCTTCCAAGACGAAGATGAAGGAGGTGATGACGGGTGCCTGGTTGCTGTTCGTGGGAGGCGTCTCTCCGGTGCCGCCGATAGGAGGAGCATCGTCACACGAGGAACCAGGATTGGAAGGTGCCTCTTCCGCCGGCATATCCTGGGTGGGCGAGGGAAGTGGGTCAATCGGCGTAATGACATCGCCGGCCAGAGCATAGCGCGTTTCCAATTGCTCCCCCAGCAAGCGGCATCGCCGACAAGTGGGACGGTTTTTTTTGGGAGTGGCCTTTGTCAGGTTGAAAAGCGAGGTGAACAAGGAGGAAAATTCGAGTGGCATGATCAATCTCCGGTAGGTGGCCCTGAATCCTGACTTAATGGCAGCCTGTGACGATTATGAGGCGACACCGCCTCTACTATTAAAGTCGCAATCCAGCGGCCAAACCGGACAAGAAATTTTTCTCCTTTCGTAAGCTCATGCCAGGCAAGGGTTAACGTCAAAGCCTTTGCCGGCAATTGTTGCACAAAAACATCAGATAGTCGGAAAATGTGAATCGGCGTCGCCACAGACGCTCGTCATTTGCCGGCCCGCGAGTCCATAGCAATTGGCTTGGATTTGAGGTGCAGAATCAAAGAGGGCTCATGATAAAGAGGGGTAGTCAACCCTTTTTGGGGTCGGCTTGCCATTGTTTCCAGTTCCTCTGGGGTCAGTTTCGAGAGCAAATCTCCCAAGAAGCGCTGCTCCAGCTCGACAGCAAATTTCGAAGCACCCGCGGAGATAGCGTTCCGCAGGTTCGCAAGTGCCAACTCCTGTTCAGCGGGAGTCGCCTGGTAGGAATAGATTTCAGCCGCATCCAGGTGCAACAGCGGATTATTCGAGATTCCCGCCAGAGCTTGGCGCAGATGATCCTTGGTGGAATCGGGTAGCGGCAACTGCTTGTCCCGCACGCCGTGGTACTGTAACCGAGCGCACAAGTGATGCGAGAGCGGCAAAGACGCCGTCGGATTCTCCGCCAGCAACTGTTCCAAACGGTGGATAGCACTTCCTCGTTCATTGGTCAGGGAGCAACAATAGGCCAGATTATGGATTAACTCCAAAGGAGCAAAATCATTCTCGATCGCTTTTTGAAAATTACCGCGGGCCGCGCTGGCATAGCCGCGGCGCATTTCACAAAAGCCCACGTAGTACAGTAGTTCTGCACCTCCTCCCTGATCGAAAGCGGCTTGAAAATCGTTCAGGGCCATTGCCCAATTCTTGGCCTGCCGTTGCGCCTGCCCGCGGGCGAACAAGGCCGCAACTTGATTGGGTTTGATCTCCAGGACGCGATTGAAGTCTTCAATCGCCTTTTTCGAGTCCTTCTGCGAATAGGCCTGTTCTCCCGCGTGAAACAGTTGCTCCTCGTAGGGCGTTCCGGATGCCCATACGGCGGCAGCGATGACTATAACGGCCACCATGCCGGCGATGCTTGCCAGGACGGCACGGCGGTTGTGCCGCAGCCATCGAGCGGTGCGAGCTTTCCAAGCGAGAGTTTCCCGCAGTGCTTTCGCGAAATCCGCCGCGGAGGAGAAGCGTTCCGCCGGATCGGGACGGAGCGCCTTGAGGATGGCCATTTCGACCTGGAGATCGATCTGGGGATTGAAGGTCGCCGGCCTTGGAGGCGGAGTGAGGCGGCCCTTCAGCCATTCCTCCATCCTGGCCTGTTTGCTCGGTGCCGTTGGCGGCCGCGACGGGAGTTCTCCGCACAATAGTTCGTAAAGGAGCGCACCGAGCGAATAAACGTCGCTCCGCGGATCGATCTTGCTTTCGGACTTGACGTTGTCATCAATCAGGCAGCGAATCCGCTCCGGTGCCATATAGGCCATGGTCCCCCCCACGCGCTCCAGCGGCATTTCCAGCTCCGTGGAAAGATTGAAATCCAGAAGCATCGCCCGCCCGCTCCGCGAAAGCAGCACGTTGGAGGGCTTGATATCCCGATGCATCACGCCGGCCGCATGGGCCGCAGCGAGCGCCTCCGCGAGCTGCACTCCCAGTTCCAATACTCCTTCGACATAGGTTCCCCGGCAGAAGACAGGCGCTGCACTCGGTTCGTCCGCTTCGCGACTGCCGACGGGCTGATATTGCCGGGCGACGTTCCGCAGAATATCCGCGGACAGCGGCGGCTTTCCCTGAGAGAATGCTAGGTCGAGCAAGTCCACGAGCGTAGCAGTCCCCAGGAATGGCATGCAAATGCAGGTCAGTCCGCTCGTGGCATCTTGATGCACGGAATGGACTGGCACGATACCGGGATGTGCGAGTTTTCCCAGTAGTCGGGCTTCGGTCGCGCCGTTCCGGGAGATCTTCACCACCACCCACCGCTGGCCAAGTTCCGGCTGCTGGGCGAGATAGACCTTGGCGATCGCCCCTTCGCCGAGTTTCTGAATGATTTTGAAACCGAGCACCGAATCGCCCGGCTCGGGCCATTTCCATTCTTGTTCCTCTTGCCCCTCGGGAACCGCATCCAGGAACTGATGCACGTCAATCAAGCGCTGCAGCGATTGGCGATAGGTGGGGAACTTCTGACAGAAAGTGCTGGGGACGAGCGTTTCTCCCGCTTCGTTACGCAGGCAATATTCTTCGTAAATAAGGTCCATTGCCAGCGATTTGCGATCCCGCACGTCCGGATTCGCCAAGAGGAAATTGGCGGCATCGGGGGGAGCGCCACCACGCCAGCGCTCAATCACTTGGCGAACCACGCTCTCCGGCGCCGTAGACTCAGGATTGCGAGCGGGATTGGACATGCGGGGCTCATTACGGCATCAGGCGGCGTGAAATGGTCATTCGCCACCGAGAATGACAAGTCTAGACGTCAACTTCCTCACCGATCAAACGATCAATGGCCCGCCGGGCCGTCCGTTCGTGGATGTTCAGTTGCTCGGCAATTTCCGGATAGGTCGCCCCCATGAAGCGGAGCTCGACGATGCGACGGACGGACTCAGGCTGATTGTCCACTATCTGGTGCCACCGCTCGCGGGCGACAGCCACGGCACTGGGAGTTGGGTCCGGAGTAGCACAGCGAATCTCCAACTCCTCCTCGAGCTCGCCAAAACCGATCTCGCGGTTGACGTCATTTTTTTTAGACGCCATCTGGCGACGCGTCCCCACCACCTTGTTGCGTGCCAGTGACGCCAAGAAAGCGAGCAGCGCCTGGGGTGATTCCAAGCGGCGAAAACGGTCGGGCTCGCGAAAAAACGAAGCCCACACGACTTGTGCGAAGTCCAGGGAATCGAACCGGGACCGCATCTCCTGGTTCAAGCTGCGGCGCACGTAGCGCTTCACATGCGGTCCATACTTTTCCAGCAACTGCCAGGCAGCGTCCTGAGACCCGTCGTGCACGCGTTCCATGAGCTCGGCGAATTCCGAGGGGAGATCCCTCATGGCTTTACTGACGCGAACGGGGGTGGGCTGGAAACTCCGCTCCATGGAATCAAATTCACCTTCCTGGAAATCGGTGTTTATTCTAACGTCGAGCGAATGGAATTCCAATCGGTTTTCGAACCGTGCGCCGGAATTTCTGGTGGGGAAAGGCCGGGAGCCGGGGATGGGAGTCCACCCCGATGAAGGTCAAAGGCGCGGTTTTCTAACCAGCCTTCTACTTTCCGTCGGAGAGTCCCAGCCGACTGAGCCAGCGTCCGCGAGGTTGTTTGCCCTTATCGCCACCCGAAGCGGGGTCGGCTGCCTCTTGCTGAGCTTTTTCGCGCTTCAAGGTGTGGAGCTGCTCATCCAATTCGGCGCGGTCGCGGGCAATTTTGGCCCGTTCCATGGAAATGTCGATTTCTGCCTTCTTGAGCTCCTCCCGCAAGCTTTCCTGCATTTTTTGCAGGGTTTCGCGCTCTTGCCGGACCAGTTCGTCCTTGTCGAGCATGCCCGCAAAGGCCGCTGCCCCCACCGCAACCTGGCCGATACTGCTGGATTGGTTCTCCAGCAGAGTCCGCAATTCTTCCACTTCCAGGCGGACACTGCGCATTTCTTGATCTTTAGCGGCCATGACCTCTTCGGTCACATGCACCGCTTCTTCGATGGTCAAGCGGTTGGCCTTTTGCGCCGGGTCGGCTGCGTCGTAGTCGGATTCCAATTGCGCCAAGAGGCGCTGCTTTTGGGCTTCCCAGTCCATGCCCAGCGAACCCACAGCGGCCGACGATTTGAGACCGGAGCTGTGGGTCTGCGAGAGCTTGTCCTGCAATTCGGTATTCTTGATCTTCAGGTCACGGCAGTCGGCAGTAGCCATTTCCAGGCGACGATGGAGGTCGGTCAATTCCTGGCTGTCCTCCTGGGGATGGGCCGACTTTGCAGCGGCAGCTTCAGCCGCGGATCGGGCGGATTTGGCCACCGCTTCCGCCTCGGCCAGCCAGTCTTCGAGCTGCTTATTCTCGTCGCGCAGCCGCCGGAGCTCCGCGCTCGTCACCTGCTCCGTGGAAACTTGAACCTCGGCAGATGCCGATGCCGCGCTGAATTCGGCGCGAATCTGTCCCAACTCGGCTATCAACTGGTCATTCTTGGATCGCAACTGGTCCCGCTCGCGGAGGATTTCCTGTTGTTGCGATTCCAGCTTCTTGAGCCGAGATTGGGTTTCGTCGGCTTGCTTCTGGGCTTGGTTCCATTCTCCCTGCCGCTGGGCTAGTTGCTGTTGAGTGGCGGACAGCCGCTCCTGCCAGTCGTCGCGCAACTGAGAAAACTCGGCCGCTTCTTCACGCAGGCGGTCGCACTTTCCCTGCAACTCGGAGCACCGCAGTTGCAGTTCGAAATCCTGGCCGGGAACGGCACTCGCCTCTTTGCGCAATGACTCCATTTCCGCCACAAGTTCCGCTTTGCGAGTTCGCAATTGCCGCGCAATGGTCCGCCGCTGCCGTTGGGCGGCTTGCTCGCTCTTCTTCAGCACATTCCGCTGATTGTCTAACTCGGCCCGCTCTTGCGAGAGCTCGCCTTGCAAACGGCTAAGCTGGCGGGAACGCTCTTCGAGACTAGTCTGCTGCAAATCCATTTGCGCCTGAGACTCTGCATTGGCGGCTTCGCGGCCGGAGCATTCCGCCTGCTGAGTTTGCAGCTCGAGCCGGGCTTTCTCCAATTCGCTATGACGGAAGTCTAAATTCGCCAGCCGCTCCTGCAACTGAGCCAGCAATTCTTGCTGTCCTCTCTGGCTGTTCCCCTGCGACTCTTCCCATTGCGCGTACCCAGCCGCCAGCTCGTCTCCCCGGCGTTGAAACTCTGCTTGTCGAGCTTCCAGGGCAACCTGTTCCGAACCGAGGGCAATTCCCCGCTCCAAGGCATCGGCTTGTTGGCGAGCCAACTCCTCGGCCAATTCGGCCAGGCGAAGCGACAGCTCTGTTTGCAAGGCGGCGAATTTTTCCCGGCGTGCCTGGAAAACCTCCTTCGCCCGCTCCTTTTGCTGCTGCAAAGTGCGCGCGAAATCGGTCCGCCATTCCTGGGGGCGTGGTTCGTGACTGGGAACTTCCAGAATGCTCATGAAACGGGCTGCGGTAAGTCCACGGCTGGCGGCCTCGCCGTGAACGGACCTTGAGGTATCCAGAGAATGTGTGAAATCTCTGTGTTTCTATAGGTCACAACATGAGGGGGGGCAAAGCGAAGCGGGCGGCCGTGCCGATTACTCCGCGAGAATTGATTAGCCCGGAATTGCCGCCTGCGGAGCGTGGGGTCCGCGCAGCAAAAAGGGCGTCCCGGCGGGAACGCCCTCAAAAACTCAGCCTGCTTCCGCTGCGGCGATTACGACTCGCGGGGGCGGATAGCGCCTGTCAAACCGTTGTAGTCATAACGGTCATTGTCGTGCCATAAGGGGAGCCCGAGTTCGACCCTCGAGCGGAGAATGTCAATCTTCTCCATCGATCCCGCAGCCGCATCGGTGGGGCAGAAATCGGGCGTCGGCTCGGGAAGATAGTCTTCGTCGTGCCCGTACTTGAGGATGGCTTCAAAAACGTTCTTGCACTTTTCCATGGTCTTTCTCCCGCGGTGGCAATTCGGTGAGCCAGGCAGCCTGCGAAAATCCATTGCGTGCCCGCGATCACTCGCTGAAAATGCACGCCGCAAGAGCTCGGCGATTGGGTCAGGTTGGTTAGCCGCTTCCCGCAATTCGCCGGGAAAAAGTCATCTACGGCCCGTGTAGGTAAGCGGTGTATTATTTGCAGCGGCAGCCCGAGGTCAAGCTTTTGGAAAAATATTTTTGGGCCGCTGGATTCGTGGCAGTTTCCTGGTGAACGGGCGGACTGGGGATTGTTGGTGCAGCCCTAGCTTCGCCGTGTGGCTACACGTTCCCAGTTCAAGGGACGACGGCGTGACCGGCTGATCCCAGACACTCGATTCGGGCGGCGAATCGACTTAAGGGAAGAATGTTTTCCGCAAACAGGGGCGGAGGGAGCAGCGGCCGACGTTCGATTTTTGGCTACTGCATCGCCGCGGCATTCAATCGATCGGTTCCGACGAAGGACCACGAGGCTTCTTACGAGGGAGGACAAATAGTCAAATTGGCAGTCGAAAACGGCGATGGCAAATATTCCACAAAACCAGTGTAGTAAGGCACTTAAAGTGGCCCGTGATTTTTTTCACAAAATCGACACCTCAGTTACTGGACACTTAGTAAATGTGACAAATCTTGCTCTCCTCCTGGTCGCCGCTTTTTGACTGCTCAGCCACAACTGTTCCTGCCCGTCCGTTCGCGTAGGATGGGGTAACTTTCCCTTAAGGGTTCCAAGATGCCCTGGCTGCAACGACAGATCGCTCTTTCCGCTCGTCCACGGGGCTGTCACCTGATTACGCGCGACCTGCTCGCTGCCCTGCCTGAAATCTCGCAGTTCAAGATTGGCATGCTTCAGGTCTTCATCCAGCACACGTCCGCGTCGCTGACGATCAATGAAAATGCCGATGGGGACGTCCGGCGTGATCTGGAAATGTCTCTCAATCGGCTCGCGCCGGAGGACTTGCCCTATGTCCACTCGCTGGAGGGTCCGGACGACATGCCGGCCCATGTGAAGGCAGCATTGATGGGGAGCAGCGTGACGATTCCGATTAGTGGCGGCCAGCTTGCGCTGGGGACGTGGCAGGGGATCTACCTCTGCGAACACCGCAATAAGGGTGGCAACCGCAAGGTGGTGCTGACGGTGTGGGGGGAAACGGAGTAGGCTGGTTTGTCCGCTCCATTGTTCCTTCACTAGGGGGGTGTCCACCATGAGCCGTTACCTGCTCACTGCAGCTCTGCTTCTCCTGCCGCTCGCCGCGCTCGCTGCCGCTCCCCATCCGCTGGATCCGCTGTCCGCCGAGGAAATGGAAACGGCCGTTGATATTCTGCAGGGCTTTGAAGCCTTTCCAGAAGACAGCTCCTTCGCCACTCTCGTCCTGCACGAGCCGCCGAAAGACGAAGTCCTGACCTTTGCCGGCAAGGCATTTCGCCGCGAGGCCTTTGCCATCATCTACGACCGCAGGGGAAACCGCACCTTTGAAGCCGTCGTCGACCTGCGCAAGAAAGCCCTCGCCAGTTGGGCCGAGATGAAAAGTGCCCAGCCGCTCGTCATGGGAAGCGAGACGGAACGCTTCACCGATCTGGTCCGGGCTAATCCCGATTGGCTGGCCGCGATGAAGCGCCGCGGGATCGACCCGAATCAAGTGCAGGTGGATCCCTGGGCGCCGGGGCTGGTCACCGCCAATTTGAATTCGCCCCGTTTTCTGCGTGCCATTTCCTATCTCCGCGGCAGCGGACGCAACTACTACGGCCGGCCGATTGAAGGGGTGCTGGGCCTCGTCAATATGAACAGCGGCAAGGTAACCATCACGGATACCGGCAATGTTCCCATCGCTGCGCCGACCCAGGAACTCGACGCGGCCTCGATCGCCAAGACACACGGCGCTCCCCGCCCCCTGCTCAAGCCCCTCATCACCAACCAGCCCGACGGCCCCAGCTACCAACTCGTGGGGAACGAAGTCCGGTGGCAGCGGTGGCGATTCCGGTTCGCTCTGCATCCGCGGGAAGGGCTCGTCCTTTATACCGTTGGCTACGAAGATGGCGGCAAGGTGCGGCCCATCCTCTATCGCGGCTCGCTGTCGGAAATGGTCGTCCCCTACGGCGACGGCGATGAAAATTGGGCCTGGCGAAGTGCGTTTGACGTGGGGGAATATGGTGTGGGAATGCTCGCCGCGCCGCTGACTACGGGTATCGACGTTCCCGCTCATGCCGAACTCATCGATACCGTCATGGCTTCGGACGCCGGCGAAGCGGTCCCCTATGAGAAACGGATCGCCATCTTCGAGCGGGATGGCGGCATCCTCTGGAAGCATGCCGACTACAGCGGTTGGACCGAAGGCCGCCGGGCTCGCGAACTGGTGCTGTTCTTCATCACCAGTATTGGCAACTACGACTACGGCATCGAATGGGTCTTTCACCAGGACGGCACCTTGCAGGCCGACGCCATCCTGACCGGCATCATGCTGACCAAGGGAGTGAAGGAGAAGTCGCTGGAGGAACACAAAGCCGGCGGCGATGTCGGCCATCTGGTGGCCCCGCACGTCGTGGCCCCCAACCATCAGCACTTCTTCAACTTCCGCCTGGACCTGGACGTGGACGGCGAGCGGAACTCGGTCGTCGAGCTCAACACCGAAGCTGAGGGTGAAGATGAAGCGCTCAACGACATCACGCATACCCAGATCATGCTCGCTACGGAAAAGGAAGCCCGGCGGAGCCTGAATTTGACGACGGCTCGCAAATGGGCGGTCGTCAATCCTTGCGTGAAGAACAGCCTCGGGTCCCCCACCTCCTACGTGCTGGTCCCTGGCGAGAACAGTATTCCCTATCTGGCGGCTGGAGCGTCCGTTCGCAAGCGGGCTGGCCTCATGAACCACCATTTCTGGGCCACGCAGTATCGCCGCGATGAGTTGAACGCCGCCGGCCCTTATCCCAACCAAAGCCGTGGCGGCGACGGGCTGCCGAAGTGGATTGCGGACAACCAGTCGATCGACAACGAGGACCTGGTGGTCTGGTATACGCTGGGCCTGACGCACGTGCCGCGCCCCGAGGAGTGGCCGATCATGAACGCCACGCACGTCGGCTTTCGGCTGATACCGGCGGGGTTCTTCTCCAGGAATCCGGCGCTGGACGTCGCCAAGTAGCCCGCTCACCGTTGGAGTCCCGCCTTCAGGCGGTCTTGGCACACAGACCGGCTAATGCCGGGACTCCAGCGGTTTCCTCAGGTTGAAACCAGGCCCCGCCTGGAAACCCGCAGCGTCAGCAAGGGAGTCCCAGTTCCCATCTTGCCCAAACCGCTCAGGGGACTTCTGAGCTGAATCAGACGAGGGGGACTTTTAAGGGCTGATAAGCCCCTTGCTCCCCCGCCTGATTCACCCGATTCGCGCTCTTTTTTTCACTCCCGCCCCGCGCACAAGCCACGGCGGCGAAACGCTTTACGGCTCAGAAGCCCGTGAATCAGCCCTCTTCCTGATTCACCCCCAAACCACCCCTCCAGGTGGTGTCTCCCGCGGATTTTATAAGCCTTTTTCAAACATCTGCGCAGGACTTTCTTCCGTTGGAGTCCCGCCTTCAGGCGGTCTTCGGCCTTCCGATTCCGGCTGAAGCCGGGACTCCAACGTTTTCACGCCATTACCACCAAATTGCCAAAGATCGCAGGCCCACCATCCCTATTCGCAGGCGCGCGGCGGGCCTTAACCCTAAGATGCGCTAACATGCCATTTTGTTCACTTGTAGGAAAAGATTATTTTTCGCTTGACCGGTTTGGCCCCGATTCTCTCTGGGCGAGCGGCCAGCGTAAGCTGGCTGATACTGCGGATTGGTCGCGGGCTGAGACTCTCCTCGTTCGCAAGCTCGTTTGCGCGGCTATCTTCTGCCATGCAAGTTCGGTAGACTTCTCGTGAGGCACGGACCTGGAAAAATAATGTCTGGTAAATTGCAAAACCGATTGTTTCCAGCCGAGCGAATGGCAATGGACGATGCCGTGCGCCGCCGCGAGAAGGGAACGCCCCCCAGGCCGCAGGTCGTGGAGGAGCGACCCGCCATTTCACGCCAACGAGTCATGGACCACGGGGAGGTTTTCACCCCGCCCGGACTGGTCAATGACATGCTCGACCTGGTCGCTGGCGAGTGCGAGCGGGTTGACTCGCGCTTTCTGGAACCCGCCTGCGGACACGGCAATTTCCTGGTCGAAGTGCTGCGACGCCGGTTGGCCCTGGTCGACCTGCGCCACAAGACGCGCACGCAGTGGGAGCCAAACGCTCTCTTGGGGCTCGCCTGCCTCTATGGCATCGAGCTCTTGCACGACAACGTGAGCGACTGCCGAAACCGACTGCATAACCTCTTTGCAGAGCACTACACGGCAAGGTATGGCAAGCTTGCCAAACCTGCCTGCATCGCGGCCGCGGGATGCATCGTGCGGACCAACATCCTGCAAGGGGATGCGCTGAAGATGACAACGGTCGGCGACAAGGTCTATCCGGCCCAGCCGCTCGTTTTTACGGAGTGGTCGCCGTTGCCGGGCGGGAAGTTCAAGTGCCGGCTGTACGAGTATCATGATCTGTCCCAGCCGCCGCCGAGCGACCTCACGGGCCTGTTTGTCGCCGCCAGCGCGCGCCTGACCGACGAAGACGGCAAACCGGTCTATATTCCGCGCCACGTAGCGGACCGTCGGCCGGTTCATTACCTGAAGCTGGCGGAACTGGAGAGGGTGCGATGAGTGACACGCAGCCCGCTTTGTCAGCCGCGGTGCCTGGGAAAAATCAGTCGCACAATCCCGATATCCTCACTTGCCTCGCCAACCTGTCGGCGGACGAGGTTTTCACCCCGCCCAAGCTGGCGGCGGCCATGCTCGACATGCTGCCGCAGGATCTGTTCCGCTCCGGCGAGACGACGTTCCTGGACCCGGTCTGCAAGACCGGCGTGTTCCTCCGCGAGATTGCCCGCCGGCTCAACGACGGCCTGCGGGACCAGATGCCCGACGAGCAGAAGCGGGTGGACCATATCCTCACGAGGCAGGTCTTCGGCCTGGCGACCAGCGAGCTGACCGCCGCCATCAGCCGGCGAAGCGTCTACTGCTCAAAGAAGGCGGACGGCAAGTACTCCATCGCGACGAAGTTCACCACGTTCGAGGGGAACATCCGCCTTCCCCGCACGAAACACCGGTGGAACGAGAAGGGGCGGTGTGAGGATTGCGGCGCAAGTCGCGGCGACTACGACCGCGGCGAAGTCCGGGAAACGTATGCCTATCCGTTCCTCCACGGCATCGACCCAAAGGAGTTATTCAACGTGAAATTCGAAGTCATTATCGGCAATCCGCCGTATCAGTTGGGCGCAAAGGGGACAACTCGCGATGTTCCAATCTACGATAAGTTCGTCGATCAGGCCAAGAAGCTGGAGCCGCGATTCTTGGTGATGATCATACCATCACGCTGGATGGCAGGTGGATTGGGTTTGGGCGATTTTCGCCGTAGCATGCTCAACGATCGGCGTATTCGAAAAATGGTGGATTACGAGCGAATGAGCGACGTCTTTCCAGGTGTGGACTTCGAGGGCGGAGTCAATTATTTCCTTTGGGATCGCGATAACGTAGGCGATTGCGCGGTTACATCCGTGCGCGGCGATGAGGTCATCGGTCCGGTCCAGCGAAACTTGTCGGAACACGATGTCTTGGTTCGCGACCCGAACGCACTGGGCATCTTGAAGAAGGTGACTTCGTTCAAGGAGCCAAGCTTGGCTGAAGTTTTATCAGCTCGCACGGCATTTGGACTGGTGTCGAACTTCTCCGGACACAAACCAACGCGGCGAAAGGGTGACGTGAGGTTCTATGGAACCAGCCCGCGCGGACGAGTAGAGGCGTGGGTTGCCCGAGACGAGGCAACACAGAACCATGATGCGATTGACAGGTGGAAAGCAATGATCATTGCGGCATTTGGAGAGCGTGGTGCTCGGCCGGCGCAAGTTCTTGGTCGCCCATGGATTGGGGAGCCTCCTTCGATATGTACACAGTCATTCATTTTTGTGTGCACGGAGTCGCGCGAACAAGCAGAGAGCGTTGCGAGCTATTACTGCACGCGTTTCGTACGTTTCTTGGTATCACTACGCAAGATCACGCAGCATACGACGCGCGAGACTTACATGTGGGTGCCACAGCAATCGTGGGATCGCAAATGGACGGACGCGCAGCTGTATCGAAAATATAAGCTTTCGTCTGACGAGGTGTCTTATATTGAAACTCAAATACGTCCGATGGAGTTCTAATTGAGCAACTTCTTCCCCGCGCGTCCCGGCGCGACGCCGACGATTTATGCCTTTGCCGTCAAGGACCCTGATCATGCGGGGCTGCTGAAGGTCGGTTACACCGAAGGGAGCGCGAAGGACCGCATCGCCGCGCAGTTTCCCGGCGGGTTCACCGGGTATGACATCAAGCTGATCGAGCCGGCGATGCGGCCGGACGGGTCGAGCTTCATCGATCACGACGTGCATCGCCATCTGCGGTCGCGGGGGGTCAAGAACACGACGAACGAGTGGTTCAAGTGCACGGTGAAGGAGGTGCAGGCGGCCATCCTGGCGGTACGCGAGCGGCGAGCCAACGTCGAGGATCGGACCCTGGGATTCGGCCTCCGCCCCGAGCAGGAACGGGCGATCGAAATGACTGCCGACTACTTCAAGCAGGCCAAGACCGAGCAGAAGAACCATACGCCGCACTTCCTCTGGAACGCCAAGATGCGGTTCGGCAAGACTTTTGCCGCCTACCAACTGGCGAAGCGCATGAAGTGGAAACAGGTGCTCGTGCTGACGTTCAAGCCCGCGGTGCGGCACGCCTGGTCCGAAGACTTGCTGCTCCACAAAGACTTCGAGGGGTGGCAGTTCTACAGCAAGGACAGCGAGCAGTCGTGGGAGGACCTCGATGGCAAGCGCCCCATCGTCTGTTTCGGCAGCTTTCAGGATTACCTGGGCCGGACCACCGCGGGGGGTATCAAGCCCAAGAACGAGTGGGTCCACGCCACCGCCTGGGACTGCGTCATCCTCGACGAATACCACTACGGGGCCTGGCGCGAGAACGCCAAGGGGCTGTTTGGGGCCGACGAGGAAGACGAAGGGGAAGTCGCGGCCGAGGTGACGAAGGACGAGCAGGCGTTTGACGAATCGATCCTGCCGATTTCGACCAGTCACTACCTGTACCTCTCGGGGACGCCGTTCCGGGCGCTGGCCTCGGGGGAGTTCATCGAGGAGCAGATTTACAACTGGACCTACAGCGACGAACAGCGGGCCAAGCGGGACTGGAAGCGTACCGGACCGAATCCGTATGCCTCGCTGCCGCGGCTCGTGCTGATGACCTACACGCTGCCGGACGACATCCGGCAGGTGGCGGAGATGGGGGAGTTCAACGAATTCGACCTGAACGAGTTCTTCCGCGCCGAGGGGGAAGGGGAGGACGCCAAATTCGAGCACGAGAACGAAGTGCAGAAGTGGCTCGACCTGATCCGCGGGGCGTACCGCGGGACGACCGTCGATGACCTGAAGCTCGGACGGGAGAAGCCGCCGCTCCCTTTCTCCGACGCCCGGCTGATGGGAGTGCTCAACCACACGTTCTGGTTTCTGCCGAGCGTGGCGTCGTGCAATGCGATGGCGAACTTGTTCCGGGCACGGCAGAATACCTTTTATCACGAGTTCAAGGTGGTCGTGGCCGCGGGCGCGAGCGCCGGGATCGGGGCCGAAGCGCTGCCGCCAGTGCTGAAGGCGATGGATGAGCCGCTGGCGACGCGGAGCATCACGCTCTCGTGCGGGAAGCTGACGACCGGCGTGACGGTGCGGCCGTGGGCGGGGATTCTCATGCTCCGCAAGTGCAGCAGCCCAGAGACGTACTTCCAGAGCGCGTTCCGCGTGCAATCCCCTTGGACAGTGCCCGGCGAAAACGGGGAGGAGATTGTCGTCAAGCCAGAGTGTTATGTCTTCGACTTCGCCCCCAATCGCGCGCTGAGGCAAATTGCTGACTATGGCTCACGGCTGGCAACCGATGAGGCGACGCCCGAGCAAAGGATCGGTGAGCTAATCGGGTTCCTGCCGATATTGTCCTACAACGGCAGCACGATGCGACAACTGAATGCAGAGGAGATTCTCGACGAGGTTACGACCGGCACGAGCGCGACGTTGCTCGCCAAGCGCTGGGAGAGCGTTCTGCTGGTCAACGTGGATGATGCGACGCTTTCGCGACTGATGAACGACCCGCAGTTGCTTGAGGCGCTCCGAAACATCGAAGGCTTCCGGAATCTCAACGCCGACCTGGAGACGATTATCAACCGCTCGGAGCAAATCAAGGACGCCAAAAGGCGCGTGGGAGAAGGAGAGAAGCTCACCGGCAAAGAGAAGAAGGAGCTGACCGAGGCCGAAAAGGAGCGCAAAGGCTTGCGGAAGCAGGTTCAGGAGAAGCTGCTGAAATTCGCGGCCCGCGTGCCGGTGTTCATGTACCTGACCGACTACCGCGAGCAGCGGCTCAAGGACGTCATCACGAAGATTGAACCGCGGCTGTTTCAGAAGGTGACCGGGCTCACGACGGCCGACTTCGAGCGGCTGGTGAGCCTGGGGGTATTCAACAGCCAGCTCATGAACGATGCGGTGTGGAAGTTCCGGCGGTACGAAGATGCCAGCCTGCGGTACATGGGGATCGAGCGCCATCGGCCGCTGGAGCGCGGGCTGTGGGACACGGCTTTGACGGAGGAGGATTTTCGGAAGACGTTTGAGGGAGTGGTGGAAGAGTGAGATGAAAACCCTGGAAACCCGCGCGTGGGCGAGGAAACACGCCCTTGCTTACGCTGCGGGTTTCCAGACAAAGCTAACGCTGGCCGCTCGCCAGGCCTCGGGCGGTTTGGCCTAGTTCGTCGAGCCACCATTCGGCCAGGGCGGTGAGATTGGCGTTGGCGTCAACGTGCGCGAGGGCATCCAGGCAGATTTCCACGCAGCTTGCGGCGGCTTCCGCATCGCCGGGCCACCAGCGGGCCGTGGTGGCGACAGCCTTCTGCAGGGCCTCGTCGGTGGAAGTAGCCGCCGCACTCGAGGAAAGAGCCGCGACGAGCTGCTGGTAGAACTCGAGCCCCATCGTGAGGACTTCGCGCATGCGGGCTCGCTTCTCGGCTCCTTCCTTGCCGGCGGCTTCGACGAAGGAGGTGACGGTTTTGGCCAGCGGCGGCAGATCGTACTCCCGCTGGGCCAGATGCTCGAAGAGCGTGGCGCGGAACTCCAGAAAATCGGCGTCGCACCACTGGATTGCTTTGGTCAGGCTGCCGCCGCTCAGGGCTGCCGCTTTCCGGGCGACGGCTTCGTCGCTGCACTCGCCGTTAGAAAGCAGAAGTCGCGCAACGATTTCCTCAGGAAGCGGGCTGAACCGGACGACCTGACTGCGGGAACGGACCGTGGGGAGCTGCCGCTGCTCGCTAGTGCCGATGAGGATCAATAGTGACTTTGGTGGAGGCTCTTCAAGGGTTTTGAGGAGGGCGTTAGCCCCTTCTTTGAACAAGTAATCGGCGTCGTCGATGATGGCAATCTTGCGCTTGTTCGAAAACGGCTTGAGCGAGATATCGTGGCACAATCCCACCTGCATTCGGTGGTCACGGTCACCGATGAAAAGCTCGACCGGTAGGTTGGCACCTTCCTTTGGCTTGCGGATCTCGATTACATCGGGATGGGTTCCCGCCAAGACTTGCGTACACGACGGACACTCGCCGCAAGGATCGAGCGCCTCTTCCGGCCGCCGCTCGCAGAGCAGCCCCTGGGCAAGTTGCAGCGCGAACGACCTCTTTCCAATCCCCGGCGGCCCGACGAACAAGAACGTGCTCGCCAGCCGGCTAGCACGGAGGGTGCGGCGGAAGCGGACGAGGACGGAATCGTGGCCGAGAAGCATCGTAGTGTTCAGTGTTCAGTGTTCAGTACATTTTTCTCAACCGCCGCGAGAACATTCCGGTGGACCTCTTCCGCCGCTCTCGTCGCGTCAATCACCACAATCCCTGCCGACCGTTTTGCCGCTTCCAGCAAGAACCCCTGCCGCACTTTCTCCATATATTCCAGCCCTTGCGATTCCATCCGGTCCAGGGCGCGGCTAAAGCGGGACGCAGCAATCGAAGCGGGAAGGTCGAGAATGAAGGTGAGCGTCGGCATGATTCCGGCAACGGTGACCAAGCCGACTTGCCAGACTTCCTCCGGTGACAAGCCGCCGGCGTGGGCCTGGTAGACGACGTTGGCCAGCAGGTAGCGGTCGCTGATCACACACTTGCCGGCAGCCAGTGCCGGGCGAATCACTTCTTCCACGAGCTGTGCCCGGGCCGCCATGTACATCAGCATTTCGCTCCGGCGGTGGATCGGCGTCCCCGTATGGTCGAGCAGCAGGCCCCGAAGCTTCTCTCCGAGTTCGGTGCTCCCCGGATCGCGGCAAGTGACCACTTCTTTCCCCTTCGCGCGCAGCCAGTCCGCCAGCAGACCGATCTGCGTCGATTTGCCCGCGCCGTCGATGCCGTCGAAGGTAAAGAACATAGTCGTAGCCGCACGCGGCCCGCGTGCTGGCTTCCTCTGGAGTGGTCGATTCGTTCTGCGGGAAGCCGACACGCGGGCCGCGTGTGGCTAGGTTATAACCGCGGATTTCCCGGCTTGATCGGAGCTTCGAAGTGATTCGCCCCTTTCACCTTTACCTTCCGCGAAAAAACCTTGTCGCCGCAGGTGGCGTAAACCGTGTCGAAATTCGCCCCGCCGAAGCAAACGTTCGAGCATTTGCCGTTGGGAGTCGGGATGATGCAGTTCACCCGTCCCGGCTGGTCGCAGACTTGCAGGCCGAGCTTCGTGGCGACCCACAGCCGGCCGTCCCGGTCGGTCCGCATGCCGTCGGCCCCGGCATCGTCAGCTGTGTCGGGGACATGCAGGTGAAAGTATTTTTGCTTGTGAGCCAGCGACCCGTCCGGCTGGATGACGTAGCTGTAGACCCAGTGGGTGCGACTTTCGGCGACGTAGAGCAACGACTGGTCCGGCGAGAGGCAGATGCCGTTGGGAAACCTGAGCCCCTCGTCGACCACCTTCTTCTCGCCGCTGGCGGTGATAAACCAGACCTTTCCCGGCAATTGCGGGTCGGGATTGGTCACGTACATCGAGCCATCGGCGCGGACGACGATGTCGTTTCCCTTGAATCCGTCGGTAATGACCTTGGGATCTTTGTTGTCGGCACCGTACGCCAGGATTTGCTGCGAACCACCCGCCACAACGTACCGGCGTCCGTCAGGCCCAAAACTCATCCCGTTTGCATTGCGGGTATCGAGCAGAGCCGCGGCCGCTTTGGCGTCACTGCCAACTGCATACATCGTGCTCGCGGGAATGTCGTTAAACACCACCTTCCCTTCCTTATCGGCAGCCGGCCCTTCGGTGAACTTGTATCCTTCGCCAACAAGCTTCCACCCCTCGCCGGGAACCAGAATTTCCTGCAACTGCTGCGAACCCTTGCCGGCGGCAATCGGTTTGGGCCAGTCCTTCCAGAGCCAACGCATCGCGTCAGGGAAAATCTTGGTGCCGTGCGTTCCTTCATGCCCCAATGTTCCCCATTCATGGTTGACTTCATAGCCGGCGAAGACCAACGACCGCTCCATCTCTTGATTGGCCATCCACCAGTCGCCGCCATAGATGTTCAGGTCGGCGCTCCCGTCCTGCAAGAAAATGCGGATCGGTTTGGGTTCGTATTTGCGAATCAGCGTCGGATAAACATTGCCGCCGCGGAGGCCCACGTAAGTACCAATCGTGCTATAGACGCGGCTGAAGGCGTCGGGCCGCTCCCAAGCGGCGGTGAAAGCACAGACCGCGCCGCTGCTCGAGCCGGCGATGCAGCGGTCGTTGCCGTCCTTGGAGAGCTTGATCGGCCGGCCGTCGCTGGTCGTTTTCTTCTCCACGTCGGGCAGAATCTCGTCCAGGATGAACCGGGCGTAGGCATCGCCGAGCCCGTCATACTCAAAACTACGGTTGAAGCGGTTGAGTGCACTCGGACCGGCCGCTTTCACCTCGCCCGGTCGGACGAAGACGCCGATGATGACAGGAATCGCCTTCTTGGCAATCAATTCGTCAAAGACTGCTGGCGCGTTGTACTGAATTCCGTCCTGATTCACGTGCACGCAGGCCGGCTGGGCGGGGTCATACTGTTTCGGGACGTAAATCCAGTATTGCCGCGTCGTGCCGGGGAAAATCTTGCTTTGGTTGAAGGTGTGCTCGGTCACTTCACCCTTGGGGACCGGGTCGTCGGCACGCGCCGCCAGCGCAGCGAAAATGCCGAGTAAAAGCGTAGTCAAAAACAAAGAGGCGCGGGTCATGGAGAGGTTCCTAATCGTGCGGGCGAAGGATTTCAGACGGCTGGCGATGGATTCTAGCGAACCTCGCCAGCTCCGAACAGTAAATGCCCCCGTGGCCAGGTCCAGCACGAGATGCCGCGTCTCCTCCTGGATTCCCGGCTGCGTACTCTCTCGCGGGCCGGCGACGTTAAGCACTGCGATGCGATGTTTGCGGAGCCAGCCACGGATCTTCTCTACCCGCACCGGCGGCTCGCGTTGGGCCAAGTCGATCTTCAGGCAGGGCTTCTGGTGCCTGGCGGCGAACTTCTCCGTTAGAGCCGTGCCGCCGACGAGTGGGCCGCGGTGGATGATCAGTGTGCCGGTGGATTCGAGGACGTTCTGCTCTGTGCGGATATGGTACGACGAAGACAGGGTCTCGACGAGTTGAAACCGGGCCTCAATGACACCGTCCTCCGCCAGCCTCCCCCGCGGGCAATAGCCGCCGTGCTCAATGCCCAATTCGACAGCGGCGATCAGGGCCCCGCGATCAACCCCGGTCTGACCGCCCGAGATGATTTTGCGGACCAGGGTGCCGATCATTGTGGTGGATTCGCGAAAGGCGTTTTCGCTTTCCACGCTGGGATATATTGGAGGCATGGCTTTGACGTCCTGTTTTCGCTCTGCTGAGTACTCAGTACTCAGTACTCAGTACTTTTGACCCCCGTCCGCGCCGCCACCCGCAATTTCGCGCTCCGAGCGCGGGGATTGCGGGCGGTTTCTTCGTCCGAGGCAATGATCGGCTTTTTGGTGAGCGGCTCCAGGCGGAGGTCATTGCGGAAGGCCTCCTTCACCAGCCGATCGTCCAGCGAATGGAAGCTGATGATGGCCAGCCGGCCACCGGGCTTCAGACGGTCGGGGATGCGGGCCAGAGCCAACTCCAGCGATTCGAGTTCCCGGTTGACGGCAATGCGGAGGGCCTGGAAGGTGCGGGTCGCGGGGTCGATACGCTCTTTAGGGCTCCGGGGGACGCAGCGGCGGACGAGGGCCGCGATTTCCTGGACTGACTTGAGCGGTGCTTCGGCGCGCGCTTCCACAATCCGTCGGGCAATCCGCCGGCTGAAGCGCTCTTCGCCGAATTGGTAGATGAGGTCGGCAATCTCCCGTTCTTCCAGCCGCGCGAGCAGCCGCCAGGCCGGCTCACCTTCGTCGGGATTGAACCGCAGGTCCAGCTCGCCGCAGGCATCAAAACTGAATCCGCGGCTCTCGTCAGCCAGCTGGTCGCTGGAAAGGCCCAGGTCGAGCAACACGCCATCGACTGCGGGGACGTTCAATTCGTCGAGCACACCCGCCAGGTCACAGAAATTCGACTGGGCGATCTTCACGGGCAGGCCAGCCAGATTCTTTTCCGCTGCCGCCAGCGCCGCCGGGTCCCGATCCATCGCCAGCACATACCCCTCATTCCCCAGCTTCTCCGCCAAGAGCCGGGTATGTCCCCCGCCGCCAAGCGTGCCGTCGACCAGAATCATGCCCGGACGGGGAGCGAGCCAGGAGAGGATTTCCTGGGGCAGGACGGGAACGTGAATGGGGAGGGAGGGGTCGATGAAGTGCACATGTGTATAATATCCGCCCGTTTTTTGGGAGCAAGTGGGGACTGGCGGGAAACACGGAGCAGAACGGATAAACGAATGCCGATATTTGACATGGGGCCGGTTTTTCATAGGATAGGAAGCGGTAGCATTCCCCGACCTTGAGGTTTTTGCCATGAGCCATTCCGCGGATCACGCCGTTTCATCCCTGGCTTCGCCGTTCATGCCGGCACGGGATTTGATCTGCCATCGGTCGCGGCGGTGGTTCTTGCAGACGGGACTGACCGGAGCAGCGGGTCTGTCGCTGCCCGCGCTCCTGGCGGCACAAGCAAGGGCGAATGACCCTCACCCCGGCCCTCTCCCAAG
>SXGT01692218.1_pt1 | contig 29647 bp, 26 predicted proteins | sample 3176221 | NCBI WGS metagenome assembly SXGT01 (sample SAMN11356862, study PRJNA531348) | freshwater metagenome | isolation source: freshwater sample F1-120 | place: China: Fuxian Lake, Yuxi | collected 2017-12-25 | reverse complement strand
GCTGATCACGTCAACGCCGTGCTTCACGGCCGACACGGAATGCCGCACGGAAGTGCACTGGTGGATGACCTTGATGCCGTTCTCCTTGAAGCGCGGCAGGTGGTCGATCGGCGCGCGGCCCGCGGTCTCGACGATCTTGATGCCCGAGGCGATGATGGCCTCGCGGTAGTCGTCATAGGGGATGGGGTTGATCGACGGCAGCAGCGTGAGGTTCACGCCGAAGGGCTTGTCGGTGAGCCTCTTGGTCTTCTCGATCTCGGCGAGCAGTTCGTCGCCGGACTTGAACATGTGCGCCGTGATGAAGCCCAGCGCGCCCGCGTTGGCCACGGCGGCCACGAGTTCGCCGTAGCCCACGCCGGTCATGCCTCCCATCACGATGGGGGTTTCCACGCCGAACATTTCGGTGATGCGCGTCTTCATCTCGATTTCCTTTCCTGCTTGCCTGGTTGAAGTGTCTGCGTTGGTACAGGGAGCGGCCGTTCGACAACGGCCCCGGTGCTTCGCCGCCGCGACGCGGCAAATCCCGGTCGGGACCCAGCGCAATGCAGCCAGCGGTTTGCCGCGGCGGCGCGGAGTATCAGGGAACCGGAGGGCAGCGAGAAGGCGCAGGTGTGCGCGGACCACCTGAAGCGCGGGAGACCCGGCCTGTCCGGCACAGGAACGCGCGTGCATGCTTCGCTCGGTGCACCGGCGGCCCACGCAGCACGCGCCAGTATGTCCATCACCACCATGGCACTCTCGGGGAGACCGGCATGCGCCTGCGGGCCATCGACACCACCGCATGGCTCGTGATCGTGGCGAGCGCCGTGGTGCTGCCCGTGAGCGGGCTGGCGGCGCTGATGCTGCTCGCCGGCGGCGACGGCACGGCCAGCGCGGGCATCGTCGACACCTTCGCCGTCGTCCTCGCGCCGCCGCTCGCGTTCGTCGCGGCGATCGGCACGCTGCGGCGGAACCGCATTGCCTGGCTTTGCCTCATCGCACTGCTCCTGCTCGCCAGCCTGCACTTCGCCTGGGCCCACGCCACGACGAGTCCCGAGACGACACAGGAGCGCCGCGCGGATGGGGTGCTGGTGACGACGATGGGGATCGATCCGTCGACGCACCTGCCCTGGCTCGCAGCCAGCGTGCTGCTGCTCGTGCCGCTGCTGACGCCAGGCGCACGTGCGCTGTTCCGGCAACCGCCTCGCGATCCCGCGACAGCCCCCGGCCGTGCCGCAGACGTGGACGCCAGGCCACATCCGGCAATTGCGGTTGCAGCGACGCCCACCCGCCGCACGCGGTCGTCCGGTCCGGGCCAGGGCCTGCCGGCGCTTTACCTCGTGATCACGCTGTTCGTCGGCACGGCCGCCGGCAGCGGATGGCTACTTGTCGATGGACTGCGCAGCGACGAGACCTGGTTCCCGGGCGCGCGGCCTTCGCAGGCGCGCATCGTCGCCCGCGCCGACGACCCCGTGAGCTACTGGCTCTCGCTCGGGCTTTACGGGCTCGTCGCCGGTGCGGCCGTTTCCGGCACCCTGTGGCTCGTGCGCAATGCGCCGGTCACGCGCGAGCGATGACGCCAGCCGGCATGGCCGCAACCGGGCCTGGCCCGCACCCTCCCGCCCCCCAAAAGAAAGCCCGGGCAGGCACGACGGGCCACGGTCAGGACCACGTCACTCCCCGTCCTTTCCATCGCAGTGCGAGGCGACATCTGTGACCATCGCCCGCCGCATCAACATGGAAACCTGGCCATGCAGTTCGGCGTGTCGATCTTCGCGACCCAGCACAGCGCTACCCCCGGCGAGGTTGCCGCTGAAGCCGAGCGCCTCGGCTTCGAGTCGTTCTTCGTGTCGGAGCACTCGCACATCCCGCTGAGCACGCAGTTCCCGCTCGGCGACACCGTGCCGATGGTGTACCGAAGCATGTACGACCCCTTCGTCGCACTGGCGGCTGCGGCGGCAGTCACAAGCCGCATCCTGCTCGGCACGGCGATCTGCATCGTGCCCCAGCACGATCCGGTGAACTGCGCCAAGGCCATCTCGACGCTCGACCAGATCTCCGGCGGGCGCGTCGTGTTCGGCATCGGTGCCGGCTGGAACCCGCCCGAGATGGAGAACCACCGTGTGGCCTTCGCCGATCGCTTCGCCGTGATGCGCGAGCGGGTGCTGGCGATGAAGTGCCTGTGGACGCAGGAGGAAGCCGAGTTCCAGGGCAGGCACGTGCAGCTCTCGCGTGCGTGGCAGTGGCCCAAACCGGTACAGGTGCCGCACCCGCCGGTGCTGGTGGCCGGTGCCGGGGCGCGCGTGCTGGAGCGTGCGGTCGGCTATGGCGATGGCTGGATGCCCGTGCTCGTGGACGAGTGGCACGAATCGCTGCGTGGCCGGATGACCCCGCTGGCCGAGTTGCCGGCCATGATCGCGCAGCAACGCCAGCTCGAAGCGACCTACGGGCGCGGCCGCACCACGATCACCGCGATGGGCCTGCCGCCGACGCCGAAGTACATCGAGCAGCTCGCCGGGCTTGGCGTGGAGCGCATGCTGCTCGGCCTGCCCTCGGAGCCGAAGCCTGCCGTGTTCGAGCAGCTGCAGGCCTACGCCAGCGCGATCGCGCCCTACGTCGCGCCCGGCAGGGCCTGAGTCACGCAGCATCCGGCTGCGGGCACGCGAATTCGCGTGTCCGCCGTGTCCCCGGGGTGTTAGCGTTGCCGATCCCCTTTCTGCCCAAGGATTCTCCGGATGCGGAACAGCAGCGACTGGAGAATGCTCGCGTACCTCGCGATCACCGCCGGCGTCACCTTCTGGCAATGGCAGCTCGACGAGATCCAGCCACTGCTCTACATGTTCGGGCTGTTCATGGCGTTCACCGTCGCGGTGATCAGCCACAACCACAACCACGCCCCGATCTTCCGCGGCCGTTACGCCAACCTCCTGGTCGGCTACGTGATCTCGCTGTTCTACGGCCATCCGGCGTTCGTGTGGATCCCGGTGCACAACCGCAACCATCACAAGTTCGTGAACCGTGATGGCGACCTGTCGATCACCCATCGCCTGTCGAAGGCCAACAACCTGTTCACACTGCTGACCTACCCGACGATGAGCAGCATCATCGAGCTGCGCGCCGTTGGTCCCTACCTGCGCGAGCTGCGCACCGGCCGCAATCGCTGGACCTGGTGGGCCAACCTGTCGCAGTACGTCGTGTTCTACGGCGTGATGCTCGGCCTGTTCATCGTCGACTGGCGCAAGGCGCTGCTGTTCATGCTGATCCCGCAGCAGTTCTCGCTGTTCGTGATCCACATCTTCAACTACGTGCAGCATGTGGATTGCGACAAGCACTCGGCCACGAACCACTCGCGCAACTTCACCAGCCCGGTGTTCAACTACCTGCTGTTCAACAACGGCTACCACACCGCGCACCACGACCTTCCCGCAACGCACTGGAGCGAGTTGCCGGCGCTGCATGCGAAGATCGCGGATGGCATGCATCCGTCGCTCAACGTGCCGAGCTGGTGGTCCTGGATGTTCCGCACCTACCTGCTGGGCCGCGCGCCGACAGCGCTGGCCATGACGCCGGACCCCGCGACCACGGCGGCGTGACCAGCGCCACCGCGGCACACATCCCGCAGTAGCATTGGGGGCGCGGCAGTCACGCCGCTTCACGTTGCTGCGGAGCCTGCACCGATGCCCAACGCCACGCCTGACGACGCATGCCTCTGGTCCACCAGCCGGCAGGCCGCAGCCATCCGCAGCGGCGAACTCGGCTGCCGCGCCCTGCTGGAAGCGGTGATCAGCCGCATCGAGCGCCTCGACGGCCGGATCAACGCGGTGATCACGCGCGACTTCGCGGCCGCACGTGCGGCCGCGGATGCGGCGGACGTGGCGCTCGCGCGCGGCGACGCCGTCGGCCCGTTGCACGGCGTGCCGATCACGATCAAGGATGCACTCGAGACAACGGGCCTGCGCTCTACCGGCGGTGCCACCGAACTGCGCGACAACCTGCCGGCGCACGACGCGCCAGTCGTGCGCGCCGTGAAGGCGGCCGGCGCGATCATCATCGGCACGACCAACCTGCCGCGCTGGTCCGGCGACGTGCAGAGCTTCAACGAGATGTTCGGCACCACGGTGAATCCCTGGGATGCCACACGTGTGCCAGGTGGTTCGTCCGGCGGCGCCGCGGCCGCGGTGGCCACGGGGATGACGTCCTTCGAGATCGGCACCGACATCGGCGGCTCCATCCGGATTCCATCGGCGTTCTGCGGCGTCTTCGGGCACAAGCCGAGCTTCGGCATCGTGCCGAGCACCGGCTACCTCGATCACATGCACGGCGGGCACACGGAGGCCGACATCAATGTGCTCGGCCCGATCGCCCGCAGCGCCGAGGACCTCGAGCTCCTGCTTGGGCTCCTGCTGCGGCGCGACGGCGCGCTCGTGCCACAGCTGCAGGCAGCGCCCGCGAATGTGCGCAGCCTGCGTGTCGCCGCCTGGCTCGACGATCCGTTCTGCCCCGTCGACAGCGCGTGCCTCGCGGTGCTGAACGCCGCTACCGATGCCCTGGCGGCTTCCGGCGTGACGGTGGATCGCGATGCCCGGCCGGACATCGACCCTGCCCAGGCCTCGGGCATCGGCATGTGGCTGGTCACGAGCGCCATGCTGCAGTCCGCGCCCGAGGAACTCGCCCGCGTCGGCGGCACCACCGGCACGACGACGCATCGGGCGTGGCTGGACGCACACCGCGCGCGCGAGGGCATCCGCGCGCGCTGGGCCGCCTTCTTCGAGCACTACGACGCCGTGCTGATGCCCGTCGCCTTCGTGCCGCCCTTCCTGCATGCGCAAGCGGGCGACTTCGGCTCCCGCACGCTGCAGAGCGACGGCCGCACACGGCCCTATGCCGACCTCGTGCGCTGGACCATCCTCACGGGCATGGCTTACCTGCCTGCAACCGTGCCACCGATCGGCCGCACCGCCGGCAACCTGCCGGTCGGCATGCAGGTGGTAGGGCCCTGGGGCGGCGACTGGCGCACGATCAGGCTCGCTGCCCACATCAGTGCGCTCTGCGGCGGCTATGTACCGCCGCCGGACGCTTGATGAGATGGCTGCAGCCAGCATCGTCCTGGACGCAGCCTCCGCAATGCTCACGACAGCAGGGAAACCGGCATGCAACTGACCAACATCGAAACCGTGCCCGGCCGCGCGATCCTGCGCCACCTCGGCCTGGTGCAGGGATCGACGGTGCGTACCAAGCACGTCGGGCGCGACTTTCTCGCCGGGCTGAAGAACTTCGTCGGCGGCGAGCTGAAGGGCTACACCGAGCTGCTCAACGAGTCGCGCGCGGAGGCCATCGAGCGCATGGTGGAGCAAGCGCGGGCCGTGGGTGCGAACGCAGTGATCAACGTGCGGTTCTCCACCTCCAACATCGCCGCGGGCGCTGCCGAGGTGATGGTGTACGGCACCGCCGTCGTGCTCGAGTAGGCGCGCATGGAACTGCTGATCCAGCTCGGCATATTCCTCGCGCTGCTCGCAGGCGGTCTGCTGTTCGGGCGTGCCAGCGAACGCCGGCACTACGCGCACCTGCACAAGCGCGAGGCAGAACTGCGGGACATCCTGGTGTTCAACGAACGACTGCCGCCGGCAGGCCAGCACTTCGCGCGTGCAACGCTTGTGGTGGGCTCGGTCGTGATCGCGGAGGACTACTTCAAGCGCGTGACGGCAGCACTGCGCAACCTCGTGGGTGGACGCGTGACGGTGTACGAGTCGCTGCTTGATCGCGGCCGCCGCGAGGCCATCGTGCGCATGAAGCAGGCGGCGCGCGAACAGGGTGCGAGCATGGTGTTCAACGTGCGCTTCGAGACCTCGTCGCTCGCCGAAGGCGGCCAGCCCGGCGCATCGCCGATGTTCTCGGCCGAGTTCATCGCCTACGGCACCGCGTTGCTGCCACATCCGGCGCGATGACCTACGAGAACCCCGAGGTTCCGCACGAGGTCAACGTCTCGCGCGAGAGCGCGCTCGCGGAATTCCTGCGCCTGCTCGCGGGCATCGGCATCGTCGTTCTCGCGTTCGCGGTGCTCCTGTACTTCACCGGCGCGTGGCTCGCGCGGCGATTGCCGATCGAACTCGAACAGGCCTGGGTCGGCGAGCACGTCCTGGGCATCGCGCTGCAGTCATCGGATGCCGCAGAGGCTGCAGAAGTCGCGGCGATCGAAACCTACCTGCAACGGCTCGCGAACGCGCTCGCCGTACACATGCCGCTGCCCGACGGGCTGCGACTGCACGTGCACTACACCGCGCACGAACAGCCGAACGCATTCGCCACCCTCGGTGGGCACATCGTGGTCACGAGCGCACTGATCGAGCAACTGCCGAGCGAGAACGCACTCGCCTTCGTGCTCGCGCACGAGATCGCCCACCTCGTTGCGCGCGATCCCATCGCCGCGGTGGGCGGCGGGCTGACGATCGCCGCAGCAAGCACTGCGCTCTCCGGTGATGCCAGCGCATTGCTCGCACCGCTCACGATGGTCGTGCAGCGTGGCTACTCGCGCGAGGCCGAATCGGCAGCGGACGAACTCGCCATCGCGGCATTGCAGGACCACTACGGCCATGCAGGTGGCGGCACCGCGCTCTTCCAGGTGTTCGCCAGCCATCGCGAGATCGCAGGCCACGTGCTGAGCGACGCACAACTGCCGTCGCTGCTCGCAACGCATCCGGCTGACGCCGAACGCATCGCGCGAATCAGTGCCGCGTCCGCAGGCTGGGACCCACGCCGGCAGCCCCTGCGCGCGATCGTGATTCCAGGCAGCGCATCGCACTCGAACTGACGAGCTGCACGCGAATCCTGCGACCGCAGATTGCGCAAACGAGCGCGGCGGCCCCCCTCAACGCCCTCGTCGGGACGATCCTGCGTGGCGCGAGATCAGCTGGCTCGCGCCACGCAAGCTGCTGCCCAGGACGCACGCATCCGGTGCGCAACGCCCGCCCGTGCACGCTTGCAATGCACGCGCGCGTGTGCAGCACAGGGCAAACACGCCGATTTCCACCGTGACTCCAGATTTCGACCCGCGCGACGCCTTGTCGTATCCGGCATCGCTGGCTAAGGTTCATTCGCTGCGTGCCGGGTGTGGATCTGGCACGCGACTTGTTTGCTCCAGGGCAGACATGCGCGGCGAGCGCAACCCGGCGGCACGAAGGTTCACCGGAGCGATGCACTCGCAATGCGGGCCGAAGTAGTGAGGCAGTGATCACGGATCGCCGGCAACTCACTGAAGACAAACAAGTTACGTCAAAAGAAACCAGCAGCAACGTCAACGGATCGACGCTGTTAGCACAAGAACTCGGGGCGAAGCGTGCAGAGACATCCGAACTACGTCGCCGTCCTGGCGATCGTCGCGGCAGCCATTGCCGTTGCTCCAGGTTCGATCGCCGCGGCGGCCGGCACCGGCAGCCAGGCCAGCAACGTCGCCGCGACCCGCGCCAGCACGAACAGCGCTGATCCAACCGCATCACGCCGTCAGCTGACGATCGAGAACGACGTCAATCCGCCGGCTGCCGGCGCGCGGGCACACTCGCCGCTCCGCCGCTCCGAATCCGGCCAGCCCGCACCCGCCTTCTCCGCTGCTTCGCTTGCCGCAGCGGCGAGCACCGGGAACGAGGCGACGCTGTCCACCGGCCACGGCTTCGCCGACACCCTGCGTGGCATGGCAAACAGCCTGCTCCGGATTCGCTATCGCTTCGGCGGCAACACCGAGGAGGGGCTGGATTGCAGTGGCCTCGTGCGCCTGGTCTGGCAGCGCCTCGGCCTCGGCAACCTGCCGCGCACTGCGGCAAGCATGGCGGCAGCGGGACTGCCCATCGCCAGGAGCGAGCTCGCGCCGGGCGACCTGGTGTTCTTCAACACCCTGGGCCGCAGCTTCTCCCACGTCGGCGTCTACCTCGGCGAAGGGCGTTTCCTGCACGCCTCGTCCAGCAAGCGCCAGGTGATGCTGAACTCCATGAACGAGCGCTACTTCCAGGAGCGATTCGACGGCGCCCGCCGCGTCGTTCGCTGAGGCTGGTACCTCTCAGAGTCCCGCGCATGGGCCGACGATTCGAGCCGCGGGCCATGCCGATGGTTCATCCTGCCCGCCCGGACCCTCACCGATCCCCAGGCTTCGCTTTTCCAACTCCGCTCCGGGCACCCGGGGCGAGCAGGCGCGACAACATGTCTCGCAGCGCCGCGAGCCGGATGGGCTTCGTGAGATAGCCATCAGCCCCCGCAAGGCGGCAGGCTTCCTGATCACCCGGCTTCGCACTCGCCGTGACGATGACTATCGGGAGGCGAACGCCCCATTCGCCAGCGCGAATGCGCTCCGTGGCCGCCCTGCCGTCCAGAACCGGCATCTGCCAGTCCATCAGCACAAGGTCGAACTCCTCGCGCCCAAGCGCGTCCAGGGCGGTCTGGCCGTCGGCGACGACGTGCGATGCACACCCCAGCCGTTCGAGCATGCGCGACAGCACGCGCTGGTTGATCTCGTTGTCCTCCGCCACCAGCACGCGCGGTGCACCGATCAGAGGCGCAGCCTGCACGATCCCGGAGTCGCGAACGCCATGTGCGCCTGCATCCGCCATCACCTGCCCAGCGACGACGCGCGCCAGGGGCAACAGCACCTCCAGCACGGTGCCCGCTCCAGGCGCGCTGCGCCGGATGGCGATCGTGCCGCCCATCCGGTTCACGAACTGCCGGCTGATCGCGAGCCCGAGACCCGTGCCGCCATAGCGACGACTGGTCGACGCGTCGCCCTGCACGAACGGCGTGAACAGCCTCACGCGCTGGGCCTCGGTCATGCCCACACCGGTGTCCTCCACCTGCAACCGCAACACCTGGGTCCTCGCGGTGCTCGCGATGGCATCGACGCGCACGCCCACGCGTCCGGTCGGCGTGAACTTCAGTGCGTTGCCCACGAGATTCAGCAACACCTGCCGCACCTTGGCCACGTCGCCCTCCAGCACATCGTCCACCTGTGCATCCACCGCGATCTCGAGCGCCACGCCGCGTGTGCGCGCGCTCGCCGCCAGCAATGCCTGCACGGAGGCGGCAAGCCGGCGCGGATAGAGCGGATTGCGCTCGAGTTCGAGCACGCCAGACTCGAGGCGAGAATGCTCCAGCGTGGCATTGATGATCGCGAGCAGGGCCTCGCTGGCCTCGCGAATCGTGTGCACGGTGTCCCGGGCCGCAAGAGGGAGGGGCTCGCCGAGCAGCAGGTCGATCATGCCCAGCATGCCGTTCAGCGGCGTTCGCAGTTCGTGGCTCATGGTCGCGAGGAACATGCCCTTCGCGGCAGCGGCGGCCTCGGCGTGCTCCCGCACCTGGGTGAGCTCACGCTCGAAGCGCTTGCGCTCGTCGATCTGGCGGCCGGCACAGTAGACGTACTCGCCATCGGCAATCGCACGCCAGGCGATCCAGTGCACCTCGCCCGCGTGATCGAGCAGGCGGCTCTCGAAGTCCACGAGGCACTCGCCTTCGCGTAGCCGAGCGAGCACCGCCGACGTGGCGGCGCGGTCGTCGGGGTGCGTGCTCTGCAGCGTCGTCGTGCGGGCAACCTCCTTGGACGGAAGGCCGAGGAAGCGCTGGGCCGCCGGGTTCACCCGGCGCAGCAGCCCGTCGCGGGTGATCACACACACGAGGTCCGCCGTCAGCTCGAAGTAGCGGTCGACATCGCGTCGCGCCTCCGCCAGCTGCGACGCGATGCGCTCGCGTTCCTGCTCGCCACGCCATGCGTGCATGAGTTCCGCGAGTACGGTGAACAGGGGCGTCAGCTGCGCGATGACCTCCCCGGGAAACCCGCCCGGGCGGTTCGCCAGCCCCAGCGCGCCAAGCTCGATGTCGCCGTGCCGGAGTGGCACCCAGAGCGCATTGTCGATGGCCAGCGGCACGAGCCCGATCCAGGGCATGTGCTGCATCGCCGCGCGCGTCATCGCGAGCGGCTGCAACGCGCCAAGCATCTCGAACAGGCCAGCGACCACCCTCCCGTCGAGACCGCCGTCCTCGGTCTCGAGCGTGATGAGGGTGCGCACCTCGATGCTGCCGTCCAGCTGCCGCGCGACATCGGCGATGAAGCCGCGCTCGCAGCCCGTCGCCGCGACCATGTCCCGCAGCACGTTGCGGAACAGCACTTCCGCATCGCGATGCTCAACGAAGTGCATCTGCGCAAGCCCGATCGCCTCGTTTAGCGCCACGTCAACGAGCAGGCGCGTGGCGTGTTGTCCGACGTCGGAATGCTCGGACAGGTCCCCCAACAGCGGCAGCGCCTCCCGCGCCAGCGACTCTACCTCCAGCGCCAGCGGCTCTATCTCCCACGCCCGCGGCTCCTGCTCCTGCGCGAGTGGCAATGCGAAGCAGAGCACCCCGCCAGCGACGGCCGGGCTGCGCTCGAAGCCCAGGGCCCAGCGGCGGCCACCGAACTGAAACACGGCGGCTGTCCCCTCGAGTTCACCGCCAAGCCGCCACTGCCTCAGGGCAGACACCACCCCTGTGCGGGTGTCCGTGGCGTCCTGCAACGGGAAGTGCGTACGCCAGCCGCCGTTCGCCCAAACCACCCGGTCGTCTGCCGCCAGCAGGGCGAGCGCGACACCTGGGGACTCCGTCAGCGCGGCGATGGCTGCGGAGACGCCGGATGCATGTGAATCGCCCGTGAGCATGGGCATGCCTCTGCAGCAGTTCGGGTACCGGCAACCCTGCGCGATGAACCCAAACCAAAGACTAGGCGGCAACCGAAGGGATGCGAGCGACGGGCGGTGCCCGAGGCGCAGGGCAGCGTACCGGCAACGCGCGCTGGGTCACCGTTTCCCGCACTGGTGCGGGGCTCATCCGCTCGGAGTCGCTTGACTCGCCCGAATACAAACCGCTATTTTTGGTTTTATTAGGACCACATATGGAAAAAACCGATGAACCTCGATCTGCACACCCGAGACACCGGCGCCCTCGCACCGATCGCAATCGATCTTCACCACGCCGCGTGCCCGAACCCCGCTGGCCGCCAGTCCCTTAGCCGCAACGCCCTGCGCAACCGGCTGCGCTCGGCAAAACGCGCGTTCACCACCCGGCGTATCGACCTCGCACAGGTCAGTGCGCTGAGCGACCACAGCCACACGCCGTCGCCCGGCGACCTGGTGCTGGCGCGCGTGGTCCAGGTGCGGCAGCACCCGCGGATCGAGAACCCCGACGGCCGCAAGGTGAAGCTCTATGCCGGGGACGAGATCATCGTGTGCTACGGCGACCGCTACGCGCCGAACCAGTTCGAGGCCCGGGTGCCCGGCACGCTCGGGCCATGCCACCTCGTGGCCGGTGGCGGCGTCGCCTCGGTGATGCTCGAGCGGCACTGCGGCATGAAGCCCGCCACGACGATCGAACCGATCGGCCTGCTGCTAGGCCGCGACGGCGTGCCGGTGAATGCAAGTGCCGGTTCCCTGATACCGCGGCCGATGACTGACCGCTCCGCAACGCGCGTGCTCGCCGTGGTCGGCAGTTCGATGGACGCAGGCAAGACCACCGCGGCCAGTCACCTCATCCGCGGGCTCTCGCTTGCAGGGCTGCGGGTGGGCGCAGCCAAGGTGACGGGCACAGGCTCGGGTGGCGACCTGTGGCAGATGCTCGATGCCGGCGCAGCGCATGCACTCGACTTCACGGACGCAGGCCACGCCTCGACCTACATGCTCCCGGCCGAGGCCGTGGAACGCGTATTCCACACGTTGCTCGGCGAGCTTGCACACCGCGGCGTGGACATGATCGTGCTGGAGGTGGCCGACGGCCTGTACCAGCGCGAGACGGCGACGCTGCTGCGCGCCGAGTGCTTCCGCAGCGCGGTGGACGGCGTGTTCCTCGCCGTGCGCGACGCACTGGCTGCCGTCACGGGATGCGCATGGCTGGCGGACGCCGGACTGCCACTGCTCGGCGTGACGGGCGCGATCAACATGGCCCCGCTGAGCGTCCGCGAGGCCGAAGCCGCCACCGGACTGCAGGTGCTCGGCGAAGCCGACCTCACCGAGCCTGCACGGGTGACCCAACGCGTCTTCGCACCCGCGCGCGTGCAAGCCGCTGCAACCAGCACGGCGCACGCAGCGTGATGCGCACGATCGCCTCGACTGCGGGCATGCCAGCCGCGGCGGAAGCACGGTCGATGCAGCACCGCTCCGTGCGTGCCGGCGTCGCGACTGCACCTTTCGTCGCGGAGATCGAACGCGTGGACGCTGCCTGGATGCGCAAGCCGCGCGCTGCGCAGGAGAGCCGCTCGGCCTCGAAGTCGCGGCGCTTTCCCAACGCGCGTGCCTTCAGCGAGGAGGTCGCAACCGCCGAAGACACCCTGCCGGCCCGCGCGAAGATCCTGTGCCTTCCGCCGGGACGGCGCGTTCATCCGCAGGTGCATCGCGGCGACTACTACCGACTGCGCAATCGTCATCACCTCGAGCTGTGCTCGCGTCTTGGCTCCTGGCTGAAGTCCGGAGACAAGGCGACACCCATGCACGACGGCGACCAGGATCGCATCCACCTCATCGTCGACCTGCTCCCCGCGGCGCGCATGCGCGAAGCCTGCAGCAACGCGGTATTGCAGGCATGAGCGGCCTGCTGCCAGGCGTCACGGCTGGCGATCGCCGGCGCGGCATCGCTGCAATCGCGACCAGCGCCGTCGCACAGGCGCTTGCTGCAGGTGTCGCAGCATTCGCCACGCGCGCCGTGTTCACCGCACTGCACGATCGCGACGTGCCGGCTGCGCTCGACGCCGCATCGAAAGCCGGCTGCGGCGCCGACTGCAGCGCATGGCTGCAAGTGCTGGAGCAACTGCCGCTTGCCGCACTCTCGCTCATCGTCGGCATGGGCTTCGCGATCGCGCTCGCTCGCACGTGCGAGCGCGTGCTCGCCGAGCGGGTGGGGCAGGCGTACGCGAGCGAGGTTCGCCTCCGCCTCTTTGCACACCTCACGCGGATGTCGGCGAGCGCGCTGGGTGACCGCCGCAATGGCACCCTCGCACTGCGCTTCGTGGGCGACCTCGGTGCCGTGCGCAAGTGGGTGAGTCAGGGCGTGGCGCGCCTCATCTCCTGCGCCATCGTGCTGCCGTCCGCAACCTTCGTGCTGTTCCTCATCTCGCCAGCCCTCGCGGCCGCAGCCGCGTTGCCGCTTGCGCTGGGGTTGCTCGCGATGGCTGCGGCCGGCATGCGCCTTGGTCCGGCACACCGGCGCTTGCGTGCTCGAAGATCGCGGCTCGCCAGCGACATGCTCGAGCGCCTTCCCCACGCGCCCGAGTTGCGCCTGCTGGGCAGGCTGGACATAGAGCGTGCACGCCTGCTGCGGAACTCGGCCGCGCTGCTGCGCTCCGCAGTCGTCCACGCGCGCAGTGCCGCATTGCTGCGCGCGATTCCGGACGCAGCCGCCGGATGCGCCGCCGCAGCCCTGCTTGCCGCCGCCTTCGCATCCGGCGCGCCCGCGGCCGACGCAGCCGGCGCCATGGCCGCGCTCGGACTCGTGCTGCAACCCATGCGCACGTTCGCAGATGTCCGGGATCGCCACGAAGCGTGGCGCATTGCCCGTGATCGCTGCGAGCGCCTGCTCGCCAGTCCGACGCTGGCGCTGCACCGTCGCCACGACACGCCGCTGGCCGACCTGCCGCCGCGACTGCGCTTTCGTGCACTCGAGGCAGGCGTGCTCGCGAACTTCGATGCCAGGGTGGTGGCAGGCACGAAGGTCGCCATCATTGGGCCGAACGGCGCAGGAAAGTCCACGCTGCTGCGTCTGGCCGCCGGGCTGGAACAACCCGACGCAGGCAGGGTAACGATCTCGGGCAGGGCCCCCGGCGCGCTGCGCCCTCGCGAACGCCGGCAGACCATCGCGCACCTCGGCCCACGGTCGCCAATACTTGCCGGCAGCCTCCGACGTGTGCTCACCATGGGCAGCTCGCAACGCGTGGACGATACGGACGTCGACGCCCTGGCGCGCAGCTTTGGTCTTGCAGGCGTGCTCACCCGCCTCGGTGGCCTCGACGGCCACGTCGCGGAGGCGGGCCGCAACCTCTCGAGCGGCGAGGCCCGCCGCATGCTGCTCTCGCGGGTCGCACTGTCGGGCGCACGCCTGTGGCTGCTGGACGAACCCGAGGATGGTCTCGACGCGCTCGGCCAGGAGCGACTCGCGCAGATGCTGCGCGAGACCACAGCGACGGTACTCATCGTCACCCACAGCATCGAGCTGGCGCGGCGAATGGACACGCTGTGGCTCGTCGATGGCGGCCGGCTCGTCGATGAAGGCCCGCCCACGCGCGTGCTGGCCGGCAAGGCCGCAATCCACCTGCAGCCGGAGTCCGCGGCCTGAACGACGGATTACCTCCGGCCCCCGACCACTGCAGGCCCTGACCGCCTCCAACTTGCGGACAAGAAAATGCAACCGACGCCCGCTTCTGCACAGACCCTCGACATGACCCAGGCACTGCCTGCCGGAGAGATCGCGACCTGGGACAAGGGCGAGATCCCGCTGTTCGTGCGCATGCCGCAACGACGCCTGCCGCAACCCGGCGTGCCGACCGTGCCGCGCGGTGTGCTCGTGTCGATCCACGGCAACAACCGCCAGGCCGCAGTGCATGCACTGCGGTTCTCCGAACTCGCACACCAGCACGACCTCGTGCTCATCGCGCCTTCGTTCGCCCGTGCGGAGCATCCGCACTTCCAGCGGCTCGCGCGGAATGTCGATGCGGCGCTGACGCGAACGATCCAGGACCTGCTCGAGGCTCATGGCGTGCCGCACACCGCGTGGCTATGGTTCGGGCACTCCGCCGGTGCCCAGTTCGTGCACCGCTACACCTACCGGCATCCCGAGCGGGTACTGCGCGCTGCGTTGAGCGCAGCCGGCTGGTACACGCTGCCAGATGCGACCCTGCGCTTTCCCTACGGGCTCGCAGGCTTCACGGGGCAGGCGCCGATGCAGGAGGTTCTCGCCGTTCCCCAACGGGTGTTCATTGGCGGCCAGGACGTGCACAGCGGCGATGCGCTCCGCCGGGAACCGGCACTCGACCTACGCCAGGGCGAGACCCGCCTCGATCGCGCCAGGAGTTTCGTGCGCGAGATGCGCGAGGCGGCACGAACCCACACAGTCACACCCGGCGTCTCGCTACGGGAACTGCGAGGTGCCGGCCACGACTTCGACGCCAACATGCACCACACGCCGCTTGGCCGGCAGGTTCTGCACTTCCTGCTGGGCGATGCGCCCGCCGCGCCCACGATCACGGCGGAGGGCGGTGTCTGGTCTCGGCGCACCGAGAGTTGTGCGTGCACCGAACCTTGCCCGCGCACCGATAGCTCCTGATGTCCGTTCGCGGCATGGGATTTCTGCTCCAGGGGAGAACGAAGATGTACAGCACCTACCTGCTCGGCTTGCCTGCAATCTGCCTTGCGGCTGCGTTGGCAATGACCGCCACGGCCGAACCGGCACTGGCAGCGCCGGACGAACCAACACCTACACCCGCAACCGGATGGCGTTCCGACCTCGACGACGACGGCTACACGTTTCGCAACGGCGATCTTGCGGTGGAGATTGGTGGCCGCATGCAGTTCGACGTGCTGAACGCGGATTCGGACCAGCGCGACATCGGCACACGCAGCGGCCTGCGCCGCGCGGGCGTGAACGTGACCACCCGGTGGGACGACAGCCTGCAACTCAACGCGTCGGCGAGCTTCGACGAGGATGGCGCCGCGCTCTCCGGCCTTGCGCTCACCTGGAGCGGCGTCGAGGACGTGCGGCTGCGCGTGGGCAAGTTCGGCAGCCTCGTCGGCATGGAACGCCGTGCGAGCGGCAGCGACACGTTGCTCATGGAACGCGGCCTGCCGAACGCGCTGACCTCACGCGCCGCGTGGGGTGCGTCCGCCGGCTACGCGCACGCTGGCCTTGCTGCAGAAGTCGCGTGGTTCACCGACTGGAACGAGAACGACGTACAGACCCGTGGCAGCGAAGGCAAGGGACTTGCGGGCCGCATCGCGTGGCGCAGCGACGACGATGCGGCGTTCGGCGTGCACATCGGCGTGTCCGGCGAAGTCCGCGAGCCCGACGGACAGTTGTACCGCGTGCGGGTACGACCCGAGGCCGAGCTGGTGGAAAGCCGCCTGCTGGACACGGCGTTGCTGCGCGACGTCGACAAGCGCACCACGCTGGGTGCGGAGGCCGCGCTGCTGGCGGGTCCAGTGGTGTTGCAGGCGGAATACCTGACGAGCGAGCTCGAGCGCGCCTCGGGCGACGCCTACCTGAGTGGCGGCTACGTGCAGGTCGGATGGATGATGACGGGCGAGTCACGCCGCTATCGCGGCCGTGCGGCGGCGATCGGTGGCGTGCACCCGCGGGGCGACTTCGGCGCGGTCGAGCTGGTCGCCCGCTACAGCTACCTCGACCTCGTGGATGAGGGCATCCGCGGCGGCGAAGGCAAGGTGACGAGCGCCGGCGTCAACTGGTTCGTCACGCCCTGGCTGCGGCTCTCGCTCGACCTGGGCCGCGCGGACGGCGAACCGAACCGCACAGGACGTGACGAGAAGGTCGATTTCGTTCAGGGACGGCTGCAGCTCGCCCTCTAGACGGGAGGCGGGAGGCGGCCAGCGGCCCACGGCCCACGGCAGGCCGAGAAGAGAAGGACCGTCCCGCAGGTCAGGCCTCCGGCCGTCGCCACAACCAGGTGGCGACGGTCAGCAGCAGCACCGGCACGGACAACTTGAGCCACAGGGGTATCGCCGACAGCGCCAGCACCACGGTGCTCGCCAGCATCATGAGCGACGCAGCCCACTTCGCCCGCCGTGGCACGGCACCGTGGTCGCGCCAGCGCCGTATCGTCAGGCCCCAGCGCGGGTGTGCGAGCAGCCAGGCCTCGAAGCGCGGCCAACCCTTGCCCGCAGCCCAGGCACCGAGCAGCAGGAAGGGCACCGTCGGCAGCCCCGGCAGCACGACACCGAGGAGCCCGAGCGCCACGCTGGAGAGGGCGAGCGCACGCCACAGCAGCATCCGGGTGAAGCGCACGAGCATCAGGCGGCAACCACGGCTCGTGCGCGGCACGCCGCTCGGCTAGATTCAGCAACCCGTTCCCCAACCATCGCGCCTCCCATGCCCTACGCCCATCGCGCCGAGATCTACGACGCAGACACCCACATGATGGAACGGCCGGACTGGATCGCCCAGTTCGCGGATGCCGATGTCCGGCCCCACCTTGCCCCCTTCGTCGAGGGGCGCGCAGAGACCCTCGCGACCATCGACGATGCGCTGGCGAAGTTCCAGCGCCGGCAGCAGGACGCGGATGCGGCCCGCCGCGCCGACGACGAGTTCATGGCGATGCGCTACAAGGGCTGGCACGGGCTCGGCGCCTTCGATGGCCGTGAACGCGCCCACGCGAACGACCTGCTCGGCTTCCGTGGCCACCTCGTGTTCCCGACGAGCGCGTTCAACCAGGTCATCGCCGCCAGGGATCCGCGCATCCTGCTCGGCGGCGTGCGCGCCCTCAATCGCGGGCTCGCGGCGTTCTGCGGCGTAGACCCACGGATGTTCGGCACCGCCTACCTGCCGCTCGGGCCTGGCCCGGAGGTCGCGCTGGCGATGCTCGAGGAGATCATCGCCGCCGGCTTCGCCGTGATCGTGGTGGACACCATCCCGCCGCGCGGCGGCCGCAGCTTCACGCATCCCGACTACGACCGCGTCTGGGCCAGGGTGCAGGATGCAGACCTCTCGGTGACCCTGCACGTGGGTGTGAACGGCGGCGAGTACAACGCCGTGCCCGAGGCGTTCTACGCCAACGGCCGCACCCTGCCGCCGCACGCGGACGGCGATGCGCCACGCGATGCGCTGAGCTACATGACGATCCACAACGACGCCGTGCTGTTCCTGTCGGCGATGATCCTCGACGGCGTGCTCGAGCGCTTTCCGCGGCTGCGCATCGCGGTGGTGGAACTCGGTGCGTCATGGATCGTGTCCTGGCTGAAGCACCTGGACCAGTCGCACCGCGCGTTCCGCCGCCTGCAGGACCTCTCGCACCTGACGATGGCGCCGTCGGACTACGTGCGCCGCGCGATCAAGGTGACGCCCTTCGCCGGCGAGGACATCGGCTGGCTGCTGGCCTCCGGCGCCGAGGACCTGCTGATGTTCGCCAGCGACTACCCGCACCACGAGGGCACCGACGATCCCATCGGCCGCTTCGAGCGCACGATGGGCGCGGTGTCGGAAGCGGTGCGGCAGAAGTTCTACGCCGACAACTTCAAGGCATTCATGGGCACGCGCCTGGCCGCACATGCCTGACAGGGAACATCCGATGGTGCAGCAGGACGCCGACTTCAGGCACAACTTCCACACTCACACCTTCCGCTGCAAGCACGCGACGGGCGACGCCGCGGACTACTGCGCAGAGGCTGTCGCGCGCGGCATGCAGACCCTGGGGTTCTCCGATCACACCGCGCTGCCGGATGACCGCTGGCAGCGCGAGCGCATGAGCTATGCCCAGCTCGACGACTACGTGGCCGCAGTGAACGCAGCGCGCGCCGCACATCCGTCACTCCGCGTGCTGCTCGGCATGGAGTGCGAGTACGTGCCGGAGATGCACGCGTACTACGAGGACGAGCTGTTCGGTAGCCGCGGCTTCGACTACCTCGTGGGCGGGCCGCACTACTTCGAACGCGATGGTGCCTGGGTGGGCACCTATGGCGGCACGCGCGACGGTGCCGCGCTGCGCGATTACGCGGCCTACCTCGTCGCGATGATCGACAGCGGCCTGTTCGACTTCATCGCCCATCCCGACCTGTTCGGCAACTGCTACCGCGACTGGGATGCGGACACGATCGCCTGCAGCCGCGACATCCTCGCCGCGGCGAAGGCGCGCGGCGTCGCGCTCGAGGTGAACGCGCTCGGCCTGCGCAAGATCGCACACAAGAAGGCCGACAACCCCTACCCGCTCTACCCCTGGCTGCCGTTCTGGGAACTCGCCGCCGAGAGCGGCGTGAACGTCATCGTCAACTCCGATGCCCATCGCCCGCAGGACCTGCAATCGCGCACGGCGGAGGCGCACGCCATCGTGGCCCGGCTCGGACTGCGGCACGTGGAGCCTGCGCAGATCGGCAATCGCCCGCGCTGAGGTCGATTCCTCCGGCATGCCGCACGCGAACGATCGCCGTTGCGGGCTTCCCATGGATTCCTTTATATGTATGCTGCACACATTATTCAGAGACTTGGGAAACAGGAGACGAACGATGCCTACGTGGCTCAAGTGGACGACCATCGCCGTGGCGCTTGCCGCTGGTGCTGCACTGCTCGCCGCCAACGCCGCGGGCCTGTTCGCGAGCGCGCCCGTGTTCAGCACCACCAATGGAGCGATCGACGGCTATGACCCGGTGGCCTTCCACCTCGATGGCAAGCCGACGCCGGGCGACCCTGCCATCACCCGAACCTGGCGCGGTGCGACATGGCGATTCGCAAGCGCTGCCAACCGGCAGCGCTTCGATGCGGATCCTGAACGCTATGCACCGGCCTACGGCGGCTACTGTGCCTACGCCATGGCAGGAGACTACACGGCGAACGGAGACCCGCTGGCGTTCACCGTGCATGGCGGCCGCCTGTTCCTGAACTTCGACACAGACACGCGCGCAGCCTGGCTTGCCGAACGCGACGCCCGGATCGAGGCAAGCGACCGCAACTGGCCGGGTTCGCGCCCGGCGAAGTCGCTGGCAACGCTCGACCCCGACAGCTGACTCCGCGGGCCGGGCCCGAGGGATTGCGGCCCCGTGCGATCAGGGAATCGATTGATCGACATATGATCGGGACCCAATCGACAGCGCGCGAGGTTGCGCAGATGGCCGAATCCGACCTCAACGTCGTCGGGGCGCTCGCCCTGTATGCGGCGCATGAGATCGCGAGTGCGGTGGAGGACGAGACGGGGCTGAACGGCGTCGCAGCTTCAGCGCTCGTGACCATTGGCCACGCGCAAGGCGAATCGATCGACTTCCTCGCACGTGTACTCCATCGCTCGCACTCCGCCGTGGTGCGGCTCGTGGGCAGCCTCGTGGCGCGCGGCCTCGTGCAACGCAGCGGCGGCGACGACGCACGCATCGTGCAACTGACGCTCTCGCGTAGTGGGAAACAGGCGGTGCGCGGCGCACTTGCACGCCGCAATGCCGCTCTGCGCGCCCTGCTCGCACCCCTGGACGACGCAGATCGGACCGCACTCGCCGGCATCGCCCGCAAGCTGGTCATCGCCCACGCCGGCGATGAACTCAATGCGTTCTGGATATGCCGACTGTGCGATGGCGACGCCTGCGACCCGTGCCCGATGGCCGAGGTGTTCGACGACTGAGGTGCTCCGCCATCGGCGTGGTCGAACGCTGCGCCGAGGGGCGACGCCGGCGTTCAAGCTACCGGAACGCGCGCGCCTCGCACGTCATGCCTCGCACCTCATGCCTCGCAACTGCAGCGCGCCTACAGCACGGGCCGCCGCGTGAACCCACCCACCGCCCGTTCGACCTGCCCTGCGATCTCGAACAGGGTCGCCTCGTCGCCGAAGGGCGCCGCGAGCTGCACGCCCACCGGCAAGCCCTCGGCGGACCAGTGCAGGGGCAGCGAGATGGCAGGCTGCCCTGTCGCGTTGTAGAGGTTCGTGAAGCCCCAGAAGGCCCGGAAACGCGCGCCATAGGTCTCGGCATCCTCGCTGTTCATGTCGATCCAGCCGACCGGCACCGGCGGCTGCAGCAGCGTCGGGCTCAGGATCAGGTCCCACTGCTCGTGGAAGGCCGCGAGCTGGCGGCCAACGGCCTGCACATGGTGCACCGCCTTCGCATACAGCTCGGCACTGATCATGCAGCCGTAGCGCGCAAGGCGCAGTGAATGCCACTCCACGCGGGTCTCGTCGAGTTCCACGCCGAGGGCTTCGGCGCGCGCATGCAGGTTGTTGGCAACGTTCGCGACCACCAGCGTGTCTGTCGCCATCAGGAAGCGCGCGTGATCGAGCGCGGGCCGCGCATGGTCCACCTCATGCCCGAGCGCGGCGAGCAGCTTCGCTGCCTCGGTCACCGCCGCACGACACTCGTCATGCACGGCCTCGCCACTCACGGGTTCGAGATCGATCGCGATGCGCAGCCGCCTCGGCTCACGCAGCGCATGGTCCAGCCATGCACCGGCGAATGCGGGGGCATGGTAGGGATCGCCGGGCGAGGGCCCGTGCGTCAGGTCCAGCAGCAGCGCGCTGTCGCGGACAGTGCGTGACACCACATGCCCGACCGACATCGCACCCCAGCCCTCGCCAACGTCCGGACCGAGGGGCGTGCGCGCCCGCGTGGGCTTCAGGCCAACGAGGCCGCAGCAGGATGCCGGGATGCGGATGGAGCCACCGCCATCGGTCGCGTGCGCCACCGGCACGATGCCCGCCGCCACTGCCGCGGCGGCTCCGCCACTCGAGCCGCCCGGCGTACGCGCCAGGTCCCAGGGGTTGCGTGCCGGGCCGAGCAGCAGCGATTCGGTGACCGCGGCGAGCCCGATCTCCGGCGTATTGCTCTTGCCCAGCAGCACCAGCCCGGCAGCGCGCTGGCGGCGCACGATCTCCGCGTCGTGATCCGGCACGAAGTCCGCCCACAGTCGGCTGCCCATGCTGCAGCGCACGCTGCGCACATAGTTGAGGTCCTTCACCAGGAATGGCACACCCGCGAGCGCGCCCGAGAGCCGCCCCGCAGCCTGCTGCCGCGCCTCGTCATACATCGGCGTGACAATCGCGTTGAGGCGCGGATTGACGGCCTCGGCCCGGGCGATCGCGGCTTCGGTGACCTCGGCCGCACTGACCTCGCCGCCGCGCACGAGCGCCGCCAGAGCCATGGCGTCCGCAGCCTGGTAGTCGTCCTGGTTCATGTCGCTCGTCGCTCCGGTGTCAGATGGGTGAGGATTCCGCGCTGCCCGCTGCAGCGGCACGGCTGCTGCACGGCCATTCAGCCCGCTGCACGCACGACCCCGGTCGCAACGAGCGCCGCAATCTCGTCCGCCGCGTAGCCGAGTTCCGCGAGCACGTCTCGCGAGTGCTGGCCGAGGCCTGGTGCGCGGGAAGGCACCCGCTGGGGCTCGCCCTCGAAGCGGATCGGCGTGGCCAGCGCGCGGTCGTATCCGGGCACCTGCTCATCGGTCGGCACCACCATGCCGTTGGCGAGCAGCTGCTGATCGGCAACGACATCCCGCAGGCGCGAGACGACGCCGAAGTTGCAGTCGTTCGCGGTGAGTGCGGCGTCGGCCTCCGCGAGCGTCAGCGACGAGAACGCCTCGGTGACCAGCGCACGCAGCGCGAAGCGGTTGCGCATGATCGTGCGCACGTCGGCAAAGCGCGGATCGTCGATCCACTCCGGATGGCCGAGCGCACGCGCGAGCCGCGGCCACTCCTGCGCAAGTTGCGACAGCGCGAGCATCAGGTGCCGTCCATCCTTCGTGCCGTAGACGAGGTTGAAGGGGTTCGTCAGCCCTTCGTCGTCGCGCCGCGCCATCGGGTCGAAGCCCGCGAGCAGGCCCTGCAGCTGCAGGCCATTCGCCCACGCGCCCATGCCGGCGAGCGAGGTGGACACCATGCCGCCCTCGCCCGTCCGCTCGCGCCTGAACAACGCCAGCATGATGGCGCCGAACAGCGTCATCGCCGTGGCGTGATCGCCCACGCCGCCTGCAGGCTGCGGTGGCGGCTGGTCCTTGTCGTGCATCACGTCGAGCACGCCACCGCGGGCAAACCACGCCGTGGCATCGAACGCGCGGCGACCGGCTTCCGCGCCGTCGATGCCATAGCCCGAGATCTGCGCGTAGACGAGCCGCGGATTGCGCGCACGCAGCGCAGGCCAGCCGAGGCCGAAGCGCTCGACCTGATCCGCGCGCAGGTTGAACAGCACCACGTCCGCACCGTCGATGAGGCGCAGCAGCACCTCGCGCCCGGCTGGCATGCTGAAGTCGAGTGCCAGGCCGCGCTTGTTGCGGTTCGTGAGCTGCCACGTGTAGTCGATGTGGTGGCTGCCCGAGAGGGTGCGATGGCCGTCGCCCTGCACCGCCTCCACCTTCACCACGTCGGCGCCGTAGTCGGACATGATCGTGGCTGCACAAGGCCCGGCGAGGAACGATGCGGCGTCGATGACGCGCAGCCCCTGCAGCGGCCCACCCGCCAGAGGCCGGGACATGTCGGACTGGGCCTGATCGGACTGGCGCATGTCGGACTCACACTCGGCTGGCGGTCGCCCGAGTATCCACCAGCAGCCACGGGCCTGGCAGGCCTCCGCGCCAGCCGTTGGCCCGACGCAGCGCGGGCGCTAGCATCCCCGAGGGCCAACGGCGCGACCAAGCGCCGTGCAGCCAACCCAGATTCACCCGCCGTCGCCAGGGGAACCCATCATGCTCATCCAGGCCGAACGCCTGACGAACTTCGTCGCCCGCATGCTGGAGCGTGCCGGAGCGGAGCCCGCACACGCGCACGTCTGCGCGGACCACCTGGTGCGCGCGAACCTCAAGGGCCACGACTCCCATGGTGTCGGCATGGTGCCGGCGTACCTGCGCTGGATCGCCGAGGGACGGATGTTCCCCAACAATCACGCGAAGGTGATCCAGGACAAGGTCGCAGTGATGGTCATCGACGGCCAGTTCGGCCTGGGTGCCCTCATCGGCAAGGAGGCGATGGAAATCGCGATCGAGCGCGCGAAGACCACGGGCATCGCCTGTGTCGGCCTGCGCAACTCCTGCCACATCGGCCGCATCGGCACCTACGGCGAGCAGTGCGCGGATGCCGGCATGGTATCGATGCACTACGTGAACGTGGTGGGGCACGAGCCCTCGGTAGTGCCCTATGGTGGCCGCGAGCCACGCATGGTCACCAACCCCTACTGCTGCGTGGTACCGCAGGCGGACGGAAACCACATCGCAGTGGACTTCGCGACCAGCGCGATCGCCATCGGCAAGGTCCGCGTCGCCTACATGAAGGGCGAGGAGGTGCCGGAGAATTCGCTGGTGGACGCACAGGGCAACCCCACCAACGATCCCGGCACCTTCTTCACGAGCGGCCCGCGCGGCTACCTGCTGCCCTTCGGGCTGCACAAGGGCGGCGGCCTGCAGGTGCTGTGCGAGCTGCTGGGCGGCGCGCTCGCCGGCAACTGGACCATGCAGCCCGCCGGCAACCGCGACTACGGCGCCACCATCAACAACATGCTCTCGATCGTGATCGACCCGGATGCCTTCGGTGGCCGCGCCGCCTACGAGGCGGAAGCGACGGCGATGATCGAGTACCTGCGCAGCACGAAGCCGGCCGATGGCTTCGAGCGTGTCCAGCTGCCCGGCGACCCGGAACGCGCGACCATGGCCGAGCGCCTGCGTGACGGCGTGTACATCGACGACAACAGCTGGCAGGGCATCGTGAAGGCGGCACGCACCGTGGGCTTCGGCGAGGCGGAGATTCCCGCCGCCGCATGATCCGCACGCCGACGCGGCTTGTACGGCAACGCCGCGACCGCGAGTCCATGAACCGATCCCCAGGAAGCACACCCATGGCCACCGCGAAGGCAGCAGTGAAGTCGGCAGCGAAGACAGCCGCGAAGGCAGCAGAAAAGCCAGGCTTCACCGGCTTCGGCAAGCCGACCATGCGTTTCCTCGACGAGCTGGGCGACAACAACGAGCGTGCCTGGTTCGCCGAGCACAAGCCGCGCTACGAGGCGGACGTGCTGACGCCCGCGCTCGATTTCATCGCCGCGATGGGCCCGAGGATCGGGAAGCTCTCCGACCACTTCCTCGCGATCCCAAAGCGCCAGGGCGGTTCACTGATGCGCCCGTACAAGGACACGCGCTTCTCCCGCGACAAGACGCCCTACAAGACCAACGTGGGCATCCAGTTCCGGCACGAACTGGGCAAGGACGTGCATGCGCCGGGCTTCTACGTGCACATCGAGCCAGGTGCGTGCTTCATCGGTGCCGGCATGTGGCACCCGGAACCGGGCGCGCTGGCGAAGATCCGCGGTCGCATCCTGGAGGCGCCCGACGAGTGGAAGAAGGTGCGAGGGGACAAGCGCTTCGCCGCTGCCTGGGCCCTCGGCGGTTCGAGCCTTGCACGGCCGCCGCGCGGCGTCGACAGGGACCATCCCTGGGTCGAGGACCTGAAGCGCAAGGACTTCATCGCCGGTTGCGACATCGGCGACGACGCGGTTGCACTTGCGGACTTCCCGGATTTCGTCGCCGCCCAGTTCACCGCCGCGGCACCGCTCATGCGCTTCCTCTGCCGCACGCTCGACCTGCAGTACTGAGGCGCGATTCGCCTCAGTCGTCGTCGGCCGGCACGATCCAGCGCGCATCGGCACCGAACACGCGCTCGAGGATGAGCGCGCCCTGGGGGCGCATGCCGGGAATGATGCGCACCTCGAGTCCAGCAACTGCGGCATCGCTGGCCACGCGGTGCAGAGCGAGCGCACCGGTGTAGTCGATGCGGCCCACGCGGCGCACATCGATCACCAGTCGCGTCGCATGCGGATGCGCCGCAAGCGCCGCGATCAGCGCATCGTCGAGCACGGGTGCAGAGCCGAAGTACAGCACCCCGACCGGCTCGAGCAGCAATTCCCCGCTCGCCTCGTTCCACTCGCTGTCGACGTGGATGCGACGCTCGCGCCACAGGTGCACACCCACGCCCAGCAGCACGCCCACCAGCACCGCGACGTCGATGCGCGGCGCAAGCAGGATCGTGAGCAGGAAGGTGCTCCAGGCAACCATCGCCTGGGCGCGCGAGATGCCCAGCAGGTCGTACAGCGCGCGCAGCTTCACCAGCCCAAGCACCGACGCGATGACGATGCCCGCGAGCACCGATGACGGCACGAGGTCCAGCCAGGGCCCGAGAGGCAGCGCGAAGCACATGAGCACGCCGACCATCGCGCCGCACCAGCGCGTGCGCGCGCCGGCCAGGCGGGCGAGCGTGGTGCGCGAGAAGGAGCCGCCGACGGGGAAGGCACCGAGCACGCCGGAGGCGATGTTCGCAGCGCCCTGCGCGAGCAGTTCACGGTCAGCGTTCCACGGCGTGCGCTCCTGGGTGGCAAGCGTGCGCGCGATCGCCGCCGGTTCGGCGAAGCCGACGAAGGCGATGACGATGCCGGGCACGATCAGCTCGGGGAGCTTCGCCCAGGGCAGGTCGAGCGATGGCGTGGGCCAGCCGGCGCGCACGGCCTGGATGCCAGGACCGAGGTCGATGCCCAGCCATGCGACCGCGATGCCGAGCAGCACCGCCACGAGCACGCCCGGGAATAGCGGATGCACGCTGCGCCCACCCAGCATGACGACGATTGTGGCCAGGCAGGCGAGCGCTGCACCCGGCGACCACTGCGCCGGATGCGACAGCACCCACAGCGCGGTGGTCACCGTGTCGCCCGCCGGCGCCACGACGGCGAACACGGCAGGCACCTGGCTGGCCGAGATGAGGATGGCTGCGGCACTGCTGAAGCCGATGAGCGCAGGCTGCGAGAGCAGGTAGGCGAAAAAGCCCGCGCCGGTGAGGCCCACGAGCACACGCACGGCACCGACCACGAGGGCCAGCAGGGGCGCGAGCAGCACGTACTCGGACGAACCGGGCGTCGCGAGTGGTGCGATGGCGGCAAAGGTCAGCAGGCTCGTCATCGCCACCGGCCCGGTCTGCAGGTAGGCAGATGATGCGAAGCATGCAGCGGCGATCAACGGCAAGGTCGCGGCATAGAGGCCATACACCGGCGGCATGCCGGCGAGCGATGCATAGGCGAGGGCCTGCGGCACGAGCACGAGCACCACACCGAATGCCGCCAGCAGGTCGCTCGCCATGCGCTGCTGCAGGCGCGGCAACGCGCTCTCGGATGTGACTGCAGGATCGGGCGGCACGGCAACGTCGGCGCGGGAAGTGCGCGCACTAAATCGCGACAGTGCCGGAGAAGGCAAGCACGCAGGGGCGCGCAGGGATCGACAGGGCTCGACCAGCATCGACAGCCTGTCCGTCGCAGGGCGCACGATGCTTGTCGCCGATGCGACCGCCGCGTCAACATCGCCGCAACGGCAAGGCGCCGGAGACTTGTGATCGCCGTTGCAGCCGCGACCAAGCCCACGCCTGTTCCGAGCCGCGCATGCGCCTCACCATCGGGCTTCCACGCATCAGGAGAAAAAACATGGCACTCGTCCGGAGCACACCCGCGACCGCTCGCCCCGGAGTCAACATCGAGATCGGCGCAGGCACTGCTCCCGTCCTGTCCGAGGTATGGACGCTCGGCGGCTTCCGCATCCAGTTCGTTCGCCTCGACGCGGGCCAGCGCTTCGATCTCGACCAGGCGGCGGGGCCGGTATACGTGAAGGTGGTGACGGGCCGCCTTGCCAGTCTCGAGCGCGGCGCCTACGCAGCACCGAAGGCGATCCGCAGCACGCAAGTGCAGGACGGGCACGTCGTCGCTGGCCCGCAAGGTGCGGTGTTCACCGTTTTCACGCGCACCACCGAAGTGCCGCAGCGCATCACCGCGATGTCGCAACTGCCGATGTCGGGTCCGCATCCGGCCCTGTTCCGCTGGGAATCCTTCGAACAGAAGTACGGCCAGTTCCTGCGCGCCTTCGACGGCCAGGATGCGCACCTGATCCCGGGCTTCCACCTGCTTGATGCCGATGGCGGCGAGATTGCCTACCTGTACGTGTGGACCGCCGGCAAGGGCGTGGACATGAGCACGCACAACCATGGCAATGCGCCCAGTGCGACCGCACCCGCCTTCGCAGAGGTCCACTGGGTGATGCACAACGGCACCGGCAAGGGCGGCATGTACGAGACGGCCGAGCCCGGCGCGCCAGAGCGGATCCGTCACCCCATGCAGCAGGGTGAGGAACACGGCCCGTTCTTCCACGTGGAAGCGGCGACCGGCCTGCCCGTGCTGCGCGACAACGGCGCGGTGTCCTATCCATGGCACAGCTGGCAAGCGGGCCACGACGGTGCAGAAGGGCAGGCATACGATGTGGTCGCGGCGTTCGAGATCACGGCGCCCTACGCGCAGACGCGGGCCTGAGCGACAGGCCGCACGACGCTCGGAGCGATCGACTCACGAACGGCACGAGCGCATCCGTGCCAGGTGTACCCACAGGGCAAGACGGGACCCAGGATCTCAGGTAGGCGACTTCAGCGCGTTCCCACGCGGCAGGGCATTGGAATACCCTGCTCGGATGCGCCACTCCGGACCATCCGCGACACGGCAGCCACTTGTCAGGGCTTCGCCAGCGCCCGAGCAAGCGCGGCCCTGGCGTAGCATGCGTCTGCCCAGCGTTGCACGTTCGCATGCTCGGCGTAGGTGAAGCCGACCATTTTCATCAGGTGCATCACCGCGGCGACATTCAGGTCTGCCACCGTGAACGCATCGCCAAGCAGGCAGGCACGCCCGGCAAGCGCGGCATCCAGCACCTTCAGCGGCCGCTGCAGGCCCCTGCCCGCACCTTCGATGACCTTCGGATTGCGCTTCTCCTCGGGCGTGAACAGCTTCTGGACCACGATCTGCATCTGCAGCGGCTCGATCTCGCTGATCGCCCATACGCTCCATTGCCATGCGCGCGCCTCGTCTTCCGCCGATGTCGGGTACAGCGCACCACCGTATCGCTTCGCGAGATACAGGTTGATGGCCATCGACTCGAACAGCTGCATGTCGCCGTCGATGAGCGCCGGGATGCGGCCGTTCGGGTTCACGGCGAGGTAGCTCGCATCCTTCGAGTCCGCGCCGTAGCTCACCGGCACGTGCTGGTAGTCGATGCCGGTCTCCTCGATGCCCCAGATGGCGCGCAATGCGCGCGAGCCGGAGATGCCGAACAGTCGTGGCTTGGTCATGGTCATCGTCGGAGGTTCCAGGGTTGGAGGGCGCCGAGCCTAGCGCAGCGATGCGCCGAGTATCTCCCGCGCGATGATGTGCTTCTGCACTTCCGTCGGCCCCTCGCCGATGCGGCGGATGCGCATCTCGCGGTACCAGCGCTCGAACGGCAGGTCCTTCGTCACGCCGTAGCCGCCATGGATCTGGATGCAGCGGTCCACCACGCGGCTGCCGGCCTCCGTGGCCACGATCTTCGCCATCGCCGCCTGCTTGCGGAACGACTCGCCGCGCTGCGCCCGGTCTGCCGCCTCCAGGGTGAGCCAGGTGGACGTCGAGATGTCTATCTCGTTGTCCACCAGCATCCACTGGATGGCCTGACGGGACGACAGGGGCGCACCGAAGGTCTCGCGGATCTTCGAGTACTCCACCGCCAGCTCATGCGCCGCGATGGCCACGCCGATGCAGCCTGCGGCATAGGGAATGCGCTGGCGCGACAGGCGGCTGTCGGCGATCGCGAAACCCTTGTTGAGCTGCCCGAGGATGTTCGCGCTCGGCACCCGCAGGTCCTCGAACTGCAGCTCCGTCGCGTAGCGCGCCGATCGCAGCGTGTGCACGATGCGGCGCACATGGAAACCCGGCCAGCTCGTCTCGACGATGAAGCAGGTGACGCCACCGCGCCCCTGGTCGGAATCGGTGCGCGCGAACACGAGGCCGTACTGCGCGCGATCGGCGCCGGAGATGAAGATCTTGCTGCCGTTGATGATCCAGCTGTCGCCGTCCTGCACCGCGCGGGTCTGGATCGCGCGCGCGGGGTCGGAGCCGCCAGAGGGCTCGGTGAGGCCGAAGAAGCCGTGCATCTCGCCGCGCAAGGTCGGATAGAGGTAGCGCTC
>SXGT01248130.1_pt1 | contig 29647 bp, 19 predicted proteins | sample 3176221 | NCBI WGS metagenome assembly SXGT01 (sample SAMN11356862, study PRJNA531348) | freshwater metagenome | isolation source: freshwater sample F1-120 | place: China: Fuxian Lake, Yuxi | collected 2017-12-25 | reverse complement strand
CGGCGGCGCCATGGATCTGGTGGCCGGGGCCCGCCGCGTCATCGTGGTCATGACCCACACCGAGAAAGGCGGCGAGCCGAAAATCCTGTCCCAGTGTGCGCTGCCGCTGACGGGCCTGGGCGTCGTCAACCAGATTGTGACCGATCTCGCCGTCATCGACGTCACCGACCAGGGCCTGGTGCTGCGCGAGATCGCCGCCGACACCACGGTGGACGAGGTGGTGGCCAAGACCGCCGCACCGCTGCAGGTGGCGGCCGACTTGCGCGTGCTGGCGGTGGACTGACATGGCTCGATCCGCCCATCAACGACTGGTCTGCGCGGTGATGGCCGGTGGGTCCGGCACCCGCTTCTGGCCGTTGTCGCGCAAGGGCGAGCCCAAGCAGTTGCTGCGCTTTTTCGGCGATTCGACACTGCTGCGCGCGACCGTCGACCGCATTGCGCCGATTTGCCCGCCAGAACGACGGTTGGTCATTACCGCTGCGCACCTGGTCGACGCGGTGCGCGACGTGCTGCCCGAACTGCCGTCGGCGCACGTCATCGGCGAGCCGGCGCCGCGCAATACCGCGCCGTGCATGGCTGTGGCGGCCATGGTGGCGCAGTCCTTGGATCCCGACGCCATCCTGGTGCTGCTGCCGGCTGACCACTGGGTGGCTGATGCCAACGCATTCCAGCGGGCGCTTCTGCGCGCTGCCGAGGCCGCCGACGATGGCCAAATCGTGACGCTTGGCGTGGTGCCGACCCAACCCGAGACTGGCTACGGCTACATCGAGCAGGACGGCCCTGCGCTCGATGGCGTCGCCAGAGTCGCGCGGTTTGTCGAGAAACCCGACCTGGCTCGCGCAGTCCAGTTCCTGCAGGGTGGCCAACACCTGTGGAATGCCGGCGTGTTCGTGGTCCGCGCCGACCGCGCGCGGCAAGCCATCGACCGCTATGTGCCCGACATCGGCAAAGCTCTGGCTGAACTGCGCAACCACGCGGTCGGCGGCGAGGCCTGGCACGCCGTGCTCAAGGTGGCGTTTCCGCACTGCCCAAACGTGTCGATCGACTATGGCGTGATGGAGCACGAAACCGAAATCGCCGTGGTGCGGCTGGACGCCGGCTGGAGCGACGTCGGCACCTGGCACTCCATCCTCGGCTTGCGGCCAGCAGGCGCCGCCAACTTCACCTACGGGCCGGTGCTGACCATCGACAGTGACCAGTGCGTGGTCATCAGCAAGGGGCCGTTCGTGGCCGCCGTCGGCCTGCACAACGTCGCGGTGGTGGCGACCGATGACGCCACCCTGGTGCTGCCGCTCGACCGCAGTCAGGATGTGCGGCAGGTGGTGGCCGAGGTGACCGCGCGCGGCCGGGCCGACCTGCTCTGACCCTGGCTGACGCCTGCGCGCCGCCTTGCGCGCCCCAACGAATGCGTTGCTCAGCCACCATCGCCCACGCGGAGGCGGCTGGTCCATCCGCGCTGTGATCGGCGTGTCATGCCGGTATCGGAAAATAAACTATTGCCGCACGGTTGGCGTCACATTGGGCATGCGGGGCACCCGCCCCCGGGCCTGGAGGACGCATGCCACACGCCGCTTCTGCTCTGCGACAGCGACCGACGCCGCCCATCGCTTTTCCCAAAGGTTCTAGGCTAGTCCTGACGACTGCTGCCGCGCTGTCGCTCGCCATCGCTGCCATGCCGGTCGAGGCGCCACCTGCGACACACGCCAAGCCCAGCCACAGCCCAGCGTCGCCCTCCCAGCCCGCACCCGCGCTGACGTTGCCGGGGCCGCTGCCGCCCTTGCGCTTCACGCCTGTCCAGGCTCGACCGACACCCAAGGCGGTCGCGGCGCGCAAACCTGCCAGGGCCGCCCTTGCCCAAGGAGAAATCGTCGCGCGCTGGGAAGCGCCTGGCCAGGCGCTGCTGCGGCTACAGGTCGGCATCGACTGCGCCCTGCGCGCTGTGTGGCGGCCGGAACCGGCGCCGGCGCTGGCGGTGGCCGTGCCCGATGAGCCCCAAGAAGAAGCTCCTGTGGAGTCGGCGCCTGCCGATCCGCCTGCCACCACCCAGCCCGAGGCGGAATCGGAGCCCGAGGCGGATGATTCGGGCACCGAACCGTCGCCGTCGGGCGATGCCGGCAGCGAGTTCCCACCTGCCGGCGACGACGACGAAGACGAGGACGACGTGGACGAGGACGAGGACGACGGTGACTTGCGGCCGGTGCGCGGCGGCAAAGCGTAGGCGGCCAGCGGCCTCAGCCCAAGAACAGCGGCTGCTTGGCCACCATCAGCCAGAACACCAGACCCAACGGCACGCCCACGGCGGTGCCCCAGATGGCCCACTGCACCAGCGCCTTGCCGGTGGCAACACGATCACCGCGCGCCGCTTCGGCCACCAAGCGCTCCTGCCAGTACAGCACGACGGTCACTGAGCACAGCGACGTCAATAGCATCAGCGCCATCGACTCGAACAGCCACGGTTGCTTGTGCACGCCGCCCAGCACGCCGGCCATGCAAATGCCGTTCCAGATGGCCAGTTGCACGCCGGGCGTGGTCAGCCAGATGTCGCAGTCGCTCAACACCTTGGCAGCCCAGGCGATCCGCGCTTGATCGTTGCTGTACCACGCCAGGCTCAGCCACACCGGGCCGACAACCAGGTTGCCCATCATCAGCATGACGCCCAGGATGTGCAGCAGCTTGTGCACGTTGTAGTCGAGCGGCGCCGCGGCCGGGACGCCGTTCCACAGTAACGCCAGCGCTACCCAGGCGACTCCGTTGGACGCCACCGACAACTTGGCAGAAAACGACCAGATCATCGCAACCTCCCCAACAGCCAGCCCCAAGACCCGGCGATGCTAACACCGGGTTGCGTGGCCCGCCAGACAGCGCATCTCCACTATTTGTCACGGAAGCTGGACTTTGAAGTCGGTCTTGGTCAAACTAGCGACCACCGCGCTTGGCGCATTGCGCTGAACGCCCTTTGCCGGTTCGGAGCGAACCCTTCGCCGCTTCCGAACGGACAAGTCGCTGCATCCGAACGTGTCTGGCGTCCGTCGCCCTGGCGCGTCCTGCCCGCTTCACGGAGTTGTTCATGAATGCTCGCTGTTTTGCCCTATTTGGCACCACGACAACCCGCTGGCGGCTGGTTCTGACCACGCTCGCCGCTGTGAGCCTGGTCGGCACCGGTTGTGGCGACGGCGCAGGCTCTGATGGCGGCGGCGGAACGGCCGCAGACAGCAACGGCGGCGGCGGCGTCGGAGCCGACGTAGCGGGCGGCGTTGGCGCCGATGCGACCGTCGATACCGGCACGACCGGCGACACCGGCACCACCACCGGCGACGCCGGCACCCCGGACGACAGCACCACCGGCGGCGAGACCAGCGGCGGCACCGACGCGGCGGCCACCGAGACGACCGAGAGCGAGACCACGGCCAGCGAGACCGCAGACTGCGGCGGCAAGGTCGGCTGCGCCTGCGCCGAAGACAAAGACTGCACCGAGGGCAAGTGCCTGGCGGGCAAGGACAAGGATGGCAAAGACGGCAAGTTCTGCACCAAGCCCTGCGAGCCAACCACGCCACCCGATGAAGTCTGTGACGGCGTCGACAACAACTGTGACGGCAAGACCGACGACAAGACCTGTGACGACAAGAACCCGTGCACCGAAGACAAGTGCGGCGCCACCGCGCCCGCGCCCAAAGACGAGAAATGCGAGCACAAGGCCGTGGACGGCGCCTGCGACGACGGCAGCGCCTGCACCACCGGCGACGCCTGCAAAGACGGCAAGTGCGCCGGCGCGGCCCTGGATTGCAACGACAAAAACCCGTGCACGGTAGATAGTTGCGACCTGGCCTCTGGCTGCACCAAGACCAACTCGGCCGAGCCGTGCGACGACAATAGCGCCTGCACCGTCAAAGACGTGTGCGTCGACGGCAAGTGCGGCGGCACGGCCCTGGAGTGCGACGACAAGAACCCGTGCACTGTCGATGCCTGCGACCCCACCAAGGGCTGCACCAACAGCGGCAAGGACGGCGCCTGCGACGACGGCGACGCCTGTACCACCGGCGACGCCTGCAAAGACGGCAAGTGCGCCGCCACCGGCGTAGTGACCTGCGACGACAAGAACCCCTGCACCACCGACGCGTGCGAACCGGCCAAGGGCTGCACCGCCACCGACAACGCCGACAAGTGCGACGACCAGACCGCTTGCACCGAGAACGACGCCTGCGCCGGCGGCAAGTGCGCCGGTAGCGCCATCAAGCCGTGCGACGACGGCAACCCCTGCACCAAGGACGCCTGCGAGCCCGCCAGCGGTTGCACCGCCACGGCACTTGACGCCGGCGCCTGCGACGACGGCACCGCGTGCACCAAGGACGACGCCTGCGCCGCCGGCAAGTGCGGTGGCAGCACCGTGGTCTGCGACGACAGCAACCCCTGCACCGCCGACAGCTGCGACGCGGCCAAGGGCTGCACTGCCACCAACGACGACAACCTCGCTTGCACCGACGGCGACGCCTGCACCGACAAGGACGCCTGCTCGGGCGGCAAGTGCGCCGGCGCCGTGGCGGTCAAGTGCGACGACGGCAACGCCTGCACTGACGACAAGTGTGACCCCAAGACGGGCTGCGGCGCCGCCAACAACACGACGGCATGCGACGACGGCGACGCCTGTACCGAGAAAGACGCCTGCAAAGACGGCAAGTGCGCCGGCGGCGACGCGATCAAGTGCGACGACAGCAACCCGTGCACCGACGAGGCTTGCGACAAGGCCAAGGGCTGTCAGAGCACGCCGAACCAGGCTGCGTGTAGCGACGGCGACGCCTGCACCACCGGCGACAAGTGCGCGGATGGCAAGTGCGCCGCCTCTGGCAAGGCCGACTGCGACGACAAGAACCCGTGCACCGACGACAGCTGTGACCCGGCCAACGGCTGCGCCAACAAGCCCAACAGCATCGGCTGCGACGACGGCGACGCTTGCACCAGCGGCGACAAGTGCGACGCCGCCAAGTGCGTGACCGGCAACCTGCTCAAGTGCGACGACAACAACCCTTGCACCGCCGACGGCTGCGACAAGGCCAAGGGCTGCACCGCCACCAACACCAGCGCGGCGTGCGACGATGGCGACAAGTGCACCAACAACGACAAGTGTGACAACGCTAAGTGCGTGGCCGGCGCGCCGCTCAAGTGCGACGACGCCAACCCCTGCACCGACGACAGCTGTGACGGCAAGACCGGCTGCGTCACCACTGCCAACCTGGCCGCTTGCAGCGACGACGACGCCTGCACCACCAAAGACGCTTGCGACGGCGGCAAGTGCGTGTCGGGCGCCAAGCTCGACTGCAATGACAACAACCCGTGTACAGACGACACCTGCGACAAGGTCGCCGGCTGCAAGAACGCCAACAACATCGCCGTTTGCAACGACGGCAACGACTGCACAACGGGCGACAAGTGCACCACCGGCAAGTGCGTCGGGATTGGCAAGCAATGCGACGACAACAACCCGTGCACCGACAACAAGTGCTCGGCGCTCAACGGTTGTGAGTACCCGGCCAACACCGCGCCTTGCGACGACGGCAAAGTCTGCACCGAGAAAGACACCTGCAAAGACAAGGCCTGCGCGGTCAGCGTGCCCAAGGTCTGCAACGACGGCAACGGCTGCACACTGGACAGCTGCGACGCAGTCAAGGGCTGCGTGACCACGCCGATCGCCGGCTGCGTCGGGTTGCCGTACACCCAAGCGTTCGGCTGCGCCGACCCATCGACCAAGCTGTGGACGCTGAGCGCGGCGACGCTGCCCGGCCAGGCCACCTGGGCCATCGACGCGACCGCCAACCCGCCCGGCTACTGGTCCGCGGGCTGCTCGCTCAACTTCAACAACGGCACTGACTACAAGTGCGTTGCCGGCAAGGAGACGTCGGTCGCCGGTACTGCGACCTCGCCGCAGTTCGACGGCACCGCGCTCAAGGTCGGCGCCAAGTTGCGCACCGTGTTCCGCTTGGGCGGCGCCTGGGAGGGCGGCACCTACGACAACCTCGACCTCGAACTGAGCGTCGACGCCGGCAAGACCTGGACCCTGGTCAAGTCGTTTGACGCACCGCCAGCTTGGAATGGCGTCACCGTCGCGCTGCCCGACGCAGTCGTTGGCAAGGTGTTCGCCTTGCGCTTCCGCGTCTCCGGCGGCGACTGCTTGTACAACGACACCGTCGGCTTCTTTGTCGACGACTTCGTCGTGGTGCCGGCCGGTTGCTCCGCTAACGCGGGCTGCGACGACCTCAATTTCTGCACCACCGACACCTGCGTCAACGGCGTGTGCGAGTGGAAGGCGGTTGCGGCCAACACCGCGTGCAACGACGGCAACGCCTGCTCCGACAAGGATGTCTGCAACTCCGTTGGCATGTGCGGACCTGGCACCGCGGTGAAGTGCGACGACAGCAACCCGTGCACCACCGACGCCTGCAACCCGCAGACCGGCTGCAGCAACGTGCAGAACACCTTGCCGTGCACCGACAACAACGCCTGCACCGACAAAGACGCGTGTGCGCTCGGCAAGTGCGTGTCCGGCCCGGCGCTCAAGTGCGACGATGGCAAGCAGTGCACCGCCGACAGCTGCGATTCAGCCAGCGGTTGCGTCAACGCCAACACCCCGAGCGGCCCGAACCTGCCGTGCGACGGCACCAGCGCCAATGGCTACTGCTACAAAGCGGTCAAGTCCACCCAGACCTGGGCCAACGCCGAAGCGGCGTGCAAGACCTGGGGCGGCAACCTGGCCAGCGTCGGCAGCGCGCTTGAGAACGGCGCGGTCAACAAGACCGCAGTCGGCATCTGCGGCAGCGTCAGCGCCTGGATCGGCCTGAATGACTTGACCATCGAAGGCAAGTACGTTTGGACCGACGCTACGCCGTTTGGCTACAAGAACTGGGCCGTCAACCAGCCGGACAACGCAGGCAACGTCGAAGATGTTGTCGAGATGCTGGCCACCGGCACGTGGAACGATCTGGCACCCGCCAATACGCTTGGTTGCTACGTCTGCAAGCGCCCGCTGCCGGTCACCTGCGACGACGCCACCAAGTGCACCCAGACCGACCTGTGCGACGGCAAGGGCACGTGCATCGGCAGTACCGCGCCGAACTGCAACGACAACAACCTGTGCACCACCGATTCGTGCGACCCGGTCAAGGGTTGCGTCAACGCGCAGAACACCATCGCCTGCAATGACGGCGACGCTTGCACCACCGCAGACACCTGCACTGCCGGCGCCTGCAAGGGTGGTATCGCTCCCAACTGCAATGACAATCTGGAGTGCACGGTCGACACCTGCGACAAGGCCAAGGGCTGCGTCAACACCGTCAAGGCCAACAGCGGCCCCGCGTGCGACGGCACCGTGGTCAACGGCCGCTGCTTCAAAGCCAACAAGGTCACCTTGACCTGGGCCAACGCGCAGGCAGCGTGCAAGAACTGGGGTGGCAATCTCACCGCGCTCAGCAGCCTGGCGCAGCAGACCGCGGCCTTCAACGAGGCCAAAGCGGTGTGCGGCACCACCGGCGAGTTCTGGATTGGTTTGAGCGATAGCGCGGCGGAGGGCAAGTACGTGTGGGCCGATGGCACGCCGTACTCGTTCACCAACTGGTCGACGGGCGAGCCCAACAACTCCGGTGACGAAGACGTCATCGAAGCCTACCTCGGCGACGGCAAGTGGAACGATATCCTCGCCTCGTCGACCAACATCTGCTACGTCTGCGAAAAAGGCGATCCACCCGCGTGCACGGACGGCAACGCCTGCACGACCACCGACAAGTGCGCGGCCAGCGGCAAGTGCGTCGGCACCGGCGCCCTGGACTGCGACGACAAGAACCCGTGCACCAATGACAGCTGCGACGCCCTCAAGGGCTGCGTGCACACCAACAACACCGTCGACTGCCAGGACGGCAATGCCTGCACCACGCTCGACAAGTGCAGCGGCGGCAAGTGCGTGGGCGGTGCGGCGCTGGTGTGCGACGACAAGACCTCGTGCACGGTCAACAGCTGTGACCCGGTCAAGGGCTGCGTCTACACCCCGGACACCAAGAACAACGTCGGCGCCCCGGCCTGTGACGGCTACGTGGTCGGCAGCCGCTGCTACAAAGCCGTCAAGTCGACGCTGACCTGGTCCGCGGCGAACACCGCGTGCGTCAACTGGGGCGGTCACCTGGCCAGTGTCAGCGACGCCATTGAGAACACGGCGATCCGCAATGCAGCCGACCGCGTGGTGGGCAAGGTGTCCGTGCACATTGGCTTGAACGACACCGTGACCGAGGGCAAGTACGTGTGGAACGACGGCACCCCGTTCGGGTTCACCAACTGGAACACCGGCGAGCCCAACAACAGCGGCAACGAGGACGTGGTCGCCATGCTCAGTACCGGTAAGTGGAATGATTTCCTAGCCACCACCGCCCTGGAAGGCTATGTCTGCGAGCGCGCCGCCCCGCCCAAGTGCGAAGACGCTGGAACTTGCAACAACAGCTACTGCGACGCAGGCGGCAAGTGCGTCACCACCGGGCTGCACAACCCCTGCGACCTTGGGGCTGCGCTGGAAGGCTCGTGCTCGACCAGTGTGGCGAAGGTGTGCGCAGCGGATCCGTGGTGCTGCGCCAACGGCTGGGACAATCAGTGCAAGGCGGCGATGCTGTCCGTTGCCAGCGACAATGCCTGCATTCCCGCGTGCGCGCACTCGATGTGCAGCACCGGTTCCACGCTGGTCTCTGGCTGCGACAAGGCGGGACCGAGCCCGGGCTGCGTCATCCAAGTCTGCAAGGCCGATCCGTATTGCTGCAACACTGCTTGGGATGGCACGTGCGTTGGCGAAGTGTTCTCGGTCTGCAAGTCGCAGGGCTGCACCTACGGCACTTGCGGTCACCCGCTGTGCACGATCGGCGCCAAAGTAACCAAGGGCTGCGACGGCGCTGCCAAGGGCGACTGTGCGACCAAGATCTGCAACGTCGATTCGTTCTGCTGCACCAATTCATGGGATCAGAAGTGCGTCGACCAGGTCAAGACGGTCTGCGCGCAGACCTGCTACTAGTTTGTTCGGCGCGGCAGGGGTTGCGCTCGCTTGGCGCCCCCTGCCGCTGCCAGGCTCCGTCGCCATGGCGATCTGGACAGCCGGCCCCTACCGCGCCACAATCCGGGGCCGCGCGGTGGTTCGCGTCGGCGCACGGGCGGTCCAGACATGCACCCCAATCCAGTGTCCACAAGCCGGCTGCTGTTCGGTCTCGCGTGCACAGCGTTGCTGACGGTCGCCCTGCCGGCCCGCGCTGCGCCGCTCGACGTGCGGTTTGACAAGTTCTTTGAGGTCACGCCGACCGGGTCCAAGATCAAAAGCGACTCGATGCGCCAGCTGATGCGCGAGATCAGCTTCGCGCTTGGGCCGCGCAGCAGCGGCCCCATCGCCTCGCAGGGTGCGCTCGGCGTCGATTTCGCTTACGAACTGGGCATGAGCGGCGCCAACGACAAGGCCGACTATTGGCAAAAAGGCGCCGACAAGCCGTCGTCGTCGTTGACCAGCCACATGATGCGCTTTCGCAAAGGCCTGCCGCAGAGCCTGGCGGTCGGCGCCAGCCTCGCTCACCTCAGCGACTCGAGCCTGTACGCCGCCGGTTTTGAGCTGCAGACGTCGTTCATCGACGGATTCCGCTCGATTCCGGATTTTGGCGCGCGCATGGGTGGCACGGCGATCTTTGGCAACAGCCACCTGGAAGGTTTTTACAACTTCTTTGGCGACCTGACCCTGTCCAAGTCTTTTGGCGTCGCAGGCGTGGTGGCCTTGCAGCCGTGGCTGACGTATTCGATGAGCGGCACCTACTACAAGCCGCTGGCTGAGAAGATTATCCCCGACGACAAGACCCTGGCCGATGTGCAGCCGCAGTATTCGTTTGACGTGTCGCTGGCGCACCGCGGGGCGCTGGGCCTAAGGATTGTCTCGCACCGCGTGCAGTTGGGCTTTGAGCTGACCCGCTCGTTCTCGGACAGCCTCAACCTGTTCACGACCCGCATCGGCGCGGTGTTTTGAGCGGCCCGGCCGCCGGTTCCGCGTTGTCCGCCGCCGTTCCCGTCTCCATCGCCAGCGCGGCTGCGGCCGTGCTCGCCGGCAATGTCCGGGCGGGCGCGCGGCTGATGCGCATGCTCGATGACCGCGCCCCAGTGGCAACGCAGGTGTTGAGGGCGCTGTATCCGCACACCGGCCGCGCTCAGGTCATCGGCATCACCGGCAATCCGGGCAGCGGCAAGTCCACGCTGACCAATCGCCTGATTGGCCACTACCGGGCGCAGGGCAAACGGGTCGGCGTGGTCGCCGTTGACCCGTCGAGCCCCTATTCAGGCGGCGCGATCCTGGGCGATCGCATTCGCATGATGGAGCACGCCGCCGACCCTGGCGTGTTCATCCGCAGCCTCGCCACCCGCGGCGCGCTCGGCGGCCTGTCGCGTGCGACCAATGACGTGGTGCATGTGCTCGACGCCATGGGACACGATGTGGTGCTGGTGGAGACCGTGGGCGTGGGCCAGGACGAAATCGATATCGTGCGCACCGCGGATACGACAGTGGTGGTGCTGGTGCCGGGGCTTGGCGACGACATCCAGGCCATCAAGGCCGGCATCTTGGAGATTGCCGACGTATTCGTGGTCAACAAGGCCGATTTGGACGGCGCCGACCGCACCGTCGCCGACCTGCGCGGGCTGCAGATGCTGCTGACGCAGATGCCGCCGTGGCTGCCGCCAATCGTGCGCACGGTGGCCGCGCGTGGCGAAGGCGTGGCCGATCTGAGCGACCGCATTGAGGATCACCGCGGGTTTCTCGCCGCATCGCCGGCGGCGACCGAGCGGCGGGTGGCGCGCGCGCGGTTCGTGGTCGCGTCGCTGGTCCGCGAGGTGGCTGGCGACGCGGTCGAGCGCTGGCTGGATACCACCGAGGCTGGCCAGCAGGTGCTCGCAGACGTCGTTGCCCGCCACACCGACCCGTTTGCCGCGGCCGAGGCAGCGATGGCGGCGACCGCGGCGCGGGGTTAGAGCCGATGGCGCGCAAAGGGCGCACTGTGCCACCGTCGCCGCCAGGCGCAGCGGCGGTCCCTCCAGCCGTTGAAGCCCTGCCGGTCACCCACGACGCGCTTGACGCGGTCGACGCCCAGGTGGCACCAAACGACGGGCGGGCGACGGCGGCCGTTGGCGCTGCCGGTTGGGCCATCTTGCTGGTTGCGGCGGCGCTTGCTGTCTCCACGCCCGGCGGCCTTGGCGCCGCGCCGCTCGCCGTAGCCGCCGCTGGTGTCGCGCTGGCCCTGTGGAGTCTGCGCCAGCCGGACCAGCCCGTTTGGGCGGTCGGGGCCGCGGTCCTCGCGGTCGCGGTTGCCACCTTTGTTGTGCCACCGGATCAGGCTGGGCGGGCCGGCGAGCCGCTGCGCGCCAGTCTGCACGGGCTGGGGCCGGCGGCGTTCGCGGTCGTCGCGCTGCCGGGTCTGGTGGCGCTGGCGCGGCAGCCTTCGCCGCTCGCGCGCGTGCTGGCGGGCCTGGGGACCGCAGGCGCCTGGTTGCTGTGCTGGATGCCGGTCGGTTTTGCCGGCGAGACCCGCGTGCCGTGGCTGGCTGCACTGGGCGAAGTGCCGATGGCTGCGGTAGCCGGGCAGGCGCCCGTTGCTGGCGCGGTCGCGGGTGCGCCATGGCTGGCCGTGCTGGCGGTGGTATCGACCGCTGTTCTGGCGGGCCTGTGCGCGCGCCCGCAATGGCCGCCGGTGTGGGCGTGGGCGGCGCTGGCGGGCCTGGGACTGGGCACGCTGGGGGCTGCGACAGAGGGCGGTGCGCTGGCGTTGTTGGCCACTTTCGGGGCACTTTTGGCCGGCGGTGCGTTGTTGTACGGCCAGCTGGCGCGGCCCGCCGGGCGTCAACCGGACCTCGCGGCGCTGGGCCGGGCAGCCGAACCATCGGCGGTCGCGCTGCTGCTGGCCGCTTGGACGCTGCTCAAATGGAACGGCCTGCGCTACTCGACCACCGACGAAGCGCTGTACTACTACGCCGCGCGGCTGTGGTCTGAGGGCACGCTGCCCTACCGCGACTTCTTCTTCTCCCATCCGCCGCTACACATCGGCGTGCCGGCGCTGCTCTACAAACTGTTTGGTTACCAGTTCCTCATCGGCAAGCTGCTGTCGGTGGTGGCCGCGACGGGGGCGGCGCTGTTCAACTGGCGGATTGCCCGCCATGCGCTCGGACCGTGGGGCGGCTTGCTGGCGCTGGCGCTGACGCTTTTGGCTGGCGAAGTGCTGCAGGCCTCCACCAACCTGACCGGTGTCAACTTGACCACCGCATGGCTGATGGCCGGGCTGTGGCTGCTGTGGGTGCGCCGGTCGTTCTTGTGGGCGGGCGCGTGCCTGGGCGCCGCGGCCAGCACTGGATTTTACGCCTTTGGCGGCTGGCTGACGGCGGTCGTGCTGACGCTGCTGCTGCCATGGCCGGCGCGCTGGAGCGACGTCCGCGGCTGGCTGAGTCATCCGGTGGCTCGGCTAGTTGCCGGTTTCGCGGTGGTGTGGGGCGGCGTCAACCTGCTGTTTTGGGCGCTAAGCGGCGATGCCTACACCGACGGCGTCTACGCCTACCACTTTGCCAAGAAGGCCAAGGTCGAGGGCTTCGTGCCGCTGTCCCAAGGTCCGACCGCCGTGCTGGCCAACTTCGCCACCATGCTCAACGCTCGCGATTTCGCGGTGTCGGTGTACCACCACGCCGCGCACTACTGGCTGGCGCTGGGTCTGCCCTTGGTGCTGGTGCTGCGCCAGTGGGTTCTGCGAGTGCCCGACGCCAAGGCGGCGCCCTGGACCACGGTCTTCGATCCACGGCAGTGGTGGCAGACGCCCGCCATGGGCATTGCGTTAGTGTGGGCGCTGGCGCTGGCGCTGCTGGTCGAGTTCGGTCAGTTCAAAGAGCGCTACGACTTCTACTTTGCGCTGGTGCTGCCGGTCCTCGCCAGCAGTGCTGCCGGCTTCGTGGTGGTCGCGGCGCAGATCGCGGGCCGGGCGATCCACGCGCTGCCGACAGGTAGCCCCCAACGAGCAGTTGTCGCAGGCGCGGCCGCCGCGGCTTTCGGCTTGTGCTGGATGCACGTTGACATGGTCGCCAACCGCGCGGCCTACCCGAGTGAATTCAAGGGCCCCAAGATGGAGGGTCACGGCCCAGGCGAGCGCCTCACGTTTGAGTGGCTCCCAGCTCCCGGGCCCACCTGGGTCTCGGACTGGACGCGCACCCTATTGTGGAAAGACCACCGGATTCGCGGCAGCGTCGAGACCGGCATGCACCACTACCTGTGGGGCAAGAAGCGCTGGTTCAGCAAAGCCGAAGCGATGGCCGCTTACATCGCCGCCAACAGCCGACCGGACGAGACGATAACCGGCGCCAGCGACTACGCCCCGCTGCTGGCCCTGCTGAGCGGCCGCCGCCTTGCCGGCAACCACGTGGACACCAACAGCAAGGTCTTCAACACTGGAGCGGTGCCGCTGGAGAAGTTCTGGGACGAGGCCTGTCGCGACAGGCTCAAGTTCATCGTGTCGGCGCCGCAGAGCTATTTTGCGGCCCAGGACTTGCCCAAGCGCACGACCGTCCTGGAGAATTTCGTGCGCGACAAGGTGTTTTCCGATCCCGGGCTCAAGCACTGGCGGCCGCTCGAGATGGAGCTGTGGGTGCGCAAGGGCCCAGAGCCGTGCGCCTACAAGGGCAAGCGCGGCGGCGGGCCCAGTCTGTAGCCCGTCCAGTTTTCAGCGACGCCTCCGCGGCGACCTTGACACCGCCTACGATTGGTGCAAAACCGCCGCGCGACGGATCCGTTGATCCGCAGGCCCGTCGATGGACAGTCCGCCGCCCGCCACCCCGCCCGCGCTGCAGCAGACACCGCTTTTCGATGCCCACGTGCGGCTGGGCGGCCAGATGGTCGAATTTGCTGGCTGGCACATGCCGGTGCAATACCAGGGCCGTGGGCTGGTCGCCGAGCACCTGGCTACGCGCGCAGCGGTCGGCCTGTTCGACGTCAGCCACATGGGCGAGATCATCGTCCAAGGTGCGGGCGCCGAGGCGGAGGTCAATCGGCTGGTCAGCAACGACGTCAGCAAACTCGCCGAAGGCGACGCATGCTATGCGCTGCTGTGCCATGCCCACGGCGGCGCGGTCGACGACCTGTACGTGTATCGGCTGGGCGCGGACCGCTTTCTGCTGGTGGTCAACGCGTCCAACGCCGACAAAGACTTTGCGCACATGCTGGCGCACGCCACCCAACCACAGCTGTTTGCCAACCGCTCGTGCGACTTTGCGCAAATCGCCGTCCAGGGCCCCAACGCGGCTCGGCTGCTGGCGCGTGTAGCGCCTGGCGACGCCGTCGGCCTGCCGCGCAACCGCATCCGCGTCCACGGCTTTGGCGGCGGCGACCTGCTGGTGGCGACCACGGGCTACACCGGTGAGACGGGCTTTGAGATCTACTGTGCGCCCTCGCAAGCCGAGCCGCTGTGGTTCGCGCTGCTCGACGCCGGCGGCGACCTCGGCGTGTCACCCGTCGGCCTGGGGGCTCGCGACACCTTGCGGCTCGAGATGGGCTACCCGCTCTATGGCCACGAGCTCGACGACCACACCAACGGCTACGAGGCGCGCGTGGGCTGGGCGATGCGACCCAAGAAGACGGGCGGCTTTGTCGGCAGTGAGCCACTGGCGCAGGTGCTGGCCCAGGGGCCGGCCAAAAAGCTCGTTGGCCTGGAGCTGACCGACCGCGGCGTGCCGCGCGCCGACTACGCGGTGCTGCACCAGGGGACTGCGGTAGGCAAGGTCACCAGCGGTACCCACTCGCCGAGCCTCAAGAAGCCGATTGCGTTGGCCTACGTGCCGTCTGAGCTGGCCGCACCGGGCACGCAGCTGGCCATCGACGTGCGCGGCCAGGCCAAGGCGGCGGTGGTGGTGCCGTTTCCGTTCGTGCAGCCGCTACCCAGCAACCCAGTGGACTGACAAGTTTTTGGCGCAAACGTGCGCCGCGAGGACACCATGGCGATCCCGAGCAACCTGCGCTACACCCACGACCACGAGTGGGCCCGCGACGAAGGCGACGGCAGCTACACCGTCGGCGTCACCGATTTTGCCCAGGAAAATCTGGGTGCCGTGGTCTACGTCGAACTGCTGGCGGTTGGCACGGCCGTGCAGGCTGGCGGCCGTTTCGGCACTGTCGAGTCCACCAAAAGCGTGAGCGAGCTCTACGCACCGGTGACCGGCAGCCTCGTTGCCGTCAACGTGGCGCTGGACGGCGAACCGGAACTGGTCAACAGCGACGCCTTTGGCAACGGTTGGATGGTGCGCATTCGCGCCGACTCGGCCGCGCAGTTCGCCGCTTTGATGGACGCCGACGCGTATCAAGTCCACGTCGCGGCTGCGGGCAACTGATCGCTGCTGGTGCGCGCCATCAACGATTAACTGACGGCAATCGCAAGGTTTTTCGGGATTCGCCGCGACCGCAGTCGTCCAAGACGTGCCCTGACCACTCTGCGCGGTTTTGGCTCAGCTGGCGATCGGCAGGGCGCCGGCCGGCCGCTGCTCGGCAAAGATGGCGTCGAGTTCCTGACCCACCTCGTCCTCGCCCTGGGCGCGCGCCACCGACAGTTCTTTGACCAGCAGCGTGCGGGCCTGGTCGAGCATCTTACGCTCGCCAAAGCTGAGCGCCTTGCTGTACTTGAGCACCGACAGATCGCGCAGCACCTCGGCGACATCAAAGATCGAACCTGTGTTGATCTTGTCGACGTAGGCGCGATAGCGGCGGTTCCAGGTCTGGTTGCTCGCGGTCTGGGTGCGCTCTTTGAGCACGCGGTAGATGCGCTCGACTTCGGCGTTGCCGATGACCTTGCGCAACCCGACCGACGCCACCTTGGAGACCGGGATCATGATCTTGCGGTTGGTGTTGATGACCCGCAGCATGTACAGGATCTCGGTGTTACCCGCGATCTCCTTTGATTCGATGGCGGTGATCTCCGCCACGCCCTGACCGGGGTACACGGCGCGGTCGCCAATGCGAAACATCATGAGCTGGCTCCTTGTGCAACGGGCGCGCTGCGGGCCCCGGAGACGACCACGCTGTCAGCGTGACCTGCCCCAGCGGGTACGGTCGCGCGGCCATGGACGCGGTCGGCCGGCAAGACCGGCTGCGTGTCGTTGCGCGTGGGGACGTGCGGCAGCGGCGGCACGGCGAGGGTCACGAAGAAAAACGCTTGCGGGCGGTGCAAAGGCGCAACGCCCTGCGTACATTCTAGCCGATCCCGGGCCGGTGGGGCAACAACTTTGTGGAGACCGCGCGACGGCAAGGCCTTGAAGGTCTAGGAATGACCGAACTGCGTGCGCGCCCGCAGCGCCCGGCCGACCGTGGCACCGTCCAGGTACTCCAGCTCTGCGCCTTGCGGCACGCCGCTAGCAATGCGACTCAGGCGCAGATTGTGGCCGCGCAGTTGCCCCTGGACGTAGCTGGCGGTCGCCTCACCCTCAAGCGAGATCGAGGTGGCGACGATGACCTCGGCCGGCCGCACGCTGTCGACGCGCCGCACCAGATCTTCCAGGTGCAGATCGCGCGGCCCGATGCCGCGCAGCGGCGCCAGCGCGCCGCCGAGCACATGGTAGAGCCCGCGATACTCGCCGCTGCGCTCGATCGCCAGCAGATCTGGCACGTCTTCGACCACGCACAGTAGCGCCGGATCGCGGTGCGGGTCGGCGCAGATGGCGCAGCGCTGCCCTTGGGCAAAGTGGTGGCATTGCTCGCAAAATCGCACCAGGTCGTGCAACTCGGCCAGCGCGGCGCCCAGCCCCTGCGCGTACTGCGGGCCCTGCGACAGCACGAACAGCGCCAGCCGGTGCGACGACCGCTCGCCCACACCTGGAAGGCGACCGAGCAGGCGTGCCAGGCGCTCTAAGGCTGCTGGCAGCGCAGCGTCGCTCACAGACCCGCCAGCTTCGGATCGGCGCCCTCGGGGTAGACAGCGACGAGCGTCCCGTCGAGCGCGGTTGCCACAGCGCGCACGGCCGCGTGCTGGCGCAGCGTCGCCTCGGCACTCGCCAGCTGTGTTTCCTTGGCGCGGGCGTTGCGAGCCGACCGGCAGTCGGTGCGCGCGCGCCCGTCGTGTACCGCCCGCACCTGCCACGCACCGCCAAAGGCATGCGCGGCCGACCGCGCAAACAGCTCCAGCATCTCTGGCCGGCCGGCTTGCTGCAGCAAGAACTCGTTGGCGATGCCCAAGTCCAACTCTCCGGCCCCGCAGCGCGTTACCACGACGCTGTCGAGCAGCGACGCGTGGGCTGGATTGCCGGACAGCTCGCGCGCGGCGGCTTGCAGGCGCCCGAGGTCGTCGTCGCTGACCATCGGCGTCGGCGGGGCAAGGGGTGGTAGTGGCGCGCTCGGGCGCAGCAGCGCCTTGGTTTGCTCGGCGCTGACAGGCAGCGGCGCCGGCCGGGGCAAGGCCGCCGGGGGCTGAGCGGACGGCGCTGCGTGACTGCCAGGTCCCGGCCCACCTTGGGGCCGGTACGCGCCGGGTGGCGGCAGCGCCGGACCCGCTGAGCCACCGCCCATCGGCCGCGGTGGGGCCAGGCGCGGACCAGCGGCCAGCAGGGCCTCGATGCGCGCGGTCAGCTCTGCGACGTCGGCCAGTTGCGCCGCACGACACAGGCGCACCACGCCCAACTCGAGCACCAGCCGCGGATAGCGCGCCGTCGCCGCGGTTTCGGCCAGTTCCAACAGCACGTGGCTCAGACGTTCCAGGTCGGCATCGCCGGTGCCATCTGCGAGCTGTCGCAGGGCTTCGATCTCGCTGTCGCTGCGGTCGACCAACTGCGCGGCCGCCGACCCGGCCAGGCGCACCACCAGCACGTCGCGGGCCTCCATGGCCAGCGTCCGACCCAGAGTCTTGAGGTCGAGGCCATAGTCGTGCGCGGCGCCCAACGCCGCCAGCGCCTGCGCCGTGTCGCGCTTGCACAGCGCCTGCAGCAGTTGGTGGGTACGGCCGCGATCGGCGACGCCCAGTAGCGCTGCGACCGTTTCGGTGTCTAGGCGGTCGCCGCCAAAAGCGATGACCTGGTCCAGCAGCGATAGCGAGTCGCGCATCGATCCGTCGCCCTCGCGGGCCACCAGAAACAGCGCGTCCTGGTCGTAGGCAATGCCCTCGGCTTCGCAGATGCTGCCAAGGCGACCCACCACATCCTGCGCTTTGACCCGCCGGAAGTCGTAGCGCTGGCAGCGCGAGCGGATGGTGATCGGCAGCTTTTGCGGGTCAGTGGTGGCCAGGATGAACACCACATGCGGCGGCGGCTCTTCCAAAGTCTTTAAGAATGCATTGGCGGCGGCGTCGGTCAGCATGTGCGCTTCGTCGACGATGTAGATCTTGTAGCGGTCGCGTTGCGGGGCGTAGCCGACGCCACTGCGCAGCTCGCGAATCTCGTCGATGCCGCGGTTGCTGGCGGCGTCGAGTTCCTGGACGTCGACGCTGCTCGACGCCGAGACCTCACGGCACGCCGAACACTGCCCGCACGGCGAGTCGGTGGGGCCCTGCTGGCAGTTGAGCATCTTGGCGACGATGCGTGCGGTCGAGGTCTTGCCTGTGCCGCGGGCGCCGCAAAACAGCAGCGCGTGCGGAATCCGCTTCATCGCCAAGGCGTTGGACAGCGCCCGCCGAATGTGCTCTTGACCGACCAGCTCTGCCAGGCCGGCCGGCCGGTACTTGCGGGCAAGGACGACGTAGCCCATGGCAGCCTCCCGGCACTTGCAACTTTGCGCTTGTCGTAGGGTACGCCGGCGCCGATCCGCTGCCCAAAAAATGGAGCCGCGAGTCGGCCATCGAGGCAGCGAGCTGGCGACCCACCCAGCAAACAACCAAGTCTGCCGGCGCCGATCCGCTGCCCAAAAATGGAGCCGCGAGTCGGCCGTCGAGGCCGCGAGCTGGCGACCCACCCAGCAAGCAATTGGGCCGCGCCCATGACCATTTCGGGTCATGGGCGCGCCCAAACGAATTCGCCGGCAGGGCCGGCGGCACACACCCCGCCTGCTACCGTTGCTCCCCCTCGGGCCTGGCGGGGTTCACAGCGAATTGTTGCCGCCGGCCTTGCCGGCGAACGGGCGGAAGCACCTCAAAAGAGGCCTTCCTCGGTGCCACGGCTGCAAAGCGACCGGGCACGGCGGAGAGACGGGGATTCGAACCCCGGGTACCCTTTTGGAGTACACCCGCTTTCCAGGCGAGTACCATAAACCACTCGGACATCTCTCCGGCGGCACCCGCATCCAGCGCTCTCGGCGCATCTGGGCGTTGTCCCTGCGCTCCGGTGCTCAACGACCTCGAAGGTCGCCTGTGCTCCGGTGCTCGCTCCGCCTTGATCTGCATCCAAAATCGCCGGACCGGGGAGATCCTGCGGTTGGATTGGGCCGGCAGGCACGCGCCCAAAAGGCGGCCCTGCCGGTACCAGGTTGCCGTTGCGGCCAGCCGGCGGAGAGCGAGGGATTCGAACCCCCGATACCTTTCGGTACACCTGATTTCGAGTCAGGCTCCTTCAGCCACTCGGACAGCTCTCCGTGGGTGGTCGCGGGTGCGGTCCGGGCGGAAAACGGCGGCCGGTGCGGCAACCATGGTGCGGTGCTGGGTTGTCAGGCTCGCGGTGCGGGCGAACCAATGGCGGCGGGGCGCACAGCCCCTTCGCGGCGCGCTAGGATAGTCGCGGGCGCGCGTCAGCGCAACGTCATGCCGCCTGTCCGGGATCCAGCGAGCCATCGCCGCCGCGCAAACCTGCGAAAAAACGCGACAGCAGCGAACTGGCGACCTCGCGACGGGCGCCCTCGCTGACGATCATGCGGTGGTTGAGGCGATCGTCATGGCCGAGCGCATACAGCGACACGGCGGCGCCGGCCTTGGGGTCGCGGCACGCGAACGCCAGACGACCGAGCCGGGCGTTGATCGCCGCGCCCATGCACATCGGGCACGGCTCCAGGGTGACGTAGAGCGTGCAGTCGTTCAGCCGCCACGACCCCAGCCGCTGGCCGGCCTGACGCAGCGCCAGGATTTCGGCGTGGGCGGTCGGATCCTGATCGCGCTCGCGGCGATTGGCGGCAAACGCGACCACCTCGCCCTCGTGCACCACCACAGCGCCGATCGGCACCTCGCCCTTGGTGCCGGCATCCTGCGCGATGCGCAGCGCGAGGTCCATGTAGTCGGCGTCGCTGGCCAGATCGCGACCGGCGGCGTCGTGCACGACCCACTGCATGGCGCTTCGATCCATGGCGACACGGCGACGGCGGCGCGGCGACCGCGCGCAAGGAGACCCGGTTGACTGGGGGTTTCGCCGACGACGACAGCTGCGGGGACCACTTCCCGCGGCCGTCAGCGGCGAACCGGGGGCGCAGTATGCCGATTTTGCGTCCGGTTGGCAATGCTCATGCGGAGCGGGACCGGCCGACCGCTACGCCCGCCGCGCGCAAGCGCCGCTCGACCAGCCCCAGCCACAGCGGCAGCGTCGCGCCGATTGCAAATGCGGCGACGGCCACGGCTTGCACGCCGTCCAAGCCATGATCAGCGCGCTCTGCAATCATCGCGCCCGACAAGAACGAGCCCGCCGCAGCTGAAAAGTGCTGCACAGCGGACATCGCCGACATGAACCGCGCACGCTCGTGTGGCGTCGGCACTTTGGTGACCGTGGCATTGAAGGCCACGTTGCGCGCCGAGTTGGACACGAAGAACGGCACAAATACCCAAACGGCGCCCACCGCCCCAGTCCACGACCAGAACGCCGACCACAGCACGCCAAAGAACAGCACCACCGAGGCCACCGTGACACCGAGCGCGCCAAACCGGTCGACCAGCCGGCCGGTGCCCACCATGGTGACCAGCGACGCCAGGCCGCCGTACAGGTAGAGCGTGCCGAGCTCAGGCCGCGGCAGGCCCAGGTTGTACTGGGTGTAGGCGCTGAGGTTGGGGATGAGCAAAAACGCGCTCATGGCTGCAGAAGTGCCCATCAGATAGCACAGCCAGTAGTCACGCCGCAGCAAAATGCCCAGGGCCTGGCTCAGCTGCACCGGGTTTTCGCGCGCCTTGGCCACGTGACCCTGCATCGCGGGCAGCACCCACCGAGCCAGCACCGCGACGACGGCGCACAGGGCGCCGATGACCAGGAACGGAAAGCGCCAGCCGCCCTGGCGGGCCAGTTCCAGGCCGACCGGCACGCCGACAATCGACGCCAGCGAGAACGAGCCCATCACGGCACCCATCGCCCGACCGCGGCGCTCGGGCGGCACGCAGTCGCTGACGATGGCCATCCCGATCGACGTCGCCGGGCCACCGAACAGGCCTGCAACCACGCGCGTGACCAGCAGGCTTGGCAGATCCCAGGCGAAACCACCGGCGAGCGTGCCCAGCGCCAGCCCCAGCATCGACCACAACAGCGCGGTGCGGCGGTCGTAGCGGTCCAAGAACGTGCTGCCGACCAGGCCCGCTGCAGCGGCGGCCGCCGTGTAGGCGCCACCAATGGCGCCCAGGTGCGACATGTCGATGTGCAAGGCCACCGCGAAGTCGGGGCCCATCGGCATGACCATCACGAAGTCCAGCACATTGACGAGCTGTACCGCCGCGATGACGGCGACCAGCTTGCGTTCCGCGCGCAGGTCTTGGGCGGCAGGCGAGGACATCGGGCACAAGCGCCCGGGTGCGGGCAGGGGGCGCACGGTAGCCGTGCGGGGCTGTGGGGGCAAGCGCCCGGGTCAAGGTCCCGCCCTTTGCACCACGCCGCGTTGTGCTACCCTCGGCCCGCCGTTGGCGGCGGCGGAGGTTGCCTTGTCGTTTCATCCCTTGCACGCGCGTTGGGCGGTGGCATTGGCGGTCGTCGGGTGGGGCGCAGCGGCGCATGCCCAGCCCGCCCCAGAGCCGGCGCCGTTGCCGGCGGCCAGCAGCGCCGTCGAGGCCGCTGCCCCTGCGACCCCAGAGATGCACCCGACCGTCGAGACGCCGGCTGCGGTCGAGCCCAAAGCCGCGCCGGCCGAGCCCAAAAGCCCATGGCACTGGCGCCACAGCTTTGACCAGCGCTTTGTCGGCGAGCAGGCCAGCGTGGTCGAAGGCCTGGGTCCGCAGCCCAGCGAAGTGGCGCGGCTGGGGCCGACGGGCGGCATGCAAGCGCGCGCGCGCGCCGGAACGCAACTGTCGTACTCCGCAGCCGATGGCTTCTTGCGCCACGCCGTGGCCGAGATGCAGGTGCAGTTGCGCTACTGGGACCAGCCGTGGGCGCCGCAGCCGGCGACCAACAATATGCTTTTGCGCGGTCGCGCTGAGCTGGTCACGACCGCCGGCCAGTTCACGCTCGGGCGGTCCGCATCGGTGTGGGGGCTGGGCGTGCTTGCCACCGATGGTGGCTACGATGCGTTGCAGTTTGGCGCTCGCCAGGGCGAAAATGCCGTCACGCGATTCGGCTGGGCGATTTTGCCGGCGTCGCTGTGGCACAAGGGCGACCCGTTGCAGGCCTTTCCGCTGGCGATTGCCGTGGCCTATGACGCCCAGTCCAAAGACGACCTGTCCGGCTTGCCGGGCGACGCAGCGACCAACCGGATCGCCGCCATCCTGTACCGTGGTAAGCAGCTGCAGACCGGCGCATACATGGTGCGCCGCGGCCAGACCGACGCCGATGGCCTGGGCTTGCAGGCGACGGTCGTCGACGGGTTCGTGCGCTGGCGCCAGCAGTCGGGGCCGGGCTGGGTCGAAGTCGCCGCCGAGGGCCTGTACGGCTGGGGCCACACCGGCTGGCTCAAGTCGCCCAACCAGCCCGACGGCCTCGATTTGGCGCAGTGGGGCGGCGTGGCCCGGGTCGAAGTCGGTCGCAAGCGCGGCGCGCTGCGCTTGGAGGCCGGCGGGGCCAGCGGCGACGCCTTGCCGCTCAACGGCACGTTGCGCAGCTTTCGCTTCGCCAGCGACTACCACGTCGGGTTGGTGATGTTCAGCCAGGCCCAGCGCCAGTTGTCGGCGCAGGCGGCCAGCAACCTGGGCGATCCGCGCTACAGCGGCAGTGCGCCGGCCGGTGTGCAGCGGGTGGCGACGTTGGGCGCCGTCAATCAGGCTCTGTACGTGCACCCGGTGGTGCGCTTGCAGCCGTACAAGAACGTCGCCGTGCTGCTGGGCGGAGTGTGGGCGCGCAGCCCGACCGACGTCGCCGATCCGTTCCGGTCGTTCTTGAACGGTGGCAAGGCCACCGGCCCGCGCGGCGCCCAAAGCAAGCGCGGCCTGGGCATGGAGTTGGACGGCGCCGTCGAGTGCACCGCGCACCTGCTCGAAGCCCTGGTGGCGGTGGCGCGGGTGGACGCGGGCGTGTGGTTCCCGGGCGACGCCTACGACGACGCGGCGGGCAGCCCGATGGCGGCGGTGGGCGTGGTGCAGGGCCAATTGCAAGTGCGCGCCGAATTCTAGCGAAACGCGGAGATCGCCATGAATACCAATGATTTCTCGCGTTTCGCCCCGGCCGCCGCGCTCGCCTTGCTGGTCGGCTGCAGCGCGTTCGATGACCCGGACCTCGGCACCGCGCAAGGCGTCGCCGCGACCAACAAGGCCGAGCCCGGCCCAACCGTCGTGTTCGACCCGCTGCACCGGCCGCAGCCAGAGATTCCGTTTCCCAACGACCTCGCGCTGCGCAAGCGGGCCGACGGCGCCCAGTACGTCAACGTCAGCACCGTGTCCGAAGCCGCCATCGATCGCCGCAACCGCGAGCACCTCAACAACGTCGAGGGTTTTAGTGGCCTGACGCCCATCTCGGTCAGCTTTGATGGACCGCTGGACTTGACGACCGTGACCGACGACAGCGTGTTCGTGGTCAATGTCCAGCCGGGCGGGGCGCACGTTGGCGAGATCGTGCCGCTCGACCTCGGCCGCGGCTGGTACCCGCACACCGCCGAGCCGCACGCCTACTTTCCCAACGACAAGCTCGGCTTTTTCGACAGCTACGTGCTGCCGCCCGACAACCAGGTCGACACCAACGGCGATGGCGTGCCCGACAAGTGGGTGTACCACTACGAGACGGCGACGCACACCCTCGATATCCGGCCGCTTTTGCCGCTGCGCGCGGGCGAGCAGTACGCGGTCGTGCTCACCCGTGCCATCAAGGGCTGGGACAAAGAGGGCCGCTATGGGCCCGTGCGTTCGCCGTTCGATTTCGTCAACCACGACACCCAGACGCAGGCGCTGGAGCGCGCACTGCCGGCCCTGGAGAAGCGCGGCAAAAAGCGCGCCGACATCGCGTTTGGCTGGACGCTAACGACCGGCGACCTGGCGCGGACCTTTCGGGCGCTGCGCGACGGCCTGTACGGCAAGGGTGCGTTTGCGTGGCTCGACAAAGCGATCCCGGCCAAGATCAACGACATCTACGACATGGAGGTCACGTTCGACGGCGACGCGACCTATGGCGGTATCACCGACAAGCCGTTTCCGTTTGTGCCTTGGGATAGCACATACACGCTACAAGGCACGTATATGAAACAGATTTTTTCGCTGCTCAACCAGTTCGTGCCGGCGGGCGACTTCAACTACGTCAGCCACGTGGTGTTTGGCGACATGGTCACGCCGAACTTGCGCTCGACGCCCGACAACGTCTGGCATCTGGACACCAAGAAGGGTGAGATCGCCAAGGATGACGCGCTGTTTCACGAGAAAGTGCCGTTTTTGCTCATCGTGCCCAAGACCACGGCGCAGCATAAGCCGCCGTTTCCGGTGGTGGTGTACGCCCACGCAACTGGCACCAGCCGCATCGAGTGCCTGCTGATGGCCGACAAGCTGGCGCAGGCCGGCATTGCCACGTTCTCGATTGACGCCGTCGGGCACGGCCCGGTGCTCGCCGATGCGGTCAAGTTCTTGGATGACGGCGGTTTTACGCAGTACCTGCCGATCATCCGTACGCTGCTGCCCAAGTTCCTATATGCGGATCACGAAAAGCGCTTTCCCGAGTCGATGACCGACACCGAGGTCTTGGAGTCGCTGCTCAAGCACGGCTTCATGCAGCAACTGGCGGTCAAGGGCAGGGCCACCGACGACAACGAAGACTGCTTTACCAAAGGCGGCGAGGCCTACTATGCGCCCAACGCCTTTCGCTTGCGCGACGCCATGCGCCAGACCACGCTCGACTACATCGTCGCCGTGCGCATGTTGCGGGCGCTCGGCCAACAGGTGCCCAAACCGCCGGCGGACCCCAAGAAAGCCAGCAAAGCCGAACTGATGCCGAGCCTACTGGCCGGCGATTTCGACATGGACGGCGTGCTCGACGTCGGCGGTCCCAACGTGCCGTATTTCATGACCGGCATTAGCCTGGGCGGCATCCACACAGCGCTCACCAGCCCGCTTGAGCCGTACATCGTGGCGGCGGCGCCGGTGGTGCCCGGTGCGGGCCTCGCCGACATCTTCATGCGCACGCGGCTGCACGGCATCGTCACGCCGCTCGTGCACGCCATCAGCGGACCCAAAGTGGTGGCCTGCCCCGAAAAGAGCGGTGGCAAGCCCACGGGTCAGGTCTACTTGAGCTGGAACGACGACAGCGACCGCTGCAAGACCCTGTCGCGCAAGAGCTACCGCGACGACAAGACCGGGCTGTGCCGGGCGACCGCCGTCGAAGTGCCAACGTTTTTTGCCAAAGTGCCGGCGCCGCCCGGCGCGGAGGTGCACCTGCAAAACCTCGCCAACGGTAACGAGGCCAAGATCCCGGTTGGCGCCGATGGCACGTTCGCGGTGGCGGTGCAGAGCGACAAGTTCGACCCGATGCGGGTGCGGATCTTCGCCGGCGGCAAGGCCATCGCTGACATCAAGACCGCGACGCCCTACGAGGGCCTGGGCAAGGAGCGCAATACCCCGGATTTCCGTCGCTTCGTGCAGCTGGCCGCCAATGTCCTGGAGGGCGCCGATGCGATTACGGTGGCAGACCGGGTCTTTCTCGACCCGCTGCAGGGCTACGCGCCGACCCACATGCTGATGATGCTGGCGGTGCTCGACCAGACCGTGCCGTTCACGACCGGCGTCACGCTGGCGCGGGCGATGGGTCTGTTTGGCCGCGACAAGCTGCTCGACCCCAAGGATGCCCCCTACCGGCCGTGGTTTGAGAAGGCCATCGCGGCTGGCCTGTTGCACGGCAAGGACGTGCCGCCGCCGGCGATTACACCGGACGACCCCAATCCGTTGCGCAAGCTGTGCAGCCTGGTGCCCACCACGCCCGGCAAGCCCGGCACCTCGGGCGTGTGCCTCGCCGATGTGCACGGCAAGCACGAGTACCTCGCACAAGCGCCCAAGAACGACGAGTTTCCGCCGGTGCCCGGGTTGAACAAGAAGGGCGAGCCGTACAAGGGTACCTTCACCGAGTACCATAAGAACCTGATGGTCCACTACTTTCACACGTTGGGGACGCAGGTGTTGGACGACGTGTGCTGGGGCGACGCCAACTGCGTCGCCGACAAGGGCCTGGACAAAGCCTGGGACACGCCAGTGGGGCCGGTGCCGTAGGAGGATGGCCATGCGACACGCTGCCTGGGCCTGGCTGGTGTTGAGCGTGGTGTTCAGCGCACCTGCACTCGGCCTGGAATTGCGGGTGCCCGCTGGCGACGCGGTGCTGTTGCAGACGGCGCGTGCCGTGGGTCAGCGGGTGCGCAGCCAGGCTGAACTGACGCCGCGGCTGGTGACCGACGAGCGCGCGGCCGTGGATCCCAACCGCGATTGCGCCCTGGTGCGCGCGACCGCCGCGCGGCAGGCCTTTGAGGGCACCGGCCGCTACGACCGACCGCACCGCAGCCTGCGTACCGTTGCCGTGCTCGGCCCGGAGGTGCTGCACGCCTGGGTGCGGCCCGAGCGCAAGGACTACCACGGACTCAAGGGTCGGCGGGTGGCGCTGCGGCCGGTGGATGCCGACACCGTGCGGACAGCGCTGGGCTTCGCCAGCCTGGGCTTGGCCGCGCTAGTGCCCGTCCAGGTCGAGGACGCGGTGGCGGCGGCGCGCGCCGGCGAGATCGACGCCTGGTTTGACATCGGGCTGCCGCAGTCGGCAACCGCCGATGCCTTGGCCGGGCTGGGCTGGGTGCCACTGCGCCACAAGCCCGAGGAGCAGTTGCGGCTGTTGGACGAGGGCTGGCCGCTGCTGTGGTCCAAGCGGCAGGCGTTCGGTATGGCCGGTGCCGGCGAGACGCTGGCCGTGCCGTTGGTGCTGGTCTGCGACGAGTCGGTGCCGCGGGCGACTGTCGAGGACGTGGTCGACGCGCTGTTTGCGCCGGCCGACGCCACCGCCACCAGCGACGTGCCGCTGCCGCTGCAAACCGCCAGCCGCAAGACCGCCGCCAAGCCGGTGCCGACGGCGCTGCACGCGGGCGCGGCGGCCAGCTACGAGCGCTTGGGCCCGCTCGATGGCCCCATCGAGATCCAAGTGACGCTGTGGATGCTGGACGTCAGCGACATCGACGTGCAGCGCAACACTTTTGACGCCGACTTTACCATGGAATTGCGCTGGCAGGACGCGCGGTTGGATGTGGAGACCGTGGCCCCGTTCGAGATCATGAACGCCGCGGAGATGCACTCCACCGCCTACTACTACGCCAGCCGCGGCATGTGGCACACCAAGAACTGGCGGATCCAGGCCAAGCTGCGCGGGCACTTCGACATGCAGCGGTACCCGTTTGACCGCCAGCGGCTCGCCGTCGAGCTAGAGCACCCGCTGCTGACGTCGAGCGAGCTGGTGTACCGCTGCGAGACGCGGTTTGGCTCGCAACACGTGGACTTGCGGCGCGACCGCCTGGGCCCGGACCTCAGTTTTGGCGCCTGGCAGTTCGCCAAGGTCAACACCGAAGAGACCACCAGCACCTACGGTCAAGACGAACACTACAGCCGCTATCGGTTCGTGTTGACGGTTGAACGGACGCTGCTGCCGTTTGTGGTGCAGGTGCTGGGGCCGCTATTGCTGCTGTTGCTGCTGGCGTGGGCGGCCAGTTGGATTCCGCACGAAAAGATCGACGCTAAGCTGCTGCTGACCGTGCTGTCGCTGGTGGTGGTGGTCGAGTTACAGGTCGGAGCGGCCGAGCATTCGCCCGAGATCGCCTACCCGACGCTGACGGAGTACCTGTACCTGTTCACCTACCTGTCGGTGGCGCTGTCGGTGGCCCTGGCAATCGTCGAGTACCGGCTGCACAACGCTGGCAATGACCCGGGCGCGGTCCGCGTGCGCAATTGGGGCCTGCTGGCGAGCGTGCTGGTGTTCGTGGTGCCGACGGTGGTGGTTTTCGTGGGGCGGTTGGGGTAGTTGGAGGAGCGCATCCGCTTGCGTCTTGCCCACCGGGGCCGTTTTGCCGACAATGCCTTTGCAGTCGGCGTCATGCCCATGCCGCGGTAGTTGCCATGGATTTCGCGCCCACGTCAGCCCTGCCGAGTCCAAGCGTCACGCAGGCAGTGGTACCGCTCGCCATGCCGCGTCGCCACCGGATCACCCGTGTCGAGTATGCCAAGTTTGCAGCCCAGGACGGGCCCCTAAGGCCTCGCACCGAGCTCATTGCTGGAGAGATCATTGACATGACCCCGCAAGGTCATCGGCACGCCAGGGCCATCATTCGGCTCAATCACTTGCTGGTGGAGGCCCTCGCCAGACGCTATGAAATTCGGCCGCAAATGCCGATGGGTCTGCGCGACGACACGGAGTTGGAGCCCGACCTGTGCGTCACCGCTTTTCCCGAAGCAGTAGATACGGACCACCCAGCAACGGCCCTCCTGGTCATCGAAGTTGCCGTAAGTTTCATCGACTACGACCGCGAGGTCAAGCTGCGGCTCTATGCGTCGGCGCAGGTTGCGGAGTACTGGATCGTCGACGTCGCGGCGCAGCACATCGAGGTGTATTGCGACCCGCAGGGGACGACGTATGCCAGTAAGCGCACCTGGCGCGCGGGCGAGGTCATCCAGTCTGCGGCGATTGCGGAGTTGGCTGTGCCCGTTGCGCAGGTGTTTTCGGCGCGGCCGGGGTAGGCTGTTGCCGGTCGCTCACCCCCCACACAACTTGACCAGCCGCTCCGCCTCGCCGCGCTCACCCGCCGCCACCGCCTTTTGAGCGGTCGCCAGGCACCGCGCCCGGTTGGTCTCGCCGAACAGGTAGATCTGCGCTAACCCCGTGTAGCCGCGAGTCACGCCGCGGGCGGCGGCGTCAGCGTACATCTCTTTGGCCATGCGCCGGCGGACACTTTTGCTGTGGCGGTCGCCGTAGATGATGGCGTAGCCCTCTTGGTAGAGGCGCTGACCGAGGTTCTTGGTGTCTTCCGGATTGGCGGACTCTTGCGCCGCGCGCGTCGGGTCGCCGCCACAGGCCCGCGCGAGCTGTTCCGCTTCAGGGTTGCCCGGCTGGGCAGCGCACGCCAGCAGCGCGTGATGCCGGCAGCGCGCCGACTGGCCAGCGGTCTGCCACGCCCGCGCCAGCAGCCCATCGGCGCGGCGGTCACCGTCCGCCCTGGCCTGCAGGAATTTCAGCACCGCATAGCTCGGCCGCTCGGCCAGGTCACGCAAGCCCTTGCGCACGTAATCGCCGCCCGGGTCCTCGCCGGCCGGTGCGGCCACCTCTGCGGCGACCGGTGCGGGCGGGCGCGGGGCAACGGCTGGTGGCTGCGCGGGTGCAGCGACGACCGCCGGACCGGCAGCGCGGGCCG
>SXGT01931886.1_pt1 | contig 29663 bp, 18 predicted proteins | sample 3176221 | NCBI WGS metagenome assembly SXGT01 (sample SAMN11356862, study PRJNA531348) | freshwater metagenome | isolation source: freshwater sample F1-120 | place: China: Fuxian Lake, Yuxi | collected 2017-12-25 | reverse complement strand
GGTGAAATTGACCGTCATCTCGTCGCCGTTGGCGGCAACCCCATCCGGATCAATCAACCAGGTCCCCGCATCTTCGGTGACCCCGACGGTATAGGTTTCAATCAATGACACGAATAGCGGATTACCGGCGGGTTCGAGGACATCACCTTCGGCCCGGACAAGAACCTCTACGTCGCGAGTTACGGGAACAACGCTGTCTATCGCTACAACGGAACAACGGGCGCTTCGATGGGCGCGTTCGTCAGCGGCATCGCCACCCCCTACGGCCTGCGTTTCGATCCAGCCGGAAACCTCGATGTCTCCAGCCGCACCCTCGGTCAAATACGTACCTACAACGGCAGTACGGGAGCGTACATCAGCACGCTCGTCAGCGGTCTGACTAACCCGGCTTACATGACAACCACTACCTCGCTGGTCACCACCTCGGCCGGCGGAACGGCCAATTTCAGCGTTACGTTGAACAGCCAGCCGACCGCCGATGTCGTTATCACCCTGGCTAGCACCAACCCCTTTCAGGGCACGTTGTCGCAGTCCATCCTGACCTTCACGAACGCCAACTGGAACGTAGCGCAAACGGTCACGGTGACAGGATTGAATGACGGTATCCCCAATGGCGATCAGGTTTATCAGATCAACGGAATCGCGGTCAGCGCCGACGCAAATTACACCGGCGCAAGCATGGCGCCGGTCGTTGTGACGAACCGAGAAGTCGCCGCGCCCAATACGGCTCCGGTGCTCGATCCGAGCGCAAGTCCGGTGTTCGCCACGGAGATCCAGAACGCCGGCGCACCCGTTGGAGCAGTCGGCACGCTGGTTTCAACGCTCGTCGATTTCCCCGGCGGCGGCGGACTCAATAATGTGACCGACCCCGACGCCGGTGCACAACTCGGCATCGCGGTATCCGGCGCTGACACTACCAATGGCAGTTGGTGGTACTCGACTAACAACGGCTCGACCTGGATTTCCTTGGGCGCAGTCTCCGGCGCCAACGCACGCCTACTGGCGGCCGATGCCAGCTCACGACTCTATTTTCAACCGAACGCCAACTGGATCGGCACCGTTCCGAATGCAATTACCTTCCGTGCCTGGGACCGAACCAGCGGGGCGGCGGGCGGGACCGCAAATGTTACGAGCAATGGTGGCACGACTGCGTTCAGCACCGCGACCGACACGGCGAGTCTCACGGTCAATCCCGCCCCCGGCATCAACGTCAGTGCAATCACCGGGCCAACCTCCGAAGCGGGCGGCACGGCCAATTTCAAGGTCGCCCTCAACAGCCAACCCACGGCCGACGTAACGATTGGGCTCTCGTCGTCAAACCCGGCCGAAGGAACCGTCTCGACCACCAGCCTCACTTTCACTACCGCCAACTGGAATGTGGACCAGACCGTGACTGTGACCGGCGTTAACGACTTGGTTGCCGACGGAAATGTCAACTACACCATCCTGACCGCGACAGCCGTGAGCAGTGACGGCGTCTACAACAACCTCAACGCCAGCGATGTCATGGCCACGAATCTGGATGACGATTCTCCGAATATCTTCGTCAGCGCCATCAGCGGTCCAACTACCGAGGCGGGCGACTCGGCAACATTCTCCGTCGTTCTCAACAGCATGCCGGTGGCAGACGTCACGATCGGTGTCACTTCGTCGAATCCTGCGGAAGGGACGGTGTCCACCTCCAGTCTGATATTCACCGCCGCCAACTGGAATGTGGCGCAGACCGTGGCCGTGACCGGCGTCGATGACGCTGCGGTCGACGGCGACATCGCCTACACCATTGTCACGGCGCCCGCGAGCAGCAGCGACCTGACCTACAACAACCTGAATCCTGCCGATGTCGCTGCGGTGAATTCGGACAATGACGCTACGGGGATCATTGTCACGCCGACATCGGGATTGGTGACCAGTGAAACAGGAACGACCGCTACCTTCACGGTGAGGCTGAACTCGTTGCCATTGCTGCCTGTGACGATTGGCATATCGTCAAGCAATCCAGCCGAGGGAGCTGTGTCGACCTCCAGCCTGACCTTTAACCTGCTGAACTGGAATATTCCGCAGACCGTGACCATCACCGGCGTCGATGACTTCGTGGCGGACGGGAATGTTGGCTACACGATTGTCACTGCCCCCGCAAGCAGCCTGGACTTCACTTACAATGGCGTAAATGCTCCGGATGTGTCCGTCACCAACCTGGACGATGACGTCGGGGGCGTGACCGTCAGCGCCATCAGTGGCTCCACGACCGAGACCGGCGGCACGGCCACGTTCACCGTCGTTCTCAACATTCAACCGACGGCTGATGTGACCATCGGCCTCAACAGTTCCAATCCGGCGGAAGGGACCCCTTCGACACCGAGTCTCACCTTCACGTCTGCCAATTGGAACGTGGCTCAGACCGTGACGGTTACTGGCGGGAATGACTTCGTGGCCGACGGCAATGTCAATTACACGATCGTGGCGGCCACAGCAGTCAGCGCCGACCTGGCATACAACGGCCTGGATCCCACGGACGTTGCCGTCACCAATCTGGACGATGATGTCGTCGGCATCAATGTGAGCGCGATCAGTGGTCCGACGACTGAGGCCGGCGGAACCGCGACTTTCTCGGTGACGCTGAATAGTCAGCCGACCGCCAATGTGACCATCGGCATTTCGTCCTCGGATACGGCCGAGGGAACCGTCTCCACGGCTTTGCTAACGTTCACGGCGGCGAACTGGAGTATGGTCCAAACCGTGACGGTCACGGGCGTGGATGATTTCGTGGCTGACGGCAACATTAATTACACGATCGTGACCGCGAAAGCGCGAAGTGGTGATTCCAATTACCACGAACTCGATGTTAGCAATGTCGCGGCTACCAACCAGGACGACGACATGGCCGGCATCAACGTCAGTGCCATCAGTCGTCCGACAACCGAAGCCGGCGGCACGGCATGGTTCACCGTCGTCCTCAACAGTCGCCCCAGCGCCAACGTCAGGATCGGAATCTCTTCATCGAACACGTCCGAAGGATCGGTGTCCACTACTTCGTTGACCTACACGGCGGCGAACTGGAACGTTGCCCGAACGGTGACGGTGACCGGCGTCGATGACGTCGTGATCGATGGCAACGTCAACTACGCGATCGTGACCGCGCCAGCAACCAGCAGTGATTCGGGCTACAACTTACTCGACGCGAACGATGTCGCTGTCACAAACCAAGACAACGATTTCGCTGGCATCTACGTGACGCCGACGGCAGGCCTCGTTACGACGCCGGGAGGTAGTGCCAATTTCAGCGTCGTTCTAACGAGCCAGCCGACCAGCACGGTAACCGTCACCCTGACCAGTTCGAATCCACTCGCTGGCACCGCTTCGCAACCATCGGTAGCTTTCACCGTAGCGGACTGGGATTTGGCGAAGACAATCACCGTTACCAGTCCGAGCAACCCAGGCGTTGTGGGGGATCTGGCGTTCACCATCCGCCTGGCGCCAGCAGTGAGTGCGGACCTGGCCTTCAACGGCCGATCCGGAAGCGACGTGGCATTGACACTACACGTGCCCTCGATCCCAATGCCTTCGACCCTGATCGGCTCGGGAATTCTGATGCCTGTCCCGCGGCTATTTCCGACTCCGGGTAGCGTTAATGCCGTCCCCGGATCCAATCCGCTGCCCGCGACGACGTCAGCTACGATGTCTGTCTCGCCCGTTAGCTTAATCACACCGAACGTTCGAACCGGCAATGAATCACTCGAAAGTAATACATCGGCATTCTTGGCACAGGCCGCCGTAGCCGCGAATCGCACGATTCACGTTTTTGCACCGGTTCCGCAGGCCCTTTGGCGGCCGATGCAAGATTTGAGTGCCACGACCATACCCGAGGATACGCCTCCTCACGCTGGCTTATCACGGATGCAGGTACTGCCCGCCACGGCATCACAAGCGCAAACCGCCCAGGCCGACGGCCAACTGGACGTATTGAACGATGACGGCGAGCGAATGCCATGGACCGAGCAAGGCATCGAATCCACTTTACTTGTGGGAACAGGAGTCCTTGCCAGCGGCGGTTACGTACTCCTGAACTCCAGGCTCGGCTTGTGGCTGCTGGGTCTCTTGACTGCGCGGCCGCTGTGGAAACAATTTGATCCCCTTGAAGTGCTTTACGCATGGGAAGACGACGGCCGCAACTGCACAATAGACGACGAAGATGAAGAAACTTTGATGTCGCTCGTAAATTGAGCGTATGAGACATTGGGAGCTAGTATGTTTCGGATCAGTCTCGGTTTTGCGTGTATCCTGTTGCTCATCATGTGTTCGGCGTTGACACTCGGACTGGTTCCCGATCAGCGAGGCGCGATCGCTCTCGGGCGCAAGAATCTCGTCGAGGCGTTGGCAATCCATTCCTCCGTGGCCATCCAGCAGGGTGACATCGCTGCGCTCGAAGCTGGCGTGAAGGCAATCTACAAGCGGAATCCTGATATCGTTTCCGCAGGCATTCGAACAATTGAGGGCCGACTGCTGGTGGATGTTGGGAACCACACGGAAGACTGGGACAGTAACGCGGCCGCGCGGGCCGCAGGACCATACATGCAGGTCCCCGTACTAGTCAAAAACCAACCTTGGGGAACGATTGAAATTCAGTTTCGCCCGGAGAGTACGGCAAGTGCTTGGGGCATTGGATCGTTCGCCGGGCTAACCACCTTTGTCGTGATCGGAGGTTTTGGGCTCGGTGCTTATTACCTTCAGACGGTCTTTCGGCACATTGACCCACGCCAGGCGAAGATTATTCCTGAGCGCGTCCGCGCCACGCTAAATACGATCGCCGAAGGCGTCCTCGTGCTTGACAAGGAACTGCGCATAGCCCTCGCCAACGACGCCTTCGCCAAGACGGTGGGGTTTGCCCCCGAATCTCTCACCGGTCGAAAAATCTCCGAGCTTCCGTGGGTGACGAACGCGGAAATGGGCCCTGACGATTTTCCGTGGATCCAGGCACTTCACGAAGGCAAGTCGGAAATGGGCTTCATCCTTGGAATAAGCAGCAATGGGAACCACACCCTCTCCGTAAATGCCGCGCCTATCAACACCGATGACGGAACTCTCAAGGGCGTGTTGGTGACATTCGACGATATGACGCCGATCGAGAACAAGAACGCCGAACTTCTTACGACGCTTGACCGCCTACAGCGATCTCGCGCCAAGATTCGGCATCAGAAAAGAGACCTCGAAGTTGCCAAGGACTCCGCAGAAGCCGCCAACCGTGCCAAGGGCGAATTCCTCGCCAACGTCAGCCACGAGATTCGCACACCGATGAACGCCATCATCGGCTTGACCGACGTGACGCTGGAGACGCCATTGCAGCCCGAGCAGCGCGAGTATCTCCAATTGGTCAAGGCGTCGGCCGATTCGCTGATGTCGGTTATCAATGAGATTCTGGATTACTCCAAAATCGAAGCAGGCAAATTCAAGCTCGACCCAGTCGAGTTTGCCTTCCGCGACAGCATGATCGACTCACTCAAGTTGCTCGCCATTCGCGCCTATCGCAGCGGGTTGGAGCTTCTGTGTGACATCCCGTCCGATATTCCCGATGTTTTGATTGGCGATCCGCTACGCTTGCGGCAAATACTCATGAACCTCGTGGGCAACGCGATCAAGTTCACGAAAAAGGGCGAAATTGTCGTACGCATGCGTGTCGAGAGCTGTTCGAATCAGACTGTCATGCTCCACATTACGGTCAAGGATACCGGCATCGGCATTCCTGCTGACAAGCTCAAGTCTATTTTTGATCCCTTCGTGCAGGCGGATGGCTCCACGACCCGCAACTATGGCGGGACCGGGCTCGGTTTGGCCATCTGTTCCCACCTCGTCGAACTCATGCAGGGCACAATTTGGGCGGAAAGCGAGTTCGGAAAGGGGAGCATTTTCCATTTTACGGCTTGCCTTGCAACCCCCGGGACCCCTCAATGCTGGACTACACCGGCGCATGCGATGCTCCAAGGCCAACGCGTGCTTATCGTGGACGACAGTCGGGAGAGTGCCAACATCCTGACCGACGCTCTGAATGCCATCGGACTGCGCGGCTCAGCGGTTTGCGATGCCGGTCGAGCCTTGGAGCATATCGATCGGGCCGAACGAAGCGATGTTCCGTTCGACTTTGCCCTAATCGATGCAAAACTTCAGGAAGTCGATGGGATTACCTTGGCTAGGCACTTGCGTGAGCGCAACCGCACCAGTCCGACCATTGTGATGATTCTTCCGCCGGTGGACCGACAAGCAGAACTTGAACAGATGCGAGAACTAGGTATTCAGAGCTACATCACAAAGCCATTCAAACCAGAGGATCTGGTAAAAGCCTTTTCGGACAACGCTCAACTTTCGAGCCTTGACATCGACTTGACTCCTGAAGGTCCGCTGGTGCAGTCGTTCACGAACGTCGCACCCGTTCGCCCTTTGAGTCTCTTGCTAGTCGACGACAATACGTTCAATCAGAAGGTAGGGAAGTTAAAGCTAGAAAAACTAGGCCATCGCGTCACGGTGGCAGGTAGTGGTGTGGAAGCCTGGGACTTACTGAAAAGAGCATCCTTCGACATCATTTTCATGGATATGCACATGCCGGGAATGGACGGCCTGGAAACGACGGCAAGAATTCGCGCAAAAGAATCTGGCACTAGCCAGCGCACACCCATTATCGCCATGACCGCCAACGCCGGTGATGAAGCCCGCGAGCGATGTGTGCGAGGCGGCATGGACGCTTATGTTGCCAAGCCGATTCAGGACCAGGAATTATTGGCAGCTATCGCGACTGTTATTCCAGCGTTCGGTGAGACCAACAAGCTGTCAGTTGTCGAGGAACCATCTCAGCCTGCTTCAGCATCCACTATTAACCGCGAGGCAGTGCTCGCACGTGTTGGCGGTAATCTCGCAATGTTGCGCGAATTGATCTCAGTATTTCGCCAGGATTCTGTCCCGATCATCATGTCAATGGCACAAGCTGTAAAGGAAAACGACTGCGACCTGGTCCATCATCATGCGCACACACTGAAGGGTATGATCAACTTTTTTGGCGTCCCCGCCGTTTCGGAGTTGGCATTCCGACTGGAAAAAATGGGAAGCGCCGGCGATTGCAGCCAAGGCCAGGAACCATTTGACTCGCTGCGTTGCGAACTCGAACGCATGCAGGCAGAACTCGATGCAATCTAATTGATGCTATTTCTTGAAGGCGCCTTTCGGATCCGCGCTATTGCGCGTGACCGTACACCGGCAGGTCCTGTCTCCTTTGCCGCTGAGCGTCAGGATGGTGTGTTCCGCCTCGGCCTTGTCGTTGCTAGCGTCAACACGCCAATCAGCGACACCTTGGTTCTTGAGTTCGTTCTGGATCCAGTAGATCGTGAGCTTGCCGATGGCAATCTTCGCAGTGATGCTGGAGCCCGTGGACGGATGGTCGGCGACAAGTTGCTGCAGCTTGTACTGGCCACCCTTATCGCGTTGCAAGGCCAAAGCGGACGGATTGCCGGCGGCGATTTCTCGCCAGAGGCCAGAGAGGTCGTTGGCGTCACGATCCGTCTACTACTTTTTCTCGCGCGGGGCCAGTTCCTCCGCTTGCCTGAGCATCTCGCGTGCTCCGGCATCGTTCGGGAAATACCGCAGTGCATCCTGAGACGCTCGAACCGCTTCCGCGTATTCTTTCCGTTCTATGAAGATCTTGGCCGACCGCATTGCCTTCTCAAAAAGCTCGCCCCGTGACTTCTCGTCGAGCGGCCCTTCGTTTTTCATCGGTTGAGTCGGCCCATCGAGGACGCGGCTGACTTGGCCTGAAAAGGTAGCCGCCCCGCCGGTGGAGAACCCAACCTTGATCTTGAACTTGCCGCTGTTGCCAGTCGAATCGAATGTGCATTCCAGGTTGCCTCCCCACCCGTTCTTGGGAGAGGTCCACTCACATTGAAAAACGTTCCCGACTAATTTGCCGGTCCCTGTGGCCTTGCCGCCGAACCCGTCGTTCGCCGCTTCAGCGTCGTATTGACCATCGGGGCGACTTTTGAGAGTCACGATTACCTTCTCTCCCTTTTCATGCAAGGCTTCCCAGCGGCCCGAAAGATCGCACTTGTCTTTCGCGCCGGGCGCCTGGTCCAGCCGTTTGAACGTGCTGGGCAGAGTGGAGTCTTCGTCCTTCTTGATGACGGACTTACCTTTGCCGGCATCGCGTTTCTCATTCAGAGTCATCTCGGTGAAGCCTGCAAATTCGCCATCGCCCGTTTTCCAGTCGATTCTTAGCCGGTCGCCGGTCAACACGCCGATACCGCTGGCGTCATTGAAGCCTTTTTGCTGAGCGTCATAACGTCCATCGGGCTGGCGTTTCAGGGTCCAGATCGATTTGCCGAACGCCGCTGCTTCCTCCCAGCGGCACGAGAGGTCGGCTTCATGTTTCGGCTCAACAACCGGCCCCACCTTTTTCGGCTCGACAACCGCCCCCGCCATGCGCATGAAGACGGAGCCGTCGCTCCACTCGATGCGCTGGATGGTGCCCGTTTTCGGATCGGCGTCGATCTTGGCGGTGGCGGCTTGGTTGCTCGCGTTATTGATGAAACGAAGCTTATCCTTGACGAACTCGATCCTCGCGTTGGAACTCCCAGGATTCCGGAAAACGTCCGGAGTAGCGGTTTTCTCCAGGCGAAACGACTTGGGACTCGTGAATTCCGAGCCAAAGGCGGTGTCTTTGGACGCTACCATCGTCCACTCGCCGACGAGATCGGAGCTGCCAGGTTTGGAAGCCTTTCCGAACAACTGATTGTGGTCGACATTTTCGCCGCCGCTGGCGGTGACAAAGGGCCGCAACGTCGAAGCGGAAGGATTGGACGTGACGAAATTCACGGTACCGTCGCCAAAGAGGATGTGGAAGCCGTTCTTGAACAGGCCGCCCACCGCAGGCAACGCATTTTTGTCTTCCGGCAATACCAGGTCGTCCGGCTTTGTCCAGATAACCGGCTCCTTGGCTTCGATAACCAGGATCGTGTTCGCCAAGCCGTCAGGTATGGCAAAGATCTTCATCGACTTGACGCCATTGAAAAGGGCGTCTTTGCCAGTGAACACCTGATAGTAAGTCTTGCCAGCGTCGCGAACCTCCCGTGGAGCCGCCGCACAATCGTAAATCTTTGGCATCCTGGGAATCAGCTTCTTGTTGTGCTCACTATCCCACGGTTCGTCCAACTTAAACTCATCGAAGAGCGCTTTCTGCTCGAACCAGGGCAAGATAGCCACGCGCCAGCTGAGCAGCGGCTTCTTGCCCGCTTTGTCGTAGATGGCATGGGCGGGCAAGTAGCCCTTATTCACGTCGGCAAATCCGTGAAAGGCCACGCCGAATTGCCGCAGGTTCTTGGCGCTTTTCGCGCGGGCCACGTCGGCCGGCGTCGAGGTCGGATCGATTGACACTTCGGCTTTATTCATCTCGTCGAGGGCGCGGAAGATGGCGATGGCGGCGGCTGCGTCCATCGATGCTTCCGCCCGCACCTGCGTGTCCTGGACCGACAGCTTGATGGCCCCCAAGGCGTCGGAGACCGTCTTCTTCGCCTTCTTGATCTCAGCTGGGTCTTGCGGATCGTCCTTGCCGAAGAAAAGCTTAAACAGGGCGAGGCCCGTGTCAGCGGCTTTTTGGGCGGACTCGGCGCCGGCCTTGTCCTTGCAGGTCAGGGTCGCGCGGACGGCCACATCGTCGGCGGCGCTGCCCCGCACGGCGAACATCTTGACGCCGGCCAAGACGTCGCCGAAACCGGGAATCGCCCGGCCCAGGTTGCGTTCCATCTCTCTGCGATCGTCCTCCGGCATCGCCTGCACGTCGAAGATCATGGTGAACCCGGTGAGGCCGGACTCGAGTTCGGCCGCCATCCCCCGCGACAGCGCCGGCTTCCTGTCGCGCTGGAGCACTTTTTTGATCGCTTCGAGTTCGCCGAAGATGACGATCTTTTCTTCGACGACGCAGAAGGCCCGCCCCTTGATCGGCCCGCTCAGTTTGCCATCGGGATACTCAATCTGGTAGCTTTCCTGGTAGAGCGTGAAACTGCCCAACTTGACCTCGTTGAGCTTGAAGTTCCTGTCCGAAGGGAGGAGAGGCTTCATCTTGGCCGCTAGGTCCGCGGCGCTGATCGGCTTGAGCGTGTTGATGATGGAGACTTCCTGGCCTTTGTCATAGATCCCAATCGTGATGCGCGTGAGATTCTCAGGGCCGAAGCGCGTGCGATGTTCGAATTCGCGGAAGCCGGCCTCGAACTCCTTGATCTGCGTTTTCAATTCCTGGTACAGCTTGCTCTTCATGAAGACCGCGACATCGAAGGAGAGGATGCTGACACAATCATCCGGCAGGTAGTCGAGTGGGTCGCCCCCCGTCGAGGCCAGATCGGTCACCGCCGTGCGCGTCCAGGTTGATCCAGCCGACCAGCGAATGCGGACGACCGCGCCGGTTTTCGGATCTCGTTCGACCTTGCCGGTGGCAAACCGGGATCCGGAACGACTGTAGAAACCTAGCTCGTCATTGACGATCCGGACAGGGGCCCGGTTGTCGAAGCCCGGAACCAGGAATATGCCTGGATCCTTCTTTTCCAGGCGGAAGTTCTTCTTCGGCCCGTCGAATAAGGGCTCGTCTTTGGGGGTGTCGTTGGTCCACTCGCCGGTGAGGTCGAAGCCTTTGTCGGGCGGCGGCTGCTTGGCGACTTCTCCGGTTGCTGACGAGGTGAGTTCCGCCAGGTAGCCCTTGCGAATCTCTGCAGTTTTCTTCGTGATGTCCACCGACGCGAAACCGGGCTCGACTTTCGCAACCTTGCCAGTGGCGACGTCGGCCTTGATGTCGGTCCCCGCAATCTCATACGTGATCTTCACGGGATCGCCGACTTGCGGCTGTGACTTTCCCTTGAGAGAGACACGGACCTTGTCGCCATTTACCTCGACGACTTCACCCTGCAGGATGATCTGTTTGCCGCTGGTGGCCCCGCCCTTGCTTGGTTCCTGAGCGAGCCGTTGCTCGATTTTGGCGAGCTGGGCTTTCAGTGTTCCGGTCGCCGCCTTGGAACCGGCGACCATACCGGCGATGACGCGCTTTTGCTCGTCCGCAGACACTTTGGCCGCCTCAAGGCGGAGAGCTATCTCCTTGACCTCGGTCGGAATGCGATGCGCCTCCAGAATCTTCGGCCTTTGATCCTTGGGGAGGCGATTGTAGTCATCAAGGAACATCGACTTGCCGTCCGCCGTTTTGACTTCGAAGGGTACGAGGACCGTCGTGCCGGCCTCGACTTCGCGCAGGATGCGCTCGCAATAGGCCTTGGCGTCCCTCAGGCTCTTGATGGACGAGCCGAGGTCGGGTGGAAACTCTTGGCCCATGAGCGCCGCTGTTTGCGTGACTAGCAAAACGGCGCAGGCGACGAACAGGGAGGCCATTGTCTTGTACAGGTTCATCAGATATCTCCTTGCAATTGACGTTGGTGTTCGGATTGTGTCTCGTTCTCACTGTGCCCAACTCCGGGGTGGCACGTTGCCGTTGAACGGCCAGTACTCCCGCACTTCCAGCTCATAGTTGGCAGGCAGGTTGGCACCGAAGCCGGCGATCGTGACACGCCACTTTTGGCCCTCGTCGAAAGAATGCTGGATCTGACGCGCGGGTTTGCCGTTCGCCTGCGTGAACTTGGACTCGATGACATTGCCGTCCGCGCCGATCACGTGGAGAACCAGACGCGTCGCAGGCGCTTTCAACGCGAACGAATATACGGCTCCAGACCGCACCCGCATCTCGAAGGAGACCTCCGCTTTATTCTGCCCCGGCGCGGCGATGAGCTGGCCGCGCTGGCTCAGAACCTGGCCGTCCCTTGGGGGCTCTTCGCCCCAGGCGAGAGTGGGCTCCGGTTGGAGGGCGTTAAAGAGTGGATCGGCCGGCGTCCAGCGGTTCGCATTCGGATCGAACATTTCCTCGAAGGTTGAGCGGACCTTGTTGTTGCGAAAATCAACCTTGGCCCGGCCGCGTAACTTTGTGGCACCTTTGACTCCTACGGGAAGAGTGACTTCAAACTTGTAGGTCGCCGTCTGATTGGCCGCATCCACTGAATCCTCGACGCCGATCTGTTTGAGCTGGGGCCCGAAGGTGAGCACGAGCTGGGTACGGGTCTCGTCGCGTTTGATCTCGAACAAACCAACTCGCGGGCGGCCCGCGATCCGTTCATCTTTCAAGACTCCGGTGCCGAGGCGGACAACGGTATTGGCGGCAGGTGGATTGTCCCTGAGATGCGCTCGCCGTTCAATTTCCAAACGATTGATCGTGGCGGTCACCGCGCTCAGTTCCCGGAGGCAATCCCGGGTAGCCAGCCGTATCCCCTCGCGGACCGAACTGTCGCGATTGGCAGCGGACGCGGCACGCATCGCCCGCACCGCCTGCTCCGGCGTGATTTCTCCCGTCATCCATTGGAGCGTAAGAAAGTCGGCGAATCGTTCCGGCGAACTCGGATAAAGGATGACCTCATCCAGGTCGGTAGGGATGATGTTGGCGTCAAGGATCTGAAACCGTCCCTGGCGGTCGAGCGTGCCGAGCAACACCGGCACCGAGTTCCCTGCGAGAAGCTTGATTTTCGATTCCAACAGTGTCTTTTGCGCGCGATGGACGCTCAAGTCCCGATCGATGCTCTGAATCGCGCCGGATGTCGGTTGTTGGGCATTCGCCCGGTGGCCCTCAAACACAACGAACGCCAACAATCCAAGACAGATCCGCGTCGTGATTTTCCAGCACATGATCGACCTCCCGTTAGCGCTTTGGAATCGGCACTCGTTTCTTATCCGCAAACGCTGTGAAATTCGTCCGGGCGAAAACGATTTGTGCACGCCTTCACGGTTTCTCCTTGCGATTACCGTAAATCAGCAGTTGAATCGTCTCGCCGGGCCGCACACGCGAGCCTGGAGCGCGATCCATTTGGTAGACGCGTTCGATCTGGCCGGCGAAAGTGGCGGGCCGACCGACCTTGGGCATCACGTTGAAGCCCGCCGCCTTCAGCTTTGCCGTCGCCTCATCCAGCGATAACGTCAGGCAATCCGGAACGGTGATCGCGTCCTTGGGTTCCGGTGGATCGGGATTCTTGCCATCGTGCGGCGCAAATAGCGTTACCTTGATCTCGGCCCCTTTGGCCACGCGCGCCCCGACCGCCGGCTCGGTTTGCTGCACCGTAAGCGACTTGTCCTTGGTTGGCGCTGCTTTGCCCAGCTGGAAATTGGCTTTCATGCCCATTTCTTCCAGAGCCTGCTTGGCCTTGGCGGCGGTGAAACCGGCTAGGTCGGGGACCGCAATCAAACCATCAGGCGTTCCGGTGTACTGAGCGTACAACGTGACAATCACTTCGCTTCCCTTGGCCACGCGCATGCCGGCCGCGGGTTCCGTCTGGGCAACGGTGAGCGATTTCAGTTCGGTGGGCGCGGCCTTGCCGAGCTGGAATTTGCCGGTCAAGCCTTCCTTGGTGAGCAAATTCTTGGCGTCTTTCGCGGACAATCCCGACAGATCGGGAATGAGCGCCAGGTTGGCATTCGCCGCAGACACGGGGCCGTACAGCGTCACGGTGACGACCGTGTCCTTGCCGAGCGGCGCGCCCGGTTCGGGATCCATCGCGTAGGCGGCGTTCACCTGCCCAGCCGACGGCGCCTCGGCGCCGACCTGGAAGCTCACCTTGATGCCGGCGGATTCCAGCGTCTTTTTGGCGTCCGCCGCGGACAAGCCGACGATGGAAGGGAGCCCCGGCAACTGAAATGTCTTTCCCGCCCTGTCGGCGTCGAGGAAAATGCGCACGACTTCCGGAAGATCGGCTGGGGTCAGTCCGCCCTTCAAAGCCTGCTGGGCGAGCAGTTTAGCCTCGGCTTGCCGACCCTGGCGGAGCAACGTCTCGATTAGCGCTGCTTGTGCCGTTTTGTCATCGGGGCGATTCAACAGGATCGAATGCAGCACCGGCTCGGCGTCGCGATAGCGGCCCAGCTCCACCATGAGCGTGGCAAAAGCAAGTTTGTGCGACGCGTCCATCGGATCCAGCCGCATGGCCGTTGTCAGCGGTTCGACCGCATCTATTGCCCGGCCGGCACTCCTCAGGGCTTTTCCCAACTGGGCATGATGCGTTGCCTGCTGGCTTTCGATGTCAACGGCGAGCCGAAGATGTTCGATCGCCTTGTTGGGATCATTCTTCGCCTGCGCCTGGCCGAGCTTGACCAGCTGCTCGGCGATCTTGGCAGCCAGGGCCGCATCCTGGAGCCCGCGCGCGTGCGCTTCTTTCAGATGCTTTCCCGCCGCTTCGATTTCTTTTTGCTGGAGCAGGCTCTGGGCCAAAAGATGGTGCGGCTGCGCGTTTGCGGGCTGAAGCGCGACGGCCTGACGGGCACGCTGGGCGGCTTCATCCCAGTCCCCTTTTTTTACCGCGTCCCGGGCGTGACTGGTGAGAACCTCGGCCAGCGCCTGACGTGGGGCCGGATTCTTCGGAGCGAGATCGACGGCTTTCTGCAGGGCGGTCGCTGCCTCGGCGTATTGATTCTGCCCGGCGTGCGCTTGCCCCAGGCCGAGGTGCAAGTCGGCGTTGTTGGGGTTATCCTTGATCTGTTGCTGGTAGTTCGCGATCGCGTTTGCGCCGCCGCCGCCCCCGAACTGGGGGAACTGGGCGTTGAGCCGTTGCAGCTCGGCGAGCGCTTCTGGGGTGGGGGTGCCGAGCTTGACGGCGGGCTGCTTGCCGGCGTCGCCGGTGGAAGACCCCGAGAGACGGAGGATGTGTATGACGCCCGTGGTTTCGGACCGCTTGTCCGCATTGCGTTCACCGCTGGCAGCGAGCATGCTGCCGTCGGGCGAGAAGGCTACCACCAAAGGGGCTCCGCCCTCCATGCGCCAAGACTTTAACTCCTTACCGGTAACTACGTCATGCACCACAACCATCCCGGTGGCGGAGATTCGGTCGCCGACCTTTGCCTCTTTTGCATCGATCACACAACATAGAGCGAGCTTGTCGCCTTGGGGGGAAAACGCCAGGGAAAGGACGGCGACATTTCCACCCGAGACAGGGAAGGATTTCTTGAGGGCGCCCGTACTGGGATCGAAAACTCGCACGATCCTGCCGCCGCGCACCTCTTTGCCAAGGATCAGTTTATCGACGGGAGGCGCCAGGGCGAGCATCTTGCCGTCTGGCGAGATTTGGACTCCAAACTTTGCAATCCGTCCTTTTTCTGTATCCTGGTCGATCTTGATTTCCCTTTGGAATGCGCCCGTACGAGCATCGTAAAGGCGAATCGCTAGATCTTTTTCCTTCGTGTCACCGATCCTGGTGGCCAGCAATGCGAGCGCTGGTGCAGCATATGCAGGAGTCTCCCTCTGCCGATCTTCGAGATCCGTGAAGTTAGTGGAAGCAATGTTCTTGATCGTCTTTCCTGTCGAAAGATCGCATAGCCGAGTTGCGATTGTACTTTCCAAGAAAAGTGACGTGAGCACCGTTTTGCCGTCGCCCGCAATGGCAAACCCGAGCAGCGATCCCTTTTCTTCTGGCAGACGAACCTTGCCCAGAGGATTACCCGTGGCGATGTCGTATTGGCGCAGGTAGGTTACACGTCCCTTATCGACAGGCTCCGATTCGAGAACATAGAACGACTTTTCGTCTGCGGCCACGTCAAAGAGACGGTCGCTGAAATGCGAAGTGGTGTGCTGAGCCAGGGTCTTCGTTTTTCCCGTAGTGACGTCCAGGGCAATCACCTTTTTTTCGACGGATATGGGCTTTTTGGATAGAAGTGTTTGGCTAGCGAATAGCAGTGTCTTGCCATCGGAGAGAAAGCGAAGGCGGTCTTCGGGGTAAGTGTCTTTTCCCATTTCGAGCACGTGTTCCTTGATTCCACCAGATCCTCCGCCGGTGGTTCCGGTACCTTTCTCCGGCGGCTTGATCTCCGGAAACGTCACCTTCTCCGGCGGCGCCGACGGTTTCAACTCCAGCGACTTGCCGTTCGGCAACGGTACGGACGACTGGGCAGCGATCGACCCAGCGGCGACGAGAAAAACGCTGACGCAGAGCATGTATCGAATGGTTCGCATGAGATTTCTCCAGGTTGGGCTGCTACGCCTCAAGCGGCTTAGCGCCGCGGGCCGACCAATTCGTCCTTCGCCCCGGCGCGATTGTTCGATTCTTCGATCTTGGCGCCGATTTCCGCATAGATCGGGAAATGCGTGCCGCGGATCGGATCCTTGCGTTCAAACCAGGCGAAGCGATTGTTCTGCACTTTCGTGTCGCTGCCGGCATCGACACGGATGCCGTGGCCGAACGTCCCGTTCTCGATGCGGTTGCCGATGATACGCGCCTTGCCTGACTTGGCGACGCGGATGCCGTCGGCGTGCCAGGCGGAGACATCGCTGTTCTGGACCAAAGCGTCTCCGTCGGCCTCGACGAGCAGCCAGTGACCGCGATGGGCGGTGCCGGACATTGGCGGCGCCTCGGTCGCCTTGAGGTCGCGGACTTCGAGCGTGCCTCCCTGGCCGACGCGGAAGCCGTTGCCTCCGACGACCTGAAAGCCCCCCTTGACAAATACGAGCTTGCTCTTGCCGCGGACATAGACGGCATCGAGGTCGCCATCGTAATCGTTCTTGTCGCGGCCGCGATGAAGCGAGATGTAACAGCCATTCACGTCGGCCTTGGCATCGGAAACGAAGATGCCCGCCCGCGCCCAGGAGCCGATTCGGCAATCGCGGGCCGTGACGGTCGCGTCATTGGAGGCCCGGATGCCGTACTGGAACTTGTCCGGCGGGGCGGCGCCGTCGATGGGGCCACGCCACTTGAGCGGGACGGTGCTTCCGTGAACGTTGCAGCGCGTCAACTGGAGTTTGGAGCCCCCGCTGACGACGAATGCCCCGCCGGCATCTTGCAGAATGTCCTGGCCAATCAGGGTGACCTCGCTCTTGTTGGTGATCTCGAAGCCGGGGCCGAGGTTCTTGGAGGTGTTGTAATCACCTTTGAAGGTCGAGCCGGTGAGGAAAAAGCCAGCGCCTTGCCCCTCACTCACGGTGACCGTGCCGGTGATGGTGGAGTTGTTGGCGAAGAAGCCCGCGGGCCTGGCGGCGTGCAGGACGAGGGCCCGAGGGAATTTGACGTCAGAGCGAGCCACGACGATGCCGCCGCCGGGCGGTCCTTCGAATTTGTTGATGATCTGCACCGACGCATTGACGTTTTGCGAATCGGTGATGAACAGGGCAGTTTCGCCTGAGTTAGTGACCGGCGAGCCGATGGTCACCGGTCCCTTCGTGCCCGAGACGGTGACGCCGACTTTCTTGGCGTCGCGCACCACGCCATCGATGCTGCCGACGAAATTCTGGAGCGCCCAGATGCCGTAGTCGCAGTTATCAATTGCGCTGAATAGACGTCCCGTAAACCCACTCGTCACGGCGATCCCCGCATAGCACTCGCGGATTTGTGGCTCAATGAGGCCGGCGCCGCCTTCGACCCATACGCCGATCCCTTCGCACTTGCTGATCTTGACGCCGTTGGCGACGCGGTCAGGGCCGACGTAGAGAAAGCGTGGCGATCCGTTCTTGGCGGGGGGGAGGAGCGTGGCGTGGATGCCGTTGCCCATACCGAGGCCACTGGCGACTACTCCGCTGATGGTGGAGTTTTGCACGAATCCCTCGGCGTCGGTCAGGTAGATCGCGTCCCCGGACAGGCCCTCGAAGGTGCATTGGGAGATGCCGCCGAGCGAGCCCATTTGGAGTTCGATTCCATAGCCTTTGATCGGTCCGAACTTGCTGTTCCACACTGCGACGTACGAGGCGGACCCGGCGATGCCGATCGGGAACGTCGTCCCCGGTAATGGCGCCAATTCGCTGAACTCGCAGCCATGGATCCACACACCCGGCCCTTTTTGCGGGGCGAACGTGCGGGGGTCCTTGCTGCGCCGCCAGTTGTCAAGTAGTTCGGCCGGCTTGTCCATGCAGGTGGTGATGCGAATGCCGAACGCGCCTTTCGTGAAACTCAGGCCAACGAGATTGACGTCGGTTGAGTTTTTGACATAGGCCGCTTGTCTAATCGACAGCATCGACGGGGGCGTTGGCACGAATCCAGATGGGCCGGTGCGGACGTTCGTGCATGTATCGATATGCAGATTGTTCTCGATGGAGCCTGCAAAAAACGCGACGTTTGTGCATTTCATGAACACGGCCGACCCGGTGATCGGAACGGAAGGGGTGACGACGATCGAAAGGTCCCTGAAATCCGCGGCAACGAAGCCCGGGTCGCTCTTGGCCTCCGCGGTGACAATGATGGTGCCCTTGCCCGGCAAGGCGGCCAACGCCGCCGCGATGGTCTTGGCATCACGCGGCACAAAGATCCAGTCGTTTTTCCCCTGAGCCCGCACGGGCTGCACAAAGGCCAGAACGGCGATGACGCACAAGACGAGATACCGGTTAGCCACAACGCATCTACAAAGCATTTTTTGCAAACCGAAAGCGGTCATGGTGACATCTCCGTGGGGAACGCGAACCGTCAACTCTTGTCCGCAAAATGAAAATAAATCGTCCAAAGATCTTCATGAATGACCGGAGTGGTTACGCCGGCCAGACCCCGGTCCGCGGCCAGATTCTCGATGGTTGCTATTGGTCGGTATACCCGAAATTGTTATTGAAATCCAGTTTTCGGCCAGAGAATCGGGCCACGTGTTCTTACTCAACCAATGATGAGGGCACTCATGTTGGCGACGAACTGGTTCCAGGTAACCCAGACCAGACCGTCACTGGGATTACTGTCGCTGCTTCTGGCGCCGTCCATGCCCCATGGGTTGCGGAGTTGAACCCAACGAACGCCGTTGTACCAACCCGCCTGCACCACCGTGTAGGCATGATTGTCCACGAGGCTGCTTGTCGACGGAGCGCCGACCGTACCCGCAGCGACCACCTTGCCGGCAGCCAGATACGATTGGATGGCGCCGAACGTGTTCGTGGTCATCTGGTTCTGGTAGATCGTGGTCGAATTGCGTCCCAGAGCGAACAGGCAGTCGGCAGGCGAAGCGCCGGTGTTGCCGTGGAATCGCTCCCAGGCGCGGTTCATGATGATCGCCCACGAGGCATAATCGGCTGTCGGTCGGACGTCGGTCTCGTCGGTTCGGCCATCGAACTGAACGCGGACGGCCGTCCACTGCCGGCCGTTCCACAGGCTGACATCGTACTGGCCGACACCAGAATCGTTGTACCCACGGTACGAGATGTAGGCGTTCATATTGACGCCGGCTCGCGCCATGCCTGCGAGGGTAGCGAGAAAAGCGCATGTGTAGGACTGACTGGCCTGGGTGATGTGATCCGAGGAGAAGCGATTGTTCGGTGCGAAGGAGTTGGCGATGTAATCGGGGGAGCCATCGCTTTCGTTGGCGACCAAGCCGTGCGTGCCGCCGTCCATGAAGTCGGTGCCATAGCCGCCGGTAAGCTGGTTTGTACCCGTGCCGCCAAGCAGGCGATCGTTGCCGGCGCCGCCGAAGAGCTGATCGTTACCGCCTAGGCCGAAGACGACGTCATTGCCGTCGTTTCCGTAGACGTAGTCGGCGTTTTCCCCACCCATGATGTAGTCATTGCCGGCGCCGCCGTAGACGGTGCAAGGGACGAGAAGGGTGCGCAGATCGATAGTGTCACTGCCGCCGCGGGCTTCTATGAGGACAGACTTGACGGCGGCTTGCCGGACGCCGCCGTTGGTGCTGGCGATAGAGATGACGCCATTGCCCTGGCGAAGCTGGATGGTTTCCGCCGCTTCCGTGCCGGTAATTTTGAGGACGCCAGCCGGCGTTAGTTGCATCGTGGACATCACGACGCGGTCTTCGAGGACTTCGAGGTTGGGACGAAACGTGTTCTTGGAGGAGGTCGCCATGGAAGGTTCCTTTCGGGTGCTGATGGGTCAATTCACACTTCAACCACCAGTCCGAAAACCACGGCCGAGTCGTCCAAAAAAGGGTGGGCGACCTAGGCGACCTCAAGGTGCGTTTGTAACTTGCAACGCCTTATCAAGTTGCGCCCAGAATTGTTCCCAGGCCATACGCTCCGATTCGGGCATCTTGGCCAACGCTTGGGGACCCCGGACATCGCCGAAATTCGGGTCGGTTCGCCAGCGCTGGAGTTCCTTGCGGGCCTGGTCGTTCTTGGCTTTCGCGAGAGTCTCCAACTGCAACTTGAGCCACACCAGCGCTTGACTGCGCAGCGCGGCTCGTTCAGCCTCGCTCGTGGGAGCACCCTTTCCCGCTTGTTCGGATGCTGCCAACAGGGCTGCGCTGACCGCCGCCACGCGATGTTGCGCCGCAAGCTTTGCGTCCAACGCGAATGCTCTCTTGTAAAGCTCGACGGCGGGGGCCGACGTCTTCTTGTAATTGCGACACAAAAGGGCCAATTCGATCAGTTCATTCGGGTCGCGGGGTTTGATCGTGTTGGCCAGGACGCCCGATAGCTTGGCGTCGAGGTTCGCGGGGCGTTCCAGTTCCTTCACGCGTTCGCCGACCCAGGCAGGGCAGTGGGGAAGCTTGCCGCCGATGGCGTGGCCTTTTTGGTATGCTTGGTACGCCTCGGCGATGCGTCCATTCTTCTGAAGGATCATGCCGATGTTCACATGCGTTTGCCACATTCGCGGTGCGAGTTCGACGGCCCTTTGATAGCTCGCCAAAGCAGCGTCGGAATCGCCGCGAAAACCCAGGAGAGCGCCGAGATTGTTGTGGGCGGCTGCGTTATTCTTGTCTAGCTCTATCGCCTTCTTGAAGCAGAGCGCGGCCCGGTCGTATGCCTTTTTTTCGCGAAGTGCCACGCCAAGATTGTTGTGCGCGGACGCTTGGTCCGGTTTGAGCTCGATCGCTTTTTCCAGATACGGGATGGCGGCGTCGAAGTCGCCGCTATCGACCAAATATCCGCCAAGATTGGAATGGGCCAACGCATATTTTGGATCAATTTCAATTGCCTTGCGGAGATTTGAGATGGCCGATTTTCGGTCTCCACGCGCCGAAAGGATTCGTCCGAGGTTGAGGCGTGACCAGGCGTCCTTTGGATTCAGCACAATCGCACGGTCATAGTAAGCCGCGGCTCCTGCTGGATTACCCGTCTTTTCCAGTACCCACGCCAAATGAAAATAATTCGTATTGCTGTTAGGCCGAATCGCTAGCGCGGCCTGAAAACAAGCCTGCATTTCGCGCGCCGCGTCTGGGGCGGGGTGATCCGGGTTCTGCGAGCTATAGACCATCCAGCCGGTATTGAACTGCAGCCAATAGTCGCTCGGATATCGCGCCAACGCCTTCCGCATGAAAGGCAGAACGGGAGCGCCGTCGAAAAAGAACATCAGTTCTCCGACCATGCCGAGAAACTGCGGAGACAATTGGGCGAGATCGGCCTTTTGAGCAAGTTCCGTCAATCGGCCTTTGCGCCAGTTCTTGGGGTCGCGAACTTGATCACGCCACGGATCAGGATCGGTCAATCTTGCGGTGAGCATCAAATTATCCTGCGGAGTTTGGTCCTTTTTCTTGATCATGGCGATGGCCCACTGGTCTATTGCCGATACCAAAACAAAGCGCAGGCGCATTTCTTTGATTACCTGCGCATTCGCATGCGGTTTCCCATTTATCAGATCAATGCCTTTGGCCGTGAATATTCTCGTGTATTCGCGACTGGCATTGGTGTGAACGGAAGCGAGTTCGGCCGGCAGCAATTGGTTCCCTTGCACTCGCACTTCATCCAGTTCCACGGCGAGCCGAAAATCCTCGCGATCGGCAGTCAACTGTTTAGTCAGGCGATCTAATCGGTTGACAAGATCCGCGTCGAACGGGACCTTGCTGCTGCCTGCCAGCGCGGCGGCGCGTTCTAACGCGGCGGCTGATCCATCCAAATGTTTTTGCCAATCGTCAAGGTTACTCAGAAGCGAGGCGACCTGATTCGGATCGGCAAGCTTGCCGTTCAGTTGTTTGCCAAGGTGCTCCGCGCGATCGAGCGCGACGTTGATTTCCTGTTCGAGGTATTTCTTTTGTGCAGCGGTTTCCGCGGCGCGAAGCGCTCGTTCGTGTTCAATCTTTGCATTTTCATGTTGGTACCAGACACCCGCACCGCCAGCGCCGATGATTGTTGCGATCACGAACGCCGCCAGCACGGCGAGCACCCGGCGTCTCCGCCGCTCCTCGACGACCTTCACCTCCGCCCTCTCACGCTCCAGTTCGGTCTGTTTCAGCTTTTCCTGAACACCTTCGCGAAAACGAGTAATTGCATCGGCGACTTCGCCGGCGTTCCTGTAGCGACGATGCGCTCCCGGAGCCAGGCATTTCCTGGCAATCGCAATGAGTTCAGCGTCCGCGCTGCATGTGTCCAGGCGGGCGAAAATTGGTCCGAGGTCTCCGGCTGCTGAAGCGCGGATCATTTCGATGGTGTCGCCCACAAACGGAGGCCGGCCCGTCAGCATCGCGCAGAGGATGCCGCCCAGTCCGAATACGTCGCATCGCTCGTCGAGTTGCTCGGTCTCGCCGCGTGCTTGCTCGGGCGCCATGTACGCCGGCGTGCCGGACACGTTGCCGGCCTGGGAGACCTCCGGCGGAGCAATCGCTTTCGCGCCGTTCTGCGTCGGTTGCTCGTTTTGACGCAGTTCCTTCGCCAGGCCCCAGTCCATCACCTGAACCTCGCCGAAGGCGCCGACCATGACATTGCTCGGCTTCAGGTCGCGGTGGATAATCTGTTGTCCGTGCGCATAGGCCAACGTCCGACAGATCTGCTCGAAGATGCCGACTAACCGCGCGACGCCCAGTGGGGTTGGCTGGGCGAGGATCGTTGCCAACGTCTGACCTTCGATGAGCTTCATGGCGAAGAACGGCGAACCGTCGTCGAGTCGGCCCAGCTCGTGAATAGGTGGAATGCCCGGATGCTGCAATCGCCCGGTTATTTGGGCTTCACGCAAAAAACACCATTCCGTATCCTTATCCCCGCGCGTCGCGGGCAACAACATCTTAACGGCAAGCACCCGCTGAATGTCCGGGTCGAACGCACGCAACACCGCACCCATGCCGCCGCGTGCGATCTCTCCGCGCAGCTCAAAGCGCCCCGCCTTTTCGGGGTTGTCGCCGAACATCACTGGCGTTGATTGGACAAAAGTCAACAAGCCCGCCGGTGGCGAGTCGAAAAGGTTGGTGGAATCTTGCTGTTTGGCTAACGATTCCACTTCAGCGCAGAGTTGTGGGTCGTCGGATCGCAACTGTGCCAGGAATTGTTCTCGTTCCGTCTGAGCAAGGGCGAGGAATTGATCCAGTGCCCCGCTCACTTTTTCCCATTGTTCAGGGTTCATCGCGATATTCCTTGAGTTCGCGCTGCAACCACATTTGCGCCTTCTTGCAAAGACGCTTGACCTCGGTCGGAGAGACTTGCAGAACGTCTGCGGTTTCTTCAAAAGTGCAGCCAAGGAAATAGTGGATACGAAACGCCTGGCTTTCGCGGAGTGCAAAGCCATCGAGTTGATCGAGCGCGTTTTTCAGGTCGATGACAAAATCCGAGTCCTCGGCGGCAAGCGCATTTGGCGCCGCCGGATCCAACGCGATCAAGTCAAGCTGCTGACGAACGCCGCCGCGCTTCTGGGCCAGACGAGCGCGAGCCGCTTCGACGAGCAAGTCATGTATCTTGTTGGCGGCATAAGAAAAGAACTTGCCGCGATCACCGGGGTTCCAGACGGTCGCGTCGGTGCCGACGAGTTTACAGAACGCATCGTCCACGAGCACCGTCGTGGAACCGTCCAGGGGATTGCCGAGCCGCTGCTTGCGCTTGCCGGCAATTGCCCGCAAATCCTTTTCGACCAGACGATACAACTCGTCTGCCGCGGCGCGATCGCCGCCACCGGCTTTTTGCAGCAGGAAAGTGACTTCACCGGGGTCCGGCATGGCAAATCCTCTTGCGAATACTCTAGCGGATGCATTTTCAGACGGAAAGAAAAATTCAACATCTTCGCGGACGAAACCGCGACGATTTGCGGATTGGTGATTGAGAGCAACAAACATCCCTTTTTAGGAGTCAGATCATGAAGACGTTCTCGATCATCTGCATGTCGCTTGCGTTGCCCCTTGGTGGCGTGGTCGGCCAGGTTCGGGCCCAAAACCTTTCGGGCACCTGGGTCGCCCCCGACGGCGCGGAATACAAGATCATCCACAATGGAAACCAAATCCAAAGCACGTTCAAGGGCGGGCCCAACTTTCCGAACCTCACGGGCACGAACTCGCTCACAGGAGGGCCGACCAAATTCATGGGAACCTGGGAAGGCATCGACGTCGCCCGCAAAGGAAGTGGAAACATCACCTACACCGTGACGGGTCCGAACGAGTTCACATCGTTCACACAGGGTGTTATCGTCGAGGGCGATACCTCGACGCCCATTTCAATCACGGTTCGGTGGCAGCGCCAAAGTGGCCCCACCGAACCTGGGCCGGGCCCGGCTCCCAACCCCGGCCCCGCGCCGCTTCCGCCACCGTTGCCCCCCGGGCCAGTACCAGCGCCGGAACTCGGACCGCAGTGAGCTTTAAACGTTAATTTTCTGGACGAAACCGCGACGCTTTGCGGATGAGTGAATGAAGTGCAATCCATAACCCCGGCTCCCGCCTTGGCGAGGAGCCACTTTCTCCAAGGAGTTTACGATGAAGAAGACAATTCTTTCCCTGGTTCTCGGAACGATCCTGATTGGTTTTCCGTGCGGATCGGCCCTCGCTCAAGCGACGCCCGCGTTCCCTGCCGTATGGAAACAATCCGAAACGCCCGATTTCATAACGCCCGGTTCCAGTGATCGTACGGTCGATGGCGTCTGGACTTGGGATGCCGCCCGAAAACAGGCCACTGCAAAATGGTCCAACGGCGCTTCCGCGATCATCAACGTCGTCACCGATGATGGCAAGACCATTGTCATGTGCCGCTACGACACTACCGGCTCCGCCGTTGGAATGGTGGCCGACTATGTCGGTGTGCGGAAAGGCAACACGATTAGCGGCAAGGTGTTTTGGCGTGATCCGCTGCGCGACAAACAGCGTTCCGGCAAATGGACCGCGACCTTCGCTGCGGCAAGCTTCGACCTCACCGGCGAGTGGACCAACAACGCCCCCAAAGACGAGCCCTTATTCGACGGGCCGATGAAGAACTTCCGCCTGGAGGAGCTGAATCCAGGCATATTCCGGGTTCCGGGCTTCGACAACCGGGCCCCTGTCCGGATCGTCAACGACGAGGTAGGCTTCTACAGTCGTTCCGGAGCCCAATATGCCACCGGCAAGGTCGAAAGAGATCCGAAATCCGGAGCCATCGTCCGCATTCAATGGTCGAAAGGATCAACCTGGACACGGGTTCGCTAAGAGGGGGATTGATTCAGTAGGTAGTGAAGCCGCGACGCGCTGCGGAGCGCGTCACGGCTTCACTTCGTTTTTTTCCGTGTCATCCGCCCCATCATTCGTGATAGTGAAAAAAAGAGATTTCTCTGGACTAAATACTACCGAATTGCGGATTGGTTGGTGAAGTCCAACGGAACACTCAATGGTTGAGCCAACGTTGTGCTTCAATAACACCAGGCCGCTACTGCTGCGGTCTTCATCCAAGGAGTTCACTATGAAAACCACTCTGCTGTCCCTGGAGTTTCACCGTTTGTTCAGCCGCCGACGCCCGATCTGGTTGGCGGCGATTGTGGTCGCTGGCCTCTTGTCCGTAAATACGGCCCACGCACAACGACGCCCACCGACAATCCCGAATCAGGGTCAGCCGAATCAGGGTCAGTATTGGTCGCCGACAAACCCTAATGGCACCATCATGCCTATTAGCCAGCTTCGCAACGTTCCCATGCAGTTCGGGCCGGCCACTTCCCTTCCACCTAGCAATCCGTATTGGTCGCCGAGCAACCCTCAAGGCACCATCATGCCGATCAGCCAGCTTCGCAACGTTCCCACGGGATTCGGGCCGGCCATTCCCCCTCCACCTAGCAATCCGTATTGGTCGCCGAGCAACCCTCAAGGCACAATCATGCCGATCAGCCAGCTTCGCAACGTTCCCATGCAATTCGGGCCGGCCATTGCAGCACCGCGTTGAAACCCGGCACACCTTGGAAATCCGGTTGCGCTGCCCATATGGCGGGGTCCGCAGACCGTTCCATTCCCCAAGGAATGGGGTGGACTACGTGAAAAACCAAAAGGGCGATTCAGACGGCTCCATTTGTCTGGCTCGCCCTTGAATTTTGCGCACACGCGGCATCAAATGAGGTGATTTCGGTACGAGTGAAAAGTGTTTTGCGGATTGGTTGGTGAGTCCAACGGAACACTCAATGGATGAGTCAACGTTGTGCTTCAAGTACATCAGGCTGCCATCTGCAGCGGTCCTCATACAAGGAGTCACAATGAAGCCCATCTTGCAGCTTTGGGAATGTCGCCGGCTGCTTGGCCGTGGACGTGCAATTTGGTTGGCAGCCATTGCCGTGACGGCTTGCCTGTACGCAAGTCCCGCCCATGCCCAACGGCACCCGCCGACGATTCCCAATACCACGGCCCCCGTGACCGTCCGCTCGACGGTCGGCGGTCCCAATGCGATCACCTTTACGTTCGGCGGTACGCAGCCCGGGCAGCCGGCGCCGATGACTTTTGGGCCAGCCATAAGCCCGCCCCAATCTTCGACCTTGCCGATCTCGGGCGGAGCGACCTACGTCCCACCAACTCAGCCCATGACTTTCGCGCCTGCGCTTCCTCCACCGCCTCAGCAAACCGCGCGAGTCTTCTACGTTTATTACCGAAATGCTTCGCAGCTCTCATGGATTTGCTTTGGCGGTTATCGCACGGAATCCCAGGCTCAACAAAGCGTGAACTGGTTCCGTCAATCTGGCGGCGAAGCGTTTTATCGATAGCGAGAGACCAGCACCAAACCCCGAAAGCCGCGCACGATGGAACTGGTGAACAGATGACGCCTCCTTCGTGGGCGGCTCCTTGGTAACTCCAGGGTTGGTACCCACCGAATGACAAGGTACGAAAGGGAGTTCTTGACTGAAAAATCGTACAATCGTAAGATAGCAGGCTGAACCCCAGGAGGCGATTTCCGAGTTGCGACGAAGGGACTGAAGGCCGATTTCCAGTAACCTATCAGGATTCCATCGAAGCCAAAAGGCACCAAAATCGGCCTAACATCGCCTGATCCTGTAGAAGCGGCATCGTAGCAAAGTGAAGAAAAACAGTGAGTTGCGGACAAGTCCGCATTTTTTGTCCCGGAATGTAACGGTAGCACAAGAGATTCTTGCTCTCTTATGACCGGTTTCGTTTGCCAAGTAGGACGTCGCCAAAACCCGTTAGCGAACAGCAAGTTGCGGCGATATCGAAAGTTACCCCGTAGTGTAACGGTAGCACAAGAGATTTTGGCTCTCTTTGTCCTGGTTCGAATCCAGGCGGGGTAGTTAACGAAAAAGCCGCAGCCATAAGGGTTTGCGGCTTTCTTCTTTTTCAGCGTTTTTCGCCAACGGCGTTTGCCCAACAATAGCCCAACATATTCACCGCCTGCCCACTTCGCCTTCTTCGGGCTGGCGGCCTGGATATGTTGCTTCACGAGCCGTCCGATACGTCGGGTCTGTGCCCCCTGGCACATCTTTAGCTGGAGCGACGCAAACAACCGGTCATAGAATGACAAGGAAGGCCAGCTTGAAGGGTTCGCTCATGCCCGAAGACGCTACGCATAAGTACTTGTTGAAGGTCGAGAGGCTTAAGGAGCTCCTCGTCACGCGCGCGAACGGCGGCACGCCAGACGAAAAGGAATACGCAGACCTTCGGCGCGAATTGGTCACTGTCCGGCCGATCCACGACGCACTGCCTGAGTTCGTGCGGCGGTGCATGACGATCCGAGAATTCTGGCACTTCATCAAGGACATGTTCGAGACCGAAAGGTACAGGCGTCGCACCGAATATTTTCAGCGGGAGTTCGAGCCGATCCTGTCATGGCTTGAAAGCGACTCTCACCCCGGCGATGCCAAGCCGAGAAATACTGGCACATCTAGCAAGGAAACGGAAATGATCAAAGTGTTGCTGCTGTCCGCAAACCCAATGGATGCCCCATTGAAGATTGATGCTGAATTCCGGGAGATCGACGCGAAAGTCCGCAGCTCGGATCACCGCGACCACGTCCGGTTGATTCTCCATGGGGCGGTACGGCTGGAAGACGTTCCCGGATTGCTCATGCGCCACAAGCCGCATGTCGTCCACTTCAGTGGCCACGGGTACGCGAGTGGAATCGAGCTGACGACGACGGATGGCTCCAGCAAGGTGGTCCCACCGAATGCGCTCGCCGACATTTCCAAGGCCCTGAAGGACAATGTCCGAGTTGTCCTCCTGAATGCGTGCGATTCCGCACCTCAGGCGGAAGCCATTGTAAACGTCATCGACTGCGCAGTCGGGATGGACGACGAAATCGACGATGACGCAGCTGTGGCCTTCGCTGCGGCGTTCTATGAAGCCCTCGGTTACGGGCAGTCCGTGCAAACAGCTTTTGACTTGGCCCTCGTTCAGCTCACCGGTGCGGGCGAGGACCGTTCGCTTGCCAAGTTGCATACCCGGCGCGGTGTCAACCCGTCAGAAATTGTGCTGGTGGCTCCCGCAAACCCTCGGTAACCTCCGACGCATCAGCTGGCGCGCGTTCGGAGGGTGACAGTGTTGCCAGTGCCGACAGCTCGGGCCAAGGAAATAACATGCGCAAACCCATCGAGGATCAGACGAAGGCGATCACGCCCAATGCCTCGGTATTTCTGACAAAAATGGCGGCAACACTTAAGTGGAAAATTCCGGACAGGGAGCGAAAAGAGCGCGTCGCGTTGCTTGCAGAAATGATCGAAACTTTCAGGCGGGTACCGCTTCGGAGCAGGCAGCTTTTTGCCTTCATTGTTGAGCGGGCGGAATGGATAGATCATCAGGATTGCTCAGTTGTTGCGCACAATGAGATTCGGGAGGCGTGCGGACTATCGAATGCGAAACTGTTCGAACACGTTGCTGTGCTCAAAAAGTACAAGCTCGTGGAGGCCGACTACGATGAGTTCAGCAACCCTGGCATCTCAATCAGACGGCTATGGGGAGGGAAATACCATAGCACGTACGGCTGGACATTTTGGGAGGACTTGACGATGTTCTGCGAAGAATCCGGTATTCCACTTGCCGACCTCATTGTGAATTTGCGTTTCAATATGCTCGACTGAAGGAGAATCGGATCGCGACGGTATATGCGTTAATGTTCTGCACGTTCTTAGACGCCATCATCGGTAGGACACAACACATGAGCATCAAGTACGACTCCAAACGGGAGCCTCTGGCAGAGGTCATCCAGAAAGCAACCGTCAATGCCACCTATGTCATTCCGGATTTGCAACGCCCATATGTCTGGTCCCCTCGACAGGTTACGATGCTCATCGACTCGCTCTTTCGGGGCTGGCCGTTCGGTTCACTCTTGCTATGGGAGGTGAAGCCGGATTGCTTTCAGGAAAATGAAGGTATTCCCCATCGGCCGTTCTGGCAGGTCGTTGACCGTACGGCGAACGATCAAGGCACGACGACTTCGGCACTTGGCCAGGGCCTACGCATTAAAACTTGCCAGGGTTCCGAAATAATTCCGAATCGGCGGGCGCTGTTCAGTTGAAAACCAAGAAGACTGGGACGTAAAATAGCAACCCTTGAAAAATCACCGTAAAACGCCGCTCCATTCCTGC
>SXGT01860522.1_pt1 | contig 29683 bp, 25 predicted proteins | sample 3176221 | NCBI WGS metagenome assembly SXGT01 (sample SAMN11356862, study PRJNA531348) | freshwater metagenome | isolation source: freshwater sample F1-120 | place: China: Fuxian Lake, Yuxi | collected 2017-12-25 | reverse complement strand
CTGCCGGCTGAGAAGGCCACGCGGGCCGCCGGGCCGGGCTCGAGCGGCGGCGCAGCGCCCCCGCACGACGCGCAGGCCGCGAGCGCCGGCGCGAGGCCGAGATTGTGGAGGAAGCCGAGCTCGAACTCAACCAGCGCGGCTGCCGGCGCCGTACCGCTCGCGAGCGCGTCGAGGCCTGTCTCGAGGAGCTCGAACAACTCGGGGTTGGCGTGGCCCTCGTGCGCCCCGAAGGCGGCCAGTTCGAGCAGGGTGGTTCCGGCCCGGAACGCCTCGAGGTCGCGCGCGATGCGCGCGCGGCGCGTCTCGATCGAGCCGAGCGCGAGCACCGCGAGCTCGCGCCCCGGCGTCGCGTTCCACTCGAGCTCGAGGGTATCGAACAGGTCGAGCGCGGCGTAGAAGCGCGAGGTCGGGCGGTAGGCGCCCTTGGCGAGGAAGTGCACGCGTCCATGCGTGCGCGACAGCGCATGGCACACGAGCGACGACTCGCCGTAGGGAAAGCGCCGCAGGAGCAGCGCGCGGTCGCGCACGGCGGGCAAGGTTCAGCTCGCCCCGTTGCCGGAGAGCTTGCGCACGCGCACCTTGAGCACGCGCCGGTCGCTCGAGTCGAGCACGCGGAACTCCACGCCGTCGCGCTCGAAGCTCTCGCCGCGCTGGGGGAAGCGACCGAGCTCGGCGAGCACGTAGCCGCCGAGTGTCTCGTAGTCGGCTTCCTCGGGCAGCTCGAGGTCGAACTGCTCATTGACCTCGCTGACGTGCAGGCCGGCGTCGAGCTCGACCGCGCCATCGGCGAGGCGTCGCACCTGCGCGGGCGCCTCCTCGTCGTACTCGTCGGGAATCTCGCCCACGATCTCGCTCACGATGTCTCCGATCGAGATCAGTCCGGCCGTGCCGCCGTACTCGTCGACCACCACGGCGAGCTCGGTGCGCTGGCGGCGCATCTCCGCCAGCAGGCCGCGCACCTTGGTCGTCTCGGGCACGAGCATCGGCGTGTGCAGCAGCGCGCGGAAGTCGGCGCTCTCGAGCGGACCCGCGGAGATCGCCTGCACCACGTCGCGGGCGGTCAGCGTGCCGATCACGCGGTCGACGCTGCCGTTGTAGACGGGAATGCGGCTGTGGCCGGACTCGGCGAGCAGCCGCGCGGCCACGGCGAGGCCCTCGTCGATGTCGGCGGCGACGATGCGCGTGCGCGGAGTCATTAGCGCCGCCGCGTCGGTCTCGCGCAGCTCCATGACCTTGCCGATCATCTCCTTCTCGGAGTCGTCGAGCCGGCCGGAGAGCTCGGCATCCTCGATCACCTCGCGCAGACCCGCCACGATCTGGCGCGTGGACTCGGGGTCGTCGTGCACGCCGAAGAGCCGCAGCAGGCTGCGGCGCACGGCCTCGAGGCCGGTGGTCACGAGCTCGATCGGAAGCTGCAGCACGCGGAACGGACGCAGGCTCGTCCTCACCAGCCGATCGCCGATGCGCAGCGCGAGGCTGCGCGGCAGCGCATCGGTGGCGAACCACAGCACGGGCACGCAGGCGAGGGTGCCGGTTGCGAGCGCGCTCCAGCGTCCAAAACCCTGCTCGTTGACGAGGCGCACCACGCAGGCGGAGAACGCCAGCGTGCAGGCGAGTTCGAGCACGGCGGCGCTGGTCGTCAGGCGATCCGAGCGCGAAAGCAGGCGTTCGAGGGCGCTGCGGGTGCTGCCCGGAGCCAGCCCTTCGAGCACGCGCTCTGGGGTCGACTGGGCGATCGAGCGCCGCAGCAGGGCGAACAGCGTGGCGCAGACCAGCGCAACCAGCGCGACCTCGATCGAGAGCAGGTCGAGCTTGAGCTCCGGCGGGGGGAGCGGGGCGAGGTCGGAAGCGAGTCGGGCGGACAGTGGGGGCAAGGGCGGCATGGGTTGCGGCGGTCGAACCGCAGCGCAGAAAGTATAGGAGCCGCGGGGGGGCGGGCGGTGTCCACGCCCGCGGTACGGTTGTTACGAGATCGGAACATTCGCGCCGCCCGGAGGGCTGCTTGGGAGGCTGGCCGGACCGGGTAGCAAATTCATAAAGCCAATAATGACATATACTTAGCAATGAAACAGCGGCTTGGGACAGGTCCGGCACGCAAGCTGCTCCTCGCTCCTCATGCCCACCCTCCCGCGCCACCTGAACCTGCGCTGCGAAGCTCTCCTGCGGACCCGAGGCGTCGTTCTGGACAGCCTGCCAGGGGAATGCGAGTCCGAGCGAGACAACCGAATCGACACGGCCCTGATGGATCTCTTCCGCGACGGGCGCTGCAAAGCGAGCTTCGACGACCTCTACGAGCATTGCTCGGCGCGCGTGCTCGAGTGGTTGCGTTGGCGCGTGCGGGTGCAGGGGAAGCGGCTCGATCCCGGGGCGCTGCTGCAGGACACGTTCGTGAACGTCTTCCGCTATGCGGCCAGCTTCCGTCCGGCCGAGCGCGGCGGGTTCCGGGCTTGGGTACGCACCATCGCGGCCAACGTGGTCCGGCGTGCCATCTCCCGGAGCAGGACGCGCTGCCTCAGCATGGACGCGGAGGGCGCGCCGGAACTGGTGGATCGCGGACACGGGCCGGTGCGGCGGCTCGCGGATGTCGAGGAGGCCGGCGAGCTGCGCACCACTTGGAGCCTGTTCCTCACCCACTACCTGCGCGCCTTCGCCAGCCTGCGGGCGCGGGACCGGCGCGCGCTCGAGCTGGTCGAGGTCGAGGGCCTGACCTATGCCGCGGCCGCGGCCGCGCTCGGGGTCGGTGGCTCCAATATGAAGATGATCATGCTCCGCGCACGCCAGCGGCTGGTCCTCGCGCTGCGGGTGTCGCTCGGACTCAATCAGGGCCTGCAGACCGTGCGCCGCAGCGCGTAGCATGGGCAGCGGCGGGGCCGCTGCGCCCCGCACCGCCCAAGCGATGACCCGGCGCCCTGTAGACCTCCTGATCCGCGGCGCGAGCGAGCTCGCGACGCCGCTCGGCTCCACTCCGCGCACGGGCCGCGAGCTCGGCGCCCTGTCGGTCGTGCCGCGCGGTGCCGTGGCGATCGAGGGCGAGCTCATCGTCGCCGTCGGCCCCGAGGACGAGCTTGCGGCGCGCTTCGCGCCGGCGCGCACGCTCGACGCCGCGGGCGGAACGCTGGTCCCGGGATTCGTCGATGCGCACACCCATCCTGTCTTTGCCACGACCCGCGAGGAGGAGTTCGAGCTGCGCACGCGCGGCGCGACGTATGCGGAGATCGCGGCGGCGGGCGGTGGCATCCTGTCGACCACGCGCGGAGTGCGCGCCGCGGAGCGCGAGACGCTCGAGGCGCGGCTCGAACGACACCTCGATCGATTCCTCGAGCTCGGGACGACGACCGTCGAGGCCAAGACGGGCTACGGACTCTCGCTGGAAGCGGAGCTGAAGTGCCTCGAGGTGCTCGCGGCCGTGCGCGCGCGCCACGCGATCGACCTCGTGCCGACCTTCCTCGGCGCCCACGACTTTCCCGAGGAATTTCGCGGCAACAAGGAGTCCTACGTCGAGCTGCTCGTGCGCGAGATGCTGCCGCGCGTCGCGCGCGAGGGCCTCGCGGAATACTGCGACGTCTTCACCGAGGGGATCGCGTTTTCGCTCGCGCAGTCGCGGCGCATCCTCGGCGTCGCGCGCGACCTCGGGCTCGGGCTCAGGCTCCACGTCGACCAGCTCACGCCGCTCGGTGGCGCGGAACTCGCCGCAGAGCTCGGCGCGGCCAGCGCGGACCACCTCGAGCACGTCAGCGAGCGCGGCATCGATGCGCTCGCCACGCACGGAGTCGTCGCGGTGCTGTGCCCCGTCGTTCCGCTGTTCCTGCGGCAGGAGCGCGAGGCGCCCGGGCGCCGCATGATCGACGCCGGAGTGGCGGTCGCGATCTCGACCGACTTCAACCCAGGCTCGTGCTACCTGCAGAGCATGAGCGAGGTGATCTCGTGGGCCGCGCTGCGCTACCGCATGAGCGCGGCGGAGTGCCTGACGGCGGCGACGCTGAACGCGGCTTGCTCGCTCGGTCGCGGCGCGCGCATCGGCACGCTCGAGGCCGGCAAGCGCGCCGACGTGCTCGTGCTCGACCTGCCCAACCATCGTCACCTCGCCTACGAGCTCGGTCGCAACCCGGTGCGCACGGTGGTGCGCTCAGGGCGCGTGGCCTTCGAGCGCGTGCGCTAACATCTTCGCCCCCCAACATCGCAGGAGCGCAGCCATGGGTCTCGTCGAGTGTGTCCCCAACTTCAGTGAAGGTCGCCGTCCCGAGGTGCTCGAGCCGATCCTCGGCGCGATCGCCTCGGTGCCCGGCGTGCGCGTGATCGACCGCTCGAGCGACGCGAGCCACAACCGCTCCGTGGTCACGGTCGTGGGCGAGGGGGCAGCCGTGGCCGAGGCCGGGTTCCGCGCCATCTCCAAGGCGCGTGACGTGATCGACCTGCGCATGCACGAGGGCGAGCACCCGCGCATCGGCGCGACGGACGTCGTGCCGTTCATCCCGCTCGAAGGCTCGACGATGGACGAGTGCGTGGCGCTCGCGCACGCGCTCGGCGCGCGCGTCGGCCGCGAGCTCGCGATCCCGGTCTACTTCTACGAGTCGGCCGCCCGTACCCCGGCGCGGCGCAACTTGCCAGACGTGCGCAACATCGGCTTCGAGAAGCTGCGTGACGCCGTGGCCAGCGATCCCGCGCGCGTGCCCGACGAGGGCCCCAAGGGCGCGCTGCACCTGAGCGCCGGAGCGACTGTGATCGGTGCGCGGCAGTTCCTGATCGCGTTCAACATCAACCTGCACAGCGAGGACCTCGCGCTCGCCAAGTCGATCGCCAAGGCGATTCGCGAGAAGGATGGCGGGCTCAAGGGCATCAAGGCCATGGGCTTTGCCATCGACGTGCCGAAGTGCGCGCAGGTGTCGATGAACGTGTGCGACTTCCGCGCCACGGGCCTGCAGCGCGTATACGAGGAGGTCGAGAAGCTCGCGCGCGCCGCGGGCGTCGAGATTCTCGAGAGCGAGCTCGTCGGCCTCGCGCCGCGCGCCTCGCTGCCGGCGGGTACCGCGGAGCGTATCCGCCTGCGCGGGTTCGATCCCAAGAAGCAGTTCATCGAAGAGCTGCTCTAGGGCCTCGGATCAGGGCCACTTGATGCACTCGCTCGCACTCACCCTGTTCGCGCTCGCGCAGCTGGCTTCGCAACCGGCTGCGACTGCGCGCGAGCAGCTGTCTCCTGCGGCACTCGACGCCGCGGCGTGGAAGGAGCACAACGCCTGCGTGCGCAGCGAGCGCCAGCAGCGCTTCATCGCTCACTATCTGCGCGCGCAGCCAGAGCGTCGCGAGCGCGCGGCCGCCGCTCTGGCCGCGGCAAGGCCCGTAGGGGCTTCGCCGAACTGGGCTCCTACTCTGGAGACGCTGCGACGCGTCGAGACGGAGCTCTCGAGCGGAGCGGTGGCGGAGCGCGCCGAGCTCGACCAGCTCGCGAGCGCTCTCGACCTCTCGGTCGCGCCCGGTGCCTTCCACGCGCGCTCGGAAGGGCTCGGGGATCCGCTCGTCGTCAGCGTGCGGCGCGTCCATCCGGTCGACGTGCGCGAGGACTTCTGGCTCGAGCTGCGCTGGCTGGCGAGCGACGGCAGCGAGCTGCCCGCGCGCCGCGAGCCGATCGGCTTCCGCGCCGTGAATGAGCAAGGCTTCGACATGTACGTGCGCGGGCCGCTCGGTCCCGCGGCGCCGTGGCGCCTGTTCGGGGTCGTCTCGCGCCCGGATCGTCCGGAGGAGGGCTTCGCGCTGGCGGAAGTGCGCGTCGATTCCGTGCAGGACGTGCGTGCGCGACTGGAGGCAGCGCTGGCGCGGCCGCGTTCGTCCCAGCCGGGTTTCGGGCGTGTCGCGAGCCTCGCGCGAAGGCTCGTGTCCAGCGGTCGGCGCGGCAGCGCGGCGCTCGCCGGAGAGCAGCTGCTGCGCACGCTCGAGTCCTGGCCCGAGGCGGGCGCTCCCACCGACGTCCCGGTCCCGCTCGAACTCGGTTGGCGCGAGGCGAATGGCGTCGAGCACTGGATCTGGACCTACGGTCCGGCTGGCGAGCCGACGCGCGCGCTGGCGATCTGCTCTCCGGACAGCGAGGCCGAGGACCACGTGTTCGCGGGCCCACTGGGCGAGCTGTGGCGCGACTACGCCGAGCGCACGGGCACCCAGCTGTTCGCGCTGCAACTGCCGGCGCAGCCCAACGAGGTAGCCGAAGTCCTTGCGCGCCTTGGCGAGTGGATCGAGGACCGGCCGTTGTTCGCGCTCGCTCGCGGCGAGGCGACGGCGCGTCTCGAGCGCGCCTTTCTCGCCGCGCAAGCGCCGAAGCTGGCGGGCGTCGTGCTGTGCGGACCGCTCGTTACGCGCTCGGACCCCGAGCGCTACCGCAGCTTGCCGCAGCTCGTCGTCGGGCCGCAGGGCGCGAGTGTCGTGCACGCGCTTCGCCGCGGCGTGGACGCCGGCGGCATCGTGATCCTCGATGACCTCAGCCTGCCGGCCCACGTCGAGGCTTGGCAAGTCGAGCTCGCGCGGGACGGCTCGAAGTGAGGGGTGCAATCGGTCTCGTCGGGCTCGCGCTGCTCGCCGCGCTGGCGTTCCTCCTGCGAGTCCAGCCCTCGACAGCGGATGCGGGAGCGCGCGGCGGTGCCTACGCCACGCTGGGCGATTCGGAAGGAGACTATCGCCTGCGCCTGGTCGAGCTCGCGCTGGTCACCTCGCATGTGCCGCAGCGCGATCGTTTCCTCGGGCTCGATGCGAGGTCATCGTCGCCGCCTTGGCCGCCCCTCGTCCACGCGGCGCTCGCCGTGTGCTTTTCGTACGGGCTCCCGCGCTCCGAGGTCGCGGTCGAGTTGCGCGGCATCGAGGAGGCGAGCCTCGAGGGCGCGCGAATGTGGATCGGTCCGCTGCTGGCTGCGCTGGGCGTGCTCGGCGTAGGCGCGCTCGCGCTGTACTTCGCGCAAGGCCACGGGAGCGCGACCGCGGCGCTGATCGTGGGGTGTGTCGCTGCGCTGCATCCGCTCGGTCTCGCCCGGGATTTCGCGGGCTCGCTTTCGGCCCATGGCTGGATCGTTCTGCTGTCGCTGGCGCAGGTCGGGGCGCTCGCGCTCGCGCTCCGCGGCACGGAGCGCGTCGACGCCTTCGTGGGCGCGCTCGGGGGCGGATTCTGCGCGGCAATCGCGCTGCTGGCGGGCGCGGAGGCTTGGCCCGTTTCCGCTGCCGTGCTCGCCGCCTTCGTGCACCGCGCCCTGCGCGCGCCGCGCGCGCAGAGCCGCGATCCGTGGCGGGCCGTGCTGGCGTTCGTCGGCACCGCGCTGGCCGTGCTGGCGATCCCGCGCGAGGACGAGGCTCCGTCGCTGTGGATGCCCGACCCGGACACGGGCGGATTGCTGCACTGCGCGCCGGACACGCTTGCGCTCTCGCTTGCACCCTTGGCCTGCGGTCTCGTGCTCTGCTGGCGGACCGCACGCGAGCCTCTCACCGCGACCCTGCTGGCCGCGAATGCGCTTGCGCTCGCGTGCGCGCTCGTCGATCGACGCTTCTTCGCGCCGCTCGTGGCGACGAGCCTCGCGCTGCTTGCCCTCGCGCTCGCGCGGGCGGCTCTCGAGGAACGCCGCAGCTGGAGCGCGGCCCTCGCGTCGATCGTGGTGCTCGCCGCCCCCGCGCTCCTTCGCGGGCGGAGCGATGCCTGCGATCCGCAGGCGTTGCCGCACGCGCTGCGCTGGCTGCGCGAGCGCTCGTCCTCGCCCGGCGCCTTCAATCACCCCGAGGCCGAGCCGTCGTGGCGCGTGGCTGCACCTCCGGCACTCGCCGGTTCGGTGGCGCTGCACGCCCGGCGCGGAGTAGTGGGAGCGAGCTTCGAGGGCGCGCGTGGGCCGCTCTCGCCGGCTCTGGCCGCCATCTTCGCGGCGACGGAGCCCGTCGAGCTGGCGGCGGCGCTCGCGCGGGCCGACGCGCCCTATCTCGTTGTGACGCCGCCGATGCTGCGCGATGCCGAGCTGGCGCTCGCGCCTGGAGCGCTCGTCGCCCGAATGCTGACCCAGCCGCACCTCGACCTCGCCGGTGCGCTGGAGGCGGTGTACGTCTCGCCCCAGTGGATCACGCCGGAAGGCGAGCGCGCCGAGGCCGGTGAGGTCGCGGGGCCCGCCGTGGCGATCTATCGCCGACTGGGAGTGCGCAGCGCCGAGGACGTGCCCTCGCTCGCGCCGAGCGCGCGCTGAGCGACGCCGACGCGCTACACTGCGCGCTATGGCCGCACTGCTGCGAGCGTTGCTCTGGATCGCACTGTGCGTAGCGCCTCTGCGGGCGTCGCAGGCGACCGAATGCGCGACCTGCAAGGACCGCGGCATGGTCGCATGCCGCTTGTGCGCGTCAAAATCCTGCGACAGCGAGCGCGGCTTCCTGCACTGCTCCGTGGCGCAGGGTTGCGGGGAGTGTGGCGGAGCGCGCTGGCTCGACTGCGAGGGCTGCGCGCGTCCGCCCGAGCTCGACTTGGCGGCCCGGCGCGCGGAGCTCGCGCGCTGGCGGGCCCAGCAGCAGCCGATCGACGAGTTCATGTCGCGCCGCGACCTCGTGCACGTCGACTCCGCCCACTTTCGACTGGCCTTCGATCTCAAGCGCAGTCCCTACAAGGGTGTTTCGGGTCCTCACGAGGCTGCCCATCGCATGCTCGATGACTGCGAGCGCTCGCGGTTGGAGTTCATGGCCGACAGCGGCATGCCTCCGGCCGAGCTGGCGGGCGTCACGCAGGTCTTCGTGTGGGGCAGCGAGAAGGATCAGGAGAAGGCCTCGTCGAAGTGGACGCTCGAGCGCTCGAGCTCCGTGGCCAAGCTGATGGGGGCGTCGCCCGTGCTCTCCCTGTGCCACGGCAAGGGACGCGTGCGCGATGAGGCGGATCTGGAGCACGAGCTCGCGCACCAGCTCGCGCACTGCCTGCTCTCGAACGCTTACAAGTCCATCTGGCTCGGCGGCAAGAAGGGCGGCTGGATCGACGAGGGCTACGCGCACTTCTGCGAGCAGCGCCGCACGGGCTCCGTGCAAGTGTGGTGCTCGCTGTCCGAGGACGCGCTCGAGAAGCTCGAGCCGTGGAAGTTCGAGCTCGAGGTGGCCCGTCGGACAGCGGAGGGCGAGGCACTGGAGCTGGCCTCGCTCTCGGGACTCGACACCGTGGCGCTGACGCCGCTGCAGCGCTTGTTCGCGTGGTCCTACGTCGATCATGTCGTTCGCGCGCATCCCGGACGCCTTGGACAGCTGGTGCGCGTGCTGCAGCAGGACAAGCCGACGTCCGAGGCCGTGCAGACCGCACTCAACGTCTCGCTGGCCGATCTTCAGTTGGGCTGGGCGACCTGGGTCAAGGCTACTTACGTCGCGCGCAAGCGTTGAGCGTCCTGCGAGCCCTGCGATGAGCCCGGAACCGCTCTTCTACACCTTCGGCAACCACGCGCACTGGTGTGGCCATGAGTGGACGCGCGGCGGGGACCAGCTCGCCGCTTCCGTGCGTGACATGCTGTTCCTCGCGCGCGAGCTCTCCCTGCGCGGCAATCTGGACTGCGACGCGGCGGGTCTCGAGCGACTCGCGGTTGAGTGGCCCGAAGTGCTCGAGGAACTGCGCGTCGCGGTGAGCGCGGGAGCCATCGAGCTCGTCGGCACGACCTATGGCCAGCCGATCGGGCTGTTCCACGGCGGAGAGAGCAACGTGCGCCAGCACGTGCGCGGGATGCGCACGGTGCGACGGCTGCTCGGCATCTGGCCGCGCGCGCGCTGGAGCGAGGAACTCGACTTCTATCCGCAGTTGCCGCAGGTCCTCGCCGGCGTCGGCGTGCGCTGCGCTTCGCTCTCGTATCAGTGGACGCGCAACAGTCCCGAGCTGCCCGAGGAGTCCGCACCGCTCGTGCTGTGGGAGGGACTCGACGGCACGCGGCTCGTCGCGCTTCCGCGCACCGAGTTCGCCCTGCAGCAGTGGCTCGAGGAACTTGGTGCCCAGCTCGTGACGAGGCTCGCACGCGCGTCGAGACCGCTCGCGGTGCGCCAATGGCTCGAGCTGCAACCGCTCGCCGGAGGCTTGTGTTCTTCGGCCGAACTGCTCGGGCCCTTGCGGACGCTGCTTTCCGATCCGCGCTTCGAGACGCGCGCCTGCACTTTGAGCGAGCTCGTCGAGGCCCTGCGCGCCGCGTCGCCGGAGCTTCCTGTGCGCCGCTACACGCTCGACGACGCATGGCACGGCACGACCACGGCCAAGAACGGCGACTACGTGCTGCGCTACAGCCGTACCGCGGAGGAGCAGCTGCTCGCCGCTGAGAGTCTGTGCTCGCTGGCCGGGCTCTTCGGTCGGCCCTACGCGGGCCTGCGCGTCTATCCGCACTGGGAGCTCGACGACGCGTGGCGTGACTTGCTCGCGGGACAGCACCACGAGGTTCACTCTGGCGAGGGCGAGTGCGGCGCCTACGGCGAGCGCCTGTTCGAGCGCTCGATCGCGACCGGCGGCGAGATCTTCGCACGCACGCTCGAGTATCTCGGCAAGCGCGTCGACGGTCCCGAGGGCGGAACGATCATCTACAACACGCTCGGATGGACGCGCGACATCGCCCACGACCACGGCGTCGTGCGCGCGGTACCGGCCTTCGGTTACCGCGTCGTCGATCCGTACGACGAGCTCGAGGAAGCTCCGCTCGGGCGCATCGAGATGCGCGAGGAGGAACGCGAGCTGGTGCTGTCGCGGGGCTCGTTCGAGGTGCGCATCGACCGCGCCAGCGGACTTGTGAGCCAGCTGCACTCGCGCGACTGGCCCGACGGCATTCTCGCGTCCGGACGGCCGCTGGGCGCGCTCGAGATGCGGCGCGAGCGAGCGTCGGAGCGCTTCTCGACGGTCAATCTTTCGAGTTCGTCCGACGGGCAGGAGTTCGCCGAGTACGTGTTCCTGCGCGAGGGGCGCGGCGGGAGTCGCGTGCGCGTCACCTATTCGCTCTCGATGGTGCACGACGCACTGTGGGTTCGCCTGCAGGGCGAGAACGTCGCGCAGCCCGATCCGGGCCTCATGTCGGCGCTCGGTCTCGCGATCGCGCCGCGCTTCACGCCCGCGCGACTCCTGCACGACCATCCCTACGGGACGAGCGAGGTGCGAGCGGAGCGCGATCGGCCGCGCAAGTACCCGACCGGTGACCCGCTGGGCTCGCCGCAGGTGTTCGAGGAGGTCTCGCGCCCATTCACGGCGCACAGCTTCGTCGACTTGCTCGAGGCCGGCGAGCAGGGGCGCGGCCTGCTCGTGGTGCACGACGGTTCTCAGCAGTTTCTGCGCGAGTCGCGCGGCGTGCGCGCGCTGCTGCATTCGAGCGACCTGTGGGACGGCGAGCACTACGACAACGTGTTCGACGCGGAGTTTTGGCTCTTTCCGCACGGCGCGCTCGCATCCGTCGAGCGTGCGCGGCTCGCGATGGAGTGCAATCTGGGCTCTCCGCGTTTCGAGAGCTTCGCGGCCGTCACCGGTGGCGGCGATCTCCCCAAGGCGCTCGGCGCTCTCGAGATCGAGTCGACGCATGTACTGTGCACCGCCCTGTTCCGCGAGTCGCAGCGCGCGGCACACGGTCTCGAAGGCGCATTCTCCGCCGAGTGCGCGGATCCGTTCGTGCTGCGGCTGGTGGAATTCGAAGGCCGCGAGGGCGAGGCGCTGCTGAAGCTGCCCGGCCCGATCGCTCGCGCCGCGAAGACGGACTTGCTCGGCCGCGTGCTCGAGCCGCTTCCTGTCAGGCCCTGTGCGGCTCCCCACGGACCGAGCCAGCTGCCGTGGAGCGTGCTGCGCGTGCCGATGCGTCCGCACGAGATCGCGACCGTGCAAGTCGACCTCGAGTTCGGGCGCGAGGCCCCGCTCGACCTCGCGACGCAGCGGCGCTCGTGGGCTGCCGCGCGTCGTCCGCAGCGCTAGCGGTCGCCGCGCTTGGGCACGCGCACGACCAGCGCGACGCTGCCGACGATCAGGGTCGCACCCGTGGCCGTCCAGAGCGTCAGTCGCTCGCCAAAGGCGAAGCCGAGTGCCAGCGCGACGACGGGCGTCACATAGGCGATCAGGCTGAGCTGATTCGCGGCCACGTGTCGCATCAGCCAATAGTAGAGACCGAAAGTCAGCACCGTGCCCGCGAGCGCGAGGTACGTCACGCTCAACACCGCTCGCGCGTTCCACTCGACCGCGAGCGGCTCCTCCGTGGCGCAGGCGAGCAGCGAGAGCAGGACGGCCCCGAGAGCCATCGCGTTGCGATTGAGCTCAAGCGAGCTCACGCCCTTGCCGCTGCGCTTGGCTAACGTGTTGCCGATCGTCGACACGATGGGGGAGATCAAGAGGACCGCGGCCGCCGGGATGCCCTCGGGTCCGAAGCTCGCCACGTCGGTGAGGAACAGCAGCGCGAGCCCTGCGAGCCCGAGACCGAAGCCTCCCCAGTGTGCGCCGCGCAGGCGCTCTCCCGGCAGGAAGAAGTGACCGGCGAGCGCGGAGAGCATCGGGAACACGCCCCACAGGAGCGCGACGAGCCCCGACGGCAGGATCTCCTCCGTGCGATACACGATCGCGTAGGAACCGAAGAAATTGAACGTGCCCAGTGCAATCCACAGCCACGTCGGCGGCTTGGTGCCGCCTTCGCGATGCCGCAGCGCCGCCGTGACGAGCGCCATGGCGAGCGCGGCGACCACGAAGCGCGCAGCGGCTGCCGTGAAGGGCGGCAGCACCTCGAGCCCGTCGCGGATCACGATCCACGTGCTGCCCCAAATCGCGCACAGAAGCGCGACCAGCAGAGCCACGGCGAGCGGCGTGGGGGACTTCCTCGTGTCGGACATGGACGCTCGGCTCGCTGGCGGCGACAGCGCAGCAGGAAGCATCCCACAGCTATGTCCCACTTGCATGCCCCGCGCGACGCGGACGAATCGGTCCCCTACGACACTGTGCCGCAGGGGACCCTCCACTCGGGAGCTTGCGCCGTGGTCCGTGAGGACCGCGGCCTGAAGCTCCCCCGACGTCGGACGCCCTAGCGCACTCGCCAGTGGCCCGGGATCCACTCGCGTCGCTCGCGCGTCTCGAAGCGACCGGGCTCGGTCACCGTGATCCAGCGACCGGGCTCGACGAGCACGAGCACCGCACAGCCGCGCAGGTCGAGTCGCCACTCTTGGCGCGCGGGCCGCCACTCTTGGCGTGTCATTCCCGGGACCCAGACGCGCTCGAGGCATGTCTCGTAATGGCCGGGCATCCACTCCCGCACCGTGCAGCGCGTCGGCACGGGCGCGCGGCGCGGCGTGCGTAGGTGCACATCCAGTTGCGCGTGCGCGAAGGTCGCGGGTGCGAGCAGGAGCGGTGCGAGTAGCAGGGTCGCGAGGGCGAGCGCGCGGCGAGCGATGGGCTTCATGGGCACTCCTTTCCGGGGGGGGCTGGCACGGGCTTCAGGGCCCGTTGACGCCGCAGGCAGACAAGGCGAAGTCCGTGCCAAGCCCCGGTCGACACCGGGAAGGCCCGCGGAGCCCTTGTGGCTACTGCACCTGTCCTCGCAGGTGGTCAGTAAGGGATACTTGGAGAGACATATGATGCACCACGCTCTGCTCGCCCTCGCTCTGGCCGTCGGCCAGAATCCCGTGCCGGCCCCGGTGACCGGGGAGATCGGCTACCGGCAGGTCTCGGTCGCGGACGCGCAAGCGGCGGCGCTCTCGGAGAAGCGCGCGCTTGTGATCGGGTTCTACGACTCGCGCAGCGACGCAGGGCGCGGCTTCGATGCAGCGGTCCTGCGCGACGCCGTGCTCGTGCGCTGGCTCGAGGCACGCACCGTGGCGCTGCGGCTCGATCTCGCCAGCGCGCCGCCGCTCGCGGCCCAGCTCGGCGTCGAGGGCGACGGTGCGGTAGTGCTGTGCACCGCCGGGCTCGGCGAGGTCGAGCGCTGGACGGGTGCCCTCGAGCCGCGCCTGCTCATGGCCGGGATTCAGCCGATGCTCAAGCACGTGGACTTCATGGCGCCGGCACGCGCGCGCGTGAAGCAGAACCCGGAGAGCGCGCTCGCGCGTGCACTGCTCGGCGATTGCTACATCGACGTGCTCCTGCACGAGCGCGCCATCGAGCACTTCCTGTGGGCCTGGGACAACGGCGCGAACGAGCCTGAGTTCGTGCAGATGCGCCGCGAAGCGACGATCTACAAGCTCGGGCAGATGGCGAACCGCATGAAGCCGGTGCGCAAGGAGCTCGTGACGAGACGGGACGCGCTCGCGGCCCGCTTGCTGGAGCCGAAGGAAGGCGATGCGCGGCTCGAGCTGGCGCTCGACCTCGCGGCGCTGAACTTCGCGCTGTTGGCTCCCGAGAAGCAACTCGAGACTTGGCGCGCGCTCAAGGCCAAGGGCAACGTCGCGCCCGAGGTACTCGCCGCGAGCTTCTCGGACCTGGTCGCGCAGAGTCTGTTCCGCGAGCGACGCTTCGAGGAGTTTCTCGCCGGGCGACCGGCGTTTCTCACTGACTTCGATGCCCGCTATCGCGTTTTGGCTGAGGAGCTCGTGCGCGTGGCCGCTGAGGCAGAGAAGGCGGCCAAGGAAGGCCAGCCCGCCCCCGAGCCCAAGGGCATCGATCCGTTCGAGTTGCGGCGCACGTCGACACTCGTTGCGGCGTCGATGCACGTCGAGGCGCTCGCCGCCACCGGTCGTGGGCCGGACGCAAGCGCCCTGTGCGCGGTCGTGCTCGGTGTCGATCGTCGCCCGGCGGCCTTCGTCATGCTCGCGGGAGCGGCGACACGCGGGGGACTCGGAAACCTGCAGGAGGAGCTCGTCGCGCGCGCGCGCAAGGAACTCACCGATACGGCGGAGCTCGCACTGCTCGAGTCGTTGCTCGCCAACGCCAAGGCGCGTGCGCGCTAGCGAGCTTCCGGCAATTGCAGCAAGCGGTCGTGGAGCGGGTCGAGTTCGCGGGCACGCGCGAGAGACACGTCCGCGGCCGCGCCGTCTCCGAGGCTCCGCTGCTGCACGGATAGCCCGTGCCATGCCGTCGCTGAGCTCGCAAAGCGCTCGGCGAGCAGCTCGAACACCACGCGCGCGGCGTTGTGCTGCCCGAGCTCGCTGAGCTGATGCCCGAGGCGCAGCGCCTCCATGGGCGCGCTGGAGGCGAGGCGCGTGACCTGCTCGCGGAACTCGTCCGGAGGGATGGTGCCGTCGAGCAGGAGGCGGTCCGCGACGAGCTCTCCGTCCTCGTCGGCGTAGGCGAGGCCCAGCGCGACCACCGCGAAGGCCGGAGCCACGGCCTCGGCTCGGAGCATGCTGGACTTCAGCTCCTTGAGGGCCGGCAGCTGCTCGGGTCCGCAGCGCCAGCGCGTAAAAAGGTTTGGGTGGAGCGTGTTGTCCGCCGACTGCATCAAGAGCTTGAACGTGCGCTCGGCAGGGTCGGTCAGCTCGCCGAACAGCCGGCGTGGCGCGGCGAACTCGAGCCGCATGTTGAGGTCGGTGTTGAGGTCGCTGCCGCCGAACGTGGCAGTGAAGCGCGCGAGACCGCGCTCGTCGAGCCACAGGCGCTGCAGGACCAGCGAGCGCACGTCGCGCGTGCCGAAGTGCCGCTCGAGGTCCGCGACGACGTCCGGCAGCGCGTCGACCTTGCGCTGGGTGCGGTCGAGCGTCGCCGCGTCGGGGAAGATCTCGGCCTCGCTGGCGAGGATCAGCGTGTCGTAGTGCCCAAGTCGCAGGAACGCGCAGCGCGGGAACACGCGCTGCACGGTGCGCACGACAAGTGCGTAGTCCTCCGCATCGAACGAGTACGTCTGCAGCCACTGTGCGAGCATCCCACCCGACGCGAGCTTGAGCTGGGCCGTGCGGTAGTACTCCTCCGTGAACAGGTTGGCGACGCCCGCGATCCACGGGTTCGAAGGCTCGCTGACGATGATGTCCCAGCCGCCGGGGTGTCCCTGCAGGAAGCTGCGGCCGTCGTCGACGACGACCCGCACGTTGTCGCGCTCGAGGGGCCGGTGGTTGACGCCCTCGAACCAGCGCGTCGACTCGATCACGCCGCGCTCGATCTCGCATACCGTGACCTGAGTGCCGGGCAGCAGCGCGGCGGCGCCTGCGGTCGTTCCCGAGCCCATGCCGATCACGAGCACGTTGCGCGCGGCCGGACGCAGGAACTGCGGCACCCACGTGATACCGAGCTGCGTCGGCATGTCCTCGCCCGTCGAGGCGTCGACCTTGCCGTTCGAGCGCAGGTTGAAGAACTCCTCGGGCTTCGCGCCGCCTTCGAGCGCGAGCTTCTCACCCTGCAGCACGAGCACGTTGCAGTTGGCGCCCTCCTCGAAGAACACCGGCCGCATCGTGGCGCGCACGTCGTCGGGAGTGGTCGGCCCGTACATATAGCTGCCGACATTGGTGTCGAGTGGATCAGGCAGGCGCCAGTCGGAGAGCAGCACCGTGGCGCAGGCGATCGAGGTCGCGACGGCGAAGACGCGGGCGCGGAAGAGCAGGAGCGGCAGGAGCGCGTACACGAGCAGCGCCGCACGGAAGGTCCAGAAGCTCCCGAGGGCGGGCAGGAGCAGCAGCGCGCCGCAGGCGGCGCCCGCGAGCGATCCGGCGGTGTTCCACGCGTAGAGTGCACCGACTGCGTGGCCCGCGCGCGCTGCGCCTTGGCGCGAGAGCTGCACGAGCGCGGGGAACAGGAGGCCCATGCCGACGGTGGGCAGGAGCTGCAGGACCGCGGCCGTCGAGGCGCACAGCGCCGCGTTGAAGCCGCCGTCGCCGCGCCCGTCGCGAAGGTAGCCGACGGCGCGCGCGAGGCCGGGCTCCAGAGCGAGGCCGCCGAGCGTCGCGAGCACCACGAGCGCCGCCGCGAGGCTGACGAGCTTTTCGAGCCGCGGGCGCTCGGAGAAGCCGAGGCGGAACCATAAACTTCCGAGCCCGATGCCGAGGATGAAGATCGCGAGCGTGGCACTGAATGCGTAGGTCGTGCCGCCGAGGAGCAGCGCGAGCTCTCGCGCCCACAGCATCTGCAGCGTGATCGATGCCACGCCGCTTCCGAGCGCGGCCAATTGCAGCGAGCGCGGAGAGACCTCCTCGACTTCGAGTGTCGTGGGCTCGACGTCCGGTGCGTCCGAAGTCTCGACGGTGCGCGCCAGCGCGAGCGCCGCAAGGCCGACCGCCGCGTTCACGGCGGCCGCGAGACCGTTGGTCCAGCCCAGACCGAACTGCTCGAGCAGGAAGAAGCCCGCGAGCCAGGCGCCTGCGGCGGCGCCGAGGGCGTTGAAGGCGTAGAGCCAGGCCGCGGACGCGCCGAGTGACAGGCCTTGGGCCGCGAACTGGCGCGTGAGCAGCGGCAGCGTCGCTCCCATGAGCACGCACGGTGGACCGATGACGAGGAACGTGAGCGCGAAGCGCAAGCCCACGAGCAGGACCGGCGAGTCCGAGAGCTCATGGGCGAGTGGGGCAGCGCTCTCGAGCAGCCAGTGAAACTCGAAGGGCACGAGCAGCGCGAGCGCAGCGATGCCGAGCTCGCACCAGCCGTACAGCGCCAACGGTCGCCGCGAGCGATCCGCGATGCGCCCCCCGATCCAGGCGCCGAGTCCGAGACCGCACAGGAACGTCGCGACGACGCTCGCCATCGCCAGCGAAGAGCTGCCCCAGGCGTGGCCGAGGCGCTTGAACCAGACGGTCTCGTATACGAGGCCCGTGAGCCCTGAGAGCACAAACAAGAGGGCCGCAGCCCACAGCGAGCGACGCGGAGAGCTCATGGGGCGCTAACGTCCCCCGAAGATCGAGTCGGCGGCGGTGGCTCCGTCGCCCTTCGGCCGGAAGCCCTCGCCCTCGAGGCAGGTGCGCAAGGTCGCGAGCAGGAACAGCACGTTGCGACGCGTCGCGCCGTGCCCCATGAGTCCCACGCGCCACAGCTTGCCCTTGAGTGCGCCGAGACCTCCGCCGATCTCGAGGTCGAACTGCTGCAGCAGGCGCGTGCGCACGCGCACGTCGTCGACGCCCTCGGGGATCCGCACCGCGAGCAGCTGGGGCAGGCGTTCGGCGGCGGGGACGAGCAGCTCGAGCCCGAGCGCCTCGAAGCCCGCGCAGGCCGCGCGCGAGACCAGCGCCGTGCGCGCAAAGCGCGCCTCGAGTCCTTCCTCTTGGATGAGCCGCAACGCCTCATGCACGCCGTAGATCAGGTTCGACGAGATCGTGTGGTGGTAGATGTGCGCGCCGTCCCAGTAGTCGAGCAGCAGGCCGAGGTCGAGGTAGAAGCTCTGCACCTTGCGACTGCGAGCCCGCATGCGTTCGACGGCGCGTGGCGAGAACGTGACGGGAGACATGCCGCTCGCGCAGGACAGTCCCTTTTGGGTGCAGGACCAGGCGCCGTCGATGTCGTGGGCGTCGATGCCGATCGGAATGCAGCCGAGCGAAGTGACCGTGTCGGTCACGAACAGCGCGCCATGCTCGCGGGCGAGCGCACTCCATGGCGCGAGGTCTTGGCGCACGCCGGTCGAGGTCTCGGCATGGACCACCGCGACGAGCTTGGGCTGCCTGCCGCCGAGAGCGGCACGCGCGCGCGCCGGCTCGCTCGCGCGGCCCCACTCGCCGTCGACGCGCACGACGTCAGCGCCGCAGCGGGCCGCGATCTCCGCGATGCGGGCTCCGAAGTAGCCGTGGACGGGGACGAGCACGACTTCCCCGGGCTCGATCAGGTTGGCGAGTACCGCTTCCATGCCGGCCGTGCCCGTGCCCGAGACGAGGAACGTGGCCGGATGGCTCGCGCCGAACACGGGGCGCAGGAGCCCGCGCAGCTCGTCCATGCAGCCGAGCAGCTTCGGATCGAGGTGCCCCAAGGTCGGCGCGGCGAGAGCGCGCGAGACTGACGGGGCTACGTCCGACGGGCCGGGGCCGAGGAGCGTGCGTGCGGGCGGCTGGAAGGGCTGGGTCATTTCTGGACGAGCTTCTCGAGGGTGCGCTTGAAGTACAGCGGGTTGATCGCGCCCGAGTTGCCGCCGAGGAAGCGGCCGTCGGCGTCCGCGAACAGGACGAAGGGCAGCATGTAGGCGTCCTCGAGTTGGCCCGCGAGGACCTCGACCTCGTGCTCGGCGTCATCGCAGTCGGACGCGAGCCCTACGAAGTGCTGTTGGAGCAAGGGAGCGATCTCGGGGTGGGGGACGACGCCCTGCACGAGGGCGCGGCACTGGCCTCAGGCCTCGCGGCCGAACTCGACGAAGATGAGCTTGCCCTGGGCCTTGGCGCTCGCGAGCGCGTCCTTCCAGCTCGTGTGCCAGTCGAGGGTTCCCTTGTCGTTGAAGTGCGGGTGGGGGCGAGGGGCGCTCATGGCGACGATCCTACCGCGCACCGCCGCGGCCTGTCCTGCGCCCTCGCCCATGTCCGGTCCCGATGCGCTACGATCCGCGACCGCAGCGCGCCCTCGTCGCGCCCTCGCCCCCATCATGAGCTCCCCCGCACAACCGCAGCCCCCGCGTCCCCCGGAACGTCGCAAGGCCTCCCGTCGCAGCGACGACATCCTGCTCGAGGTGACCTTGGATTCGAAGTCGATCGCGGGTCGCGCCGAGCAGATCTCCGCGGACGGAGTGTTCTTCTTCGCGCACGAGCCCGTGCGTGTGACGCTCAAGCTGGTGCAGGACGGTCACGAGCAGAGCTACCCCGGGCGGCTCGTGCGCGTCGAGCGCCTCAGCGAGCACACGACCGGCTTCGCGGTCGAGTTCGAGCGCTCCGAGTGAACGCGCTCGGGGCGCCCCGCCAGCGCGAGACACCCCGTTTCGTCGACCCGGCGAAGGTCGCTCAGGTGAGCTCGAGCAGCCAGCCCGGCAGGATGCCCGTGGCGAGCACGAGAGCGGCGCAGGCGATCGAGGCTAACGTCGCGGCTGCGCTCGCCGGGCGCGGCTCGGGCACGTTCGCATCGTGCTCCGGCGCCTGCATGTACATCGCGATGATGACGCGCAGGTAGTAACCGAGCGCGACGACCGAGAGCAGCACGCCCACGATCGCGAAGCCCGTGAGTTCGGAGCGCACGGCGACCGAGAACACGAGGTACTTGCCGAGGAAGCCGCCCGTGGCGGGAATGCCACCGAGCGAGAGCATGAACAGCGTCAGCGCGGCCGCGACCCACGGACGACGCTGCGCGAGGCCCTTGAGGGACTCGAGGGTCGTTGGCCCGCCGTCGCGCTCGAGCAGCGCGAGCAATCCGAAGGCGCCAGCGGCGGTGGCGACGTACGCGGCCATGTAGACGAGGCTCGCCTGCACCGCTCCGCCATTGCTCGGATCGCCGTGGATCGCACCCGCGACGCCGAGCAGCAGCGTGCCAGCATGCGCGATACCCGAGTAAGCGAGCATGCGCTTCACGTCTGTCTGGGCGAGTGCGCCAAAGTTGCCGGCGGCCATCGTGATCACGGCGATCAGCGCCACGGCGCTCGCGCTCGACGCGGGCAGCAGCACCAGCGCGCTCATCAGGAACGCGAAGCCGGCGGCCTTCGTGCCCGTCGCCATCAGCGCCGTCACGGGCGTCGGGGCGCCCTCGTAGACGTCGGGCACCCACAGGTGGAACGGAAACACGCTGACCTTGCAGACCACGCGGGCGGCGCTCAGGGCCACGCCGATGAGCGCCATCGGGCTGCCGAGCGCCGCGCGCTGGGCGGGATCGGCGAGCATGTCGAGCGACAGGCTCCCGGTCGTCGCGTACACGAGTGCCGCCCCGTACAGGAAGAAGCCCGCAGCGAAGGCGCCGAGGAGGAAGTACTTGAGGCCGGCCTCGACCGAGCGCGCGCGGTCGCGACGGAAGGCCGCGAGCGCGTAGAGCGGGATCGAGAGCAGCTCGAGACCGATGAAGAACACGAGCAGGTCGCGCGCGCCGGCCATCAGCATCATGCCGATGGGAGTCGCGAGCATGAGCACGTCGTGCTCGTTCTTGAACGGCGCGTCCTCGTCGTAGTAGCGCACGCTGTAGAGCCACGCGAAGAGCGTGCTCGCGATGAACACGAGGCCCCACACGGCGGTGGTCGAGGTGGCCTCGAAGGTCCCGGCGAGCACCTTGCCCGGCGTCTCGCCTCCGAGGAGCAAGTTGGCGTGCAGCACGGCCGAGGCGATGAGCGCAGCCACGACCAGGGCCGAGCGCACGGCGCGGCCGAGAGGGAACACGCCGGCGAGCAGCACGAGCACGAGGCCGAGCGCGAGGGCGAGCATCGGCGCGACCGCGCGCAGCGCGTTCGCGTCGAACATCTGGAGCAGGCTTTGGGGGGTCATCGCGCCGCGACTCCTTCCGTGACCGGGGTGACGTCGCCGAGCGCCGCCGTGGACTGCTGGGCCTCGGCCACGCGCCGATGGACCTTGGCGAGGTCAGGCTCGACCTTGCCCATGAAGTCGTTCGGTCGCACGCCCAGCCAGACCGCGAGCACCACCAGCGGGATCATCAGGCCGATCTCGCGCGCGTTGATGTCGGTGAGGTGCTGGTTCTCGGGGTTCGTGCAGGCGCCGAACAGCATCTTGCGCGTCGCCATCAGCAGGTAGACGGCGCCGAAGATCACGCCCGTGAGGCCGATCACCGACCACAGGGGCGAGCTCTGGAACGAGCCGAGCAGGATCAGGTACTCGCCGACGAAGCCGTTGAGGCCCGGGAGACCGGCGCTCGAGAGCACGGTGAAGACCCAGAACAGCGCGAACACGGGCATCACCGTGGCGACGCCACCGAACGCGTCGAGCGCGCGCGAGTGGCGGCGTTCGTAAAGCATGCCGACCAACAGGAACAGGAGGCCGGTCGAGATGCCGTGGTTCACCATCTGCAGCATTCCGCCCGAGAGGCCTGCGGGCGTGAGCGCGAACAGTCCGAGCACCACATAGCCGAGGTGGCTTACCGACGAGCAGGCGATCAGGCGCTTCAGGTCGGTCTGGGCCCACGCGAGCAGCGCTCCGTAGAGAATGCCGATCGCGCCGAGGGCCATCATCCACGGCGCCGCGGCGACCGCGGCGTCCGGCAGCATCTGGATGCAGAAGCGCAGGAGTCCGTAGGTGCCCATCTTGAGCAGCACGCCCGCGAGCACGACCGAGCCCGAGGTCGGGGCTTGGGTATGCGCGTCGGGGAGCCAGGTGTGGAACGGCAGGATCGGCACCTTGATGCCGAAGGCCAGCGCGAAGGCCACGAAGTACCACAGCTGCTGCTCCAGCGGCTGGCTACCGAGCTGCATGATCAGCTCATCGAGGTCGCTTGTTCCGCGGTCGAACAGGATCGCGATGATCGCGATCATCATCAGCAGCGAGCCGGCGAGCGTGTACAGGAAGAACTTGACCGTCGCGTACAGGCGCTGCTCGCCGCCCCAGATGCCGACCAGAAAGTAGAGCGGGATCAGGCTCACTTCCCAGAAGAAGTAGAACAGCACCAGGTCGACCGCGAGGAAGGTGCCGAGCATGCCCGTCTGCATGACGAGCATCCACACCATGAACTCCTTCACGCGCTTCTCGACGTGGCCCCAAGTCGAGAGGATCACGATCGGCATCAACACCGCGGTGAGCGTCACCATCAGCAGCGAGATACCGTCCATGGCGAGGCTGAAGTGCACCTGCGTCGGCGCCGCATAGCCCGAGGGCAGCTTGAACCACGGCACGCTGAACGAGTACGGCGTCGCGTCGGCGCCCGGCACGCCGTAGCCCAAGAACAGCTTCACGCCGAGCACGGCCACTGCGAGCGTGGTCGCGAGCGCGACGCCGCGCTGCAGGCCTTCCGCGGCACGCGGTGTGCAGAGCACGACGAGCGCGCCGAGGAGCGGGAGGAAGGTTAGGAGGACGAGTTCCATGGGTTCGCTCTCCCTAGCTCAACATCCACAGGGCCGAGATCGCCAGCGCGCCCGCGCCCATCCACAGGGCGTAGCTCGCGAGGCTGCCGTCGACGGTGCGCCGCGACCACTGCGCGATGTCGCGCGCCGTTCGTCCAGCACCGTTGACGAGTCCGTCGATCGCGAATTGGTCGATGACCACGGCGATCAGGAAGCTCAGCATGCGCAGCGGCAGCACGATGATGCGGGCGTAGCCCGAGTCGATCGTCCAGGCGTCGCGGAGGTAGGCCGCGAGCGACGGGCGCTGGCGTTCGAAGAACTCGTCCTGCGCGGTACCTTCCTTGTGCGCGTGGAAGCCGGTGTGCGCGAAGCCCAGCGCGATCGCCGAGCCCACGCCGAGCAGGATCCACTCGAGCGTGTGGCTCAGGTGGTGCTCGCCGTGGCTCGCCGCGAGGATCCTGTTGCCCGCGTCCGTCACGGGCGCGAGCCACTCCGCGAGCAGGTGCGGCACGTGCAGCACCGGCGGGAGGCCGAGCAAGCCGCCGAGGATCGAGAGCACCGCGAGCACCATCAGCGGCAGCGTCATCACCAGCGGACTCTCGTGCGGATGCACGTGGTGGTGGTCGAAGCGCTCCTCGCCGAAGAAGGTCAGCGCGACCATGCGCCACGTGTAGTACGCGGTGAGCGCGGCCGTGACCGCGCCCACGGCCCACAGTCCGTAGTACAGGCCGCCGTTCGCGAAGGCGTGCGCGAGGATCTCGTCCTTCGAGAAGAAGCCCGAGAGCAGGGGCAGGCCCGAGAGCGCCGCGGCACCCGCGAGGAACGTGAGGTACGTCTGCGGCATGTGCTTGCGCAGGCCGCCCATCTTGTGCATGTCCTGTTCCTCGTGCATGCCGTGGATCACGGAGCCCGCACCGAGGAACAAGAGCGCCTTGAAGAACGCGTGCGTGACGACGTGGAACAGCGCGGCGGCCCAGGCGCCCGAGCCGAGCGCGAGGAACATGTAGCCGAGCTGGCTGACCGTCGAGTAAGCGCGCACCTTCTTGATGTCGCGCTGGACGAGCGCCGTCGAGCCGCCGATCAGCGCGGTCAGCGCGCCGACGGTGGCGATCAGCGGGAGCACCCAGCCCGAGGCCGCGAACAGCGGGTTCAAGCGCACGACGAGGTAGATGCCGCTCGTCACCATGGTCGCAGCGTGGATCAGCGCGCTCACCGGCGTCGGGCCGGCCATGGCGACGGGCAGCCACGTGAAGAGCGGGAACTGCGCCGACTTGCCGCAGCAGCCGCCGAACAGGAACAGCGCGGCGAGCGACATGTGGAGCGCCTGCTCGTCCGTGAAGCTCTTCGCCGAGCCGACCGCGTCCGCGATCGTATTCATGTCGAGCGTGCCAAACAGGCGCATCAGCAGGAACGAGCCGATCAGGAAGCACGCGTCACCGACGCGGTTCATGACGAAGGCCTTCTGCGCGGCTTCCGCCGGCCAGCCCTTCTCGTACCAGAAGCCGATCAGGAGGACCGAGCCCAGGCCCACGCCTTCCCAGCCGATGAACACGCCGAGCAGCGAGCTCGACAGCACCAGCATCAGCATCGCGAACACGAACAGGTTCAGGTACGCGAAGAACTTGCTGTAGCCCGGGTCGCCCTTCATGTAGCCCGACGCATACACGTGAATCAGGAATCCGACGCCCGTGATGACCAGCGTCATCACCGAGGACAGCGGGTCGAGAACGAGGCCGAGATCGACGTCGATGCCACCCATGGAGATCCACTGGTGGGCTGTGCTCGCGAGGTGGCGCGCGGCGGGCTCGAGCTCGCGCAGGGCGAGGAAACCCTGCAGCGAGAGCGCGAACGCGCCGAGCATCGCACCGCAGGCGACCCAAGGGGCGAGGCTGGCGGGCGCGCTCGCCTGCGGGTCGCTCTTACGGGCGCGCAGGGTGGCAAGGTGCAGGGCTCCGGCGATCGCGCTGCCGATGAGCGGCAGGAGCGGGATCCACCAGAGCCACGCGTGGGACTCGTGGCTCTGCATTCGACTAACCCTTCATCTCCGCCGCGGCGTCGGTCTCGGCGGACTGCTTCAGACGGTAGAGCGCGATGATCAGCGCGAGGCCGACCGCGGCCTCGGCCGCGGCGACGGTGATCACGAAGATGGCGAAGATCGGGCCTTGCAGCGCGGGCTTGCCCTCGAAGGCGTGCTGGCGGCTCGCGGCGAGGAAGGCGAGGTTGGCGGCGTTGAGCATCAGCTCGACGCACATCAGCACGACGATCACGTTGCGCCGGACCATGAAGCCCAGCACGCCGAGGGCGAACAGGCCCGCGGACAGGTACAGGAGGTGCTCGGTCGGGACGTTCATCGCGGCTGCTCCCCGTGCTCGCCGGCGCGCTGGCGCTTGGCCAGCACGATCACGGCCACCATGGTCGCGAGCAGCAGCACCGACACGGCTTGGAAGGGCAGGCTGTAACGGCCAAAGAGCTCGAGCGCGATGCCCTCGAGGCCGTCGATGGCTTGGGCGTCCGGCGCGGTCGCCGGCGTCGCCGCGAGCGTCGTGCGCTGGACCGCGATCAGGCCCACGAGAGCGAGCGCCACCGCGATCGCGCCGGCGAGCCGCGCGCGACCACCTTGCAGCGGTACGAAGGAAAGCTCGAAGCGCGAGCCCATGGCGCCGAGGTTGAGCAGCATGATCACGAACAGGAACAGCACCAAGATCGCGCCGGCGTAGACGAGGATCTGCGCCGCGGCGAGGAACTGGAAGCCGGCGAGCAGGTAGATCACCGCCAGCGCGAAGAAAGTCCCGAGCAGCGAGATGACGCTGCCCATGGGGCTCTTCGCGAGGATCACGCCGGCCGCGCCGACCAGCGCGACGAGCGCGAGGATGTAGAAGAGGATCGAGCTCACTGCTTGCTCCGCCAGCGGTTGTTCAGCCGGTACACGTAGTCGATGCGCTTCTGCAGTGCGCTCTTGGGGCGCTTGAGCTTCTCGATGTCGTACATGAGGCCCGCGCGCGTGTAGTCGGCGAGCTCGAGCTCGTTCGACATGAAGATCGCGTCCTTGGGGCAGGCTTCCTCGCAGAAGCCGCACAGGATGCAGCGCAGCATGTCGATCTCAAACTTCCTCGGCTCGCGCTCGATCATGCGGTCGGTCTCGCCGCCGTCGATCGTGATTGCGTAGGCCGGGCAGGCGATCTCACACATGCCGCACGACACGCAGGCGATGTTGCCATCGTCCTTGACGACGAGGCGCGGCTGGCCGCGCGTGACCTCGTCGGTCGGCAGCGGATGCTCGGGATACTGACGGGTGATCGGCTTCTCGAAGAACTTGCGGAACGTGAGCGACAGGCCGCGCAGCACCTCGGGGAGGTACAGTCGCTCGGCGAGCGTGAGTTCCTTGCGCTGGACGACGACCATGGCCTAGCTGCCCTTCGTGCTGAAGGCGACCCACGCACCGACGAAGAGCAAGTTCGCCAGCGCGATCGGGAGCGCGACCTTCCATCCGAGCCGCATCAACTGGTCGAAGCGGAAGCGGGGGAGGGTCCAGCGCACCCAGATGAACAGGAACAGGAAGAAGCCCGCCTTGATGAGGAAGGCGAGGATGCCGAGGAACCACGGCGCCTCGGGCCAGAACGGCACCGAAGGACCGCCGAAGAACAGCGTGGTGTTGAGGCACGCCATCACGGTCATGGCGCAGTACTCGCCCAGGAAAAACAGCGCGAAGCGCATGGCCGAGTACTCGGTATGGAATCCGCCGACGAGCTCCGGCTCGCACTCGGCGAAGTCGAAGGGATGGCGGTTCGTCTCCGCGAAGCTCGCGATCGTGAACAGCACGAAGGCCAGCGCTCCGAAGGGCGTGAACACGTTCCAGAGGCCGTTCACGCGCTGGGTCTCCACGATGGCTCCGAGGTCGAGCGAGCCCGAGAGCGCGACGACCACGAGGATCGAGAGGATCAGGGTCAGCTCGTAGCTGATCATCTGCGCGCTCGCGCGCAGACCGCCGAGCAGTGAGTACTTCGAGTTCGAGGCCCAGCCGCCGAGGATCGCGCCGTACACCGACAGGCCGCCGAGGGCGAGCATGTACATGATCCCCAAGTCCACCTGTGCGATGGAGAAGGGGATCGTGGTCTCGCCGATCTGGATCGTGCCGATCGGGATCACCGCGATCGTCATCATCGCGGGGATCGCCGCCAGCGCGGGCGCGAGGCGGAAGAGGAACTTGTTGGCCCCGGCGGGGATCAGCTCCTCCTTGAAGATGAACTTGATGCCGTCGGCGAGCGGCTGCAGCAGGCCGAAGGGCCCGACGCGGTTGGGGCCGTGGCGGTACTGCATCCAGGCCGAGACCTTGCGCTCGGCGAGCGACATCAGCGCCGCGGTGGCGACGAGGCCGCCGAAGATGATCACCACTTTGGCGACCCACAGCACCCACTGAGGCAGGTCCTTGAGGAAGGCTTCCATCGCAGCTCAGCTCCGGGCCGGCGTGGCCGACAGCTTGGCGGCGAGCGCCGTGAGATGCGCATCGAGACGCCGCACGCCCGAGGGCGGCGGCACCGCGACGTTGAGCACGCCGACGTGACCGTCGACGTTGACCCAGTGACCGGACTTCTCGACGTGCGTCGGCACCGGCAACACCACGTCGAGCGCGGGGATGTCGCTCGTCTCGACGTCGAAGGCGACGAGGCGCAGCTTCGTCGGCAGCTTGGCGAGGCCTCCGTGGCCGAGGAGTTCGAGCACGCGCTCGCCCGCGAGCACAGCGGCGGGCGCGGCCGCGAGCGCGGCCAGCGCGGCCGCGGGCTCGAGCGCCGTGAAGCCCTGCTCGACGAGGCCGCGCCGGTTGGGGCACGGGTCGCCCGTGTGCAGCAGGTCGTCCTTGAGGCCGTTGGGCGCGGGCGACACGAACTGCGGGGTCGCCTTGAGCGCTTGCGCGAGCGCGAGGGCGGCCTTGGCTTCCTGCTGCGTGGCGAAGGGCGAGACGATCACGGCCGCACCGGGGTGCGCCGCGAGCATGTCGGCCGCGAGGTCGAGGGCCGCGACGTCGTCCGTGAGCTCGAGACCGTTGTAGCCGCGCACCGCGGCGCCGCGCAGGCGACCGCCGAGCACCGCCCCCTCGGGCGCGAGCGGGCGCGTGAGCGGGGCGAGCGCGTGGCGCCCTGTGTCGCACATCCACCACTGGTTGACGGCCGCGTTGTAGCGCGGGCGCAGGCGCTTCACTTCCTTCGCGCGCAGCGCCTCGACCGAGATCGAGCAGCCGCGCGAGCACTCGCCGCAGGTCGAGAGCGTCTTGGAGAGGTTCCATACGCGCGCTTGGAAGCGGAACTTCTTGCTCGTGAGCGCGCCGACCGGGCAGATGTCCGCGAGGTTGCCCTGGTAGTTGCCTTCGAGCGGCTTGTCCATGTAGGTGTTGATCACCGAGCGCGAGCCCAGGCCCTCGACGGTGAGCTGCGCCTTCTTCGTCACGTCCGTGAAGAAGCGCACGCAGCGCGAGCACAGGATGCAGCGCTCCTCGTCGAGCACGATCACGTCACCGAGCGACTTGCGCTTCTCGAGCTTGCGGCGCGGCTCACTCGAGCGCCCCTTGCCTTGGCCCTCGTTGAACGAGTAGTCCTGCAGGTCGCACTCGCCCGCCTTGTCGCAGATCGGACAGTCGAGCGGGTGATTCTTCAGCAGGAACTCGAGGCACTCGCGGCGCGTGTCGTGCGCCTTGGGGGTGTCCGTCGAGACCACCATGCCCTCGCTCACCGGCGTGCGGCAGGCCGCGACGACGCGCGACGGCTGGCCCGGCGCGGCCGCGACTTCGACCTGGCAGATGCGGCAGGAACCGACCGGCGCGAGGCCGGGGTGGTAGCAGTACATCGGGACGTCGACGCCTTGGTCGTGGCAGGCGCGGATGAGCGGCTGCTTCGGATCGGCCTCGACCTCGCGACCGTCGATCTGGATCTTGGTCACGCGTGCGTCTCGTGCAGTTCAGGGGCGTGTTGGGACTCGTTGCGGAGCGGATCGCGGCCGAGCCGGATGCACTCCTCGAACTCGTGCCGGAAGTGCTTCACGGCCGCGAGCGTCGGGATCGCGGCGGCGTCGGCGAGCGCGCAGATCGTCTTCGCCGGCGCCATGCCATTGGAGAGCGAGACGAGCAGGTCGAGGTCCGACATCTGCCCCTTGCCGTGCGCGATGCGCCGGAATACTTGGTGCAGCCACTGCGTGCCCTCGCGGCACTGGCTGCACTGGCCGCAGCTCTCGTGGTCGTAGAAACGCGCGGTGACATCCATCACCTGCGGGATCGACGCGTTCTCGTCGAGGATGATCATCGCGGCCGTGCCGAACATCGAGCCCGCGGCCTTGACCGAGTCGTGATCCATCACGACGTCGACCATCGAGGCGGGGAGCAGTCCCGTCGAGGAGCCGCCGGGGAAGAAGGCCTTGAGCTTGCGTCCCTTCCACACTCCGCCGGCGACCTCGTCGATGATCTGGCGCGCGGTGAGGCCGAAGGGCAGCTCGTACACGCCGGGCTTGTTGACGTGGCCCGAGATGCCGAGCAGGAAGTTTCCCGTGCTCTTCGGCACACCCATCGACTTGAACCACTCGGCGCCATTGCGAACGATGAACGGCGCGTTGAAGATGCTCTCGACGTTGTTGACCGTCGTGGGGGACTTCCACAGGCCGGAGCCTGCGGGGAAGGGCGGCTTGGGGCGCGGGTGGCCGCGCTTGCCCTCGAGCGACTCCATCAGGCCGGTCTCTTCGCCGCAGATGTAGGCGCCGGCGCCCTTGTGCATCCAGATGTCGCACGAGAAGTCCGTGCCGAGGATGTTCTTGCCGATGAGGCCCGCCGCGCGCGCCTCGTCGATCGCCGCCTGCAGACGGTCGTAGGAGAGGCGGTACTCTCCGCGCACGTAGATGTAGGCAGCCTTGGCGCGCATGGCGAAGCATGCGATCAGGCAGCCCTCGATCAGGCCGTGGGGGTCCTTCTCCATCAGCACGCGGTCCTTGCACGTGCCGGG
>SXGT01367138.1_pt1 | contig 29692 bp, 30 predicted proteins | sample 3176221 | NCBI WGS metagenome assembly SXGT01 (sample SAMN11356862, study PRJNA531348) | freshwater metagenome | isolation source: freshwater sample F1-120 | place: China: Fuxian Lake, Yuxi | collected 2017-12-25 | reverse complement strand
TTGGAGAAGAACACCGTCTTGGCCCGGTCCAGCTCGGCCAGCTCGGTGGCGCGGCGCTGCTCGGCCGCATAGCTGCGCGCGCTGCCGATCTCACCCGCGATGTGCTTGGCCACCAGCTCGATGAAGCCGCGGTAGGCGTCGTCCAGCGGCCGGTACCTGTTGAGTCCGGCGACGAGAAATCCGTAAGGTGCGACACCTTGCTGTGCCAACGGGGCCAGCAGAGCCTGGGCGGGTGGCTGCGGCCACGGCCGGCTGGGCAGGTCGCTGAACGCCGGTCCGTCCAAATCCAGGACAGTGGACTGACCGTGCATGGCGCGTTCGTGGGGCCACACTCCGTTCGCCGCGATGGTCAGCACGTCCGGTGCAGCGGGATGGCCGGCGGGCAGGCCGCTTTGCGCAACCAGCCGGGCGTGGCCGGCGTCGTCGAACAGATACAGCAGCGCGAACGGCAGGTCGAAGTGGTTGTGGCTCAGTTTGGCTGCCGCGGATTGCAGGGTCTGGTCCTCGGACGGCAGCAGGTTGGGGTCGGATCCGAGTTCCCGCAAGGTCGCCATGCGCCGCTCGCCGATCACGCGGGTGGTGTCCTCGCTGACCACGCACAACATGCCGACGATGCGTCCGTCGTCATCACTGAGCGCGCTGTAGGAGAAGGTGTGATAGCTCTCCTCGGGGAACCCCGACCGGTGCACGATGAGTTGCAGGCCCTCGTCCCAGGTCGCCTGCCCGGTGCTGAACACCTGGTCGATGCGCGGGCCGATATCGTCCCAGATCTCGGCCCACACTTCGCGGGCCGGTCGGCCCAAGGCCCACGGGTACTTACTGCCCAGCGACTGATGCCGGTAGGCCGCATTGCAGAAGAACGTCAACTCCGGGCCCCACGCCATCCACATGGAAAAGCGTGACCGCAGCAGAATCCGCACGGCGGTCTGCAAGCTCTGTGGCCAGGATGAAGGGTGCCCCAGGGGTGTGTCCGGCCAGTCCACCTGGGCCAGGTCCTGTCCCACCTCGGGATCGGATGCGAAGACGTCCCCGGCCGCGAACGACGGGTTGTCGGTGTCGATGCTCGTCATTCGGGACGGTCGACATCCGGCTGCACGGCTGCTTCGTGTTCGGACACGATCCAGCGCGCGATCTCAACCAGCTTGATGTTCGCGTTCTGCGACGTCTTGATCATGATTTCGAAGGCCTGCAGGCCGGTGAGCTGTCTCTGCTGCATCAACAAGCCTTTAGCTTGCCCGATCACGTCACGGCTCGCCAGGGCTTGATTGAACTGATCCGTGGCTTCGGCCCCCAGCATCGCGAACGACGCGTGACGAGCCAGCACGTCGCCGATGACCAGAGAATCGGCGTTGAATGCGTGGGGTTCGGCGCCGTAGATGGTGAGCACCGCCAAGCGGTCGACCTTCGCGAACAATCGAAACCACAGCGCGCTCCGCGCGCCGAGGTCCGCAGCGGCCTGCCCGAGCTGGGGCCACCGCCTCTCTGCGGCCATGTCAGCAACGTGCACGCTGCGTTGCCGGCGGAGAGCCTGGCCCCAAGGGCCGTCGCCGAGTGAGGACTGCAACTGGTCGAGTTTGGTCACCAAGGGGTCGGTGGCCGCCTCGACCTCGACCCGACCTTCGGTGATGACGGAGACCCCGGCCCACTGCGCCCCGGGAATCATGTCCACCGCGCCGGTCACGATGGTCGCCAACGTCGATTGCGTGTTGCGCTGATGCTGCAACTCATCGGCCAGATCACCCAATGTATCGACCCATGCGGGTACGGACCGATCGTCCATGACCCGAGAATAAGGCTTCGTCGCAGCTACGCGGCCCAGACAAGGCGGGTTCGCGTTTTTCGGACTTCCGCACGCCGCAGGCACCCTCGGCGTTCATGCCGAGGAGTGCGCAGATGGGTAACGCCCGGCTGATGGCTCGCCGTGGGGCCCGCAGAAATTCGCGCGGGGCCGAACATGCGCGCTGGACGTCTGCTGAACAGACAGGTTCGGAGAGTGGTGAGCGAGGGTGGCCCCCGTGGCGGCCGGGGTTTAGCCGGCCGCGCCGCGTGGAATATTCATGACTTCAGTGAGTGAGCCACGCCGGGTGGTGGGTGTTGCCGTTGATGAAGGAGTGGTCAGGGTGCAGCGTCATCGAAGGCGTGGGGGAGTCTCGTCGGGATGGTGGGCGTCGTGAGTATCGACGGCTCCTTCACCTCCGATGCGGTCGAGGAAGCGCGGCTGGCCGCGGTGGGGCGTTACCGCGACCTGGATGTCGAATCCGATGCCGTCTTCGAGCAGATCGCGGCGCTGGCGGCGCGATTGTTCAGTGCGCCGATGGCCAAGGTGACTCTGGTCGAACGCGATGCCATCCGCCTGGTTGCGGTCTACGGGTTCGACCGGGGGTCCGGTCTGATGCCTCGCGACGATGCGATATGCGACCTGGTGGTCACCGGGCGAGTGGGTCATCTGGTCGATGATGCGCTCGCGAGTCCGGAGACGGCGACGCGCGCATTCGTGCGCCGGTGGGGTGTGCGCTTCTACGCGTGCTCACCCATCACCGACGCCCAAGGGCATCGCCTTGGCACCGTGACGGTGATGGACACCGTGCCGGGGTCGGCGTCGGGTGAACAGCTGGGCATGCTCGACGACCTGGCGGCAGTGGTGGCCAAGCACCTTGACACCGCGCGCTCATCGCGGGACTCGTTGCGCTCGGAGGAGCGTAACCGCGGAGTCGCCGAGTCGGATCGCGAGGATGCCAGGCGGGACCGAGACCATGCACGCCTGGATCGCGACAGAGCACGCACCGATCGTGACCATGCGATGCGGCAACGAGACAGCGCCGAACAGGAGCGCGATCTGATCCAGGCGTATGCCAGCACCCTGCAGAGCACGCTCATCCCGCCGTCGCTACCCAGCATCGACGGGGCACAGTTGGCGACCCACTTCCGTCCGGCGTCCCCGCGCGACGTGGGCGGCGACTTCTACGATGTGTTTCCCCTCAGCGAGGGTCGCTGGGGGTTCTTTATCGGAGACGTCGTCGGGCACGGTGTGCAGGCCGCGGTGGCGACCTCGTTGATCCGCTACACCCTGCGATCGGCCGCCTGGCACTATGACGACCCCATACAGGTGCTGAGCGAACTGAACGATGTGATGATGAGCGAGTTGGCTCCACGCAGGCCGTGCACGGTGATCACCGGCGCGATCCGGGCTGATCCCCACAGCGACGACTTCTTGATCACCCTGGGCACCGGCGGCCATCAACCCGGCCTGCTCCTGGACCCGGCCGAGTCTGCGGCCCAACATGTTCGCCCCAGCAGCGGGACGATGCTCGGCGCGTTCAAGGACGCACCGTTCAGTGCCTGCAGCCTGAGGCTGCGGCAAGGGCAAACCCTGCTGCTGTTCACCGATGGGATCGTCGAGGCCCGCCGCGGGCAGGACGCCTTCGACATCGACAGCCTGGCGTCCTTCTCTCAACAACGCGCTCACCTCGATCCCTCCGAGCTTGTCGAGGATCTGGCCACGCTGACCACGAAACTCGAACCCGACGACGATGTCGCCGTGCTCGCCCTCCGCGCCAACCGGCACGCCGCCTGAGCCAGAGACCACCGACGTCAGCAGGTCTCGATAGGCGAGATGCCAATGGAGAACGTGAGTTTCGATAGCCGGCGAGTTGTTGGGTCGCCAGGACGGTCTGACGTTGCGGCAGAAATGATCGCCCCGGTGGCGAGTTCAACCTTCCGGGCTGTAGGCCAGTTCCTCGACGCCCCGTCCGTAGGCGCGTATGGCGCCGGGGTCGCCGCCGAGTTCGGTTTGGGGGTAGGTCACTCCGACCCGCATCACAGGTCCAATGCCGCGGCGAGTGCCCGCAGATTGGGCAGTGGGTCATCGGTCGGTGCGTCGACGGCGACCTGCACGACGACGTGGTCGGCGCCGGCGTCCAGATGTGCGGTGACCGAGGTGGCCGCCCCTTCGGCTGTTCCGATACCGACCAGCGCGCGCGCCAGCCGCTCGGATCCGCCGACCACCAGGTCGGTCTCGTCGAAACCCTGTCGCAGCCAGGAGTTCCGGTAGTTGTCCAGCCGCGAGTAGAGATCGAGGTGGTTATGGGCGCGCCGCAGCTGGTCTTCGGTGCTGCCGCCGATGGCGATGGCTTGTTCGGTGACAATCCAACGGTCGGCACCGAGGATGGTGCGGGTGTTCCGCGTCTGTTCGGGCAGCACGAGATAGGGGTGTGCGCCGTCGGCGCGCTCGCCGGAGAGTTCGATCATCTTGGGCCCCAACGCCGCCAGGAGTCGTGTCGGTCGCGCGCCGGGCTCGAGTTCAGCCGGCACCGAGTTCATGCCGTCCAGATACGCGCGCATCATCGCCAGCGGCTTGCGGTAGGCACCGCCGAGCGAGCCTTCGACGAAGGGGGCGTGGCTGACGCCGAGGCCGAGGACGAACCGTCCCGGGTGCAGGGCGGTGAGCATCCGGGCGCCACTTTCTGCCATCATGGGCAACCGGACGTGGATGTTGGCGATGCCGGTCCCGACCACCAGGCGCTCGGTGGCACCGAGGAAGGCCGCGGATTCGACCAGAGCGTCCTTGCCGCCGCCCTCGGGCATGAACAACGACCCGAATCCGAGCGCCTCGATCTCGCGAGCCATATTCTGCGCGTCGCGGATCGGCCAGGGCTCGCTGTTCCAGAACACGCCGACTTTGGACGGAAAGTTAATGCTGCCAGGTTTATTCGTCATGTTCTGTACCTTCGCTTCGTGTATTGGACGCACACTCACATGAAGATCGCGCGCGTCAGTCGGACGGCGTAGTCCGAATCGGGGTTGGTCGTGCCGTCACCGACGCGTTCGGCGATGGCGGCGATGGAGATGTCGCGGCGCTTGGGCAGCCGATCCTTCTCGGCGGTGGCCAGGGCGTCACCCATCTCTTCGCTGGTGAGATCCGTGCAGTAGCACGGGGCGCCGGGTTGCTGTCGCCACGACTGCGACAGCGGGCCGGCGTCGAAGCCGTCGAATCCGGTCTGGTCGACCAACGTCATTCCCAGCGTGCGTGCGGCAGCGTCATCGGCGGCGACTGGGATGGCGATGCGACCGGGCGTCCCGGCGGGTGTGCCCTTGCCGGCGAACGATGCCGACCCGATGGCGTTCCACGCCTTGACGATCGGTCGTCCGATCTGCTCGGTCAACCACACGCTCTCGACGTCGCCGTTATCCAGGGCCTCGATGTGTCCGTCGCGTAGCGGGTAGTAGTTCGAGGTGTCGATGATCACCGCATCGGCCGGCGCGGCAGAAAGTACGGACGCAAAGGCCGGCATGCGACTCAGCGGTATCGACAAGATGACGACGTCGACATCGCGCACCGCATCGGCCGCCTCGACCGCGCGGGCGCCGGTCGACAACGCGTCGGGGTCGATCGTCTGCGGACCACGGGAGTTCGCGATCTTGACATCGTGTTGTGCTGCACTCAGCTTGTGACTCAGCGTCTTGCCGATGTTGCCGGCGCCAACAATACCGATTTTCATTCTCGCTCCTCGATTTCGGTGTTCGTCAGTCGACAGCCGGGTAGGCCAGGCCCTCGAGCGTGCGTCGAAGGTCCTGCAGGCCGGGCTCGTCGAGCTGGCACGCTGATTTGATCTGGTCGGTGACGCCGCGGACCTCCGACTCGAGCGCGCGACCCGCAGTGGTCAGGTCGACCAGCACGCGACGCTCGTCGGTGCGATCTCGCACCCGCGACACCATTCCGGCGGCTTCCAAGCGCTTGACCAGGGGCGTGATGGTGCCGGTATCCATGTCCAAGCGGGCACCAAGTGCGCCGACGGTCTGCGGTGCACCGTCGAGCAGCGCCAGGATGACCAGGTACTGCGGGAAGGTCAGCCCCAACGGCTCCAGGAACGGCTTGTGCAGCCGAACCATTCGGTTCGCCGCGCCGTAGAGCGCGAACGACAGTTGCTCGCCCAGCGTGTTGTTCGACCCCGTCAGCGTCGACGGGCGAGGATCTCCAGTACGCGATTCCATAGTGCACTAGATACTAGCACGGCAGGCGAATCACCTGTCGAGGTCAAAATGGGGGTGACGCGTAGCTCATCCCCGTGAACTGCGGCGGCCGCTTGAAGACATCCACGCCGGCTGCTGACTAGAGCCCCATGTCCTCGGGCCGGATCTGGTTGCCGGCCGATTCGACCGCGACCGCTGCGTCCTCATCGGCAGCGACATAGGCCCTGGCGCCGCTGCGCAGGCCGGTGCTGCCGCCGATCATCCGTTCGATCATTGCGGTGCTGTAGGCCTGCCACTTCGCGACGGCTGCACCGAGTGCAGCTGCGGACCCGGCAGGTAGACCCTTCTGCGCGCCATCGAACCGAGCGTCGGCAGCTGCGTACCGCGCGCGGACGTTGTCCGCGTGCGCATCGACTGTCGCTGCGGATACCTGAAGGTCCTCGGCAACAACGCGTACCTCAGACATCTGGCCCCCCGCCGTCCGTAAAACTGACCCCGCAGTCAGCCTACTGCGCGTCGATCACCGGGCAGCGCACCAATTTCGGCGCTTGAATGCGCTTCTCCGAGGCGCTGAACGGTTCCTGGTTCCCGACGCCACCGAGCCTGTCGATGCCATGACACCATTCGGCCGACGCACTGGCTAGACGCCCAGCTGCGCGATCATCTGCGTGACATCCCAGAAGTCCCGATGGCTGGTCAGCTTGCCGTTGGGTGTGACGTGGCAGGCGGCAATCCCGGGAACACTGAATCTCTCTCCATTGGAGGGCATTTCGGATCCGTCCGCCAACCGCAGTCGGCCCTGGAACGACCCGGACCACAGCCATTCGAGATAGAGCACGCCGTGGCGAGCCGCGGGTGAGTGAAACTCGATGACGGAGTCGGGTGCGAACTTCAGCATCCAACGGTGAAAACGCAGGATGTCGTCGTGGCCCGTATAGGTGGTGCCCATGGCCATATCGGAGTAGGTGCCCGCCGGATCGAAGAAATCAAGCAGGCCCGTCGGGTCTTTCGTCCATGCGGTCCCGTAGGAGGACGCATAGGCGTCGAGATCGTCTGTCGGTCGCGGTGTGGTCACGGTGACGGGCCTTCGGTCGCTGAGTAGTATTTTTACTCTATATTAGAAATAAGCCGGCCGGCAGGGATTGTCGAATTCGGTGAAGACGAGCTGCTGAGGAGTTCTGCCATGCGTGTCGTCATCATCGGTGCCGGTGTTGCCGGTTCCGCTGCCGCCAGGGTGCTGCGTGGTCGGGGACATCAGCCCATCGTGTTGGAAGCGGCCGACGGGATCGGCGGCAGGGTGCGCACCCTGGAACACAGCGGATTCCGAATCGACTCGGGCGCGATCTTCGTGATGGGTTCGTACGCGCGGACGCTGTCGATTCTGCGCGAGCAGGGCCGCCTGCCGATGATGCACCGTTGGCACGCGCGCACTGCGGTGCTCGACGATGCGGGGCGGAAGAACCGGGTCCGGCTGGACCGTCCGTGGACGCTGTTGCGGATGCCGCAGTTGACTCTTGCCGATCGTGCGCGGGCCGCACGCCACATCGGACGCCTGGCGCTGAGTGCCGATCGGGGGCCGTTCGCCATCGACGACCTCGTCGCCGCCGACGACGGGCGCACCCTGGCCCAGTGGGCGTGTGATTCTCTGGGCAACAGGTCATTTGAGTATGTTCTTCGTCCGCTCATGGATCCGCTGACGGGTGCCGACCCGACGGTCATCTCTGCCGGCTTCGTCAAGACCCTGCTGACCCAGGTCCAGCGGACCCAGCTCACCGTGCCCGAGGGTGGCCTCGGACGTATCGCCGAGTGGCTTCTGGCTGATGTGCAGGATGTCCGACTCGACACTCCCGCGCTCTCGGTCGAGCACTCGCCGGAGGGGGTCACGGTCCACACGCCCGGCGGCCCGATCGAGGCGGACGCCGTCATCGTTGCGACCGATGTCCGCACCGCGACAACACTGCTCGACGGCGTCGTGGACTCCCACATCACCGACGCGTTGGCAGCAGTGGTCCCGGTGACGGCCCACCACGTTGTCTTCGGCTATCACCGCGACCCGTGGCCGCAGGTGCCCTACGACCTCGTCGTTCACGGAGCGCCGGGAATGCACCACAACTACGGAGTGCTCCTGAACGGACGCCGGGCTCCGCATTCGATGCCGGCGGGAGGACAAACGGCCAGCGTCTGGCTGGACACGGCGCAGACGCAGGGGTTGTCCGAATCGGAGATCGTCGCCAAGGCACGGCTGGCGCTGGCCATGGCATTCTCTGATGCGCAGCCTGACTTCACGCGAATTTTCCAGATGGATGTGGCGTTGATCGCGCCGGTTCCGGGGCATTATGCCGCGATGCGTGCGGCGCGAGACGCCATGCCGGCGCGTGTGCGACTTGCCGGCGACTTCCTCACCCACTCGGGGATCGAAGCCGCCCTGCTGGCCGGTGAACGCGCCGCCGAGGATGTGCAGTCGGCACTTCCTGTCTGACTCTAAACTCTGGGTGTGCATGTACCTGGTCGCCCGCGCAAGACGACGGCGCACCAGCGTAGCCGGGGCCGGTTGTACGTCGACGGGCACGTCCTGCGGGGGCTGCGGTGAGTACTCCGCCGCGGCGCTCGCAACGCGAACGCGTCGAGGAGTCTTCGCGCCGGCTCGCCGAAGCCGCCATCGAGCTGATTGCCGAGAAGGGCTACGCCAACACCACCGCCCAGGAGATCGGCATCCGTGCCGGTTACAGCCGTGCGATGGTGCGTGAGCGGTTCGGATCCAAGGAAGCGCTGCTCGAAACGGTCCTGCAGGAATACGAGGGCCGGATCTACGTCTCGCCGGAGCCCGGCACGTCGGGGCTGCATCGGGTGCTTGCCCCGATCCTCGCGTTGCGCGATTTCGCCGTCGAGGATCCTCGGCTGCTGCGCGCGGTGCTGACTCTGAACTTCGAAGCGTTGCACGACCAGGACATGCTCAGACGACGCGTCGCGGGCTGGCTCGCGCAGGTGAAAGAGTCGACGTGTCGCGCCGTCGTCGACGGTCAAGCCGACGGTTCGGTCTCCGGTGCGTGCAATGCCGATGAGTTCGCTTCGGAGATGATCGCCACCGCGATCGGGTACGCCTATGCGTGGGTTCTGGACCCGAGCACCATCGACTTCGAAGGTGTGTTGACGCGCTGGCACGACCGTCTCGCCACGCGTCTCACCCAGCAGTGAGTCGCGCCGGATCAGTTCATCGTCGGTAGCGCCCGCACCGCACTCATCGCATCCGAGTCGGCGATGATCGCGAAGCTGCGCTCCATCAGAACCTGAAGCAGTTCTTGGCCCCTGGGGTTGAGCGTCTCCCACGAGACCATCGCGAGCAGCGGCAGTGCGATCTGGACCACGACGGCGATCTGGAATTGCTGCCACGCCTTGGCGAACGGGTAGTCGATGCCCAAGCCGGAGAGCGTGTCGAGGTACCCGGCGACCAGCTCGCGCTCGCGCCCGTCGCGCTCGTGCGGCGTCAGGCCTTGGCCGACGAGATAGGCCACATCCCACATGCCGCACCCGCGGCCGGCGAATTGATAGTCGACGGTGACGTGCGGCCCGGAGTCACCGAAGAACAGGTTGTCGGCCCGAAGATCGCCATTGACCAGCGTGGCCGGCTCGGTCAGCGCTCCGAGCAGACTGGGCGCCAACCCACCATAATCGTGCAGCACCTCGGCCAATCCCTCTGGTGCGCTGGCACGCCCATGCTGCAGGTACATCGGCCAGCCGGCCGCCGCTCCGACGCCGAACAGCCCTGCCATCCGGGGATCGTCGATGTGCAGGAACGCCGGGTTCTTCGCGGCGGCCGGTTCCATGCCCCAACCCCAGGCATGGAAATGCGCGAGTTCGTCCAGGACGGCTTGAGCGCGGTCGATGCTCAAACCCTGCAGGTGGTCGGCGTTCTCGAGTCCCGCGAGGTCTTCCATCACGATGACAAAGTCGGTGCTGTCATCCTCGATCGCGGCAAAATGGGCGCGCGGCGCGCTGATCGGTGCGGTGGGCGCCACATCGTTGTAAAAGGCCACCTCGCGGTCGTAGAGCTGAATCGACTGTGCCAGTTCCAGATAGGCGGGGTAGTCGGTCGGCCATTTGATGATGACCGTGGCCGGCCCGTCACCGTCGATAGCCAGATGGGCCCGGTAGAGGAAGGACGCGAAGCCGACCCCCTCGGCGATCCGCTCCAATCGAAGGTCCCTGACGCTGGATCCTGCGGCCATGGCACCGCTGGAGGTGAGGACGCCGCTCAGCCAGTCGACGGTCAGCTCGGCGGCCGACCGGGGAAAACGCGCGATTATTGATGTCATATTAGAAAAGTAGTTGTTAACTTGCGCACAAGCAAGTATTAATGTGGTCATGGTTACACACTGTATGAAGATCGCGGGCAGTCGCGCGCTGGTCACCGGCGCCAGCAGGGGGATCGGCGCGGACCTCGCGCGCGGTCTGCGACGCTCCGGTGCGACGCTGGCGTTGGTCGCCCGCCCATCCGGGGAGTTGTTCGCGTTGGCCGAGGAACTCGGCGCCAAGGCGTACCCCACCGACCTCACCGATCACGCGGCGGTCCGCGAACTCCTGGACCGCGTCGAGGCCGACGGTCCCATCGACATCCTCGTCAACACCGCCGGCGACGAGAAGATCGGTCGCTTCGACGAGATGACCTCCGAGACGTTGGATTTCATTCTGGATCTGAACGTCCACGCGGTGGCCGAACTGCAACGTCAAGCTGTCCCGCGCATGATCGAACGGGGCCGCGGCCATGTGGTCAACGTGTCGTCGATCGGCGGCCTCATCTGCCCACCCAATCTGGCCGTCTATGCGGCGACCAAGGCATTCATCACTCACCTCACGGCCAATCTCGCCGCCGAGTTCCATGACACACCAGTGGGTTTCACCAAGGTTGAGATCGGCGAGGTGGCCGACACCGGCCTGATGGAGAAGGGGCGGACCGACGCGGCCTTCACCGCCCTGGTGCAGCGGATGTACCGGTTGCGCATGAGTCGATTGATCACCCCGGCGGAGATCACCGGTGCCACGCTGGCGGCGATCGAGAACGGCCGGCTGTCGGTGCGGCTGCCCCGGCGCATCGGTATCAGCTCCTACCTGGTCGATACCCCGCGCATGCTGACCAGCCTGTTGGCGCGCGATCTTCGTCGTCAGCAGGCCGCGGCGGCCAACCGGTGAGCGCCCCCGCGGCGAGTCCGCGGACGGTCGTCGAACGCTACAACTACGAACTGTGGAACGACAAGAACTTCGCTGTCGCAGAGGACATCCTGGGCGAGGAGATCGTCCGCAACACACCGGGTGGGCGGGTCGTGCAGACGCGGCAACAAGCGGTGCAGCGCGTCCGCAATCTGTGGTCCACGGTGAAGAGCGTGCACTTCACGCTGCTGCGGATCGTCGCCGACGACCAACTGTGCTCAATCGTCTACCAAGCGGACATCGTCACCCATGACGATACTCCGGACTGCATCGCCGCAATCGAGGTCTTCCGGGTCGCCGGGGGACGAGTGGTCGAGGTGTGGAACCCCTGCAATTACGACCACGACCGGTGGCCGGAGTCCACCACGGAGAGGAATGCATGACGACCACCGTTCGACCCGAGTTGGGCTTCTATGCCCTTGGTGGGCAACCCGAGTCACCCAGGGTGCTCATCGAGGAGATTCGGCATGCCGAATCCCTGGGGCTGGGCCACGCGTTTCTCTCCGAGCGCTTCAACACCAAGGAGGCCTGCACGCTGTCGGGTGCGGCGGCCGCGGTGTCCGAGACCATCGGGATCGCCACCGGCGCGACCAACCACAACACCCGCCACCCGATGGTCACGGCGGCCTACGCCTTGACCATGCACGGCATGAGTAGCGGACGATTCACCCTGGGTATCGGCCGCGGAATACCACCGTTGCAAGATGCATTCGGTATGTCCCGCATCACGACGGCGCAGATGGAGGATTTCGTCGGCGTCATGCGCAGGCTCTTCCGTGGGGAAACCATTGTCGGACATGACGGCCCGATGGGACGGTATCCGCTGCTACGACTCGGCCAGGACTACGACGTCGACATCCCGATGGGCATGGTGGCCTTCGCCCCGAACTCGTTGGAGATGGCGGGCCGGGTGATGGATCAGGTCATCCTGCACACCTTCTTCACCGATGAGACCCTGGCCCGGTGCGTCCAGACGGTGAAGTCCAGCGCCGAACGCGCCGGCCGAAATCCCGACGATGTCAAGGTGTGGTCGTGTCTGGCCACCATCGGTGACCACATCCCGGAAGACATGCGAATGCGCAAGCTCGTCGGCCGGCTCGCCACCTATCTACAGGGCTACGGCGACCTGATGGTGCGGACGAACCGGTGGGACCCGCGAGTCCTGCAACGCTTCCGGGACGACGCGGTGGTGAAGAGCTTCCACGAGGGTGGCCTGCAGGCGATCGACAGTCCGACCACGTCCATCGACAAGCTCGAGCACATCGCGACGCTGCTTCCCGCGGAGTGGACCGCGGCAGCGGCGACGGGGAGTGCGCAGTCGTGTGTGGCCACGATCCGCGAGCAGCTGGCACTCGGGGCGGACGGTGTGATTCTCCATGGGGCGACCCCGGCGGAGTTGGAGCCGATCCTGGCGGTCTACTAGTCAGCCAATATTTTATAGTCTAGATTCAAAATTACTCGCCGAGGGCCACACCCGTGCGACTCTCGAACAGGGCCATTGCCAGCTGGTCCAGTGCCGTGGCGAACAGCGATGTACTCCAGAGGAGTCTGCAGTGAGCATCTGTGAAGCAGAGCAGGTTGCAGGGGGTCCATACTTCGATGATGTGGAGGTCGGCCACGTTTTCGACCGCGCGCCGACGATGACGCTCACGACCGGTGCGGCGGCGTTGCATCAAGCCATCCTGGGTGACCGTTTGAGGCTGGCGCTCGATGCCACACTGGCTGCCGCGGTCACAGGAAGCTCGGCACCGCTGGCGCATCCGGCATTGGTGTCCGACATTGCCATCGGGCAGAGCACGTTGGCGACCCAGCGGGTCAAGGCGAATCTGTTTTATCGCGGGCTGGCCTTCCATCGTTTCGTCGAGGTGGGCGACACCCTCGGCACTCGGACCGAAGTCGTCGGCATGAAGCAGAACGCCCTTCGTGACGGCCGCGCGCCGACCGGCCTGGTTGCGTTGCGCGTGACAACGACCGACCAGCGAGGTCGCCTCGTGCTCGATTTTCACCGGTGTGCAATGCTCCCGCTGTCGCCGGGAACCACCGCGACGGACCATCGGGACGATCTGACTTCGATCGGTGCCGGTGGGACTGCCACCGATCCGACCCGTGATTGGGACGCGGATGCTTTTCGCTCACGGGTACCCGGGCCCCACTTCGCGCCGGAGCTGCAGGGCTGCCGCTATCGAAGCACTGGTGATGTCGTGAGCAGTGCCCCCGAACTGGCCAGGTTGAGTCTCAATATTGCCGCGACGCATCATGACCATCGCAGTGACAAAGAACGATTGGTGTACGGGGGGCACACCATCGGTATCGCTCTTGCGCAGGTGACACGACTGCTCCCGAACCTGGCTACCATCCTGAACTGGGCGTCCTGTGATCACACCGGCCCGGTCCGCGAGGGGGATACGCTCTACAGCGATCTCGAGGTTGAACGGGTGTCGACTCTGCCGGGTGGTCGCGGCGGCATCCTGCATCTGCGGTCGTTGGTGTACGCCGTCGGCGTCGGCGGCGAGGGTGACCGCCAAGTGCTGGATTGGCGCTTCGCTGCGCTGATGTTCTGACTGGCCGACTCGTCCCATGTCGAGTCGCCGTGACGGCAGGGGACGCGGTGAACGGCTCCAGTATTTAGCATAGATTAGAAATTGCGCCGGTCGAATCGGAGTCGACCGGCGCGCGTCCGGAGACAGCGTGCGCATCGCCGCGGCCAGGCCCCCGTCGCGGCGTTCTGTCGACGCCTGTCAACTGAATCGGCGCCGCCAAGTCTGACGTTCACGTCAATCGTTGACTGCCTGCGCGGACGACGGGCGCGATGCCCGCGGTCGCGGCTCATTGCGCGGCACGGGTTGAGTTTTTAGTTTAATTTTGATTCGATTCGTGAGCCGGGTCACTCGTCCGAGGGTGGTGTGACCCGAACCAGGGCCCAAAAAGAAGGATGCACCAGTGAGCCGATCAGCGTGCCCGCGAGTTTTCTCGACGAACTCTCCAGAAGCCTCGTCTACGCGGCCCGACCGGAAGTTGTGACGAACGTGGTCCTCAGATCGTTCAATGCGTCAAAGCCGCTGCGCGGGATCGGCGGTTTCTTCGCGATGTCGCTCGACACGGCGGTGGCGACCTTCACGCCGCCGTTCGCCTGGCGCGAGTTCGTCCTGCAGACCTGGTTCGTCGCGAGAGTGTCGCTGCTGCCGACACTGATGCTGTCGATCCCGTTCACGGTGCTCACCGTGTTCACCTTCAACGTGCTGCTCGCCGAATTCGGCGCCGCCGACTTCTCCGGGACCGGCGCAGCTTTGGGGGCGGTGACCCAGATCGGGCCGATCGTCACCGTGCTCGTGGTGGCCGGTGCCGGTGCAACCGCCATGTGCGCCGACCTGGGTGCGCGGACCATTCGCGAAGAACTCGATGCGCAGCGCGTCATGGGCATCAACCCGATCCAGGCACTGGTCGTGCCGCGTGTGCTTGCCGCCACGCTGGTGGCACTGCTGCTCTCGTCCCTGGTGATCCTGGTGGGACTGGCGGGCGGCTTCGTCTTCTCGGTGTTCTTTCAGAACGTGACGCCAGGGGCGTTCGTTGCCGGCCTGACCCTGGTCACCGGTGTCGGCGATGTCGTCGTGTCCTTGATCAAGGCAACACTTTTCGGGATGACGGCGGGGCTGATCGCCTGCTACATGGGCACCACCGTCAGCGGTGGTCCCGCCGGTGTGGGTAACGCGGTCAACGAGACCGTGGTCTTCTCCTTCCTTGCGTTGTTCGTCATCAACATCTTCATGACCGCCGTGGGAATCAAGGTGAACCTGTGAGCGTCAAGACATCGATCAACCAACAATTCCCCCGGCTGTCGCGAAGGACCCGCGACTGGCATGCCGGCTGGACGCGGGTCGGCGAACAGACGCAGTTCTACGGGCGGACTCTGATGTCCGTGGCGGATGTCTTCGTCCACTACAAGACCGAGCTCGTTCGGTTGGTCGCGCAGATGAGCTTGGGCACAGGAGCTCTCGCGGTCATCGGTGGAACCGTGGTGATTGTCGGGTTCCTGACCATCTCCACGGGCGCGCTCGTTGCCGTCCAGGGATACAACCAATTCGCGCAGGTCGGTGTCGAAGCGCTGACGGGATTCGCATCCGCCTACTTCAATGTGCGTCTGATCGCGCCGTTGACGGCCGCGATCGCCATGGCGGCGACGATCGGTGCCGGATCTACTGCCCAACTCGGTGCCATGCGGATCAACGAGGAGATCGACGCGCTGGAGGTCATGGGGGTGCGATCGATGGCCTACCTTGCATCCACCCGCGTACTTGCCGGCGTGATCGTCGTCATTCCGCTCTACTGCGTGGCCGTCATCATGTCCTTTCTGGCAGCCCGTTTCGGTACGACCGTGATCTACGGCCAGTCCACCGGTGTGTACGACCACTACTTCCGCACCTTCCTCATCCCGACGGACCTCATCTGGTCCTTCGTCCAGGCGGTGGTGACGGCGGTGGTGATCATGCTGGTCCACACCTATTACGGTTTCACCGCATCCGGTGGCCCAGCGGGCGTCGGTGAAGCGGTGGGGCGCGCCACCCGAACCTCTCTGGTGGTGGCCGTCTTCGTCACGCTCCTGGTCACGCTGTCCATCTACGGGCAGTCCGGCAACTTCAACCTGGCGGGCTGAGCGATGGCACGCCGGGTAGCGGGGCAGTCCCGAATCCACGCCGATTGGTGGACGGCGATTCTGATCGTGTTCGCGGTCGGATGTATCGCTCTGACCTGGGCCCTGTTCAACGGGTCGTTCAACAGGTACATCCCGGTGACCCTGGAGTCCGATCGCGCCGGTCTGGTGATGGAGGTCGGTGCGAAGGTCAAGATGCGCGGCGTGCAGGTCGGCCCTGTCGGTGCGATCGCCGGCGGGCGAAACCCGGTGAGCCTGCGGCTCGAACTCGATCCGGACAAAGTGCGCTATCTGCCCGCCAACGTCCAGGCGAGGATCGCTTCGACGACGGTCTTCGGTGCGAAATACGTGGACCTGATTCTCCCGGAGGATCCCTCGCCGAAGGTGTTGGCCGCAGGCGACGTTCTCGAGTCGCAGAATGTCAGCACCGAGGTCAACACGGTGTTCCAGAACCTTGTCGGCGTCATCGAGAAGATCGATCCGGCCAAGTTGAACTCGGTCTTCTCCGCCATCGCAGAAGGCGTGCGCGGCCAAGGCCCCCGCATCGGGGAGGCAACCAGTGCGGCCAATGAGGTGCTGCTGGCGCTGAACGCAAGGTCGGATGCCATCGGAGCGGACTGGCGTTCGTTCAAGGATTTCAACGATGCCTACGACGCAGCCGCCCCCGATATCATCCGCGTCCTCGACGCCGCGAGCACGACAAGCGCCACCGTCGCGAGTAACGCTGCGGAGTTGGATGCCCTGCTGCTCAACGTCATCGGCTTCTCGCAGAGCGGGACGCAGCTGCTGGGGCCGAACAAGGACAACCTCGTGCGCGCGATCAACACGCTGCAACCGACGACCGGGCTGTTGTACAAGTACAACCCGGAATACACCTGCCTCATCATGGGCGGAAAGAACGCGATCGACTTCGGGCAGGCGGATTACACCGGTGGGGCCAACGGCAAATCGCTGATCGTCGATGCGGCGCTGTTGCTCGGAGACGACCCCTACCGCTACCCGGGCAACCTGCCCAAGAACGGCGCCAGGGGCGGTCCGGGTGGCAAGCCGGGCTGTGGATCGCTGCCCGACGTGGCCAAGAACTGGCCGGTGCGGACGTTGATCGCCGACACCGGCTGGGGCACAGGCCTGGACAATCGCCCGAATCCGGGTATCGGATTCCCCGGTTGGGCCAATTTCTTCCCGGTGACCCGTGCGGTGCCAGAGCCACCGAGCATCCGCTACCCCGGTGGCCCGGCACCCGGGCCGATCCCATACCCGGGCGCCCCGCCCTACGGTGCGCCCCAGTATGGACCCGATGGTGCCCCGCTGTATCCGGGTGTGCCCCCAGCCGCTCCCGCTGCTGTGGGAGCCCCGATTCCGCCGGGGATCAACGGTCTTGCGCCGGATCTCGCGACCACACCGCCGCCGCCATGAGCGATACCGGCTCCACCACCTTTGAGAGGCAGACGATATGAGGGACAACCTGTCAGGCGCTGCCTGGCGGCTCACCGCATTCGTGATCGTCGCCGCCCTGGGAATGTTCGCGCTGCTGACCGTTTTCGCGCAGTTCAGATTCGATGGGGCGCAGACATTTCGAGCGGTCTTCACCAATGTCACCGGTTTGGAGAACGGGAATTTCGTCCGGATCGCCGGAGTCGAGGTCGGCAAAGTGGGCAAGATCGCACTGAACCGGGACAGCACCGTCACCGTCGAGTTCAGCACGGACGACTCGGTGATCCTCACCGAGGGCAGCCGGGCGGTGATCCGCTACGACAATGTCATCGGAGGCCGCTACCTCGCCCTGGAAGAGGGAGCGGGTTCGACCCAGCAGCTGAGATCCGGTGCGACCATTCCTGCCGACCGGACATCACCCGCGCTGGACCTCGACGCCCTGATCGGCGGCTTCCGGCCGCTCTTTCGTGCGCTGGATCCCGACCAGGTGAATGCGCTGAGCGGGCAACTATTGTCCGCTCTCCAGGGTCAGGGGGCGACGGTCGGTTCGTTCCTCTCGCAGACCGCGGCGCTGACCAATACCTTGGCCGATCGCGATGAGCTGGTCGGGCAGGTTGTCACCAACCTCAATACGGTGCTCGGCTCCTTGAGCGATCAGAAGGACAAGTTCGGAACGGCGGTCGACTCGTTGTCGGAGATCGTGGACACCCTCGAGGCCAGGAAGGGCGATCTCAGTAATGCCGTCGCGTACACCAACGAGTCGGCTGCCAGCATCGCGGACCTGATGGCACGTGCCCGGCCCCCGCTGGCCAACACGGTCAAGGAGATCGACCGCACTGCAGGCATCGTCGTTGCCGACCACGATTATGTGGACAACCTGCTCGCGACATTGCCGGAGTCCTACCGGATTCTGGGCAGGCAGGGACTCAACGGCGACTACTTCTCCTTCTACATCTGCGATCTGGTCTTGAAGCTGAACGGTAAGGGCGGTCAACCGGTCTACGTGAAGCTGGCCGGCCAGGATTCGGGTAGGTGCACTCCGCGATGAAGGCTTTTCAGGAACGCAACCCGGTGATCATCGGCGCCATCGGTGTGGTCGCGGTTGCCGCCGTCGGTTTCGGCGTCCTCAACTACGACAAGCTGCCACTGGTCTCATCGCAGAAGTCCTACTCGGCGTACTTTGCGGAGGCCGGCGGCCTGACATCCGGTGCTGCGGTGCAGGTATCCGGTTTCCAGATCGGCAAGGTCCAGAGCATCTCGCTGGACGGGCCGCGGGTTCTGGTGCGGTTCAACGTCGACAGCGATGTGTCTCTCGGTGATCGCACCGAGGCCGCGGTCAAGACCAAGAGCCTTCTCGGTACGAAGGTCCTCGACATCACTCCACGCGGTGACGGTCAGCAGGACGGGGTGATACCACTGGAACGTACGACGTCGGCGTATCAGCTTCCCGATGCCATCGGCGACATCATGGCGCAGATCAGTGGCCTGAACACCGACCAGCTGTCGGACTCCCTGTCGACATTGGCCGATACCTTCCGGGACACCCCTGAGGATCTTCGTGTCGCGGTCGACGGTGTCGCCCGGTTCTCGGAGACGCTGAACCGGCGCGACGACCAACTGCGCCAACTGCTGGCGAATGCGAACAAGGCCACGACGGTGCTCGGCGAGCGCAGCGACAAGATCGTCCAGCTCATCCGGGACACCAATGCCCTGTTGGTCGCCCTGCAGGCGCAGAGCGCGGCGCTCGATCAGATCTCCAACAACATCACCGCGCTCGCAGCGCAGATCAAAGGGTTCATCGCCGACAATCGTGACACCCTGAAACCCGCGTTGGACAAGCTCAACGGCGCACTGACGATCGTGGACAACCGCAAGGCGGAGGTTCAGCAGTCGATCAAGGGTTTCACCAGCTATGTCTTCTCGCTCGGCGAATCGGTGTCCTCGGGGCCGTTCTTCAAGGCCTACTTGTCAAACCTGCTGCCAGGGCAGTACATTCAGCCGTTCGTAGATGCCGCGTTCTCTGATCTCGGGCTCGATCCCAATGTGCTGGCGCCCTCGGAGCGGACCGACCCGCAGACCGGTCAACCCGGTACCCCGGCGCTCCCCGTGCCGTTCCCGAGGACGGGACAGGGCGGCGAGCCCAGACTCACGATCCCGGACGCCATCACCGGCAACCCGGGGGACCAGCAGTGTGGGCCGCCGGGTCTGGCGTTGCCGGGGCCCGGTTGCTATCCGTATCGAGACCCGGGGCCGCAGCCGGCCCCCGGTGGTCCGCCGCCGGGTCCACCCGCGGCCGCGGCGCCCGGCCGGCAGTCGACTCCGGAGCCCACCCCCGGGCCCGTGTACCAGCCGGCACCCGGCGAGATCGGGCCCGACGGTAGTCCCGTCGCCTCAGGAGGCACGCAACCGTGACCACACCACGCATCCGAATCGGGCTGGTGCTCATCCTGGTGGTGATCGTGGTGGCGGGATTCGCCGCTGCCATCACTGTCACCACGGATATCTCGCGCACCCGGTTCACTGCGTACTTCGACAACACCAACGGCCTGTTCGTCGGCGATGAGATCCGCATCCTGGGAGTGCCGGTAGGCGAGATCGACCGCATAGACGTCGAGCCGCAACAGGTACGGGTCAGCTTCTGGATCGACGATGCGAACACGGTTCCCGCCGATGCGAAGGCGGTGATCTTGGCGCCATCCCTGGTGACGGCGCGCGCCATCCAGCTCACACCGGCCTACACGGGTGGCCCGGTGCTCGACGACAACTCGGCCATCCCGCGGGAGCGCACGGCCGTGCCGGTGGAGTGGGACGACGTCCGGGTCCAGTTGCAGCGGTTCACGGAGATGCTGCAGCCGACCGAGCCCGGCGGTGTGAGCACTCTCGGGTCAGTGGTCAACACCGCCGCGGACAACCTGCGCGGACGCGGTGCCAGCATCCGCGACACGTTGATCAAGTTGTCGCAGGCGACCTCGGCGCTGGGAGACCACAGCTCCGACCTGTTCAGCACGCTGCGGAACCTGTCGCTGCTCGTGACGGCGCTGCAGGGTAGCTCGGATCTGATGGAACAGCTCAACCGCAACCTCGCTTCGGTTACCGGGGCACTGACCGACGATCCCGACGAGATCGGCGCTGCCGTGCGAAGTGTCGGCGATGTCTCCCGCGACGTCGCGAGCTTTGTCGCCGACAACCGGGAATCCCTCGGTACGACCACCGACAAACTGGGCTCGGTGTCGCAGGCCTTGACCGACAGCCTCGATGATGTCAAACAGCTGCTGCACATCTCGCCCACGGTGCTGCAGAACTTCATCAACATCTATCAGCCCGCCCAGGGCACGCTGAGCGGCGCGCTGTCGACCAACAACTTCAGCGACCCGATCAGCTTCTTGTGCGGTGCCATCCAGGCCGCCTCACGGCTGGGAGCCGAGCAGTCCGCCAAACTCTGCGTGCAGTACCTCGCACCGATCGTGAAGAACCGCCAGATGAACTTCTTCCCGCTGGGGGTGAACCCCATCGTCGGCGCCGTGGCGCGCCCCAACGAAGTGACCTACAGCGAAGACTGGATGCGACCGAATTACGTTCCGCCGCAACCGCCTACCGCTGCTCCCGGTACAACTGTGTCCGCTCCCGGCGCGGTACCCGCACCGCCTCCGCTGCCCGCGGAAGCGCAGACAGATCCGTCGGCTGGGCTGACCGGCATGATGGTGCCCGCCGGAGCGGGATCATGACCGGGCGCCGGCGCCACGTCGCGACCGTGGCCGTGGCCGTGACCGCGTTGATCTGTGTGCTCAGCGGCTGCAGTGGGTGGCGCGGCCTGAACTCGCTGCCGATGCCCGGCACCGAGGGCAAAGGTCCGGGCGCGTTCACCGTCCAGGCGCAGCTGGCCGATGTGAACAACGTCCAGCAGAACTCCCGGGTGCGGGTGGGCGATGTCAACGTCGGGACGGTCACCAAGATCGAGCGGCAGGGCTGGCACGCCGTGCTGACGATGAGACTCAACGGCGATGTCCGCCTGCCGGCGAACGCGACGGCGACCATCGGTCAGACCAGCCTGCTCGGCTCGCTGCACATCGAGCTCGCCCCGCCGACCGCCGAAGCGCCCCAGGGACGACTCGAAGAGGGATCGCTCATCGGGTTGGCACCGGGAGGTGCCTACCCGTCGACCGAGCAGACCCTGGCCGCAGTGTCGCTGTTGCTCAATGGCGGTGGCATCGGACAGATCCAGGACATCACCACGGCACTGAGTTCGGCGTTCGCGGGCCGCGAAAGCGATCTGCGGAGTGTGATCACTCAATTGGACACCTTCATCGGCAACACCAACCGGCAGACCGATGAGATCATCGCGGCGACCGACAGCCTCAACAACCTGGTATCCGATTTCGCGGACCAGCGGCCGGTGGTGGACAAGGCGTTGACGACCATTCCCGACGCGTTGAAGGTGCTCAAGGACGAGCGTGACACGCTGGCCGACGCGCTCGATCAACTCGGCAAGTTCAGCGCGCTCGCGGCCGACTCGAGCAACCTCACCAAGGAAGCGCTGATCCAGGAGCTGAAGGACCTCGGACCGGTACTCACATCGCTCGCGGACTCCGGCCCGGCGTTGACCCGATCGCTGAGCTTCTTCTCGGTCTATCCCTTTGCACAAGAGACATTGAGTAAGTGGTTCCGCGGTGACTACGCGAACTTGACCGCCGTCATCGACCTGACCCTGAGCCGGATCGACTCGTCCTTCTTCACCGGCACCCGATTCGAGGGGGAGCTCACCGAACTCGAGATGCAGTGGGGGAGAACGATCGGACAGCTCCCGAGCCCGTACACCGCGGTCAACCCGTTGGTCATCCCGTACCACCTGAACCAGGGGCCGTAAATGGTACTCAGCAGACGAATCCTCATCCAGCTGGCCTTCTTCTCGGTGCTCACCCTCGGCGGAGGCGCGATCATGATCTTCAACTACATGGGTCTGCCCAATCTGTTGTTCGGTGTCGGGCATTACACGGTGACCGTGGAGTTGCCTGCCGCTGCAGGCCTCTACAAGAACGCCAATGTCACCTACCGGGGGACCGAGGTCGGCCGGGTCGATGAGGTGAAACTCGACAGCACCGGCGTCGTCGCGGTGCTGTCGCTCAAGTCCGGGATCGACATCCCCGAGGACCTGACCGCCGAAGTGCACAGCGCGTCATCGATCGGTGAGCAGTACATCGCCTTGCTCCCGCACGGCGGCGGCCGTCCGCTCAAGGACGGCGACGTCATCCCCAGGGATCAGACAACCGTCCCGCCCGACATCAGCACGCTGCTGGACGCCGCGAACCGGGGTCTGGAAGTCATCCCGCAGGACGACCTGCAGACCGCGGTCAGCGAGGCGGCCACCGCTGTGGGTGGCCTCGGCCCTGACTTGGCGCGCCTGGTGAAGGGCTCGACCACCTTGGCGATCGACGCCCGCGCGAATCTGGATGCGCTGACGAATCTGATCGACAATGCCCAACCGATCCTCGACTCGCAATCGGCGACCGCCGGCTCGATCGAGGCATGGGCGTCCAACGTCGCAACAGCGACCGAGCAGCTCAAGAACGAGGACACGTCGGTCCGAGCCATCCTCACGGACGGGTCGCAGGCGGCCGGAGAAGTAGCGCAACTGTTCGACCGTCTGCAACCCACATTGCCGGTGGTGCTGGCGAATCTGGTGACGCTCGGCGATGTGGCGGTGACCTACCAACCCCATATCGAACAGCTGCTCGTGCTGGCCCCCTCCGCCGTGGAGGTGGTGCAGGGCGCCGGGGTGACCAACCGCGACACCAAACAGGACTACAAGGGCGCATTCCTGAGCTTCAACTTGAACATCAACCTGCCCCCACCCTGCCTGACCGGATATCTTCCGCCACAGCAGGCCCGCCCGACGAGTCTCACCGACTACCCGGATCGCCCCGAGGGCGATTTCTATTGCCGGGTGCCGCAAGATTCGATGTTCAACGTGCGCGGAGCCCGCAACCTGCCGTGTGCGACCCGACCCGGCAAGCGTGCGCCGACGGTCAAAATGTGTGAGAGCGACGAGAACTACGTGCCGCTCAACGACGGCTACAACTGGAAGGGCGACCCGAACGCCACGCTGTCGGGGCAGCCCGTACCCGCGCCGCGGACGGCAACCGCCCCGCCCACCCCGGCCCCGCCGCCCGGGCCTCCGATCGCCGTTGCCGAGTACGACCCCGCGACAGGGACCTATATCGGGCCGGACGGACACGTCTATACCCAAGCGAATCTGGCCAACAACGCCCAGGAGCAGACATGGCAGACGATGATCATGCCGCCGCCACCGAAATAGACGTTGCCGCACAAGAGAAATCCGATTCCGGCGTTGGCCGGAGTCCGCGCGGCATCGCGCTGATCGCGGGACTGACTGCGACGGTGGCGGTCGGATCGCTGTGCGGCGGGCTGGGCACCCGGGCCTATCACTCTGCGCAGATCAATGATGACAACGCGGTCTTCGTGCAGGTGGCCAGGCAGGGCGCGATCAACCTGACATCGGTTGATCACGCCGAGGTCGAACGCGACGTCGAGCGCATTCTCGACTCCGCGACGGGGACGTTCTACGACGACTTCAGCTCTCGTGCAAAACCGTTCATCGAGGTGGTCGAGAAAGCGCAGTCCACGTCGGAGGGCACGGTGCTCGATGCCGGCCTGGAATCCGTGTCGGACAACGAAGCGCAGGTTCTGGTTGCCGTCCGTGTCACGACGGTCATGGCCGACGGCACCGAACAGCAGCCGAAGTCCTGGCGGATGCGGATCTCCGTGCAACGGATGGGCGAGGACGTCAAGGTATCCAATGTCGCCTTTGTGCCCTGACCGGCATCGAGGTCGGACGGAAAATGCAGTCGCACAACATAGGGGTTTGATATGCGTACCGATCTCGACAGCACCGCGGCCTCGTCGGAGGTCACTGACGCCGATGATGAACCGACCGCAGAGGCCGACGACAACGGCTTCGAGCCAAGCGGTGATCGGCGCAGGGTCGCCCCGAGTGGACGGCACACCTCGCTGACGGCTGTGCTCGCCTTCGTCGTGTTACCCGTGGTCATCATCGGTCTCGGGGGTGTGGCGGGTTGGCTGAAATGGATCGACGGCTCCTCCCGCGAGGCACGGTTGGCCGCCGGTGACTCGGTGCAGGCCGCCCGTGACACCACGGTCGCCTTGCTCTCCTACCAGCCGGGCTCGGTCAAGGAGAGCCTGGAAGCGGCGCAGTCGCGACTGACCGGGTCATTCCGCGATTCCTACGGCCGGCTGATCCAGGATGTGGTGATACCCGGCGCGGAGGAACAGAAGATCTCTGCCGTCGCGAATGTCGCTGCGGCAGCATCGGTATCGGCGAGTGCCCAACACGCCGTGGCACTGCTGTTCGTCAACCAGACCTCGATCATCGGCGCCGGTGCTCCGACGGACACCGCATCCACCGTCCGGGTCAGCATGGAGAAGGTCGACGGGCGATGGCTGGTTTCCGAGTTCACGCCGATCTGAGCGGAAACCAGCCGCCGATCGTCACGGCATCGTGTAACCGCCGCTGACCGAGATCATCTGTCCGGTGACCTGGCGTGCCGCCGTCGCCGACGAGAACCACAACACCGCTCTGGCGACGTCCTGGGCGGTGGTCAGGCTGCGCGTCGGGGTGTCCTTGAGCATGAAATCTATCTGCTTCGGGTTGAACACCGCATCCTCGCCCACCGCCCAAAGGCTGGATGCCCCAACCGCATCGGGGCTCTCCGGCATGACCAAGCCAGGACACACGATGTTGGATCGAATGCCATGGCGTCCGTGTTCGCGGGCTGTGGTGCGGGCAAAGGCGACCATGGCGGCCTTGGACGCCCCGTAGATGCCTTGCCGGATCTGGCCGAACGCCGCGTCGCTGGCGATGAAGACCAGCGCTCCGCTGCCGCTGTCCTTCATCGGGCCGATGGCGGCCTGCGTCGCGGCCACCGCACTGAAGAAGTTCACCTCGATCGTGCGCTGCCACTTGTCGCGGTCGGTGTCGGTTGCCACGAAGCCGGGCACGCTCCACCCGGCGTTGTTTACCAGAACATCGATACCGCCCCACGTGCTGACCGCGAGTCCGATCGTGCGCTCGGCGGCACCCGCGACGGTCAAGTCCTCGACGGCCAGCTCGACAGCGGCCGCGCCGAGGTCGAGAGCTTCGTCACGGACCTTTTTGGCCTGCGCTTCATCGATGTCGTTCAAGATGATTCGCGCGCCCTCGGAGGCGAACTCATGCACGATTCCGCGTCCGATATTGGAAGCGCCGCCGGTCACGACAACCCGTGCGCCCAACAGTCCCAGATCCATGATGATCCTTCCCGGCCGGAAGGCTGGTTGAAACCATCCGACCCATTGATTTAACCTAGATTAGAAATTTCGGCTAGATTTGTCTATGACCGCATGTATCGATGGGAGAACCCGGGTGGAGAAACTGCTCCAGGACAAGATCGCGGTGGTCACCGGCGCGGCACAGGGCATCGGGCTCGAAATCGCGCGAACGCTTCATCACCACGGCGCCCGCGTTGTCCTCGCCGACCTCGACGAAACGGCCGCCCGGCGCGCGGCCGAAGATGTCTCCGGTGGCAGCATCGACTGCAGCGGCGCGGCCTGCGATGTCACCTCCGAAGATGACGTGCGGACCTTGGTCTCCGACACGGTCGACAGGCACGGGCGCATCGATATCTTCGTCAACAACGCCGGGATCACCCGCGATGCGTCGCTGAAGAAGATGCAGGTCGGCGACTTCGATGCCGTGATCACCGTCCATCTGCGCGGCACCTGGCTCGGTATCCGCGAGGCCTCGGCGGTGATGCGAGAGCAAAAGTCGGGCAGCATCGTCAACATCTCCTCGCTCTCCGGCAAATCGGGCAACCCCGGGCAGACGAACTACAGCGCGGCCAAGGCCGGCATCGTCGGGCTCACCAAGGCCGCGGCGAAAGAGGTCGCTCATCACAATGTGCGGATCAACGCGATCCAGCCGGGTTTGATTCGCACCCCGATGACTGCGGCGATGCCGCCGGATGTCTTCGCCCAACGTGAAGCCGATGTCCCGATGAAACGGGCCGGTGAGCCCGGCGAGGTCGCGGGCGCGGTGGTGTTCCTGGGATCCGGTCTGTCCAGCTACATCACCGGCGCCGTGATCGAAGTGGGCGGCGGGAGATACATGTGAGAACGGTCCTCAGCGAGATCGACGGCACGATCGGGCGTATCACGCTCAACCGGCCCGATCGCATGAATGCCATCAGCGTCCAACTCGCCGGTGAGCTCGACGCGGCGCTCACCAACCTCGGTCAGCGCCAGGACATCAACGTGATCGTGATCCGGGGGGCGGGCGGCAACTTCTGCGCCGGTGGGGACTTCCAGGAGGTGCAGCGACTGCGCGCCGAGGGCGCGGCTGAACTGCGGGAGTTGTTCACCTCCTTCAAGGCCGCCTGCGATGCCATCCGACGTGCCCAGGTGCCGGTGGTCGCCGCCGTCGACGGGGTGGCCATGGCGGGTGGATTCGAGCTCATGCAAGCCGCCGACATCGTCGTGGTCAGTGACGGCGCGCGAATCGCGGACAACCACGTCAACTTCGGGATGATCCCGGGCGGGGGCAGCACGGCTCGCCTGCCACGCATTCTGGGCCGCCAGCAGGCACTGGGGCTGTTGCTGTCCGGTGACACGTTCAGCGGTACCAGGGCAGTCGAGCTCGGGCTGGCCTACGAGGCGTATCCGGCCGATGAATTCGAGGCAGCGGTCGAGAGATTTCTGGACCGACTGTCGAGGCGGGACCGATCCGCGATCACCTCCATCAAGCGCCTGGTGACCGAGGGTCTGGACCAAGACTTCGAATCGGCCAACGCCGCCGAGACCGACGCTGTCGTCTGGCGCATCGGAGGCCCAGCCGGCCAGGCCGGCGTTGTTGCCTTCAAGGAAAGGGAAATCCAAGCGTGACCGAGACGATCTACATCCCCGTACTGCGTGAGGTGACTCCCGGCGGAGTTGCCAAGATCCGCCTGAACAGTCCGCACATCTCCAACGGGCTCAATGTCGAGACCCTCAAGGCGTTGCACGAAGCGGTGCTGGCCTGTCATGCCGACCCCGACGTCAAGGTGGTGTTGCTGTCGGGCGCCGGCCGCAACTTCTGCGCAGGCGGCGACGTGCACACCTTCGAGTCCAAGGGCGAACAGCTGCCCGACTATCTGCGCGAGGCGACCGCATGGTTGCAGCTGGCGACGGCCGCGATCATCCAGCTGCGCGTTCCCGTCATCACTGCCGTCCAGGGTTTTGCCGCCGGCGGCGGGGGATTGGGCCTCGTCTGTGCCTCCGATATCGTGATCGCCGCCGCGTCGGCCAAGTTCTTCTCCGGTGCGGTACGGGTCGGAATGGCGCCCGACGGCGGGTCTTCGGTCACCCTCACCCAGTTGGTCGGCCTGCGACAAGCCCTGCGGATACTGCTGACCAACCCGACCCTGACCGCCGACGAGGCCGCCGCCATCGGCCTGATCACCGAGGTCGTCCCCGACGACACTCTGGAAGCGCGGGCCGAAAGCCTGGCCGCAGAGCTTGCCGCGATGCCCACCTTGGCGTTGTCCGCGACAAAGCGGCTGGTGTGGTCGGGCGTCGGCGCCTCCATCGAGGAGCGTCTGCCCGAGGAGTCCCGCACGGTATCGGAACTGTCCGGTACCGCTGACGCGCTCGAAGGTCTTCGCGCGGTCATCGAACGTCGCTCGCCGAAGTTCATCGGCCGATGAACGTCCTGGTGCACGACGACGGGGCTGTCCGGGTGATCACCCTCAACCGGCCGGATGTCCGCAATGCCATCGACATTCCTCTACGGCTGGAACTTGCCGATGCGCTCGAGGCCGCCGACGCCGACTCCCAGGTGCGTGTCATCATCCTGACCGGGGCGGGCAGCACATTCTGCTCCGGCGGCGACATCTCCACCATGAAGGTGATGTCCGAGGTCGAGGCAGGCGAACGCGCGCAGCTGGCGCAACGGGTGATCCGGGCGATCTGGAACACCCCGAAACCGGTCATTGCCGCGGTCGAAGGTGCCGCCTTCGGCGCCGGGGCCGCACTCGCCGCAGCGTGTGACCGCGTGGTCGCAGCCCGAAATGCGCGTTTTGCCACGACATTCACCAACGTCGGGCTCGCAGGCGATATGGGCTCGTTCGCATCGTTGCCGCGCCGTGTCGGGGTCGCCAAGGCCCGCCAGATGTTCCTGCTGCCGGAACCTTTCACCGCCGACACCGGCCAGGCCTGGGGACTGGTGGACCAGATCGCCGAACCGGGCGAAGCGTTGGCAGTCGCGCATGCCGACGCGGCCCGGCTCGCGGCTGGGCCTGCGGCGGCCTACGGCGCCATCAAGACACTGCTGGCCGTCGCGCCCACCCTGGCGCCTCTGGAGGTGCTCGACCTGGAGGCGGCCCACCAGGCACGGCTCTTCGGAAGCGACGATTTCGCCGAAGGTATCGCAGCGTTCCGCGAGAAGCGGCGCCCCTCGTTCGGCACACGACAAGGAGTTCACCCATGACCTCTGTCATTGATCCCGGCGCCCAGACCGGCAGCCGCTACGAGCGGCTGATCCGGCCGGACAAGGTGCACGGCGCCATGTACACCGACGAGTCGATCTTCGCCGAAGAGCTCGAGAAAATCTGGTACCGGACATGGGTTTTCGTCGGCCACGAGAGCGAAGTCGCGCACCCCAACGACTACGTCCGCAAGAAGCTCGGTCCCCAGGACGTCATCATGACCCGGGACCGCAACGGCGAGATCCATCTGCTGCTCAATCGCTGCGCACACCGGGGCAACCAGGTATGCGACGACGCCAAGGGCAACTCCAGCACGTTCCGGTGCCCCTACCACGGCTGGACGTTCCGTAATGACGGGGATCTCATCGGATTTCCGTTCTTCAAGGGCTACGGCGGACGCACGCTGGACCTCGCCATGGGTCGGGTACCCCGGGTGGAGTCCTATGGCGGGTTCGTCTTCGGCAGCTTTGCCGCCGACGGCCCGTCGTTGACCGAGCACCTCGGTGCCGCCGCGGGCGAGATCGACCGACTGGTGCGGCTGTCGCCGGAGGGCCGGGTCGAGCTGACTGCCGGCTGGCTCCAGCACAGTGCGCGCGCGAACTGGAAGCTGCTCGCGGAGAACGAAACCGACGGCTACCACCCGCAGTTCGTGCACGGCTCCATCTTCGGGGTCACCGGAAGCACCATCGGCCCGCTCTACAGCGATTCGTCCATCGCGGTGACCAGGGACCTCGGCAATGGACACAGCGAAAACGACCTGCGCCCGGAGTTCCGCAAGCACGCCCAGCCGATGCGCTGGTTCGGGACCACCGAGTCGCGGGTTCCCGACTATGTGGCAGCGATGCGGGCCAAGCACGGTGAGCGGGCCGAGGAGATCCTGATCGAGGGAGCGCCGCACGTGATG
>SXGT01030303.1_pt1 | contig 29716 bp, 28 predicted proteins | sample 3176221 | NCBI WGS metagenome assembly SXGT01 (sample SAMN11356862, study PRJNA531348) | freshwater metagenome | isolation source: freshwater sample F1-120 | place: China: Fuxian Lake, Yuxi | collected 2017-12-25 | reverse complement strand
GATGACGTTAATCACTGCGTAAGGAATCTGCGTGGGATGATCATGAGATGACACGGTTATCGAGGCGGTAACAATAACACACAAGGCCAGTCAAATTCTGCACACCTTTAGCGCTTCGTAAAGAGGTTTAGCACCATCGGGACCGATACTATCGATTGCATTGCCAACAGCCCGAACAGCTCTCGACGCGAGACGCTCATGGTTCGGCTCCGAGCGAGACCGGGCCTCGCTGATCGAGCGCCGCCGACGGCGCGTGGCATTGCGTACACGAGTCCCGCCACGGGTGCGTGGATCGAACGCCGGGCCAGCCGCGGACGCCGTGACAGCTCGCGCACCGCTCGCGCATCCAGGTCGGGTGCGGGATCGTCGGCGGCGCCTCCGGCCACACACGTTCGCCGGGCCCGGGCGGCCCCATGCCGACGAAGGTGTTGTCGGGTGGCGGCGGCGTGACCACGCCGGGACGCGGATCGACGGACACGACGTGGCATTGCACGCAGCTGTCGTGGCGCTCGTGGCTCATCACCGGCGCGCGCCGCTGGGAAACGGTGAGGCCGCGCTCGTGACAGCTCAGACACGACGGCACGCCCATCTGATCCACCGCGTGCGGCACCGTCGGGGGCGCACCCTCGTAGGCGCGACGCGCGCCACGCTGGGCCAGGGCGTCGGAGCGTTCGGCCGGGCCCTGGACCACCGGCGCGAACAGATCGGGCTCGCCGCCGCGCAACGTCTTCCACCACTCCGAAGGCAGCTGGGCGTTGGGCCCGTACACACCCGCGCGCATGTCCCGGTACGAGCGGGCACCGGTCACGGTCGTCGACGGCCTCGGCCGGTGATCGACGTACGACGAGACCTCGCGACCCGAGCTCTCGACGCCGGACACCAGGCCGACCGCCGCCACGGCGACCGCGACCACCACACCGATCTCGAGGCCTGTCGCTCGACTCACGCCTTGCCTCGCCGGCGCACCCGCACCGCGCACTTCTTGTAGTCGGGCTGCTTCGACAGCGGATCGTGGGCCTCGAGAGTGGCCAGGTTGATCTCGATGCTTTCGTCGAAGAACGGCACGAACACGGTGCCCGCCATCGGCTCGCCGCGACCGCCGAGCCACACCGGCAGCTCGAGCTTCCCTCGGCGGCTCTCGAGGATCACCACCTCGCCATCGGCGATGCCCAGCGCCCGCGCGTCGGCCCGGTTCATCTCACAGTAGGCCTGCGGCATCGCCCGATGCAGCTGGGGGATGCGCATGGTGATCGTGCCGGTGTGCCCGTGCTCGAGCACGCGTCCGGTGCACAGCCACAGCGGGAAGTCACGGTCGGGCGACTCGGGCGGCGCCTCCCAGGGATGGAACCAGATGAGCGCGCGGTCGTCCTTGGTCACCGAGTGGTAGAACTGGACGTCGGCCTTGGTGGCGTACGGATCGTCGGCCTTGCTGAAGCGGAAGCGGGTCTCGCGCCACGTCCCATCGGGCTGCTCGACCACCGGCCAGCGCAGACCGCGCGCCTTCACGTACTCACCGTATGGCGCCAGGTCCTTGTGCTTGAAGCGCGAGAAGCGCCGGTACTCCTCGAACAGCTGCTCGTCGACGTTGACGTCGTAGTAGCGACGCCAGTCCCACACCGGCACCGCGGCGCCGGCCTTGTCGACGACGTGGAAGAGGAAGCGACCGTCCTTGTCCTTCATGCCGGTGTGGCCACGGTCGTGAAGTCGACGCGCGACGGCGATGGTCTGCCAGCAGTCGTCGCGCGCTTCACCGGGTGGAGGCACCATGCGAAACCACTGCTGGGTGCGGCGCTCGGAGTTGCCGACCATGCCGTTCTTCTCGACCCACATGGCGCTGGGCAGGACCAGATCGGCCGCCATCGCCGTCGCGGTCGGATAGACATCGGAGACGATCAGGAACTTGCCGGGCAGCTTCCGGCTGGGCTCGAACAGCGCACCGATGTTGGGCAGGCTGCGGGCCGGGTTGGTGACCTGGACCCAGATGGTGTCGATGTCGCCGCCCTGGTCCTTCGCCGTCGAGAATCGACGCCACATCTCGACCGTGTGGTAGCCGGGCTTGGCGTTGATTCGTCCGGCCGGGAGGTTCCAGATTGCCTCGGCCTCCTTGCGGTGTTCCTCCTTGCCGACCACCAGCCCGCCGGGGAGCCCGTGGGCCAGCGTGCCCACCTCACGCACCGTGCCGCACGCCGACGGCTGCCCGGTCAAGCTGGTGGGCGCGTCGCCCGGCTTCCCGAAGTGCCCGGACAGCAGGTGCACGCCATGGACGAGATCATTGATCGCCGTGCCGCGCGTGTGCTGGTTCATGCCCATGCACCACAGGCTGGTGATGCGGAGCGTGCGATCGCCGAACAGATCGGCCAGGTACGAAAGGTCCGCCGGCGTGATGCCGGACAGCTCCTCGACGCGGGCCGGGGTGTACGCGGCCATCTCCTTCCGGTACTCGTCGAAGGTCATGGCCTGCCCGTCGAGCGTCGGCGGATCGGTGCGCTTGCGGAAGTTGCAGTACGCCTCGACGAAGCCGCGGTCCCAGGTGCCGCGCTCGAGCAGGAGGTGGGCGATGCCGTTGGCGATGGCCAGGTCCCCCTGGGGCTTGAAGAACATGGTGCGATCGCAGAAGCCGCTGGTCCGCGTGCGACGGGTGGTGAGGTCGACCAGGATCACCTTCTCGCCGCGGCTACGCCGATCGATCACCCGCGAGAACAGCACCGGGTGCATCTCGGCCGGGTTGTTGCCCCACATCAGGAGCACGTCGCAGCGATCGAGGTCGTCGTAGCAACCGGCCGGCTCGTCGACGCCGTAGGTCGACAGGAAGCCGGTCACCGCCGAGGCCATGCACAGGCGGGCGTTGGGATCGATCTGGTTGTTGGCGATGCCAGCCTTGATCAGCTTCTGCGCAGCGTAGCCCTCGGGGATGGTCCACTGCCCGCTGCCGTACATGGCGAAGCCGGCCGGGTTGGCCATCACGCGATCGGCGATCACGTCGAGCGCCTGATCCCACGTGATGGGCTCGAGCTTGCCGTTCTTGCGCAGGAGCGGCCGGGTCAACCGGTCCTTGCCGTAGAGCGCGAGGCCGACGTGGTAGCCCTTCACGCACAGGAGGCCCTTGTTGACGTCGGCCTTCTGGTCGCCGGCGATCGCGACGACGCGACCGCCCTTGACCCCGACCTGGACGTGACAGCCGGTGCCGCAGAAGCGGCCCGGCGTCTGGTCCCAGGTCACGCCGTCAGCCGGGCGGGCCTGCGCCTCGGATTCATCGTGGAGGGCCAGCCGCGCCGCCGCCGCCACTGCCGTCGCCATCGCCGTGGCCTTGATGAAGTCGCGCCGGTCCATCACGCGTCCTCGCCGAAGTCGATGGCGACGACGTCGACCCGGACCACGCCGGCGTGTTCGGCCATGGCATCGCACAGCGCCACGCCCTCGGCGGCGGTCGCCGCTTCAGCGACCACCGGCAGTCGATCGCGAACGGCCTGACCGATCTCGATCCGGGGATCGGACGCCAGCGACGCCAAGGCGAGTGAGCGTTGCTCGGGCACCGGGCTGAGCGTGAGCACCAGGGAGCTGATCACCATCGCGGTGATCCTGAGCAAGGAGCACGCCAGCACCGACGTGGCGCTGGCGCGGCGGGTGCAATGGCCGCCAGCGGTGCGAATCACGGCTCTTCTCGCCCCGGCGGCCATCGCGCTGGCTTGCTGTGGCAGCGATCCGCCGCGGGCCTTGCGTCCGCCGCCGGGCCCACCGACCGGTCGGATCGAGATTCACCAGCCCGAGCGTCTGACCAGCATCGCCTCCGATCAGCGGGACGCGCTCGGGCGCCCGCTGCGCGTGGCCTGCGTGACCTGCCACAGCCAGCGCGTCCCGACGACGTTGCCGTCGACGGTGACCGAGCTCGACGAGTTTCATCAGGGCCTGCGCTTCGAGCACGGAGCCCTGAGCTGCGGCTCGTGCCACGTGGCCGGCGATCAACGATCCCTGCGGCGCGCCGACGGGACGATGATCGACATGCGCGATGCGATGGATCTGTGCCGCCAGTGTCACGGCCCGCAGACCCGCGACTACGACCACGGCTCACACGGCGGGATGACCGGGCACTGGGATCTCTCGGTTGGCGGCCGGGTCCGCAATCATTGCGTCGACTGCCACGACCCGCACACACCCGCGTTCCAGCCCTCGCTGCCGGTCCTGCCGCCGCGCGACCACGGCATCACACGACAACCATCCCGCGGAGATCACTGATGTCGGGACCGAACCGTCGCGTCGCCCTCAAGGTCGTCGGTGCCACGCTGGGCGCCGGGGCCTTCGCCTACGCTGCCCAGCCGGTCGCCCAGTGGGGTGCAGGACTTTCGCTTGAGGAGACCCTCCGGCGTCATTACAAGGAGTTGACTCCAGACGAACTCGCGCAGATTTTGCGCCGTCTCGAGGCCGAAACGAAAGAAAAGTACGGCGTCGACGTGCGCATCGACGACATCCCGGCCCAGGAGGGAGTCTCGTTTGGCTACGCGCTGAACCTGAGCATCTGCATCGGCTGCCGCAAGTGCGCCGAGGCGTGCCACCAGGAGAACAACCACGACCGGCGCACCAACAACTCCTACATCCGCGTGATCGAGATGGAGCAGGGTTCGTTCGAGCTCGAGCGTGGCACCGTCGACTACGACCACGCGGTGCCGGCGCCCGGCAAGTTCTACATGCCGGTTCAGTGTCACCAGTGCGACGACGCGCCGTGCGTCAAGGTGTGCCCGGTCGAGGCGACCTGGAAGGAGAAGGACGGCATCGTCGTGGTCGACTACGACTGGTGCATCGGCTGCAGGTATTGCGAGGCGGCATGCCCGTACCACGCTCGCCGCTTCAACTGGCGCGAGCCCGAGATCCCCGCCGACGAGATCAACCCCGATCAGGCGTACCTGTCCAACCGCATCCGCCCCCAAGGCGTGGTCGAGAAGTGCACCTTCTGCCTGCACCGCACCCGCCGCGGCCTCTTGCCGGCATGCCTCGAGGCCTGCCCGACCGGCGCCCGCGTGTTCGGCAACCTGCTCGACCCCAGCAGCGACATCCGCTGGGTGCTCGAGAACAAGCGGGTCTACGTGCTCAAGGAAGAGCTCGGCACCCGTCCCCGCTTCTTCTACTTCTTCGACGAATGAAGATCGGATGACCACCACCACCTCCAGCTCACCGTCGATCTCGTACCTGCGCTTTCTCGGGCGCGTGGTCGTGCTGGCCTTCTCGGGCACGTGGCGGTTCTACGCCTGGATGACCGTGCTCACCGCCATCGCCCTGGTCGGGCTCAACGCCTGGGGCCATCAGCTGCTCAACGGCATGCGCGTGACCGACCTGTCCGATCACGTGTCGTGGGGGTTGTACATCGCCAACTTCACCTTCGGCGTCGGCCTGGCCGCCGGCGCGGTGATGATGGTGATCCCCGCGTATCTCTACGACGACCACGACATGCACGACGTCGTGATCATCGGCGAGCTGCTCGCGATCTCGGCGATCGTGGTGTGCCTGGGTTTCATCGTGGTCGACATGGGTCGCCCCGATCGGATGTGGCACATCATCCCCGGCATCGGCCGCTTTCACTGGCCGGTGTCGATGCTGACCTGGGACGTGCTGGTGCTGAACGGCTACTTGCTGATCAACCTGCACATCGCGGGCTACCTCATGTACCAGCGCTACCTCGGACGGCCGCCGCGCAAGCGCTGGTACCTGCCGTTCGTGTTTCTGTCGATCTTCTGGGCCATCTCGATCCACACCGTGACCGCCTTCCTCTACCAGGGGCTGGGCGGCCGGCCGTTCTGGAACTCGGCGCTCTTGGCGCCGCGCTTCCTGGCCACTGCGTTCATCAGCGGTCCGGCGTTCGTGATCGTGCTGCTCGAGGTGGTGCGATGGAGCGGCAAGCTCACCTTCGGCGATGGTCCGATCAACACGCTGTCGCGGATCATGCGCGTCACCGTGCTGCTCAACCTGTTCATGCTGGGCTCGGAGCTGTTCACCGCGCTCTACACCGGCGGCGCCCACGGCTCGGCGGTCCGCTACCTGTTCTTCGGCAGCCACGGCAAACACGCGCTGGTCCCCTACATCTGGACCGCGGTCGCCCTCAACGTCACGTCGGCGGTGTTGCTGTACCTGCCCCGCTCCCGCACCAGCAAGCGCTGGTTGCTGGCCGCCTGCGGCTGCGCCTTCCTGGGCGTGTACCTCGAGAAGGGCATGGGGCTCATCGTCCCGGGGTTCGTGCCATCGACCCTGCACGAGACCATCGAGTACACACCCACGGTGACCGAATGGAAGGTGACGGCGGGCATCTGGGCGCTGGGCCTGCTGGTGCTCACGGTCGCGATCAAGGTCGGCCTGGCGGTCTGGACCGGCCGGGTCCGCGAGCGGGAGGACGGCGCGGCGCGATCAGCGGACGGCGCGGCGCTCGGCGCGGAAGAGGAGCCACTGCGCGATCAGCATCACGGGACCTGAGAGGACGGCGGTGCCGACGGCGAGCTCGAGCATGGCGACGGCGCCGGTCTCCTCGATGTGTTTCGACCAGCTCAGGCCGTCGAGGTTGAAGAGGTCGGCGCTGGCGAGCGCGACGAAGCCACCGATGAAGAGCATCGCGACCAGGCTCCAGCCGACGATCCGCGCGACCCGGCGCGACGGCCGCACCAGGCCCAGCACGGCGAGGCAGGCGACCGACCCCATCCAGAAGGCGCTGCCACCGCTGCCGGCCGGCCGCGCCGAGACCAGCTCGTGGCCGCTGTTGGTGACGAGCAGGTAGCCGTCGGCGAAGCTGGCGATGGCGCCGAGCAGCGTGATCGCGAACAGCACCACCAGCATCACGTTGTAGATGACGAGGCGATCGGCGGTGAGCTGGAACGGGCGCGCGACGGCGGGCGAGAGCGGCGCGGCGGGGAGATACGAAGGCGGCGGAGCGAGGAAGGCAGGAGCAAGCGGTGCGGGCATGGCACAACAGACAGCGACTCCCGCCGCCGGTTTCATCGGTCGCAAGTGCTCGCGGCGCCTGGCTCGCTGGGTGTAGGCGCCACGCGGTCCTCGTCGGTGGATGTCACGATGCGCGCCTCGGGGAGCGGGGCCAGGCGCTCGCGACGGTGCTCGAGCCGGCGGAGCACGACGACGAGCACGGACAGCGCCGGGCCGCTGGCAACGAGCAGGACCATCGCGTCCTGCGAGATCTCACCGAGCCAGGTCGAGCTCACGAGATCGTTGCAACGGCCGTCGAGGTCCATGCTCTTGGCCACGATCGCGACGAACGACCAGAACCCGGCCCAGTAGCTGGTCGCCAGCGCGAGCTGTCCGCCGATCGGATGCGACGTGACGAACACGATCCCCGCGGCCAGCGCGGCCGGAATCGCGGCGATCAGGATCCAGGTGTTGCCGGCGGTCTCCAGGCGGAGGGAGTCGTCGCAGCCGTGCCAGACGGCGTGGGCGTCGGTGTCCCAGCCGGTCACCAGCGCCATGGCCGCGACGTAGATGACGAGCCAGGCGGCTCGCCAGACCGAGGAGCGAAAGCCGGTCAGCTCCATGACGGGATGATGATCGTAGCGGGCGATCCGGGTCGCGGCACGTCGCCGCACGCCATCATCGACGCCCGCCGCACTCGCGGCGCAGCTGCGTCACGGGCAGTCGCGCGCGACTCGTGGCGTGCCGCTCCCAGGCGAACAGCATCGCGTGTCCGAGGATGAGCACGACGCCGCTGAGCGTGATGCCGGCCATCGCGCCGCGCGTCAGCATGGCCACCGGCGTGTTGTCGACGGAGTCCGGACCGTCGCCCCACACGAGGAAGTCCTGGACCGCGAGCTCGAAGAGGCCGATCGGTAGCAAGGCGACCAGCGACCAGCACACGCGCCGGATCCGCCCGGGTGTCGCACGCGTGAGCGCACGCCCGGTAAGGACGATCGCCACGACCGCAGCGAACACCGACACCAGGTTGCCCGCGGTGTAGTAGCCCTCGGGCCACCGAGCCGAGCCTGGATCCGAGTAGCTCACGCCGTGTCCGGCCCAGGTGGCGGTGAGCAGGACCAGATACCCGGCCCAGGCCACCGAGAGGAACATCAAGCCCTGGATCGTGCGACGGACGCCGGTGAGCTCCATGGCCTGGCCGCCATTGCAGCGACCATGCCGCGCCGGTCGCCGGCCAAGATCGCCGACTCACACGCGTGGCGACGGACGGGCCGCCGGCGGCGCTGTCAACGTGGCTCGGGCGCGGCCGGATCCGGTGCCGCTTCGTCATCGTCGCCGGGGAGGCCACGGGCGGCGTCGGTGTCGCGGGCGACCCACCAGCGCGAGAGCTGCGGCCACAGTCCCTGGGCCGCCTTGCGCGAGACCACGGCGCCGACGTGGCCGCCGCCGAGCTCGAGCTGGGCCTTGTCGGGCGAGGACACACCGTCGAGCAGCGCCGCGGCGCTGGCGAGAGGCACGATGTGATCGTGGGTGAAGGTCACGGCCAGCACCGGGCAGTCGATGGCGTCGAGGCGAGCCTCGCGTCCGGCCAGGCGCATGGTGCCGTTGGCCAGCCGGTTGTCGCGGTAGAGCTCGTCGATGTAGCGGCGGTAACACTCGCCGGGGAACGAGACGTTGTCGTTGCCCCAGCGCTCGGTGGCGAGGAAGCCGTCGAGGAACTCGTCGTCCCAGGCCCGATCGACCAGCGCCACCAGCTTGACCAGGTTGAGGGTCGGCTTGAGCATCTGGAAGCTGGCCTGCATCAGCGGCCACGGCACGTTGCCGAAGCCGTCGACCAGGGCGCCGACGTCGAAGCCAGGCGAACGCGTCCACTGGGCGAGCGTGCCGCCGTGGGCGAAGTCGATGGGCGCGGCCAGCGCCACCAGCGACGCGACGTGGGTGGGATTGGCGGCGGTGTGGATCGTCGCCAGCGTGCCGCCCAGGCAGTAGCCGAGCACGTGGGTGGCGCCGTCGGGGCTGGCGGCGGCGACCTTGCGCACCGCGCGCCCGATGTAGCCCTGGCACACGTCGTCGAAGGTGACGTAGCGATCCTCGGCGGTGGGCGTGCCCCAGTCGATGCAGTAGACGTCGTGGCCGGCGTTGACCAGGTACTCGATGAAGCTCTTGCCCGGCCGCAGATCGAGGATGTACCAGCGGTTGATCAGCGACGGCACGAGCAGGATCGGCGTGCGCCAGCGTTCGCCGGCCGGCCGGGTGGCGCGGAACCGCAAGAGGCGCCACTTGTTCTCGTGCCAGACCACGTCGTGCAGGGTCTGGCCGACGTCGGGCAGCCCCTTGCCGAGGCGCGAGCCGAGCCGCGTCAGCGTGGCCAGCAGCCCCTTCTTCTCGACGCTCATCCGTACAGGGCCTCGAAGCGATCGCGGTAGTGCGCGTACACCGCCTTGCGGCGCAGCTTGAGCGACGTGGTCAGGAGACCGGCCTCGACGGTGAGCGGGTCCTCGCCGATCCAGTGCTTCTTGATGGTCTCGAAGCTGGCGAGCTGGGCGTTGACCGCGGCCACGGCGCGCGCCGCCTCGGCCTCGCGCTGCCCGACCGGCACCGTCGGGGCCAGCCACACGCCGGCGACCAGGTACGAACGCGCGTCGCCGTAGACCACGACCCGCTCGATCGCCGGATCGTCGGCGAAGCGGGCCTCGATGTTGGCGGGCGGCACGTTCTTGCCGCCGGCGGTGACCAGGATGTCCTTCTTGCGATCGATGATCTGCAGGAAGCCGTCCTCGGTCCAGCGCCCGACGTCGCCGGTCTTGAACCAGCCGTCGTCGGTGAAGGCGGCGGCGGTGGCGGCGGGATCGTCGTGGTAGCCGGCGAAGACGCTCGGGCCGCGGGCCTCGATCTCGCCGTCGTCGGCGAGGCGGAGCTCGACCGACCTGACCGGCTTGCCTACCGAGTCGAAGCGATAGTCGTCGGGGCGGTTGAGGGTCAGCGTGGGCGAGGTCTCGGTGAGGCCGTAGCCCTCGATCACCAGCACGCCGGCGGCGAGCAGCGCCTCCTTGATCTCCATCTTGAGACCGGCGCCACCCGACAGACAGAAGCGCAGGCGTCCGCCGGTGAGGCGGGCGAGCGCGCCGCGCGGGTCGCCGTTGGCCTCGGCGATCATGGTGCGGGCCAGCTTCTCCCAGTACGCGGGCACGCTGAAGAACACGTGGGGCGCGACCTCGGGCAAGAGCGCGAGGGCGTCGTGCGGCGACGTCATCCACGTCTCCCAGCCCAGCGCGTTGCCGGTGCAGAGCTGGCCGAAGCCGAAGATGTGGCTCATCGGCAGCCACAAGAGGTCGCGGTAGTCGCCCTCGAGGAGCGCGGCGTTGTTGCGCATCCAGTCGGCGCCGTTGACGCCGACGTTCTTGTGGGTGAGCGGCACGCCCTTGGGGTTGCCCGAGGTGCCGCTGGTGTAGAGCATGAGCCCGGGCCGATCGAGATCGATCGCGTCGAGGCGCATCTGGACGCGGGCCGGGTGGGCGCGGTCGAGGGCGCGGCCGGCGGCGAGCACGGTGTCGTCGTCGAGGGCGATGACGTGCACCGGCTGGGGCACGGCGGCGATGGCCTCGGCGGCGCGGCCACGCAGGGCCTCGTTCACGAACACCGCCTTGCAGGCGGCGTGGCCGAGCACGTACGCGGCCTGAGGTGCCGTCGACGCCGGATAGATGGGCACCATCACGGCGCCGGCGGCCTGCACGCCGAGCGCGGCGGCGGCCCAGCCGACCGAGTTGGCGCCGTAGACGGCGACCCGGTCGCCGGCCTGGACACCGGCGTCGATCAACACGGCGGCCAGGGCGCGGATCTGGGCGGCGAACTCGCCCCAGGTGACCGCGGCCCACGAACCGTCCGCTTTCCGGACACGGAAGCGGACCTGCTCGGCGCGGGCGGGCAGTGAATCGAGGACGGCGCAGGGCGCCGGCTTGACGGTGAGAAGGGGCGTCACGTCCATGGCTCGGTCCTTTGCTGAGCGAGGGCTACTGCGGCCGGCGCGCGGCGGCGAGCTGCTCTTCGAGATCGGCGATGCGGCTCTCGAGCTGGTTGAGCTTGTGCAGCCCGCGCTCCTGATCGCGGCGGGTGGGCAAGCCGATCGCGGCCCACCAGCTGTGGGTGGCCTTGTCGGTGGCGGCCTTGGTCTTCATGGCCGCGGTGAGCATGGCACCGGCCGGGCCGAGCACCGACGGGTTGGCGAGCACCTGCTCGAGGTAGGCGGCGGTCGCGGTCTCCCACGCGCCGAAGCCCTTCTTCCATTGATCCCAGAGGTTCATGACGGTTCTCCTTCCAGAGCGCGAGACGGCTAGAGCGCGAAGCGGCGCAGCTCCTCGGCGGTGGTGAAATCAGCGGCGGGTTCGTTGGCGCGGCTGGTGGCGCGCCCGATCTCGCCGAAACACTCGTTCCAGAACGACACCTGGCGGCGGGTGGTGGTGCCTCCGCCGATGGCCGGCGTCGACGTGACCAGGGTGCGCACGCGCAGCGCCTGGGTGAAACGCACGTAGGGCAGGTGCAGCTCGCCGCTGGCGTCGGCGGCGAAGGCGTAGGTGTCGGTGCCGTTGTAGGGCAGGCCGGCCACGGTGCCGCCGGTGATGGTGGCGGTCTCGGTCCAGGCGTCGCCCTCGGTCAGCGGGAAGCGGAGCACGCCCACCGGACGGTCGTAGATCAGCAGGGTGCGACCGCCCGGCGGGTTCATCTCCGGCGAGGCCAGGCCGAGCAGGTACACCGCGGTGGCGTCGCGGGCGTAGACGCCGTCGAGGCCGCCGGTGCTGCCGGTGACGAACTGGCCGCCCGGGAACATCGGCGCGTACCACTGATCGTCGAGGGCGGTGGCGGTGATGTCGGTGGGGGTGTCCTCGAGGCGCTCGGCGCTCCAGTCCCAGCGACGGGTGTCGTCGGCCCCCTGGCCGGCGACGTCGACCGGGGCGGAGGCGGTGACGAGGTAGGGCGCGGCGAGATCGAGGACGGTGGGGACTTCGGCGGCGGTGATGGCGTTGTCGAGATCGGGGAGGCAGGGGGTGGGTGGCGTGGGGAGTGGGGAAGGTTGTGGCGTCTGGTTCTCGGAGCAGGCCGGTAGAAGGGCAAGGGCAAGGGCAAGGGCAGGGGTGCTGATGTGGGGTGGGCGACGCATCAGAACACGTACCCCAGGCGCAGGCGGACGAGCTGCGCGGCGGCGGCGTCGAGGCCGGCCATCGGGTTGTCGAAGGCGGCGCCGGGCAGGAGCACGCCGTAGTCGAGGGCGACGCGAAAGCTGTCGGCGGCGTAGGCCAGCGACGGATCGAGCTCGAGGCCGAGAGAGCGCGCGCCCGACGGCGTCGACGACGCCTGCACCGCCCACGACATGACCAGCGCGGTGGTGAAGACGAGCTGGCCCGGACCGGCGTCGCTCATGGTCAGGCGCACGTGCGGGCGCACGTAGATGGCGTCGGTGACGGTGCCGATGATCTCGGCGAACAGGATGCGATCGACCTTGTAGTCGGGGTGGAAGCGGAAGTTGTCGACGGTGGTGTCGCCGGGCGGATCGGCCTGCGGTCCATCGAGATCGCCGGCCTGGGGCGCGGCGGCTCCGGGCGCGGGGAAGGCGCCGAAGCCGGGCGCGTCGTCGCCCGAGGCCACGCCGGCGTCAAGGCCGACCCGGTGGGCGCCGAACCCGACGTCGGTCTCGAGGGCGAGGCCGAACTGATCCGAGGTCGCCGCCTGATCGAGCAGCACCCCGGGGACCAGCGACGGCTGATCGACGCGGGCGCGGGCGTACACCGCCTCGACCTCGACGCGAGCGCGCGACGTGGTCAGGCGGAACCAGGCCCCGCCGGTGGTGGCCGAGAAGCCGCGCGCCATCAGGTCGGAGGCGTCGAGCTCTCCAACGAGTGCTGTCGCATTCGCTGGAGCCCCTCCCGTAGAGTCAACTGGGAGCTGACCCGTCGGCCGCGGCGAGGCGACCGGCAGGTAGTGCGCCGGCACGTCGTTGTGCTGGGCGCGGTGGCTGGCGAACAGGCCGTACTCGACGGTGGCGACACCGGCGGCCGCGCGGCGGACGCGCGCCGAGTCGGAGCGAGTGCGCAGCAACGCGACGGTCCACGTCGCGGCGTCGTCGCTCGGCTCGAGGTCGAGCGCGCGCCGCTCGTCCTTGCGCGGCGTGAACGGGCCGCTCGAGGCCATGTCCCAGGCGACGGCGATCACGTGCCCGGCGATCGGCGAGGCGAAGGCGAGGCGATCGGCGGCGTCACCTCCGTCGCACTCGTCGCAGTCGCCGCCGTTGGCGGCGATGCCGAGGCCCCAGTGCGCGCCCATGCGGCCGGCGGCGAGCACGCCGACTGGCGTGAGGGTCTCGGCCCAGGCGCGCTTGACGGCGATGGCGCCCGCGGTCTGGCCGGTCGATGCGGCGGGCGTCGGCGCGCGGCCGGTCCCGGCCTCGGGCGAGCCGCCCCAGGCCAGGTTGTCGAGGGCGTCGAGGCGGGCATGCACGGCGACGCCGGCGCCGGGGGCGCGGATGGAGAGATCGGTGCGCAGGCGCAGATCGCCGCCGTCCAGGGTCTGGCCGCCGCCGAGCGGAACGGTGAACAGCGGCTGGCCGCTGGCGTCGAGGCCGCGATCCAGATCGAGGTTGACCAGCGATTCCTGCCGGATGCGGAAGGAGCCGTGGACAGCGACCTCGGTCCGCGTGCGCGGGGCGACGAAGGCACGGGCGGCGAGATCGGCGCCGATGGCGGCCAGATCGGGGATGGGATCGGCGGAAGCGGAGACGGGGACCGCAACGGCAACGGCAGCGGCAGCGGCAGCGGCAGCGGTCACGACGACGGCTCCGGATCGGGCAGGGGCACGGGCGCGGGCACGGGCACCGGTTGCGAGGGACGGAGATCGGCGTCGAGGAAGACCGAGAGCGCCTTGGTCGTCGGATGAAAGGCCTCGACCATCGGGATATGACCGCAGGCCGGGAAGATGCGGAGCTCGGCGTCGGGCAGGACGCGGGCGAGGTCGTGGCCGAAGCGCAGGGGCGTGACCAGATCGTCGTCGCCCCAGAGCAGGAGCGTGGGCTGGCGGATCTCGGGGTAGCGCGTCTCCACGCCGCGGAAGCGCTGCCCGCGGGCCGCGGCGAGCGCGGCGGCAACCGCGCCCGGGCGGCTCAGCTCGGCCTCGACGTGCTCGACGCGGGCCTGGGTCACGAAACGCGGATCGTGGTAGGCGAGGCCCACGCGATCCTCGACGCGCTCGCGGTAGTAGAGCGCGAACAGCGCCTCGCCGAAGCCGTCGAGCCGGGCCCAGCGCAGGAAGCTCGGCACCTGGGCCTCGAAGACGTAGGCCGAGTACAGCGCGATGCGGCGCACCCGCGTCGGATCGTCGAGGGTCATGGCCAGCGCCACCGACGAGCCCCACGAGTGCCCGACCACGGCGACGTCGGCGACGCCGAGCTGATCGAGCACGGCCCAGACCAGGGCGGCCTGCGCCCTGGGCGAGTAGTCGCCGTCGGGGCGGCTGGTCCAGCCGAAGCCCTTGAGGTCGATGGCGATGACACGGTGGTGCTCGGCCAGGGCCTCCTGCACCGGCCGCCATAGCTCGATCGACGCGCTGTAGCCGTGGATCAGCACCACCGCCGGACCCTCGCCGACATCGCGGTAGTGGACGTGCACGCCGCCGACGTCGACGAACGTGGCGTCGGCGGGCGCGCCCGCGAGCGGACCGGCGTGGAACGCGGGACAGCCGGCGACGAACATCATCGTCGCCGACATCCACAGCCGCACCCACGCCGAGGTCACGGCTGGAGCCTCCACAGCTCGGCGGCGTCGGTGAACTCGCTGCCGCTCTCGTGGTCCTGCGAGGCGATGGTGGCGACGGTGCCGTAACACTCGGCGACGAACGCGAAGCTGCGGCGGGTGGTGACGATGGCGCCGACGGTACGAGTGAGATCGACGGCGATGCGGCGCACCGGGAACGTGCCGAACGGTGTAGCCACGTCGCCGACCGCGTCGACGCGGCTCTGGTAGCGCTCGGTGTAGAAGGCGCCGACGCCGCTGGCCACACCTGTCACCGTCGCGGTCACGTTCCAGCTGGCGCTGGGCGCGAGCGGGGTGGGAATGATGGGCACGGCCGGCTCGTAGCTGAGCTCGGTGCGGGTGACGCCCGCCTCGGGGCTGACCACACCGATGAGTGCGACGCCGGCGCTGTCGAGGCGCATCACGCCCAGGAGGGTGCTGTCGGCCGAGAGGCGCGTGGCGTAGCTGGCGGTGGGGAACACCGACGCCCACCACTGGCCGGCCGGCGCGAGCAGGGTCACGTCGAGATCGCGGTCGCCGGTGGCGCCGGCGGTGTACGTCCAGGCCCGGGCGCCGCCCGAGCCCTGGACGCCGGCGGTGTCGACGGTCACGTCGGTGGCGACGCGAAAGCGGGCGGTCTGCCCGGCTGCCATCAGCAGCTCGTCGCGGGTGAGGGTGCCGTCGTGATCGGGCACGCAGCCGAGCGGCGCATCGACGCCGCCACCGCCATCAGGATCCGAGGAGGCGTCGGGGTCGTCGTCGGGTGCGCAGGTGTGATCGGCGCGGCAGAAGCCGGACGGGCAGTCGGCGTGGTCGTCGCAGGTCGCCATGTCCGAGCTGGAACACGCGGCGACACCGGCCAGCGCGAGCGCGACGGCGGCGAACCCGTTCCGCAGTGCAACATGAAGGCGCGTGGCGGCCATGTCCCGAGCCCGGTTCTACGCAAGGAGCCCCGACCGTGTCAACCACGTTTTTGCACTGCAACATGGAACCCTCTTGCAGTGCAGCGGTCAGACCGGTAGGGTCACGCCGTGGCTGCGACGCTCATCAAGAAGTACGGCAACCGCCGGCTCTACGACACCGGTGACAGCCGCTACGTCACGCTCGAGGAGCTGGCCGAGAAGATCCGCGGCGGTACTGACGTGCGCGTGGTCGACGCCAAGTCCAACGAGGATCTGACCCAGGCCACCCTCACCCAGATCATCCTCGAGAGTGGGAGCGCCCACCGCACGCTGCCGATCCCGCTCCTGGCCCAGATGATCCGCCTCGGCGACGATTCGCTGGGCGAGTTCTTCAGCCGCTACGTCACCGCCGCGCTCGAGATGTACCTGGCCGCCAAGCGCGGCGTGCAGAACCTGGCCTCGGTGTCGCCGCTGGCGCGGGTGCCGCTCGGCGCCACCGACGCGCTGGCCCGCATGTGGATGCAGACGCCGATGGGGCAGATGATGGGCTTTGGTGCGCCGCAGTATGCGCCGCCGCCGCCGGCGTACCCGTCGTACGCCGAGCCCGAGCCGGAGCCATCGGCTGCCGACGAGCAGCGCAGCGAGGATCTCGCCGCCATGCGGCGCGAGCTCGACGAGCTCAAGAAAGCGATGCGCGGCGAGAGCGGCCTGGGAAAACCAGGCGCTCGGCGAAAGACCAAGAGCTGACCCCCACCGCCTGGTTTGCCAGGCGGCTCTTCATCCGTACGAGATCGGAAGCGCCGTCTGCGGCGTGGCCGATCGATCGATCGACGCCGTGACCGATCTGGTCACGGCGTGAATGGTCAGCGCCGTCGTGGCGCTGGCGAGGATGGCGATGGCAGCGGTGACGCCGGGGTTGCCGAGGTCGAGCCCCCAGCCGTGGGCGTCGGCGCGGAAGCCGGCGTCGCGGCCGAGCGCGTAGAGCGTGAAGTGCAGGGCCGGGCCGAGCAACGCGGCGACGGTCGCGGCGCGCCGCGACAAGGACGGGATGAGCGCGCCGAGGACGAGCGGGGCGGCGACGCCCGAGACCACGCCGTAGGTGCCGAGCTGCCCGAAGATGCCGAGCAACGCCGGCGGGTCGAAGGCGATCGCAGCGGCCAGCGCGGCGAACCCGACCACGGCGACGCGGCCGACCCGGCGGCTGGCGGCGGTGTCAGGCGTCAGGCCGCGGCGGCGGCGGATGAGGCCGTACAGATCGTTGCCCGCGATGCCGGAGAGCGCGACCAGGATCGAGGCCATCGCGCTCATGCCCGAGCCGATGATGGCGATGGTGACGAGCGCCAGCTCGGCCGGTGAGAACGTGCGGGCCAGATACACGGCCATCACCCGGTCCTGACGAAAGGTGCCGGTGGCGGCGTCGGTCATGGCGGCGCGCTCCATGCCGTCGAGGTGAGCGTACAGGCCGGCGAGGAGCACGCACGCGAACACGGCGCCGAGGCCGACGGCGACGGTGAGGGCGCGGCGCACGCCGCGATCGTCGTCGACGTAGAGGGCGGTGGTCATGATGTGGGGCTGGCACATGAGGGCAAACCCGATCACGAAGCCGGCGGCGTAGACCGAGAACCAGGTGCCGAACAGCGCGCTGGCCGGGTTGATGGCGCTGGTCAAGTTGGGATCGATCGCGGCGAGGCGGGCGAGCGACTCGCTCGGATGGAGCAGGTGGGCGGCGCCGCTGGCGACGATCATGACGGCGACCACCGCCTTGATCGCGGTCTGGAAGGTGCTGGCGTAGGCGTTGGCGTAGGCGCCGCCGGCGAGCACGTAGCTGACGACGACGGCGGTGACGACGACGATGCTGGCGCGGTAGGACAGGCCGAGCGTCGCGTACATGATCGTCGCCAGGCCGCCGATGATGAGGACGACGAAGGCGAGCGAGAGCAGGTTGATGGCGGCGAAGTAGGCCCGCAACGCCGTCGAGCCGTAGCGCTGGCCGATCCACTGCGGAACGGTGAGCGCGCCCTCGGCGGCGCCGCGGCGGCGGAACGGCCCGCACACGACGAGGAGGCCGGTGGCCATGCCGAGGAAGGCGGCCACGCCGAGGTGGATGAAGGCCGAGACGCCGTGGACGTAGATGAAGCCGGGGTTGATCACGAACGTCGCGGTCGAGGCCAGCGACGCGGCGATGGTCATGCCCGCGACGATCGGGCTCATCTTGCGCCCGACGGCGAAGCTGGCGGCGTCACCGCGGGCGCGGCGGCGGCCGAGCACAGCGAGATAGGCCAGAAAGGCCAGGTAGACGATGAACAGGCCCCAGATGAACGGTCGAGCAGCGATCAGATCGAGCACGTGCATGGCGCTTCCTCTACCGGAAGACCGTGCGGCGGCGCAAGCATAAATTTGTGCATTGCAATATTCTTGACTATTCATCGCGTAATTTCAGGCAGATGCCGACTCGGAGTCGGCGGCGTGATTGTGCGTCGCAACAATTCCGGCTTGACGCGAGGGACCGCGATGCCTAGGGTGACGCGCAAGGAGAGACGCACATGAACAAGACCGAGACCCCCAAGACCGAGACCCCCAAGACCGAGATCCCCGCTGGCGAGCCCAAGGCCAGCGCCCGCGCCCCGTGGGACCTGCCCCTGCCCTTCGCGCTGCCGACCCCCGAGGCCTTCACCCAGCTGGTGCGCGATCAGATCGCCCGCACCCAGGGTCTGATGGAGGAGCTGTCGGTGTACGAGGGCGTGGCCGTGCAGCGCGCCCGCACCGCGGTCGGCGACCTGGCCAAGCTGACCACCGACTCGATCGGCTACATGGCGCAGCTCACCGCCGAGTGGCGCAAGATGGCGCTCGACGCCGGCCGCCGCGCTGCCGACGCCTTCGGTCCCAAGAACTGAACCGCGTCGACCGACGCGCCTGGCAGCACCGCCAGCTCCCTTCGCGATCGCGAGGACAAGCGCCCCATGAACCTGTCCCCCATCTGGCTCGACCTTGTTGGTGAATTGAGTGGAATGGCGGCGGCGAGGCCGCCGCCGGCGCTGGCGCCCACGCCGCGAGATACGATCGCGCGTGAGGGCACGGCACGGCTGTATCGGTTCGTGGGAACGCGCGCCGCGGATGCCCCCCGCCGCGGCGCGCCGCTCCTGCTGGTGCCGTCGATGATCAATCGGTGGTACGTGATGGACCTGCGGCCGGGTGCGTCGCTGGTCGCGGCGCTGGTGGGCGCGGGGCTGGATGTGTTCTGCCTCGACTGGGGTGCGCCCGAGGACGAGGACCGGTACCTGGGCTGGGATGACGTGCTGGCGAGGTTGGGGCGGATGGTGCGGCGCACCATGCGAGAGGCGGGCAGCGATCGGGTCGGCATCCTCGGGTACTGCATGGGCGGGACGCTGTCGGCGATCCATGCGGCGCTCAATCCGTCGCAGGTGGCGGCGCTGGCCAACCTGGCCGGGCCGATCGATTTTTCCAAGGGCGGCGCGCTGACCCACATGGTCGATCACAGGTGGTTCGACGCCGACGCGATCGCGGACGCTGGCAACGTCGCGCCCCATCAGATGCAGGCCGGGTTCAGCGCGCTGCGGCCGACCCTCGAGCTGGCCAAGCTGGTGTCGATGCCGGATCTGGTGTCGGATCCGGCGGCGCAGACCAGCTACCGCGCCCTCGAGGCGTGGGCCTCCGACAACATCGCCTTTCCCGCCGACGCCTACCGCACGTACATCAAGGATCTCTACCAAGACAATCGCCTGGTCGCCGGTACCCACCGTGCGCTGGGCCGTGCGGTCGAGCTCGGCAACATTCGCTGCCCGGCGCTGGCCATCGTCGCCGATCGCGATCAGATCTGCCCACCAGCCGCCGCCACCGCGCTGCTCGAGCACGTCGGCACCAAGGACACCACCACGCTGCGCGTGCCCGGCGGCCACGTCGGCGCCGTGGTCGGAGGGCGCGCCGCGCGCGAGCTCTACCCGGCGGTCGCCGCCTGGTTCACGACCCGGCTTGCGGCCGGCGCCACTCACCATTAAGGTCGCGCACCGCTCACAAGTCACTCCAGACGGCACGCAGAGGGAACCCATGAAGCTCTCCGACTTCAAGATCATCATCACCGGCGCGGCCCAGGGCATGGGCGCGCACTTCGCCACTCGTCTCGCCGAGGCGGGCGCCCAGGTCGCCGCCGGCGACGTCAAGGAGGACGGCCTGGCCGCCCTCGCCGAGGCCACCAAGGGCCTGCCCGGCAAGGTCCACACCCGCCGCCTCGACGTCGCCGACGAGGCCGACGTGGGCGCGTTCGTCGAGTGGGCCCACGGCGCGATGGACGGGCTCAACGGCCTGGTCAACAACGCTGGCATCCTGCGCGACGGCCTCCTGGTCAAGAAGGACCGCACCACCGGCGCCATCACCAAGATGACCAAGGACCAGTGGGACGCGGTGATCGCCGTCAACCTCACCGGCGCGACGTTCATGGTCCGCGACGTGGTCGCCAAGATGGTGGCCACCGAGCAGCGCCCCGGCGTGATCGTCAACATGTCGTCCGTGGCGCGCCACGGCAACCGCGGCCAGTCGAACTATTCGGCGGCCAAGGCCGCCCTCGCCGCCAACACCACGACCTGGATGCGCGAGTTCGGTCAGTACGGGATCCGCGTCGGCGCGGTCGCGCCCGGCATGATCGAGACGCCCATGACCCAGGGCATGAACCAGAAGGCGCGCGACGCCCTCGTCGCCAACATCCCGGTCGGCCGCATCGGCCTGCCCGAGGACATCTGGGTCGCCGTCCGCTTCGTGCTCGAGTGCGAGTACTTCAACGGCCGCACCATCGACGTCGATGGCGGCCTGGCGATGTGATCGCTACCCCTGGGGTTACTGCCCGAGCCGGATGCAGCCGCGCAGCGCGCGCGGCGCACCGGCGCAGCGCTGCTCGAAGCTGATGAGCGCGCGCGACAGCTCGTCGTCTACCATCTCGAAGGTGTGGACCTCGAAGCTGCCGTTGACCTCGACGCACTGGCCCTGGGGCCCGTTGATGTCGAGGCCCGGCCGCATCGGACCGTTGCCGCCGCCCTGCGGCCGACGCGCGCCCTCGTAGACGCCTGGCACCAGATCGGTGCCAAGCGCCACGGTCGAGAACTCGAAGCGCCAGAAGCGGCCCTGGGTGGGGACGTTGGGTTCGACCCGCAGGTTGAGGCGATCGCGGCGCGCGTTCACCCCCCAGCCAGCGTCGACCACCGCCAGCGTGCCGGCGTAGATCTCGTCGTCGCCGTCGAAGAACATGACGTTCTCGTCGGCGCTCATACACGCCGCCGCCGCGCTGCCGCTGGCCTCGGCGACCAGGTTAGCATCGAGGGTCGCCACGGCCGTCCCCGGATCCGAGAGCAGCGCCAGCGAGAACCGCACCGGTCCCAGACAGCCGGCCTGGGTGCTGCTGCACGGCCGGTAGTGAGCGAGCGCGCCCATCGCGCCCAGCTCGATGCGCGGGAGCGGGAAGGCGCCGGCGCCGGGGCGATCGATCGACAGGATCGCCGGCTCGTTGACCAGCGTGCCGTCGGCGTTGGTGCCGAGGGCAAGGATGGGCACCTGGCTGAGACGATCGGCGCTGATGTCCTTCGAGCGCGTGCGCAGCTCGAAGCGGCGGCGATCGTCGACGACGCAGGCGCCGTCAAGCTCGCGCGTGCCGGTGCCACAGACCAGGCGCGGCGGAAGCTCGTCGTCGGGAATGCAGCGCTCGCCGGTCAGGTCGAGCTTGGTGCCGGGCCCGCACTCGACGGGACCCGCGCTCTCGTCGACACACCCACCCGCACCCGCCACGACTGCCATGAACGAACCAGCAAGCCCCATGCGCATCGTCATGGACCGCCACGCTACGCGTGAAAGTCGATTCACGCCAACGTTCTGTTGGCGGCGTGGGTTAACTGGCGTCGCCGAGCGTCAGCCCGACCACAAAACGTGACTCGATCCAACCACGCGGGTGATTCAGAAGATCCAGAACGGCTTCGAGCCGGCGAACAGGACGCTGTCCTGTCCCGCACGTGTGTCCGACAGCGACATCTCGATCATCACCCCGCGCATCACGCGATCCTTCTCGGGGTGGCGCTCGCTGACCTCGCCGTCGAGGATCGAGAGCACCTTGCCTACCCGCGAGCAATTCACCAGCCCCCACGAGCAGCGGTAGAGCGGGGTGCCAGGGCGGGCCGTCGCCAGGTTGTCGTACGGCACGAAACCGACCACGACCTGCTCGCCGCGCGCCTTGAGGTAGTACGAGGACGACAGCCGCGACAGCGCCGCCTTCTGATGGGTGATGCTGGTCTCGAGGATGCCGAGCTCGCGCTCGATGACCGCCAGGTCGTCGGCCGCCGACTGATTCTCGAGCTGGGCCTCGGACAGCTCGCGGCGCGCGCTGACCGCAGCCAGGGTCTTGCCGGCGTCGGCGACCACCGGCGTCATCTCCTCGATGAACGCGGCGCTGGCGGTGTGCGAACGCTGGAGCTTCGACTTCTCGACCAGCGCCCGCGCCTTCTCGACCTCGAGCTGATCCAGGCGCTGCTGGGCCGCCGACTCGTCAGCCGTCGCGGCCAGGACCTTGTCGTGGCTGGGGGACAGGATCACCGGCCGCACCCACGAGTTGTCGAAGAAGTAATAGACGTTGTTGACCAGGTAGAGGATGAGCCCGAGCAGGATGGCGCCCAGAGCGACGATGCCCATCACCTTGTAGGCCTTCACGATGAGCGGCTGGATGGTCAGCCGCACGCGAGGGGTACGAGGTGCGGCGGTGGTCGGCATGGGCGAGTCCATCGGTTCAAGGCTCCGCGAGCGTGTGGCTTCCTACCACACCCCGACGACGTGGTTGGCGGCAAAACTCATCAGGCCGCCGGCAACTCGAAACGACCGGTCGCGCTGGCGACCTGCGCGACCTGGGCGGTCGCGGCGGCCACGGTCACCGCCGCGGTGGCGGCCACCGACACCGGCGCCGAGTTCACCCCAGCCACGGGCTCGACCACGCCGCCCTCGGCGAGATTGCCCTCCGGATCGACCTCGCCGTGAGCACGCGTCTCCCAGCTCCCCGAGTCGAGCGTGAAGAACGCGAGCGGCGTCATCAGCGCGTACAGCACCGGCACCACCAGCGCGGCCGGCACCAGGGCCAGCGGGTGCACGACGTCGATCTTCAGCTTCCTGGCCTTCCAGTAGTAGATGGCACCGAGCACGGCTGCGATCACGACCTGACGGGTGAGCAGCGTGAACAGCGTGCCGTGGATGATCGAGCTCATCAGTAGCGCCGGGTAGGCCACGACGAAGCCGCACAGCGAGAAGTAGTGGATGCCGATGATCGGGTTCAGCCGCCACATGTGGGTGAGGCCGCCGAAGCAATCGATGATGTACGACCGCCGCCAGCGCAGCTGCTGCGACAGGTAGTCGGTGAACTTGTCCGGCGCCTGGGTCCAGCACACGGCGTCGAGGGTCATGGTGGTGAGGTGACCGGCCTTGATGATCTGGCGGGTCAGGAAGCGATCCTCGCCGTACTTGATCTGCACGCCGCAGAACTGGCGGTGCTCGAGCACAGGGTGGAGCTCGACCAGCACGCTGCGGCGGTACGCGGTCAGGCAGCCCGACAGGCAGGCGACGCGCTGGAACGCCCACTCGAGGCTCTTGATCGAGTGGTAGGAGTACCAGTATTTGACCGCCTGCATCCGGGTCAGCCAGTTGTCGTGCTTGTTGCCGATGTCGACCTTGCCACCGACGGCGGCGATCTCCGGCTTGGTGAAGCGCACCACCAGGTGGCGGACAGCTGCCTTGTCGACGATGACGTCGGAGTCGACCGAGACGATGATCTCGGCGCGCGACTGGAGGACGGCGCGGTTGATCGAGCGCCGCTTGCCCATGTTCCTGGGGTTGCGCAGGACGCGCAGGCGGCCGCCCGAGCGGCGGGCCACGGCCTGGGCGTGCTGGTAGCTGTCGTCGGTCGAGCAATCGTCGATGACGACGATCTCGAGCTTCTCGCGCGGGTACTCGAGCGCGAGCAGGCTCTCGAGGGTGGCGCGGATGCCGGCGCCCTCGTTGAACATGGGGACCACCACCGTGACCGTCGGCTCGAAGCTCGGGTTGGTCTCGGTGAAGGCGCTGTTCTTGAGCAGCTTGACCGCGGCGTGGGCAATGTAGCGGTTGAAGAACAGGATGAGCCCCAGGAACTGGAGCAGCACCAGGAGGGCGGCGTTCAGCATGCGCGCGACCTCCGCAGCCAGCGACGATCCGGCAGCAGCGCCGACGCGCCCAGCTTCTCGAAGATCACCGGCACCACCGCCGGCTTGTCGTGGCTGACCACGACGCCGCGCACCGCCACCGGCTTCATGCCCGGCGACGAGATGGTCAGATCGTACGTGCCGGGTTCGATCACGGGAACGACGACACCTGACGGGGGGCCGTGGTAGCCGGCCTCGATCGGATCGCGCTTGCCCGAGCCATCGGCGGCCACGAACGCGTCGACATGGAGGGTGACGTCACCACCGGCATTCTGCGCCCTGACCTCGAGGCTGCCGAACGGCAACAGAAGGAATTGTTCGTCGCCGCTCCAGGCGTCGACGATACGGTGGACCGAGCCGGCCGAGTGCTCGATCTTGACGTAGTACGAGATCACTTCGGGCACCGCGACCTCGAAGGTGCCATCGCCGGCGGTGAGCGCGCGATACGACGAGGCGCCGATCACCTTCACGGTGGCGCCGACGACGGCGAGGCCGTCAGGCGTCGCCACCTTGCCGCGCAAGACTTGCTGGTCGAGGACGATGAGGTCCTGACCTTCGAGCACCTGACCCGACGTCATGTGTTGAACCCAGGTCGGCGCACGACGGCTGAAGGTCTTGGCCTCGAGCCGGATGTGGCCGGCGGGCGCCACCACCTCGTACTGACCGGCGGCGTTGGTGTCGACGCGGATCTTCTCGTTGATGCCGCCGGCGGCCAGCGTCGACAGCGCCGTGACGGTCGCGCCCTCGACCGGGTTGCGGTTGACGTCGAGCACGGTGCCTCGCACCGTGACGGCGTCGTCGAGACGAACCTCGACGTCGATCGGCTGGTCGGCGACGGTGGCCTGGGCGAGGCCCTGGGCCATGCCGCGCGACGCGCGCAGGGTCACAGCGCCAGGTAGCGCCGGCAGCTCGAAACGACCGGAACCGTCGGCCTCCGCCGACAGCGACATCGATGACTCGAGCAGCGCGCGGGCGCCGGCCTCGATCTCCAGATTCACGACAGCGCCCGAGACCGCACGGCCGCGAGCATCGACGACCCGCCCGCGAATCGTGCTCACCGGCTGCAGCTCGAGATCGCGCGAGGTGACCTCACTGGCCAGGAACGGCTCCGGAAGTCCGACAGCCTTGTCAGACCGAGCGTGAACTTTCCACCAGATTCCCGAGGGGACCCCGACGGCGTAGCGGCCGGAACCGTCCGCGATCGCGGTGATCTCGCCTGATGTGTTCATGAAGGCGACTTCGGCACCAGCAACAGGCGTGCCCGCCCCGGCCAGCCGGACCGTGCCGGTAACCTGGACCTCGGGCCCCCCACCCTGGTTGCGGACGACCTTGGCGTTGGCCGCCCGACGTGCCGCCAGTCCAGCCGGGCCGTCGCCCCACGGATCGGGCGTGCCAGCCGCGGCGCCGCTCGCGTTCGGATCGCTGGCATGCGCTGACGAACCTGCTTGGTCTCCGCCGCGCCGGAAGTGCTTCACTCCGACGAACAACACGACTGCGCCTGCCGCGACGAGCGCGACGACCACAGCGATGCGGGCCCTGCGATCGGACGTTGCCAAGGGACGACTCGAAAACGAGACTAGGAGAGCAGTAACGGGCGACCCTGGTCGGGTCGCGTCAAACGCAATGGTTGCAAACTATTACGGTTGGCCCGGGAGCACAAGCAAACGACACATAGAAGCAACCTCCCCGTGACTGCCTGCACCGGGGTCGGCAGAGTAGAGCCAAAGGGGTTGAGGAACGGCTCGGGCTGGGGTATGGGGCCCGCCGTCTACGGATCCGAGGGGCGGGGTCCCCTGAACAGGGTGCCAGTCGGCGTGATCCCTGGCGCTTTCTCGACGGCCACGGGCCACGGACCTCGGACCCTCGGTCAGACGGACTCGGGGTCGGACCCGGGGTCGGACCCGGGGTCGGACTCGGGGTCGGACCCGGACTCCCGGATGCGCTCGGCCAGCCACGTGAACCGGGCTCGGGCGGTCGCGTTGCGCACGGCCAGTCCCACGGCGCGGCGCGAGCCGACCACCACGACCAGCTGCTTGCCGCGGGTGACAGCGGTGTAGAGCAGGCTGCGGCCGAGCATCATGAAGTGCTGGGTGGCGAGCGGAATGACGACCGCCGGGTACTCGCTGCCCTGGCTCTTGTGGATGCTGACCGCGTAGGCCAGCACGAGCTGGTCGAGGTCGGCGCGTTCGTACTCGGCGGCGCGGCCGTCGCCCAGCGCGACCCAGAGCTTGCCTGCCTCGGCGTCGACGCGCTCGACGATGCCGATGTCGCCGTTGTAGACGTTGCGGTCGTAGTCGTTCTTGAGCTGCATCACCTTGTCGCCGAGGCGGAAGGAGCGCTCGCCGCGGGCCAGCTCCGGGCGATCCTCACCGGGGGGATTGAGGCGGGCCTGCAGCGCGGCGTTGAGCGCGGTCGTGCCCAGCTCACCGCGGTGCATGGGCGCGAGCACCTGCACGCCGGTGACGCGATCGAACCCGAAGCGAGCGGGGATGCGCTCGCACACCAGCTCGACCACGGTGTCGCGCGCCGCCACCGCCTCGTCGCGGCTGACGAAGAAGAAGTCACCGCCGGCAGGACCGGCGTCGAGATCCGGCACCTGGCCTTGGTTGATCTGGTGAGCGCTGGTGACGATGCGGCTCTGCGCGGCCTGGCGGAAGATCTCGGTCAGGCGCACCACCGTCGCGGCGCCCGACGCGATCACGTCGGCGAGCACCGCGCCGGCGCCGACCGATGGCAGCTGATCGACGTCGCCGACCAGCACCAGCTGGGTGCTCGCCGGCAGCGCTACCACCAGCGCGCGGAACAGCGCCAGGTCGACCATCGAGCACTCGTCGACGACGACCAGATCGGCCTCGAGCGGGGTGGCGTGATCACGCTGGAACGCGCCGGTCTGCGGGTTGTACTCGAGCAGGCGGTGGAGCGTGACCGCCTCCTGGCCCGTGGACTCGGCCAGGCGCTTGGCGGCGCGGCCGGTGGGCGCGGCCAGGGCGAAGCGGCGGCGGGTGCGGCTGGCGAGTCCCACGATGGCGCGCACGATCGTGGTCTTGCCGACCCCGGGGCCGCCGGTGACGACCACGCACTTGTCGACGGCGGCGGCGATCACGGCCTGTCGCTGCTGGGGCGCGAGCTGCATGTTGGCCGCGACCTCGATCTCGGCGACCGCGCGTTCGACGTCGAGCGCCACGGCCCGCGCCGGCGTGCGGCACAGCTCGGCGAACGCGGCCGCGGCCTCGATCTCGAGCTGCGCGATGGTGGCCAGGGCCGCGGTGCGCCCGCGATCGCCGAGCACCTCGCGCACCACGGTGCCGCCGCGCTCGAGGGCCTCGAGTGCCGGTCGCAGCTTTTCGCGCTCGACCGCGAGAATCTCGGCGCCGCGATCGAGCAGCACCTCCTCGGGCACGTGGGTGTGGCCATCCTCGACCTGCTCGCCGAGCACGTGGACCAGGCCGGCGCGCAGGCGCTCGGGCGCGTCGCGGGCCAGGCCCAGCTTCTCGGCGATGCTGTCGGCGGTCCGGAAGCCGATGCCCCAGACCTCGGCGGCCAGGCGATACGGGTTCTCGCGCACCACGCGCACCGCGTCCTTGCCATACCGGCGCACGATGCGACCAGCGAACGCCGCCGACACGCCATGCCCGAGGAGGAAGACCATGACCGTCCGCATCTGGCTGAGCTGCGCGAACGCCGCCGAGATCTTGTCGGCGCGCACCGGGCCGATCCCGCTCACCTCGGTCAGCCGCACCGGCGCGCGCTCGATGACGTCGAGCGTCTCCATCCCGAAGTGATCGACGAGCCGCCGCGCCAGCTCGGGGCCGATGCCGGGGATGTTGCTGCTGCTCAGGTAGCGCTCGATGCCGACCCGGGTCTCGGGCTCGCGCGGCTCGAACCAGGTGATGCGGAACTGACGGCCGAAGCGGCGGTCGTCGACCCACTTGCCGCGCAGGTTGAGCGGCGTGCCCTCGCCCAGATCGAGGAGCTCGCCGATGACGGTGACCTCACCGGCGTCCTCGCTGTCGAAGCGGGCGACGGTGAAGCCGCGCTCGCTGTCGCGATAGACCACGCGCGCCAGCGTGCCCTTGAGGACCGCGACCTCGGGCGCCACGGCGGCCGTACCCGCGAACAGCGGGCGCTGCGCGCCGCTTCGTTCGTCGGACTCGCCCACCATGGGCTCGTCCTACCACGCGGCAATGATGTTGATAGCTACTTCAAATACGCCGGCGCCTGCACGGCCGAGCGGCACTGCCAGTTGAAGCTGCGCAGCTGGCCGGCCTCGCCGCGGGTGCGCAGGCCGGTGACCAGCTCGTCGGCGGCGGTGCGCAGCGCGGCGTCGGAGCGTCCGCCGTGATGCCAGGCCATGGCGACCAGGTAGGCCGACTCGCCCCAGTGCTCCTCGTACTCGTCGACCTCGCCGGCCCGGCCGAGGCCAAGCCAGTAATACGGCTTGCCGTCGCCGTCGCGGCCGTCGCGGGCGACGATGCGGCCGAGGCGGACCAGGGCGGCGCGGATCTCGCCGGCGCGGGTGCCGCCCACGCGGGTGGCGTGGACCTCGAGTGCGTCAGCGAGGATCGCGCTCATCCACGGCGAGCAGCCGTTGTAGCCGTAGCCCTCGCCGTGGGCGTCGGCCGAGTGGGCGAAGCAGCGGGCGTCGCGATCGGTCCAGCTCGACGGCCACGTCGCCTGCATGTCGAGGTACGTGGCGACGGCGGCGTCGGCCCAGCCCCGGAAGGTCGCCGCCTGATCGTCGGAGACCATGGCCGCCCACTCGTAGGCGTGGAGGGCGAAGCCGGCGTGGCGCTCGGTCCAGAAGTCGGCGCCGCCGGCGTAGCCGGGATCGGTCCACAGATCGTGGGTGCGCACGGCGACGTCCTCGGCGGCGTCGCGGAAGCGATCGTCGCCGGTGAGCAGCCAGTGCAACGCCATGCCCTGGGTGTAGTGGTACTTGAGGTCGTCGGCGGCGGTGGGGATGCTGATGCGCGTGGCCGAGCCGCGGCCGGTGACGCCGGCCCGGTAGATCGCGGCCTCGCGGTACGCCGAGGCCAGGGGCGCGGCGTCGCCGGTGATCGCGTAGCCGCGGTACATGGCGGTGGCACGATCGAAGAGCCAGACGTCGCGGCTGGCCTGCTGCGCGATGAACGCGTCGGTGTCCCAGCGGTCGTAGTCGCAGACACCGCCCCAGGCGTCGAGCGGCGTGCCGGCGATCTCGGCCTGGGGGACGATGCGGCCGAACGCGCCCGAGCCCGCCATCCACGCCGGCGGTAGCAGCACCCACACCTTGGGCCCCTGGGTGCCATCGGCGGCGACCAGGGTGGTGGCGACGTCGACGGCAGCGCGATCACCGCCGCCGGTGGCGCCGATCGCGAGCTCGAGCGAGGTCGGGCCCGAAATCTCGAGCTGGACCTGGATCTGGATGGCGCGCAGGGAGCCGTCGTCATACGCGCCGAGGCCGCGGCGGTAGCTGTCGAGGTCGTTTCCGCCGTGGGCGACGCGCACGGCGGGAGCCGAGGTCATGCCGCGCGGCAGCGGCACCGCGAAGTTCACCACCTGGGTGCCGCTCTGCCCAGCAGCCGGGACCAGCTGCACGGTGAGGTTGGGATCGAGCGGCGGACCGTCATCGTCGTCGCCGGCAGTGTCGTCACCGCCGGGGCCGATCTTGCCGACGCACGACGCGCACGACAGCGAGCACAACGATGCCAGGATCGCGAACGCGACGAGCTTCCCCTTCATCGAGCGGCATCCTACTCCAGGACGACGGTCTTGCCCGCGTACACGAGGACACGATCTTCGAGATGCCAGCGCACAGCGGCGGCCAGCACCACCTTCTCAAGATCGCGGCCCTTGCGGATCAGATCGTCGACCGCGTCGCGGTGCGAGCAGCGCACCACCGCCTGCTCGATGATCGGGCCCTCGTCGAGCTCGTCGGTGACGTAGT
>SXGT01850059.1_pt1 | contig 29719 bp, 26 predicted proteins | sample 3176221 | NCBI WGS metagenome assembly SXGT01 (sample SAMN11356862, study PRJNA531348) | freshwater metagenome | isolation source: freshwater sample F1-120 | place: China: Fuxian Lake, Yuxi | collected 2017-12-25 | reverse complement strand
GAAGCCAGGTAGGTGAGCACGAAATCGAAGGCCTGCTGCGTGCCGTTGGCGGTGGGGTCGGCGGCACGGCGCTCGTTGCGGTAGGCGAGCGAGATCTCGTAGCGATGGTGACCGTCGGCGATGAACACCGGTTCGCCCGCGACCTTGTCCGCCAGCGCGCGTGCGGCCGGACCGGGACCAAGGCGCCACAGGCGGATCCGGACGCCTGCGTCGTCATGAAAGTCAGCAATTGCTTCGGCGTCGGGATCGCGTGACAGTTCGGCGAGGCCGAGCGGCGTATCGACCAGCGTGAAGATCGGGCTCAGATTGGTGGCGCACGCGCGGATCAGGCGGAGGCGATCCTCCTTCGGTCCCGAGAGTGTGCGCTCGTGCGGCAGCACGATGTTCTCGTCGAATCCCCGCAACTCCAGCCCGGCCAGCAAACCCCAGCGCTCCCAGGAACGGCCCTCGATTTCGAAGGCCTGCGCCACCACGAAGAACGCCGGCTCGGTGTCGCGCTCGAGCCAGCGCCGCTCGCGCCAGTCGCGCAGCAGGTGCGCCGCGGCCCGGTAGGGCTCATCACCCTGCGGCAGGATCAGGTGGATGGCCCCGGCGGGACGCTTGGCCGCCAGGCGCGCACGCTCGGCCGGCGAAATCACGTCGTAGGGCGGGGCCACCAATTCGGCCAGCGGGCCTGCGGCCTCGGTGTAGCGCAGCGCGTGCAAGGGTCGGATGAGAGCCAACGGATCGTACCTCCGAGCTGGCGCGTAGCGCACGGCACCTCGGGGTTCATGGATCTCGGCCCTGTCTGGCCGAAATTGCGTTGGATAATACGCTGAACCGAGCCGGTTTATCATGATAATCCGGCTTGGATGCTCGAGCGGTTCCTGCAACTCCGGGCCTGCCCGCAAACCCCGCTCCTCCCTCTGGGGACCGCGCCAGACGGGCCAGAGCAGCCTCCATCGGCGACCTGATCCGGCTGTCGCGCCGGTTCGCTCCTCCGGTAGAGGCGGGCGGGTACTTCAGCAGCCGCCCGTCGCGCGCGTCAGGTCGGCCTCCGGGATCACCCCGGGGCGGATGATCCGCAGCGGCGGGCCGGCGTCGACCACCGTGGAGGGAAGGCCGTCCAGGCGGCCGCCGTCGAGCCAGGCCGCGACCCGACCATCGAAGAAACGATGCGCTTCGGCGAGGTCACGCGCCGGCGGGTGGCCGGCCGGGTTCGCGCTCGGCGCGACCAAGGGGCACCCGCAGGCACGGAGCAGCTCGCGCACGAGGCCGTCGGGCGGCATCCGAATCCCGATCTTGCCGTCCTCGACGAGGCACCGATGGACGCCGGGGCGCGCCGGGAGCAGCAACGTCAGCGGTCCCGGCCAGAAGATGCTGGCCAGCTTCTCTGCCGTGGCTGGCCACGACGCGACCAGCCCATCGGCCATGGCGCGATCGCTGATCAGGACCAGGAAGGGCTTGTCGTGTTGCCTCTCCTTGACGAGGAGCAGGCGCTCGATTGCGGCGGCGTCCAGCGCGTTGCAGCCGACGGCGTAGAGGGTCTCGGTCGGGAAGACAGCAAGCTGGCCCTGGACCAGGGCGCGCGCCGTGGCGGCGAGTGGTTCGGGCGCTGACGTCGTTGGATGCGCGGCCATTTCGCTGCAGCATCCGTTCGGCTCCGCAACGGCGCAACTCGCCCCGCACCCGTCCCCCACCGCCGCACCGTGCGGGCCACGCCGTCGACGAGAGGTCGGGCGTGGTCGCAAGCGGATCGGGCTGTTCGTGCGGGGGTTGATCGGATCCTCCGTGGCGTCTCGTGAGAAGATGCGCCCTCCCTGGGCTCGAGGATATCCCTTGGCGCACGACGGTCATTCGTGTAGATGTTGTTCATGAAAACGATCGCATCACGGGTGCTGGCGGCGAACCCGGGCAAGGTCTGGGAAGATCTCGAACGAGAGGGCGCTGTCGTGATCACGAAGGACGGTGTCCCACGCAGTATCCTGGTTCCCACCAGCGATGCGACGTTGCTCGAGGATGTTCAGGATCTCGTCTTCGCGCGGGCGCGGAGGGCTGTCCGCGCGATCCGCCTTCGCGCCTCGGCGGCCGGGCAAGAACCCTTGACCGGTTCCGGGATCGACCAGGAGATCCGGGCGGCGCGACGTGCTCTCAAGCGGAAAGTTAAGCGTGACTGATATCCCCGTCTGGGTGCTGGACACGAATGTCGTGGTCTCGGGTCTGCTGTCACCCTGGGGACCGCCCGGCCGTCTCGTCGACGCCTTGGTGAGCCGACATCTGAGGCTCGCGTTCGATGACCGGATGGAACTGGAGTATCGGGAGGTTCTGTCGAGATCACGGCTCGGAATAGCCCCGGTCCGGCGTGAAGCCTTCCTGGCGATCTTGCAATTCCAGGAGCACATGACGGCCTCGTCCTGGCCCTATTCGCTCCCGCCGGACAGAGACGACCTCGTCTTTCTCGAGGTCGCCCTCGAGACAACCGCGCGCACGGTTGTCACGGGAAACCTCAAGCACTTCCCCCCCCGTTGTCGCGGGCCGGTGACGATCTTGGCGCCGCGTGCGGGGTGGGAACGCCTCGCGGATTTCCGGGGTGCGTGAGCGGTTGCGCGAATCGGCGCGACAACCGTCACGCCCCGATCGGGGCTGCGGCGCTCATCGTCCGGCGGCGCGTGCGGCGCGGTGGCCGATGTCGCGGCGCCACTGGGCGCCATCGAAGGAGAGGTCGGAGATCGCGGCGTAGGCGCGGCGCACGGCGCTGCCGATGGTCTCGTCGAGTGCGGTCACGCCCAGCACGCGACCGCCGCTCGTCAGCACCTGGCCCTCGGCCGTGCGGCGCGTGCCGGCGTGGAACACCACCGTGTCGTGGCGCTGTGCGGCGCGTTCCAGGCCGAAGATCGGAACACCCTTCTCGGGGTTTTCGGGGTAACCGCGTGCCGCGAGGACGACGCAGGCCGCGGCGCGCTCGTCCCATTCGATCTCGACCTCGTGCAAGCGCTCCTCGATCACGGCGAGACAGAGATCGACCAGATCGCCGCGCAGTCGCATCATCAGGGGCTGACACTCGGGGTCGCCGAAGCGCACGTGGAACTCGAGCACCCGGGCCCTGCCCTCGTGGATCATGAGGCCCGCGTAAAGCACGCCCCGATAGACGATGCCGCGCTCGCGCAGCGCCGCCACGACCGGTTCGAGAACACCGCGCACGACCTGTTCATGGATTTCTGGAGTGACCACTGCCGCAGGCGAGTAGGCGCCCATGCCGCCGGTGTTGGGTCCGGTGTCACCATCGCCGATGCGTTTGTGGTCCTGCGAACTGGCCAGCGCCAGCACCGTGTGACCGTCGGTGAGAGCGATGAACGAGGCTTCCTCCCCGGGCAGGAACTCCTCGATCACCACCGCCGCACCGGCGTCGCCGTAGGTGCGGGCGACCATGATCTCGTCGATGGCGCGGTGGGCTTCCTCGCGCGTGGTGGCCACCACCACGCCCTTGCCGGCGGCGAGACCGTCGGCCTTGACGACGACGGGTGTGTCGAGTTCGTCGATCCGCGCGTGGGCCGCTGCGGGGTCGTCGTACCTTCCCCAGGCTGCGGTGGGCGCGCCCGCGGCGTCGAGGATTTCCTTGCAGAAGGCCTTGCTGCCTTCCAGCTGTGCTGCGGCCTGGTCGGGTCCGAAGAGGCGCAGGGCGCGAGCCGCGAAGGCGTCGGCGATGCCGAGCGTGAGCGGGGCCTCCGGGCCGACGATGGTGAGGTCGATGTTCTCGCGCTCGGCGAGCGCAACCAGTCCTGCCACATCATCGGCCGCGACCGCGTGGCACTCGGCGAGTTTCTCGATGCCGGCGTTGCCCGGCGCGCAGAGGAGCCGCTCAACGTGCGGCGACTGCGCGAGTTTCCACACCAGCGCGTGCTCACGGCCACCGCCGCCCACCACGAGTACGTTCATCTTCATCTGTAGTTTTCCGCGGGCTCGACCGGCTTCCGGCTCAGTGCCGGAAGTGGCGGACCCCCGTGAGGACCATCGTGGCGCCGCGCGCGTTGCAGAGTTCGATCGAGGCGTCATCCCGCACGCTGCCCCCCGGTTGGATGACCGAGGTCGCCCCGGCATCAAGGCCGAGTTCGAGACCGTCGGGGAAGGGGAAGAAGGCGTCACTGCACAGCGCCGTGCCCGCGAGGTCGAGGCCCTGCCGGCGTGCGGTGTCGATCGCGATCCGCACGGCATCGACACGTGAGGTCTGGCCGCCGCCGACACCGATGGTGCGATCGGCTCGTGCGAACACGATCGCGTTCGACTTCACATGCTTGACGACCTTCCAGCCGAAATCGAGTGCGTCTGCCTCTGTCGTGTCCGGTGCGCGCCGGGTTGCGAGTCGCGCCGACGCCGTCGTCTCGATCGCGCGGTCGGGATCCTGCACGAGGAATCCGCCGGCGACACGCCGTACGTCGGCGACGGTGGTCCGGGAGGCCTCGACGTTCCAGCGCATCAGCCGCCGATTCTTCTTCGCGCGCAGCAGCGCGAGGGCGTCGGGTGTGAAGTCGGGCGCGATCAGGACCTCCGAGAAGATCTCGTCCACCGCCTGCGCCAGCGGCAGATCCCAGACCCGGTTGCAGATCAGAATGCCACCGAAGGGCGATTCGGGGTCGGTTGCGAAAGCCTTGCGGTAGGCATCGGCCGGGGTCGCGCCCGCGCCCACGCCGCAGGGGGTGTTGTGTTTGAGGATCGCCACCACCGCGCGCGGCTCGCTGGCGAACTCCAGCATCAGGCGAATCGCGGCGTCGATGTCGATGATATTGTTGTACGACAGCTCCTTGCCATGGATCTGTTCCAGAACCGCCCCCATGTCGCCGTAGAAAGCAGCGTGCTGGTGGGGGTTCTCGCCGTAGCGCAGGTGCGCATCGCGGCGCAGCGCAAGGTGCAGGGTCTCGGCGAAGGGTTCCCCGGCCGTGCCGGCCTGTGCCGCGAGCCAGTCGGCGATCATGCCGTCGTAGGCGGCGGTGGTCGCGTAGACCTTGCGGGCCAGCTCGCGCCTCAGCCCGAGCGTCGTCGCCCCGCCACGGGCGTCCATTTCGGCCAGTACGCGCCCGTAGTCGCGGGGCTCGACCACGACCGTCACGGCGTCGTGGTTCTTTGCGGCCGAGCGCAGCATCGACGGCCCGCCGATGTCGATGTGCTCGATCGCCTCCTCGAACGAGCAACCCCGCGCCGTGACTTCGGCGAAGGGGTAGAGGTTCACGCACACCAGGTCGATCGGCGAGATGCCGTGGGCGCGCATGGTCTCGACATGCTCGGGCAGGTCGCGGCGTCCGAGCAGGCCGCCGTGGATCATCGGGTGGAGCGTCTTGACCCGGCCGTCGAGCATCTCGGGAAAGCCGGTATGCTCGGAGACATCCTTGACGGCGAGACCAGCGTCGCGCAGCGCGCGCGCCGTGCCACCGGTCGAGAGCAGCTCGACGCCGTGGCGGCAGAGACCGCGGGCGAACTCGACGAGCCCGGTCTTGTCACTCACCGAAAGCAGAGCGCGGCGAACAGTTGCCTCAGCGTGATCCATCGAAGCTGACCTCTCCATCCTCTCTCCCGGTGGTCTTCGCCACCGACTCCGGCGCGTCGCTCAAATGCCCGCGCGGCACGCGACGGACCGAGGGCGCGACTCCGGTCAACAGCTCGTAGCCGATCGTCTCGGCGGCGCATCCCAGCGCCATGACGTCGGGGGCCTCGGGGCCGGCACCCCAGAGCAGCACCCGATCCCCGGCCCGGGCCTCGGGGATCTCGGTGACGTCGATCGTCGTATGTTCCATCGAAATGTTGCCTACCACTGGTGCGCGCTGGCCCCGCAGCGCGACCTCGCCCCGGTTGGAGAGGCCCCGCGAGTAGCCCTGGGCATAGCCGACCGGCAGCGTGGCCAGGCGGGTCTGGCGTCGGGCCCGCCAGGTCCAGCCGTAACCGACACCCGTGCCCGGTGGCAGGGTCCGGATCTGGCTGATCCAGGTCGCGAATTCCATGACGGGCGAGAGATTGACGGCTGCTCCGAGATCGGGCTGCGGTCGGTGACCGTAGAGGGCGAGGCCGGGCCGAACCATGTCGAGATGGAGAGCGTGGTCGGCGAGCAGCCCGGCCGAGTTGGCAAGGTGGCGCAGCGTCGGGCGCACGCCGACCGCCGCGAGATCAGCACTTGCCACCTCGAAGCCGGCGAGCTGTTGGCGCCACGATCCGGGGTCGGGCGCGTCGGCGCAGGCCAGGTGGGAGTAGATCCCATGGACCTCGAAGGGGCCGTCGCGCAGGAGTGGCACGAGGTCCCGGGCCTCGGTCGGTGTCAGGCCGGCGCGGCTCATTCCCGTGTCGATCTTGAGATGGACGCGCAGGCGCTGTCCGGCCGGTACCACCGTGGCGAGCGCGGCCGTCTCGTCGGCATCCAGCAATGCGGGAACCACGTCGAGCCGGCATGCTTCTTCCACGGCGGCGCGGCTCGGCTCGATGCCGCCGAGGACGAGCAGGGGCGTGGCCACGCCCGCGCTGCGCACCACGCGGGCCTCCTCCAGCGACGCTGTGGCGAGCCAGTCGACGCCGCTGGCAGCGAGCGTCCGGGCGCAGGTCGCGGCACCATGGCCGTAGGCATCGGCCTTGACGACCGCACAGATTCGCACGCCGGGCGCGAGCGCACGGCGCAGCGCCGACAGGTTCGCGGCCAGCGCGTCGAGGTCGATGACGCATACGGCGCGCGCGTTCATGCGCGCCGCGCGCCCGAAATGCGGAGCGGCAACGCGACGCGAATACAGTCCGGGCGCGGCCAAGTAAAGCTCGTCTTGGGCGCTCGACGTGCCCGCGCGCGCGTATCCCGCATCACGGTTTAGAGTCGCCGGTCGGGCTGACGTGCCTGCGCGAGGGGCACGTCACCCTCGTCCGCGGGCCGGGCGCTCACGCCTGCCACAATCTCTCCACCCGGCCGGGCAGCGAGCGAGGCTGGCGTGCGAGCGCACCGCGCGCCGGCCTCGGCCCGCACGCTTTGGTGTGCAATCCCGAAGGCGCGTGGCTACCGTCGGCTGCGCGATGACCATTCGCCTCAACGGCGAGCCGCGGGAGGTTCCCGAGGGCAGCTCGATTGCGAGCCTGATCGAAGGGCTCGGACTCGTGGGCCGGCGCGTCGCGGTCGAGCGCAACCGGGACATCGTGTCGCGCGAACGTTTCCTCGCCACCGCGCTCGCGGCGGGCGACACCATCGAGATCGTGCAGTTCGTGGGGGGTGGATGAACGCCGTGGCGGAAGGGGGGGCAGCGGCCGGTGACGACGTCTTCGAGCTCGGCGGGCGATCTTTTCGCTCCCGCCTGATCGTCGGCACCGGCAAATACAAGGATTTCGACGAAACCCGGCGGGCGATCGAAGCCAGTGGCGCCGAGATGGTCACCGTGGCCGTGCGCCGGGTCAACATCACCGAATCGGGTCGCGACAATCTGCTCGACTGGATCTCGCCCGAACGGTTCACGATCCTGCCGAACACGGCCGGCTGCTTCACTGCCGACGAGGCCGTACGCACCGCTCTCCTGGCGCGCGAGGCGGGCGTCGGCAACTTCGTCAAGGTCGAAGTGATCGGCGATCCGCGCACGCTCTTTCCCGATGTGCCGGCAACCCTCGAGGCCTCGCGCCGGCTGGTCGATGAGGGCTTCGTCGTGCTGCCCTACGTCATGGACGACCCGGTCGCCTGCCGGAGGCTCGAGGACATGGGCTGTGCCGCGGTGATGCCGCTCGCCGCGCCGATCGGTTCCGGGCTGGGCATTCGCAATCCCTACAACCTCGCGATCATCATCGAGCAGAGTCGTATTCCGGTGATTGTCGATGCGGGGGTTGGTTGCGCTTCGGACGCGGCACGCGCGCTCGAGCTGGGTTGCGACGCGGTGTTGATGAACACGGCGATTGCGGGGGCGAGCGATCCGGTTGGCATGGCCTGCGCGATGCGGCTCGGGGTCGAGGCGGGCCGGCGCTCGTTCCTCGCGGGCCGGATCCCGCGGCGCTTGCACGCCAGCGCGTCGAGTCCGATCGAGGGCATGCTCGATTAGGCGGGTCGCGCCCTTCGATCCCCCGTTGATGGTCGTCACCGACCGGCGGGTTTTCCCCGAACCGGTGGCGGGCGAGCCGGTGGCGGCGGCCGAGCTTGCCGTCTGGCGGGATCTCATCACGGCGCGGCCGGGGCTGGTGCAGCTTCGCGAGAAAGATCTCACGGGTGGCCCGCTGCTGGCACGGGCGGCGGCACTCGGGGAGCTGTGCCGGTCGGCTCAGGTGCGCTGGGTCGTCAACGATCGGGCCGACGTGGCGCGGCTCGCCGGGGCCGATGGCGTCCACCTGCCCGCTGCGGGGATGGCGGCCGCCGACGCTCGCACCGTGGCGCTCTGCGGGCCGGCCGGCGAGAGACCTCTCGTCGGCCGCTCGGTCCACGGGCTCGACGAGGCTCTCGCCGCGGCCCAAGAGGGAGTCGATTACGTCGTCTTCGGGCCGGTGTTCGAGACCCCGGCCAAGCGGGCCTTCGGCGCGCCGCAGGGACTCGACCGGCTGGCCCGGGTTTGCGCGGCTTGTCCGGTGCCGGTGATTGGAATCGGCGGTGTCAGCATCGCGACGGCGTCTGCAGTGATGGCTCACGGTGCGGCCGGAGTCGGTGTGGTCCGGGCCGTCCTCGCGGCGACCTCGCCGGGCGCGGCGGTCAGAGCACTGGTGGCGACTCTGCGCGAGTCGCAATAGATCGGCCCGGCGCTCTGGATCCAGCCCCGACGGTCACGGCACGGGTGGCGACGCGCGACGAGCCGCGCCAGCGCAGCCGTGGCTCCAGACGCGACGGCGCGGCCACGGGTGGCGACTCTGCGCTCGGCCGCAGCGCGGGAGTTCCCTTGAAGCCTGCTGGGGGCGTTGATACCTAGCCCGCCGTCACGCTCCGCGAGATGCGCCGTGACCACGGGGCAGTAGCTCAGCTGGGAGAGCCCCACGGTCGCAACGTGGGGGTCGTGGGTTCGATTCCCATCTGCTCCATCGGCCTGTTGCACGGGCGGCGCGAGCGTAGTCGCGCGCCGCCCGGAGCGACGCCGCCAACCGGCGCGTCGCCCGGGCGCGTGAGCCCGGACCGGCAGAGCGCCGCGGCGACTCGACCTCGGCACAGGCCCCTCGCCGTGATGGTTCCCGAGGCATCCGAGCGCATTAGGGTGGGCGCGGCGACTCGACGTCGGCACAAGCCCCTCGTCCGGCCGAATGCCGCCGCAGAGCGAGCGGCGCGCTCGTCGTCGGCGAGGAGAGGAGGCGTATTGCTGCGTCTCGTCTTGAGCCTTGTTGCAAATCGTGGTTCGGCGAGGCCATGGAGTTCAACCTCGCCGATCTCTTCGAGAACGCAGTCGATCACTTCGGTGATCGCGAATACCTGGTCTGCGACGGCAAACGCCGTACCTACCGCGAGATGGAAGAGCGGGCGAATCGGCTCGCCCATCACCTCGCCACCGCCGCTGGCATCGGACCCGGCGACCACGTCGGCATCTACGCGCTCAACTCGGTCGAGTGGATCGAGACGCTGTGGGCGGTGTTCAAGCTGCGCGCCGTCTGGATCAATATCAATTATCGCTACGTCGAGGACGAGCTGCGCTATCTCTTCGACAACGCCGATCTGAGAGCGCTGGTCTATGCCCGTGAGTACGCGCCGCGCGTGGCCGGCGTGCGCGATGCGATGGCGCCGGACGCGCATCTCGTCGAGATCGACGACGGTAACCAGGCATTGACGGGCGGTTTGCGTGCCAGCGATTACGAGGCCGCTCTCGCCGCCGCCTCACCCGTGCGCGACTTCGGGCCGCGCTCGCCCGACGACCACTACATCCTCTACACCGGGGGCACGACGGGCATGCCCAAGGGCGTCGTGTGGCGGCACGAGGACGTGTTCTACGCGCTCGGCGGGGGCATCGAGCCCTACACCCGGGAACGCGCCGCGCACCCCGGCGACATGGTCGAGCGCGGCAAGGCGGCCGGTGCTCCCATCACCTTCCTGCCCATCGCACCTCTCATGCACGGGGCCTCGCAGTGGGCGGTGATGGGTCAGAGCTTCACCGGCAATCGCGTCGTGATGATGGGCCGCTTCGATCCGGCCGCGGTCTGGGATCTGGTGGCGGGCGAGCGCGTCAACTCGATCATGATCACCGGAGACGCGATGGGACGGCCTCTCATCGAGGCCCTTGATGCCGAGCCGGCCCGCTGGGACACCTCCTCGCTCTTCCTCCTCACTTCGAGCGCTGCGACCTTCTCGCCCTCGGTAAAGGATAAGTTCTTCGAGCACTTCCCGAACCTGATCATGATCGACGCCATCGGCTCCTCCGAGACCGGTAACCAGGGCATGGTCATGGTGCAGAAGGGCGAGACGGCGATGAAGGGTGGCCCGACCGTGACGGGGATGGGACGGACCGTGGTGCTCGATGAGATGGGCCGGCCGCTCGCGGCCGGTTCGGGAGAGATCGGCCGGCTGGCGCGCACCGGTGACATCCCGCTCGGTTACTACAAGGATCCGAAGAAGACCGCCGAGACCTTCGTCACGATTGAAGGCGTGCGCTACTCGATCCCCGGCGACTATGCGCTGGTCGAGCCCGACGGCCGCATCACGCTGCTTGGACGCGGCTCGGTCTCGATCAACTCGGGTGGCGAGAAGATCTTCCCCGAGGAGGTCGAGGCGGCCGTCAAGTCACACCCCGAGATCTTCGACTGCACGGTGGTCGGCGTGCCCGATGCGCGCTGGGGCGAGCGCGTGGCGGCGGTGGTTCAGGCGCGGCCGGGCTGCACGCCGGTGCTCGCGAGCGTCCAGGCGCACTGCCGCTCGCGGATCGCGGGCTACAAGGTGCCGCGCGAAATCCATCTGGTCGACCAGATCGTGCGTTCGCCGAGTGGCAAGCCCGACTACCGCTGGGCGAAGCAGGCAGCGCTCGCGCGCCAGGAGGCGTGATTCCGGTCCCGGCTTTGCCTCGGCCGTACCTGGCCGTCGGCTCCGGACGGAGGGGCGAGGGCGGCGGCTAAAGAGAGCGCGTCAGTGGCGAGCGGTCGTAGATTTCGTCGACAACAAGGGTGGCCTTGACGAAAGGCAGGTCCAACGTCTCGCCGCTGCCGACGCGGCGCTCGTGCCAGGGGCCCTGCGGGTCGCGCCACCACAGATCGACCCGGCGCTCACGGTGGGATACGAGCACATAGCCGTGCAGCGACGCGATCTTGCGGTAGTGCTCGAATTTCTCGCCCCGATCCCAGCTCTCGGTGATGTCGCTCAGGACCTCGATGACCAGCACCGGGTTCACTGCTGCGTTCGGATCCTCGGGGGCCGTCTCGATGTCGCCGCAGATGACGCTCACGTCAGGGTACGTCGCCAGCCCGCTGGCTACGATCCGTACTCGGAGGTCGGACGGGAACGCTTGACACGGCTGCCCCTCGAGTTGCCGCTCGAGCACGTAGAGGAGGGCTGCCTGGAGGCGCGCATGGGCGGGTGTCCCTCCGGCCATGGCGAGGATTTGGCCGTCGACGAATTCGTGCCGTGCCGGGTTCGAATTTTCGAAGCTCCGGTACTCGGCATAGCTGTAGCGTGGCAGGGCACGGGCCGGCTCGGTCATGGCGGCCACGATACCACGGTTGAACGCGGCCGAACCAGAGTCGGGCGCAGCGAGTCCAGGGCCCGATCGCGGGCTCGGCGCCCACGTGCTGGCTCTGGCTGATCGGCCGGTCCGCCGGTTGTTTCGCCACGTGCTGGCTCTGGCTCATCGGCTGGCCCGCCGGTGGCCAGCGGCTCGCGTGGTTGCCGCCAAGGGAGTACCAGATCCTGGCGCCCGCGGGTCTGCCGGCACGCGGGAGGCGAGGTTTGCGATGGTCGAGATCGAGTTCTGGTTCGAGTTCGCGAGTACGTATTCGTACCCCGCAGCGATGCGGATCGAGGCGCTTGCGCGTGCGGCGGAACGCAGGGTCTGCTGGCGCCCGTTTCTGCTCGGGCCGATCTTTCAGGCGCAGGGCTGGAACGATTCGCCCTTCAACTTCCAGCCGGCCAAGGGGCGCTACATGTGGCGCGATCTCGAGCGGATCTGCGCTCGACTCGGGCTCCCTTTTCGCCGGCCCTCGGTGTTCCCCCGCAACGGGTTGCTCGCGGCTCGACTCGCGGTCGGGTGCGCCGGTGAGGACTGGCTGCCGGAATTCGTGCGCCGCGTTTACAGCGCAAATTTAGGCGAAGATCGCGACATCTCGCAGGCCGAGGTGCTCGGGGCGATCCTCGAATCCCTCGCTCAGCCCCGCTCTCTTCTCGACCGGGCGCACGCTTCCCGGGCCAAGGACGAGCTGCGGGCACAGACCGAACGCGCCGCCGCGCGCGGGATCTTCGGCGCGCCAACCTTCGTCGTGAACGGTGAGCTCTTCTGGGGAAACGACCGACTGGAAGAGGCACTCGCCTGGCGGGGATGAGTTGGCGCTCGGCGGCGGGTGCCGTGCCCTTCTGGACGGCCTGCGGCCGCCATGCTGAAGCAGCTCGCGTGTGCGGCCGCTTCACGTTGACCCAGCCTGCCAGGATCGTCGCCGAGACTTTCGGGGTCGATGCCCCACCGGGCTTCGCACCGCGGTGGAATATCGCCCCCTCCCAGACGGCCTGGGCGGTCGTGCAGGCGCCGGGCGAGGCCCGCCGCCGGCTCGAGGCCCGGCACTGGGGCCTCGTCCCGGCCTGGGTGCGGGATCCCGCGGCGAGCCCACGACCCATCAATGCCCGTGCCGAAACCGCTCCCGACAAGCCGATGTTTCGTGACGCTTTCCGGCATCGCCGCTGTCTCGTGCCGGCCGATGGTTTCTATGAGTGGCAAGCACGGCCGCCGAGCGAAGGAGGGGCCGCGGCCGGTCGGCGCGGCGCTGGGCGTGACGGCGGCAAGCAGCCCTTCCACATCCGCTTCCGCGACCGGCGCCCGTTTGCGATTGCCGGTCTGTGGGCGAACTGGCGGCCGGCCGGGGGCGGCGACGAGAAGCGCACCTTCACGCTCCTCACCACGCAGGCCAACGCGCTGGTGGCGTCGATCCACGACCGCATGCCGGTGATCCTGCCGCCGGAGGCGTGGGACCTCTGGCTCGATCCGACGCTGGACTCGAGGACGCCGCTCGTGGCGCTGCTCTTGCCGCACAGCGATGCCGCGATGGAGGCCTGTCCGGTGGGCCAGCGGGTCAACGATGCACGACATGACGGACCGGACTGTCTCGACCAGAGCGAGCCCCGATGAGGTCTCTTGATCCGGATTCGATTCTCTCCGGGCAGTCTGCGCCGCTCTCGGCCGCGGAGCGCCGCATCGGGCCGGGCATCGCTCGGGGGTGGGCACGGCTTGCTCGGCAGCGATGGCACTCGGTACTTGGCGGTGCGCTCGTCGCGCTTGTCGCGAGTTCCGTGGCCCCGGCATCGGCGCAGGGCCCGCGCGAAGCGCTCGGCGCGGGGGCGGAGGGCCGCGGATCGACGCCGTCGCTCGACGCCGCGAGCGCGGAGCCTACCGTCGCGCCGGGGCTGGTGACGGAACCGTGGTTCACGGGGCCTCTGATCGCGCCGGGGGCCACCACGTTGGACGCCGGGGATATCTCGCTGCAGCCTTTCCTTTCCGGGGGCACGGCGCTGGCGAGCGAGGCGGTGCATGGGCGGGTCAACCCAGAAGGTAACACGGCAGCCGGCCTAGAGTTTGATATCGACGTCAGCGTTGGTCTGACCGATCGCTTCACGCTCACGATCTCGCCCGCGGGCGTCGTTGGTTTCGTCGACCAGGAGCAGTCCTTCGCGGGTTTTGGTGACCTTCCGGTCGAGTTACAGGCGCAACTCTGGCGGGGGCGGCACGGGTGGCTGGTGCCGGATCTCCTCCTTCACGTCGAGGAGAGTTTTCCAACGGGCGCTTATCAGCGTCTCGATTCGAACACCGAGGCCATCGGCAGCGGGAGCTTCATCACCACGATGGGCCTGACCGGAGGGCGACTCTGGCATTTGCACGATGAGATGTGGTTGCACCTGCTCGGCGACCTCTCCGGCGCCGTGGGATCCGAGGTCGAGGTGCAGGGCATCAACACCTACGGCGGTGATCCCGCGACCCGCGGCCGCGTCGATCCGGGCGACTTCATCGAGCTTCAGTTCGGCGCCGAGCTTTCCTTGACCCGGCAGTGGGCGGTAGCCCTGGACCTGGAGATGATCTGGGTGGGGGCATCGACCTTTCGGGCGGATCGAGTCCGTTCGCGGCCGGACCTCCCGCAAGCGGTGGTCGCTACCGGGCTTCCCGCGAGCAGTCTCCTCAGCTTCGCCCCGGCCCTCGAATACAGTGTCAGCGCCGATTTCGGCTTCATCGGCGGCCTCTGGGTTGGCGTGGCCGGCCGCAACAGCCCGACCTTCGTGACCGGCGTGTTCTCGACCGTCTGGACGTTCTGAGGCAAGGCGCGCGGCTCCGGGTTCGGGAGACCCCTTGCTTCTCGTCCCCAGGTCTCGCGGACCCTATGGCTCTTGCCCTGCGGGCCGCCAGAGGAATAGGCTGCAGGCCCTCAGGTCCAGTCACTACCTCAAAGCAGACGAGTCCGGCTCGAGGAACTTGGGGGAGGGTATATGGCGTCGCAGGAGTCCGGTTGTGCCGGCCGTGGTCCGATCGTCCCTTGGATTTTGGTTCCGCTGACTCTTCTCGCGTTGGCCCTGACCGCGCCGGCGCAGGAATCGCCGGACGAACTGACACGTGCGGAGTGGCACTGCGAGCAGGAGACGGCCCGCGCCGCTTCGCAGTACGCCGATCGCGTCGCGCGCTGCCTCGAAGAGTGTCGCCTCGCCGCGCCTACCGACCCCTCGCGCTCCTGCAGGGAATCGATGCCCGACCAGACGACCGGCTTCTGCCTCGGGCGCGCGGCCGCGTTGGCCGAGGCGCGGGTGCTGCCGATATGCGCCGGTGCTGCGTGCCCCGAGTGTTACGCGCCCTACGGAACGTGCGGTTGGGTGTTGCGCAGCCACATCTGGAACGCCGGCGACGCCCAGGGGGACTTCGAGGCCCAGGTCGGTTGCGAGGACCCCTTCGTGGCCAACCTGAACACGCAGGAATCAGCTTGCGCCAATCGGCTGCGGCGCGAGGCGAACCGCTTTCAGCGGCAGGCCCAGCGTTGCTTCAATCAGTGTAATCAGGGCCGTCAGCTCGGAATCGCGACGGATCTGGAGTGCGGTTTCGAGTACGTCGGCACGCCCTCGGGCAACCGCAAGCTGGAGATCTGTATCGACCTTGCGCGCGCCCGACTCGGACGCGCGTGCGTGAGCTGTCGCGACGAGCCCTCGTGCTGGGCATCGACCTTCGGTGCAAATGTCTGCTCTAACATCGTTAGGACCGTGGAGAATAGCGTGTTCTACGCGGAATCAGAACTCTACTGCATGGATGAGCCCATCTGCGGCGACGGCATCGTCGCGGGCGACGAGCAGTGTGAGCCCTGGGGCTACCCGACGCCGTGCCCGGCCGGCTACCGCTGCGGTGGTACCTGCGCGTGCGAGCCGATACCGGCAATCTGCGGCGATGGTCTGGTTTCGGTTCTGGAAGATTGTGATTGGAGAGCCTGGCCCAATGGCTGTGCCGCCGGCACTGAATGCGGCTCGGGCTGCAGCTGTGCAGAGGCCGCCGGGATGTGCGCGGCGCCGCCGACGATCCCGCCCGAGGGCGGTACACTGCAGGTGCAGCCGCTGGGCAATCGAGGGACGGTCTTCGGTACCTGTGGCGGGCGTGGCCCCGAAGCGGTCCTGTCGTGGACCCCTGCGGAGGGAGGCCGCTGGACGATCGACACGTGTGGGAACAGTCGCGACACGGTGCTCCATATCCGCACCGGCGGCTGCGCAGGGCAGAGCGCAGAGATCGCCTGCAACGATGACAGCTCGGGCTGCGCGGGCGGGGGGGCGCGACTGCAGATCCCGGTCCTCGCCGGACGCGAGTATTTTGTTTTTGCCGACACCTTCTCCTACGGCTCGGTGACGGCGCCCTTCCTGCTGCGCGTTGCGCCGGTGCCCGGGGATTACGGATCACCCGGTCGCGCGTTCGTGCCCGGCCCGCCGATGACCCTCCTGGAGTGAAGCTGGGCGTCGCCCGGCCTCCGGTGCGGCGAGCGTCCTGCACGTTGCGAGAAAATATCGGGCGGGCGGCTCGAGGGTCGGCGTCCGGCCTCCTCTGACGCGCTCGCCCTGCACGTTGCGAGGAGGGGGCGTATGGGGCCGTCTCCGGCGTGCGCGTCCGTCGATCCCACCGATCGGCTGGGCGGCGTCGGAACGAGGCTCTTCGCCGCTCGCGACGCCGCCGTTGCGCGCCTCGAGGGTGGCCCGTTCGCACCGGCGCGTGCGGTAGGACCACGTTCGCGCCCGAGGTGTCTCTGATGGCCCGGGCGGTGCCGTTGCGTGGCCAGCGCCTGGTCGGCTGGCGGCGTGGCCCGCGCTTGCACGGCGCAGTGCCCGTTGCGACGAGAAGCCGCATGGGGCCGCTCTCCGGTGTGCGGGTCGTCGATCTCACTGATCGGTTGGGCCGCTTCGGGGCGCGGCTTCTCGCCGACCTTGGCGCCGAGGTCGTGCGCGTTGAAGGAGAAGAGCCCGAGACGGGGCGCTGGCCCGCGACCGACGCGGGCGCGCTCCTGTGGCTCGACGGTGGCAAGCGAGTCGTCGGGCTTGGGGCGCCGCTGGCTACCGCACTCGAGCACGATAGCGAGGTCGCAGCACTCATCGCCGCCGCTGACATAGTTCTTGACGGACGGCCGCAGCCCGGGGTCGGGACCGCACTCCGGCCGGAGCTGAGCGTCGGCCCGGGCACGGTGGTGGTGCGTCTCACGCCCTTTGGCGCGAGTGGTCCGCGCCGTACCTGGCAGGGCTCGGATATGGTGATTGCGGCGCGCGGCGGCATGGTCGCGACCAACGGTCACGCCGATGGGCAGCCGCTCCAGCCCTTCGGCCAGCAGGCCTATAATGCCAGTGGAATTTGGGCTTGTATGGCGGCCCTGCTGGCCCTGCGCGTGCGCGCCGCGACGGGGCTGGCGCCGTGCATCGATCTCGCAGCACAGGCCGCAGTCGTGGCCTCGTTGGAGCACGCCACGGGTCTGTGGCGACAGAGTGGCTTGAGCCCGCACCGTCAGGGGACGCTGCACTGGACGCGCAGCTTCCGGGTCGGGCCCTGCAGTGACGGCCTCGTCCTGCACACGCTCTATGGCGACTGGACCTCGCAGGTCGAGTGGGTGTGTTCGGAGGCCGACGAGCCGCTGCTGCGCGAGCCGCGCTTCGAGGTCCCCGACGTGCGCGCCGCGGAGGCCGAGGCGCTCTTTGACGTGCTCGACCGTTTCTCGGCGCATCAGGCGAGGGACGAGTTCTGCGACCACGCAGCACTTCTGCGCTTGCCCTGTGTCCCGGTGCGAGCGCCGGGCGAACTTGCTGCCGATGTGCAGCTCCGGGCGCGCGGGGCGAGTGAGGTCACCTCTGCGGGCCGCCGTTTCGTGTTGCCGCCGCCACCGGCCGAACTTTCCGCGACGCCGCTTTGCTCGGGCCTTGCTCCCGCCGCGTGCGACCCGCCGCGCACGCTCCCTGAAGAGAGCGAGACGGATGGAGCGCAGCACCGTGCGGTCGTTCAAGCTGCTCGGGCGGGTGCTCTCGACGGCGAGGGGGGCGGGGCGAGGCGAGAGGAGGCCGCAGGCGACGGCCGTGCCCTCCCGCCGCCGCTCGCCGGCTTGCGCGTCCTCGACTTCACCTGGGTTGTTGCCGGTCCGGTGACGACGCGGATCCTTGCCGATCAGGGCGCGTCGGTGGTGAAGATCGAGCGGCGTGGCGCTCCGGATTTCGGTGATCGACGAGGCGGTCTCTCGGGCAATCTGAACCGTGGCAAGCAGAGCCTGGTGCTCGATATGGCGCACCCCGAGGGCCGGGAGATCGCGCGTGCGCTCGCGGCGCGTTCCGATGTCGTCATAGACAATTTCTCGAGCCGCGTGATGACCCAGTGGGGCCTCGACTACCCGTCGCTGCGGGCACTCCGGCCCGACGTGATCGCGCTGCGCATGACCGGCTTCGGCATGACCGGCCCGCGCCGCGATGAGCCGAGCTACGGCCCGACGCTGCAAGCGCTGGCCGCGTTGCCGCTGCTCATGCGGCATCCCGGCGAGCCGCCGACGGGTTACGGTTGGTCGTGGTCGGACACCGCGGCCGGGTTGATGGGGGCCCTGCTCGTGCTCGCAGCCCTGCACCACCGCGACCGCAGGGGCGAGGGCCAGCTCATCGATCTCTCGCAGTATGCAAATCTGGTCGGACTGCTCGGGCCCACGACGCCCGATCTGCTGGCGGGCCGGGTGCCGAACCCTGTCGGCAACGATTCGCAGGAGGGTGCCGCCGTGCCGCACGGCCTCTTCCGCTGCGCGCCGCGCGGCCGCCCGGCCGAGGCCCGCGCAGCAAGCGGTAGCCGAGGCATGACCGGGCCTGATGAACCGACGGGCATTCCCGCGGGCCAGATCGCCGACGACGACCGCTGGCTCGCCATCGTCGTGCCGGATGCCACGGCCTGGCGGGCGCTTGCCGGCCAGTTGGCAGATGACGGCGAGTCATGGGCTCTCGACGTCGAGCTGGTGGAGTTCGCGACGAGGGTCGCGCGGCGCGCTGTGATCGACCGGAATCTTGCCGGCTGGACGCGCCGGCATGACGCCGAGGAGTTGGAGGCCCGGCTTCAGGCTGCCGGTGTTCCGGCGGCACTGGTCGCGACCGGCGAAGATCTCTGTCGCGATCCGACCCTGCGTGACGCCGGCTTCTTCGCCCGCGTGCCGGCGTCCGCAGACGCGCCGGGTGTCGGCGCAGGCGACGAGGAGGCCACAGGTGTCGCGGTGCACGTCGAGCGTGGGAGGCGAGCGCGAGAGGTCCAGGGGCAGGCCGCGGCAGCGGAGACCCAGACCCGGGGAGCGACGGCTCTCGAGTTTGACGGCATCCCCTTCCACACCACCGCCGGTGCTGGTCGGATCGCGGCTCCGGGACCCCTGCTCGGCGAGCACGGCAGCGCGATCCTCGGCAGCCTGCTCGGCTTCTCCACCGGCCGGATCGCCGATTTGCGCGCGCGCGGCATCGTCGGCTGAGCGTGGCCGGTCTGCCGCTCTTGAGTGAAATGCCGGCGCGCTTCTGACAAAGGACCGCCTGTGAAGGAGCCGAGGCCAGTCAGCTACGCAGAGGCGGGGGTCGATGTCGCGGGACTCGAGGGCGGTCTCGGGCGCCTCGTCGCCCGGCTCGCGGCCACGGCCACCTTCCCGCGCACCGGTCGGCCGGCGCTGCCCAATGGCTGGTTCGCCAACGTCCTCGATCTGGGTGGCGGGCTCGGGCTCGCGATCTCGACCGATGGCGTCGGGACCAAGGTCCTCGTCGCTCATGCCCTGCGCCGCTACGAAACGGTCGGCATCGACCTGATCGCGATGAACGTAAATGACATTTTATGCGTTGGCGCCGAACCGATCGCCCTGGTTGACTACATCGCCATCCCCGGACCCGACGACGATCTATTGGCGGGCTTCGCCGAAGGCCTGATCGAGGGTGCCCGCCAGGCTCGCATCAGCATCCCCGGCGGCGAGATCGCGCAGGTGCGCGAGCTGCTGCGTAGTCATGAGCCCGATGGCCGCACGGGTTTCGATGTCGTCGGCACCGCGGTCGGGGTAGTCCCTCTCGAGCGGGTCAGCGTGGGCGCCGATGTCCGGCCGGGCGACGTCGTGCTCGGTCTGCCGTCGTCAGGCATTCATTCCAACGGGCTCACGCTGGCGCGACGTGTACTGGCGCAGGGACACGGCGCCGAGGCGTATGCCGAGCGCCCGGCCGAGCTGGCCGGCCGCAGCATTGGCGAGGAGATGCTGGTGCCGACCCGCATCTACGTGCCCGAGGTGATGGCGGTGCTCGACGCCGGGATCAGGCCCCGCGCGCTGGTCCACATTACGGGCGACGGCTTCCTGAATCTGCTCCGGGTCGCGGCGCGCGGCGTCGGCTTTGTGCTCGACCAGCTGCTCGATTCGCAGGGGGTGTTCGCCCTGATCGCGGGACGTGGCGGCATCCCGCCGGAGGAGATGTTCCTCTCGTTCAACATGGGCACGGGCTTCTGCCTGGTCGTGGCCGAAGCGGACGCCGATCGCACGCTCGGACTGCTGCGCGCGATCGAGCCCGGCGCACGCGCGATCGGACGTGTGGTGGCCGACGATCTGCGGCGTGTCTCGCTGCCCGAGCCCGCGCTGGTGGGCGCGGACAAGGCGTTCCACCGGGTCTAGCCCCGGCGCCCCGGCGATGCGTGGCGAGCTGACGGCGCGGGCGGTGCGTGTGCCGTGACGGACGACGCGCACGGGATCACTGGCGAGCTGGCCCCGCGTGGGATGCGTGTACCGAATCAGACGACGTGTGCGGTCTCGTTCGGCAATCACGATTGAACTAGCCCCGCGTCAAATTCTGCCCGCCTCCGGGAGGCCGGCCTCGCGCGCCGGCGGCCGGCGGGTTTGCCGTCTCGCCCGACAACGCGCGCTACGTCGCGGAGTCGAGAGGCGGGTGCAGCGGCCGTCTCATGGCGTCGCCACGAAATCGAGGCCCGGCCGCGCCGGCCGCCTCATAGTGTCGCCAAAAAATCCAGAACGGCGTGGCTGAAGGCGTCATTGCGGTCGCCCGCCACCATGTGGCCAGCACCGCTCACGTCGGCATAGCGGGCGTGCGGCACGAGTTCGAGGAAGTGGCGGACGCCGTCCTCGCTCAACAGGTCGCTCAGGCGCCCGCGCACGATCAGTGCCGGTACGCGCAGATTTCGTGCCGCGGCATCCAGACGGTCGTCGCGCTCGATGTGACGGCGGTCGTCCGAGAGGAAGGCCGGGTCCCAGTGCCAGCGCCAGCGGCCGTCGGCGCCCCGGCGCAGGTTCTTCCGCAGTCCGGTGGTGTCCTTAGGGCGCGGCCGGTGCGGGTTGTAGGCGGCGACGGCGTCGGCGGCTTCGTCGAGGGGCGCGAAGCCGTCGGGTCTCGACAGCATAAAGTTGACGATGCGGGTGGCACCGGCGGTCTCGATGCGCGGCCCGACGTCGACCAGCACGAGTGCCCGCGACACCGGTTCCGGGCGCAGGCTCTCGGCAGCGAGGGCCGCGAGTCCGCCGAGTGAGGCTCCGACCAGCACGGGGGGCCGGGGGAGTGCGTCGGCGATCGCGAGGATGTCACCGGCGAACGATTCGTGGCGGTAGTCGCCCTCGGGTGACCAGTCGCGGTCGCCCTGGCCGCGCAGATCGAGCGCGATCGCGTACCAGCCGGCGCGTGCCAGAGCGCGAGCGGTGCCGTGCCAGGAGTGGCGGGTCTAGCCGCCACCGTGCAGCAGCAGGACCGGGGCCGCGTCGGGCGCGCCGAAGCCATCGGCCGCAAGCCGCAGATCGTCTGCGCCGGTGAAGCGTAGGGGGTGGGGCTCGGACGTTTGCACGCCCTCTCCGATTAGCCTCGGCGGCCACGGCGGCAAGGCGCGCCGCGGCAGGAGAACGTCGTCGGCGCCAGTGGGCGTAGGGCGAGTTGCGCCGGCGACGTGGCCAGATGGAGCGGCAGGAAGGCGCACGTGCCCGGCGTCGAATGCTGCACGGCCGGTAGTGGCGACGGACATGAGTGTGCCGGCGCAGGAGTCTACCTACGCGGTTCGGGTCGCCACTCGTGGAGGAGCACGTCACCGGTGTCGCGAGCGGAGGGGCGCTCGTGCGGGCAAGCCCCCGACGTCCCGGAGCAGGGGCGGCCGCCGCCGGCACGTTCGTGGGAGCGTCGTCGGGTTCGCCGAATTGCGAGGCCGGGGTCCGGCGGCTAGCCCATGACATCATGGGCAAGACCCTTCTCGACAAGATCTGGGACGCGCACTCGGTGCGCGAGCTGCCCTCGGGCCAGACCCAGCTCTTCATCGGGCTCCACCTCGTCCATGAGGTGACCAGTCCGCAGGCTTTCGCCATGCTGCGCGAGGCCGGTCTCCCGGTGGCCTTCCCCGAACGCACCATCGCGACCGTCGATCATATCATCCCCACCGACTCCCAGACCCGCCCGCTGCGCGACACCCAGGCCGAGGTCATGATGTCGGCGATCGAGCGCAACTGTCGCGAGCACAAGATTCAGTTCTTCGGCCCCGACACCGGCCACCAGGGCATCGTGCATGTCATCGGGCCCGAGATGGCGCTCACCCGGCCGGGGATGACGATTGCCTGTGGCGACAGTCATACCAGCACGCACGGGGCCTTCGGTGCGGCCGCCTTCGGCATCGGCACGAGTCAGGTGCGCGACGTACTGGCGAGCCAGTGTCTCGCGCTCGAGAGACCGCGGACGCGCCGGATCGAGGTCACGGGCCGCCGCCAGGGGGGCGTGTACGCCAAGGACGTCGTCCTGCACATCATTCGCAGGCTCGGCGTCAAGGGCGGAGTCGGTTACGCCTACGAGTACGCCGGTCCCGTCCTCGACGCGATGTCGATGGAAGAGCGGATGACCGTCTGCAACCTGTCGATCGAGGGGGGCGCACGGCTCGGCTACGTCAATCCCGATCGCACCACCGTCGAGTACCTGCGCGGCCGGCGCTTCGCGCCCGCGGGCGAGGCCTTCGAGGCGGCGGCCCAGGCGTGGCTCGGGACGGCGTCGGACGCCGATGCCGAGTGGCACGACCTCGTGTGCCTTGACGCCGCAGATATCGCACCAACCGTCACCTGGGGCATCAACCCCGGGCAGGCAATCGGCGTCGACGAGGCCATCCCCTCGGCCGAGGCCTTTCCCGAGGACGAGCGCGCGGTGGTCGAGGACGCCTACGGCTACATGGGCTGGTCGCGCGGCGACCGTATCGCCGGCACGCGCATCGACGTGGCCTTCATCGGTTCGTGCACCAACGGTCGGCTCTCCGATCTGCGCGAGGCCGCACGCGTGGCGCAGAAGGGGCGGGTCGCGAAGGGCGTCAAGGCGCTGGTCGTACCCGGCTCGCAGGAAGTCGCGCGGGCCGCCGAGGCCGAGGGGCTCGATGAGATCTTCCGTCAGGCCGGATTCGAATGGCGGCTTGCCGGCTGCTCGATGTGTCTCGCGATGAACCCGGACAAGCTCGAGGGGCGACAGGTCGGTGCGTCGTCCAGCAACCGCAACTTCAAGGGCCGTCAGGGCAGCCCGAGCGGCCGCACACTGCTCATGAGCCCGGCGATGGTGGCGGCTGCGGCGATCGAGGGCGCGGTCACCGATGTGCGGTCCGTGCTGGCCCGGGAGGAACGATGAGCACGCGGGGACTCGTCCGCATCGAGCGGGTATCCGGGCGGCCGATCCCGTTGCGCGGCAACGACGTCGACACCGACCGGATCATCCCGGCGCGCTTCATGACCGCGATCACCTTCGACGGCCTGGGTGAGCTCGCCTTCCACGATGTGCGCTTCGATGCCGAGGGCCACGCGCAGCCTCACCCGATGAACGAAGCGCGCTACCGGGCGAAGGGGCCGCAAATTGCCCTGGTAAACAAGAATTTTGGCTGCGGTTCTTCCCGCGAGCACGCGCCGCAAGCACTCTATCGTTGGGGCATCCATGCGCTCGTCGGCGAGTCGTTTGCCGACATCTTCTTCGGCAACTGCGTCGCCATGGGTATTCCCTGCGTGACGGCGTCGTCGAGCGACGTGGCGCGCCTGATGCAGCTCGTCGAGGAGGATCCGGGCCACGAACTGGTGCTGGACGTGGCCGCGCGCAGCGCCTCCTACCGCGGCGAGACCGTCCCGGTGGCACTCCCCGACGGAGCCGCGCACCAGCTTCTCGCCGGGACGTGGGATGCGACCCAGCTCCTGATCGAGGCGATGCCGCGTATCCGCGAAGTTGCTTGCCGCGTGCCTTGAACGTTTGCCGCTGTAGCTGAACGGCGCTCAGGCCGGACCGATCCGGAACGAGATTCGCCCTGTGAGCCCCTCGCCGGGGGCCAGCACCACCACTCCGGTGCCGGCAATGCCCCGGGCCATGAGGTTGAAGCCATCGTTGACATGGCTCACCGGCTCGAAGGCAAAGAAAGGCTGGTCGGGCGGCGTGAACAGGATCGCGTGCGAGAAGACGGGATCGGCACTGAGGTCGAGGCCGATTCCCGAGCCAGGCCAGAGCATGCGGGCGTGCCCCGCGAAGCCGGCGAAACAGTTGTCGAAGCCGTGCGTGGGCAGGGCGCGCGAGCGCGAGAAATCCTCCTCTGGGTGCAGGGCCCGTGGCGGACCTTCGGGCAGCAGTCCCTCGTAGACGGCCGCCAGAGTCGCCGCGAGCGCGACTTGCTCGCCGGGGTCCAGCAGTGTGCGGCGGAAGTAGGGATGGTGGCCCAGGCCAGCGGGCATCGGTGTGGTGCCCACGTTGCGCAGGGCGAGCTCGAGCACGGCGGTGTCGGCCTCGAGTCGGGCCTCGAGGCTCGACTCGTAGGGCACGGGGAAGGCGATGTCGGCGTGGGCGCGCGACGCGAATGCGCAACGCAGGCGCTCGGCCGACTGGGCCACAACGGTCCACGGTCGTTTGCGCACGTCGCCGTGGATGGCGTGGCCCTCGGGGGTGTTGGGCACCAGAGCGAAGGTGCGCCCGGCGAAGCGGAAGCGCGCGTCCCGGATGCGATTCGAGAACGGCGCCAGCACGAAGCTCGCCATCGCCGACGACTTGCCGGCTTCGATGTCGGCCGCGGGCGTCGGGCGCAGGATTGGCAGCCAGGCCCCGGCCCAGCGCCGCTCGAGCGCCACCACGCTGGCCCCGGCCGCGGGAGCGATCACCAGTCGGAGCTGGTCGTTCTCGAGAATGATCGTCGCCGCCATGGTCGTGCCCCCGCTGTTGGTCACCGGCCGAGTCCGATAGCCGGTGGCGTCCGCGTGGGCCATTGACAGGGGCGGGCGGCAGAGCGCAAGTGTGCCCCACCGCCCCATGGCCAGCACGCAGGATCGCAGGGAACTCGGTGACGAATTGCGGCTGGGCCCGGTGCGCGTGCTCTTCGGCCGAGGTGGGGGCAAGTACCCGCACGGCAATACACTGTTGGTCGAGGGTTCAAACGAGACGGTCGTGATCGATCCGTCGCTGGCCCTCCACGAGCTGCCCGCGCCCCCACGCGCCGACCGCGTCCTGCTGAGCCACTGCCATGAGGATCATCTCGCCGGAGCGGCTCTCTATCCCGATCTGCCGCTGGCCTTGCACGCCGCCGATGCCGACGGCATGCATTCGCTTGACGGGCTGATGGCGATCTACGGCTTCGACGGACCGGTCGCAGACGCATTTGGGAAGGAGTTGGTGCGAACCTTCCACTACCGGGCGCGGCCCGATGCGGAATCGTTGCAAGGCGACGACGTGCTCGACCTCGGTGGCGTCACGGTGCGCGTGCTGCACATGCCGGGACACACCCGCGGGCATTGCTGCTTTCGCATCGAATGGCCGGGTGGGGCGGCGGTCTATCTCGGCGACGTCGATCTCTCGAGCTTCGGTCCCTACTACGGCGACGCCGGGTCCGATCTCGTCGATTTCGAGCGCAGCCTCGCCCGCCTGCGCCACGAGGACGCCGACTGGTACGCGACCTTCCATCATATCGGTGTGCTCGCGGGCCGCGCTGCCTTCGTGGAGCGGCTCGATCGCTTTCGCGCTCGAATCGACGAGCGCGAGCAGCGCCTTCTCGAGTTCCTCGCCGAGCCTCGTTCGATGGCCGAGATCGTCGCGCATCGTTTTATCTACCGGCCGGGCGACCCGGTGCCGTGGGCGGATGCCGCCGAGCGACGCAGCATGAGCCTGCATCTCGAGCGGCTGCTCGCCGCGGGAGGGGTGGCTCGGGTCGAAGCGGATCGCTGGCGGTGTCTTTAGAAGGCGCGGCGCCGGTCTCCGCCCCGAGGCCTGCGGCAAATCCCCGCTGCGGATCTCTGGGGGTCAGCACCTCGGCGGGGGAGGGTCCAGCACTTCTTGTCGCGTGTCCTATCGGCTGTGAGATGAGCCATCGGGGAGGATGCCCCCGGACCGATTTGCCGCCTGGGCAGCGGCGGCCGATAATCCCCGCAGGGCATTCGTGCCCGAGGGTTTCGGTTTGAGCGCGGCAGCGGTGATCAGAATCTATGCAGGCGGGTTGCTGGCCGCGTTCGCCTGGATGTTCCTGCTCGCGCGGCGGGTTTCGGGCCGCCGCCCGGCACCCGGCGCGGGCGCGTTCGCCATCGCCATCACCGGTATTGCCTTCTGGGGTCTCTGCCTTGGCCTCGAACTCCTCGCGCCGCGTCTCGAGGTCAAGCTCCTCTTCGCCCGTCTGCACTATGTCGGAATCGGCATCACCACGGTGGCGTGGCTCGCCTTCGTGGTCGAGTTCACGCGCGGCGAGAGGCTGCCCGCCTGGCTGCTCGGCCTGATCTCGGTCGTGCCGGCGAGCATCGCGGTGGCGGCGCTGACCGACGATCAGCACGGCCTGATCTACCGCGAGGTCGAACTCCTCTCCTCGCGTGGCTTCATGCATCTCCACGTCACGCCGGGTGACGCCTATTGGTACAGCGTCGCCTATGAATACCTGATCTTCGGAATCGCGACGCTGTTGATCGCGCGTGGCGTCTGGCAGCCGGTTCGACTTCGCCGCCAGCAGCACGCCATCCTGTTCGCGGCGGCACTGCTTCCGGCGGTCGTGAACGCGGCCTACCTGAGTGGACTCGGTGATCGGGCCGTACCCATCGATCTGACGCCGGCGGGTTTCGCGGCCAGTGCGGTGCTGGTGGCCTGGGGACTCTATCGGCGGGGAATCCTCGATCTGGTTCCGGTGGCGCGCGAGCTTGTGGTCGAAGGCATGGCGGACTCGGTGGTGGTGCTCGACGGCTCGGGCCGGATCATCGACATGAACCCTGCGGCCGAGAGCACGACGGGTCGCAGCATCGGCGAGGTTCTCGGGGCCTCGATCGACGAGGTCCTGCCCGAGGTCGCCGATCTGGTGCACCGACTGGTGGCCGGCGGCGATCCGGTGACAGCCGACCTCGAATTACTGCTTGACCGCGCGGGGCAACGGCGCTGGTACGAGGTGCGCACCACACCGATCCGTTCGCGGGGTCGGCTCGGCGGCGGCCATCTGGTCGTCCTCAATGACGTCACGCATCGGGTGGCTGCGGTGCACGAGCTGGCCCACGCGCGCGATCAGGCGATGGCGGCGGATCACGCCAAGAGTGAGTTCCTCGCGACCATGAGTCACGAGATTAGCACGCCGATTAACGGCATCATCGGCATGACGGAGATCCTGCTCGAGACGTCGTTGAGTGAAGAGAACCGGGAATGCGCCGAGCGGGTTCACGCCAACGCTCTCGGGCTCCTCGGTATCCTCAATGACATCCTCGACTTCTCCAAGATCGAGGCGGGACATCTCGAACTCCATCGCTCGCCCTTCAATCTGCGCGAGGTGGCCGAGGACGCCGTCGATCTCGTCGCCGAGAAGGCGCGGGCCAAGGGCCTCGAACTCGTCTGTCTGATTTCCGACGCATTGCCGCGGACGGTGGTCGGTGATGCCGGTCGGATCCGGCAGGTGCTCCTGAATCTGCTCTCGAATGCCGTCAAGTTCACGAACTCGGGCGAGGTCGTCGTCCGGCTGCTCGAGCGCAGCCGCGAAGGCTCTGCCGTGGTGCTGCGGGGCGAGGTGAGCGATACCGGGATCGGCATCCCCGAGGCGGCCGCGGGTTTGCTCTTCCGGGCTTTCTCCCAGGTCGATGGTTCGGATGCGCGCCGGCACGGTGGCACCGGTCTCGGGCTCGCCATCGTGCGCCGCCTGGTGGAGCTGATGGGGGGCGAGGTCGGGCTCCGTTCCGTCCCGGGCCGGGGCAGCTTGTTCTGGTTCACCCTCCGTCTCGAAGTCGCCGAGGTCGAGAGCGTCGAGGGCCTCGGCCAGCCGCCTCCGTCCTGGCCGAGCGGTTTGCGCCTGCTGGCGATCGAGGACTGCGCGCCGGCCCGCCTTCAACTCGAGGAACAGCTCCGCAGCCTCGGCTTCGAAATCGATACGGCGAACGGCGTGCGCGAGGGGATCGCCCTGCTGCACGCCGCGTCGCGACGCGGCGAGTCGTACGCCGCGGTGCTTGTCGATCAACAGCTCGGCCCGGACGACGGGCTCACCTTTGCTGCGGCTCTCCGTGCGGAGCGGGGGCTGGTCGCGCCGCCGTTGATGCTGCTTGCCGCAGCCGGAGCGGAATCGATCCGCACCGAGATCTGGACCGCTGCCGGGTTCGTCGCGGCCGTCGCCAAGCCGGTGCGCTGCAAGCATTTGCACGGACGTCTCGCGACCGTGCTCGCGGCAAGTCCGCCCGGTCTCTCGGCGCGAGTCGAGCTGCTCGCGCGCTGACGCGCGGTGCTCAGCGCGGCCGCAGCGGCAGGCCGAGCCCGATCAGTTCGCGGCGAAGAGTCGGTTCATCGCGAAAGCCGATTCCGTGAATGCCGAGTCTGGTGGCGGCGTGTGCGTAGTCGGCCACGTCGTCGACGAAGGCGAGCTCGTGGGGGCGCTCCGCCGTGCGTGCCAGCAGATGTGTGAAGATCTGTGTTTCAGGTTTGACGAAACCGACCTCGCCCGAGATCACGATCTGATCGAAGTGAGCGAACAAGGGGGCGTAGCGCTGGCGAGTCTCGGCGAACTTCTCGGCGGAGAAGTTCGAGAGGATGTGCAGCGGCACGCCGGCCCCGGCGAGCTCGGCCACCAGCTCGGGCATCCCCGCCACCGGCCCGGGCAGCGTCTCGTGCCAGCGTTCGTTCCAGGTCTGGATCAGCCCGGCGTATGCGGGATGACGCGCGGCCTGAATGCGCACCCCTTCGGCCCACGGGCGACCGCGGTCCTGTTCGAGGTTCCACGTCGGGGGGCAGATCTCGCGCAGGAAATGCTCGACCGCGGCGTCGTCGGGAAGAAGCTTGCGCATCAGGAAGCGCGGGTTCCACTGCAAGAGAACGTTGCCGACGTCGAAGACCACGCCCACCACGGCGCCGGCTGCCGCAGGTGTCAAGGCACGGGGAGAGGGCCGGTCCACGTCACTCAACACTCACGGTAGAGCTTGCGTGCGCGCTGGCGCACGGGCTCGAGCAGGGTCGGGTCGAAGGGCGGCAGCTCGTAGCCGCGCGGAAAAGGGGGCCGAGGTTCCGCGCCGAGTGCCTCCAGCACGCGGGGGTGCTCGTAGTAGCCGACCAGCACGGGGAAGAGCATCGTCGAGACAAGACTCGAATCGTGCACGTGCTGCTCGTGCACCACGGCGGCACGGCGTTCCGGATCAAGTGACACGAACGCGGCAGCACCCTGCGCCCGGGCCCTCGTGTCGAGGGCGGCGAGCCCGGCACGCACGGTGGCGACCAGTTCGGGATGGGCCGCGAGGTCGGCGCAGAGTCGCGTGCCGAGGCCGATCTGGCCAGCGCCGGGCATACGTCCGTCGCCTCCGGGCGGGATCATCACGTCGAGCAGGCTCGACAGCGCTGCTTGCTGCGCGGCGGTGAAGGTCGGATCCGGGGGTGTGGTCATGCTTGCCGACCTGCTCTGGAGTTCGCTCGCGCCATCGTCGTTCAGTCGAAGAGGTTCCCGAGCCGCTGCTTGATGCGGTCGGCGACGTAGAGAGCCAGCGCCTGGATCGTGCTGGTGGGATTGACACCACCGGCGGTGACGAAGAGGCTGCCGTCGATGACGAAGAGGTTCGGCACATCGTGGCAGCGGCCCCACTCGTTGTCAAGAGATTGCGTTGAATTTGGGAAGACATACAGTTAATGTTGGGGAGGCGTGTTATGGACCTTGTAAAAGAGATTTACAAGAGCTAACTTGTGAGGGAGATAATATTTTGATTGTGATTAAAT
>SXGT01557350.1_pt1 | contig 29732 bp, 41 predicted proteins | sample 3176221 | NCBI WGS metagenome assembly SXGT01 (sample SAMN11356862, study PRJNA531348) | freshwater metagenome | isolation source: freshwater sample F1-120 | place: China: Fuxian Lake, Yuxi | collected 2017-12-25 | reverse complement strand
GCAGTGGCAAGGCGCGGATCGTCGGTCGCGATGATGTCTGCCACGGTCTCGGCGGTCGGCAGGAAGCGGCAGGCAGCCTTGGCGCCCGACTGGACGTCTGTGATAATGATCAGCTCGCCGGTCGTGGGATCGGTTGTGGTGCAGGCAGCGAGCGAGAGCATCGCCGCTGCTGCAATGAACAGCTTGCGCATGGTGTTTGCCTTTCATGGGAATGCCCGGAACCGCCGGGCGCGGGTTCAGGCGAGCGTGCCAAGCGGATCCTTGCGCACGTCGAAGGACGGGCAGGCTTTGGCCGCATACTCGTTGTGGCCGGAGACGCGCTTCACGCCCCTGTGCAGCGCCACGAGATGCATAACGAGCCACAGAAGCGACGAACGCTGGTCGCGCGTCCGGGTATCCTTGGCCGTCTTGCCATCGGCAGAGACGCCGCCGACGTAGCAGATGCCGATCGTGCCCGTGTTGCGGCCCGAGACATGGGCGCCGACTTGGCCGATCGGCCGCCCTTCCATCACACGGCCGTCGCGATAAACGACATAGTGATAGCCGATGTCCGACCAGCCACGCTGTTTGTGCCAGGCGCGAATGTCAGCAACGGTGAAGTCCTTGCCTTCGGGCGTCGCGGCGCAGTGGATGATGATCTCGCTGATCGGCCGCGCGGTGTGATCGAGGCGAAGGTTGTCGGCATTCGAAGGCCGCTTGCCCACTGCGATGCGCCGCTCGGGCGCGGGCACGTCATCCTGCATTGCCGACTTGTCGGGCTCAGTGCGACCCGGCTTTGCCGGCGTCGTCGCCTGCTTGAGAGCCGTCAGCGTCTGCCGGCCGGCGAGGCCGTCGACGACAAGCCCGTGTTCCTTCTGGAAGGCCCGCACCGCGCGATCCGTGGCCGGGCCGAAATCACCGTCCACCGAGAGACGCGGCGAAGCGCCGGCGGAATTGAGCATGGTCTGCAGGTCCCGCACGGCAGCACCGCGCGAGCCCCGCTTGAGCAGCGTGGTCATGGCAAATCCTTTGGTTGGAACAAATTGTCGAGCGGAGGGTTTTGTGGGCGCAGGGCTCCCCTCGCCCTGTCAATCACCCCCAAAGCCACCCTGACTGGCCGGCATCACGCCGGCCCTTCTTTTAGGTCGATCAGGCTCTCATCACGCGCCGCGCAAGCTTGCTTTGCAGAGCCAAATCTGCAAATTGCAGCCATGGGCGCAGAACAACCGGCATCATACTACGACGAACACATCGCCAACTTCCTCGTCCCCTATGAGGGGTCGATTTGGAAGGAGGTATACGATGCGACTGTCAGCCTCTTTCCAGACGATACGTCGGCGAACATCGTCGACGTAGGCTGCGGCACGGGCCGATTGGCTGAAGCTTTGCGGCTGTCCGGCCGAATGAATTACGTCGGGTTCGACTTCTCATCAGCGAGGATTGCCGAGGCTAGGCGGTACTTGCCCGAACATGATTTTCGGGTGCTGGATGCGTTTTCCGACGAGGCCCGCGCGCTCATGAATGCCGCAGACGTGGTGTCAATCACTGAGGTCCTGGAGCATGTCGAGGGCGATTTAGATCTTCTTTCGTCCCTATCCCCAGGGAAGACCGTCGTGTTCTCTGTGCCGAGCTTCGACAGCCCGACCCATGTTCGCAAGTTCAAGACAATGGACGCCGTGCTGGAACGGTATTCGGGTCTTCTCGACATTGACGCAGGCAGCGCCGTCACAGTGACAAGGCGAAAGAACCATACGTTTGTCGCCCGAGGCTCGCGGCGGTAGCACCTACTTCCAAACGCCGACCGCGATACCGGTTATTCCGAGCACTTCGTCGCCGCCAGTGTAGAGCCCGTCGCTTACATAGCGAAGAATAATTGAGTCCAGGAAAGGCGTCGTATGGTCGACGATTGATCCGGCTCTCTTAGCGTTTGACATGTTCGCTGCGCCGACACCCGACGATGCCCCTATTACGAACGGTGCGGCTGCAAACGGCACCGGATAAATCCACGAATATTGAAGGCGGGTGGTTGCCACGTAGGTTGCCAACGCATCGATCGCACAAACCTGGAAGCCGCTTTCCCATCGCCAGTAGCTGCCATTGGCACCCGTTCCCCACTCGACGATTGCTCCCGCCGCCATCATCCCCGCTGTCAGCAGCTTGTCCCCCGGAGGAATGCCGGCGAAGTCCGGCGCGAGCGTCGTGTCTTTGGACCCCATGCCGATCTCGCGAAGGCTCTTGAGATTGAATATCTTCGGCGCGCCGCTCGGCGTGACGCCTGGCGTGCCGCCCTCGTTTACCAGCGCCCAGATGTCCGTCATCCCGATTCCTTTCACCTGAAGATAGGCCGCGAAGTAGCTTTGAACGCCAAAGCTGTAGAGCGCGCTGCCGGTGAAGTGCGTACCGTCATAGGTCGGCAGCCCATCGGACGGCGCGTAGAAGATCGCCTCATTGTCCGTTGCCAGAGCCTGCAGCCGAGTGGTGTTGAAGTTGATGCGGTCGGCGTTTTCTTCGGCCGTGCCGCCGACTATGATGATCGTATCGTCGTCGATAGCGCCGGCTGCCTTGAGATTGGCAACCATGTCGAGGAACGCAGTCTTATAGGGCGTTGCGTTCGGGCTGGTAACGTTGCCCTCCCCCTGATGCCACAGGAAGACATTAGCGGGAGCTTGGCCTGTGGCCGTCCAGACGTCGATGCACTCCTGCAGCATGCCGACAGGATCGCCGGGTGCCCATCCGCTGATGGTGGTTCCGCCGCGCGCCACCATCGTCATGTCGACATCTTCGCCGAGCGTCTGCGCCAGTTTATGGCAGAACCAGACCCCGAAATTGCCACGGTCGGTGTTCTCGAATGTACCGTAGGTGGAGCGCGCCAGCGCCGCTGTGCGCCAGGCCGTGCCGTTCGCACCAAGCGGGTTCGCGTTGTCCCACACCCGCACGCGGCTATCGATCGCCGCCCAATCGGGGCCGCCGGTGCCGCGGCCGATCGCGTTGGACTGGCCGGAGACGAAAACGCGAACCGTCATGAGCCCACCACCGGAAGCGACATCAGGTTGATGTTCGCCGCGATCTCGTCGCCATCGCTGATGCGCTCGATCAACTGCCGCGTCTGCGCCGAAACCCGCGACAGGTCGGACTGGTAGCGGATGCGAGCCGCCTGCCCCGCGCCGGCTGCCTCGGCTGGGCACTCATCGGTCAGCGCGCCCGTGGTGGTACTCGCAACCGTTGCGATAGTCAGGACACCAATCTTGCCCGGCAACAGGATCTGGTCACCGGCCTGAATGTTGGCGCCCACCAGCGACGTACCGGCCCATGTGAATGCCGTCGAGCCGCTGGTCAGCGTGATCGTGCCGACGAGGTCGGGTTGAATGGCCATCGGTCAGCCCTTCTTCTTGGTCTCGATCACTTCCAGCGCCGCCGTTAGCTCGTCGACTTTGGCTGCCAACTGCTCGCCGGTTGCACGTGCATCGTAGAGCTGCTGCGCGAGCGCGAGGTTGCGGTTTTCGAGGTGCTGGATAAGCGCCAGCTTCTCCCCGAGCGCGACGCCGGGGTCGATCTGGATGGTTCGGGTGGCCGGCATGGCTTCGCCGGCCGCAGATGGTGCAGTGGTCATAGGTGCCTCATTTCTTGTTGCATTCGAGAATGACTTGGTTGTTCACGACCTCAGTCGCGAGGTTCGGCTGACCGTTCTCACCGTTGATCTGAATGGTGACGGTCTGCGGACCTGTGCCGGTCGGCACGATCATGAACACGCCTGACTCTTGCACCCTCGCTGTGCCGCTTGTCGCGGCAATGGCGTCGCTCCAGAACATGCCGCTGATAGGCACGCCGTTGTGCAATATGCGGGCTCGCACCGACGCTCCAGCCTGGTTCGTGGCCGTCTTCCGGATGTTTATGAAATAGCCGACTGTGATCGGGTTGAGAGACGGACTGGACACGGTCGCTGACACCGAATCGTACCAAACAGCCGGGGCCGGATTCGGCGTTGATAGGTTCCCTGAGAAGCTGTCATTGTCGGTGTTCGTGATGGCCCCCGCCGCGATCATGCCGTCTTCGATCACCGCAAAGCCGATATTGGCGCTCGTGGCGACGAAGTTGTTGACGACGGCGTTCTCGATATTGGCCCATTGCGCGCTGACCTGGTTCAGCCACAGGCCGCCGCCGAAGAATACAAATGGTGCCCGCACCACGGACCCATTGGTGATGACCACCTGTTCCGCAGCCATGACGATGCGCGTCGGATCGCCGGCGGATGCGGGAACGTCGATGAAAAAGCTGGCAGCCCGATATGCCCCTGCCCCGCCGGTGCGGGCCTCCATGCCTATGCGCGCCGAATAGCCAGAAGGCCCGGCGCTCGTCGTCATGCGGAAGTTGGCGCTGGCCGAAACGTCGTTGTAGTTGCTCTGCAGCGCGATGACGGCGTTGGAAATGGCCGTGACGTCGCCCTCGACGTCGTCTACGCGAGCTTGAAGCAGCAACACCGCCGAGGAGTCGGCCTTGTTGTCGATCTCAGCGTTGATGTCGATAAGTGCTTGGCTGAGTGCCGACAGGTCGTCATCATGACCATCGACACGGGTCGTAAGCGCCAGCAGTGCCGACGTGGAAGCCTTCGTCGCGACTTCAGCCTGAACGCTGATGAGCGCCTGACTGATTGTCAAAATGTCGTCTTCGTTCTCCTCGACGCGCACGGTGAGCGCCAATAGAGCGGAGGCATCGGCCTTCTCGGCAATCTCCGCCTCGACATCGAGCAGTGCTTGACCGACTGCGATCAGGCCGTTCTCGGTCTCGGTGACGCGCGAGGTCAGCGCAAGCAGTGCGGCCGCGTCGGCTTTCCCCTCAAGTTCTACCTGCACCGACAGGAGCGCCTGCGCCAGCGCAGACCCCGGCCCTGTCGCCGCCTCAATCTGAAACAGCGCGTACGCCTTGGCGTCGGCATGCGTCGAACGCACCTCCTGCCGCAGCGCCTGCCGGTCGATGTAGTTGCCGGCCTCCTGGTTGAGCAGCGAAGCAACCAGCCGCCGCGCATCGTCGATCAGCTCGCGGACGCCCGGCCCTATCCAGTCGATCGCGTCGTCGATGAACTCCTGCAGGTCCGGGATAAGCCCGTCAGGATAGATGTCGCCCTCGCCAAGGCGAATATCGAGCGTCGTGACAGGCATCCACGCCGACCACGCCAACGCGCGGCCCGAATGCGGCAGGAAACGGCCGCGCACGGTAAAAGGCTGATCAGGCAGACACCACTGCCCCGACAACCGGAACGTCTTCGTCAGGCCGTCATCGAGAACATCGCCGTATGGCGTCTCGCCGGCAAACACCTCCTCATCTTCGCCGTTGCGGACCTGTATCTCAATCGCCCGCACATCGTCATTGTCGCCAGGCACATAGAGGTCGATTGCAGGACGGCGCGGCGTGCCGCTCTCGTCGTTGATCGACGACGCCACCACGCTCCAGCTAACGACCGGGATCGGCGCCGGCCAGCGCGGATTGATCGGCCCGACAGACCACGGCAGCTTGTCCGTGCCCGGCGTCCAGTTGTAATCGGACGGATCGACTTCCTGCGCAGCAACGCCCTGGTTGACGTTGGTCATCTCGTCCTTCGACGAGATCAGGAACAGCTTGTCGATGTACCCGTTGCGCGCGCTCGTCCACGAGATCGTGTCCAGCGGCTCCAGCATGAACGCGACGGGCGGAAGCGTGCCTCGATGAAACCGCATGCGGCGACCGTCGCGCACCATCGACAGCATGAGACGCTGAACCTGCGTGGGGCTCGACACCGCATTGAACTGGAAATCGGCCAGCAGGCGCCGGCCGTCGTCTTCCGCCTCGTAGTCCGGGAACAGCCGTTGTGGCGCATCCTTCATCTCCCATGCGGCAGCAGGATCGGGATACGTTGCGCTCGCGCCGTTGAAGGTCTGCTCCAGCCCCTTGAACGGGTCCAGCTCCTGCGGATCGGTGATGACCCAGTCCTCGTCGGTGAGGAACATGACCGGCAGGCCAGGGGCGCCGACATGCGGCTTGTAGATGCCGCCATTCTCGGCGATCTGGCCGTTGCAGGACTTCAGCAGCTCCTCGATGACGTCGGCCGGCTCGTTCTCGGCAACTTTGATCTCGTAGCCGCCGCTGAATTGCGGTTCGTAGATCGGATCGACTTCGCCGACGCCGTCAGCGACGATGGTCGGCACATCGCATTCGTTCATTGCGGCGAACCACGCCGGGAGCGGCAGGCGCGATGCGGACACGCCAGGGCCGTAAACCTTCTCGCCATTGGCGAAGATGCCGCGCTCGATGTTGTACGCGATCACCAGCAGGTTCGCCGTGCCCTCATAGGTCTCGGGCTGGCCCCATCGATGCAGCCCGTCGCCACCGACGGTCGTATCCTTTCGGGGATCGTAGAGCGGCAGGGGAAGCGGCTCGAAGCGCCCGACCGGCATCGCGGTCAGCAGCTCGCGGTTGAGCAGCGCCGTCAGCAGCACGATCGTGGAACCGGCGCCGATCATGTCGGCAGTCCAAGGCCGCTCGGGATCCGAGCCGAACTTGTCGAGCAGGAACGGATCGGCCTCGGTCTGGGTGCCGTCCAGCACCTTCACCCACATGTAGTCGCGGCCGTTGCGACGGTATTCCTTGACCGGGTAGCCCTGCTCGACCGGCGTCGCCTCGAAGTCGATCTCGCACAGTTCGTTGTTGATGAAGATGCGAGACTTGATGCCGCCCTGCATCATGTCCGAGACGGTAACGACCTGCGTCAGGTAGGCGTTCGGCGTCCTGCCGCTGCGGCCCCATGTGCCGACATAGTCGAGTGAACCGGCCGTGGCGTAGTCGCCGACGATGAACGAGAAAGAGTTGTTGCCGCCGAGACGAAGCTGGCCGCTGATGCCTGGCTGCGGCTGACGCTTGGCAATGGCGCGCTGGATCAGCGACATGCCGACCTTCAGCGCGATGCCAACGAGGAACTGGACAAGCGCACTGGCCTTGATCGCGGCGATGATGCCACCGATCGCGGCAATCACCGGCCCCGCATGCGCGAGCGCGGTCCAGCCGAGCATGAACCAGACGGTCCACGCTGCAATGCGTAGAAGCTTCATGTTCAGCCTGAAATCCAGAGTGGGTTAGAACGGCACCCGGAACGCCCTCTTGGCGTCCAGCAGCCCGACAGTGCCAATGCCTGCCGCACCAGGGCGAAGCACGTAGATACGTGGCCCCTGCACGATGCCGAGGGCAATGTGCCCGTCTTCCTCGACAGCAGCGATGTCGCCGACCCGAGCCTTGGACGGGTGGACCTCTTCGAATAGCGACGCGGCAAGTTCTGCATGATCCGCGAAGCCTTTGCGCTTGAGCAGGCGCAGACCGCCGCGCATCGTCTTGTACTTGCCGCGATAGGGAGCGCCGAAGTCCTCGCCCGTCATCGCCGCGACGGCGCCGGCGGCAAACAGCGCGCAGTCATGATCGCCCCACGCGAATGGCTTGCGGGCCACGCCCTGCACGTAGTGGAACAGCGCGTCACGCCAGAAGCTATAGCGCTTCATTGCAGGATGCCTCGCCGAGTATCGCTGTTGGTCTGCGCCGGCGGGGCCTTCGCCTCGCCCCAGTGGACATTCTGCAGCCAGCCGCCGGCGACATCAGCATATTTGCGGATCCGATCCTCGACACCGCCAACGGTGCGCCTGCGCTGCATTTCGTCGGAGCGTTTCAGCGGGTTCGTGCGCGTCAGCTCGCGGCTGTCGGACACGCAGGCGAGCTCAATACCGCCCTCACCGCCGGCTGCCGGCGTCGTGATCGGGGAACCGTTGACCTTGCCCACGAAGATCGGCCAGGCCGGCGCCACCATCAGCTTCGTGTTCGTGTCCAGAAAGCCGATGTGATACTCGACCGGCGCATGTTTCGGGTCGTAGCCCCGGATGGCCAACTGCACCGCAGCGTTGATCTGCGACAGCTTGAACCGGATCGTTCGCACCACAAGCCCGGTTTCCAGCGGCACGGCAGGCCATTCGATCACGCTGCCTGGATGATAGGTGCGCGTCACGGGAAGCCTGGTGTCCGGATCGAGCACCTGGACGTCGGTGGTTTCCCCACCGTTCCAGAAGCCCGCTGTTTCCAACGCGCCGGTCTCGCGGTTCTTGGCCTTGATCCACAGAAAACGGACTGGCGCAATTCCCTCGCGCGAGGAGATCGCCGCGATCGTATTGGCGTCGAGATCGTCTTTCATCAGCACCTCGTGAAAGGTCCGGCCATTCGCATGGATGGCCGAAAAGTGTAAGCTAACTGTTGACAGAAAGTATGTACGCTGCTAGCTTACATTCATGATCAGGTCGTTCAAAAACAAGGCGCTCGCGGACCTCTATCAAACCGGGAAAACCGGCAAGATCGACACCAAGATGCACAAGCGCATTCTCGTCCGGCTTGACCGTCTCGACGCCGCCGAGCGCCCGGAAGACATGAACCTTCCCGGTTTCAACTTCCATGCTCTGAACGGCTTCAACCCGACGCGCTACACCGTCCATGTGAACGGTCCATGGTGCATCACATTCGAGTTCGACGGCACCGACGCCACCCGTGTCGACTTCGAGCAGTACCACTAGAGGGCGGCGACTGGAGAAGTCAGTTTATGAGCGAGCACAAGCCGACGCGTCCGATCGAGCGCTGCCCGTCCCACCCCGGCGCGCTGCTTGAGGACATCATCCCGGCAACCGGAAAGACCAAGGTGGAGATCGCTGAATTGCTCGGCATTTCGCGCCAGCAGCTTTACGACATCCTTCGCGAGAAGAAGCCGGTGTCCCCCAACGTAGCCGCCCGCCTCGGCAAGCTTTTTGGCGACGGCCCCGCTGTCTGGCTCCGCATGCAGGCGGCCTATGATGCATGGCATGCCGAGCGCGATGTGGATGTGAGCAATATACCGACGTTGGAAGCCGCCTAGCCCAACTTATGGCCGCTGCACCGCCTGGAAGGAAATGACCGTGCGCCCGCCATCGCCCTGAACCGACAGCGATCCCGGCACGAGCACCATCTTGGCGGCCGGCTTGATCAACGTGACAGCAAGACCGCCGGTCACTCCCGGCTGGAAATGCGGTCGCACCTCAAAATTCGGCGTCACGCCGAGCCCGTTTGCCGTCACTGTCTCTTGCACGCGGTGAAGTGCCCGCCGCGTCGGATTGCTGCCATAGTCGAAATGGAGCTGATCGCTCTCGGTGATCACATAGCCGGCCGGCAGCCCGGCAAGGGACATCGACTTGTTGTCGACGCCGATCGTGTTGATGGTCACCGCCGAGGCGCCGAGGATCGTCCCTCCGGGATCGGCGAGCGGAACGCACTGCCACGGATCGTAGAGGTAGAAGGCGTTGATCGAGCCGTCGAGCGCTTCGAGCCGGGCTTGCAGGATCCTCGCCTCCGGCCCCGCCATGGGCACGGTCTGGACGTCCGCCACCCATCGCGTCGGCGCCAGATCGGCAGCCAGCACGTCGCCATTGCCGAGCCCAGAGAGTTCCTGCTGCACGTCCAACCGGAATGTCCGGCGCGGCACGCGCAGCAGATCGGCGATGTAGCTGACGGGAGCGGGAAAGGTCAGCGCCATGATCAGCCCACCGCCCGAGGATCGTTGACGACACGTTTCACCATGGAAGGGCCTGCCTCGCGATCATACTGCCTCAGTCCCTCGCGGACACCCTGCCCCACCATTTCCATGATCTCCGCATTGCCCCGCGCACCGGAAACATCGACTGCGATGCGGACATCCTGCGGCGAACCGGATGCCGGAGCGCGTGGCGGCACAAAGCTCGGCGCGACCGGCATTGCTATCGACGGCGCGTTCAAGAAGGGCAGCGGTCCAGTTGGCGCGGGCGGAAAGTAGTCAAGGCCGGACCCGCCACCGAACAAGCCGCCCCCACCAAATAGACCTGCAAGCGGCCCCGATCCAAGTAGAGCCGCCTGCGCTGCGGCAAGTGCTAGCTGGACTGCCAGCCGTTTCACCGCATCCTCGGCCGAAACCGACTTGTCGATGATGTCACCAATCGCATCCGAGCCCATCTGGAACATGTAGTCCATCGACTGGGCGCGCGCCTCGATCGCACGTTTACTTTCCTCCAGGGCCTTGCGCTCGGCTTCCAGTGAAGTGACGAGCGCGGCGATCTTGCCACCGGCCTCGCTGTTGATATCGACGCCGGCACGCTTCAACTCATTGTAGATGCGCTGCTGCGTGCCCGTACGGCCCAACTGGTCCTGCTCGAACTGAAGGCTGGCGATGACTTCGTCGATCTTCTGCTTGGCCCGCTCGGCCTCCGATATCTGCTCTCCGCGCCCTCCAACTTTGGTGCGCCAATCCTGAAAGTATGGATCGACGCGGCGGTCTGGCGTGGGAGCGGTCTCCGGCAGCTGCGGAAAGCGTCCATACCGGCCGCGCGTTTGCGGGCCTCCCTGCGAGTTGATCGACGCCGATGCCTGTGCAGCTGCGGCGGCTGCATTGGCCACGGCAACAAAGGCGGCAACGATGCCGGAGACGTCTGGGGCATAGCCGGATATCTCGGCCAGCTTCTTGATCACGTCATCGACGGAGATTTCCGAGGCGCGCGCCTGCGTGAGCAGATCCGCGAGTTCGTCGCGTGCCTTGGCGGACGAAATGCCTTCTATCGCTGCCTGAAGGTCATTGATTGCGAGTGATCCCGCCTTGCTCTCTTCAAGAATGGCGACCTGCTCATTGACGGCAGCGAGCTCCGGTATAAGGGCTGCGATTGCATCCGCCGTCTCCTGAAATACCGGGATGCCAGTGGATGCAAACAGGTCGATCGCCGCCTTCTGAGCGGCTTGCATCTCCTCGACGGTGGTCTTGTTCTCGGCAGCACTCGCTGAGACGGACCGTAGCGCTGCCTGCCATGCAACAAGCTGCTCGGGCGGCGCCATATTGCGCAGCTGGTCCATTAGGTCCGTCACCTGATCGCCGGCAGAGGTGACCTCTTGCCCGATTTCCTCGAAGACGCGAGCGATCTCCTGCTGCGTTGTCGCTTCGATATCCTGCTGGCCAGCCAACCGCTCCCGCTCGGCAGCCACGGCACGAATGGCCGGAAGGACGTCGCCCCATGCCTGCGCGACACGCTGGATGAGAGCCTCCTGCTCGCGCAGCGCTGTTTCGGTTGCTTCCGAGCCCTCTTCAGCCGACGTGAAATACTGGACCGCCGCCGCCGTCAGTGCGACTGTCGCAATGGTTGCCAGCGACACCGGATTGACGATCTGCAGGAACGCGCCAGCAACCGCCGGCCCGATGCGCTGCCCGCTCGCGCGAATGTCATTGAAGACTTGTGCGACCTGCGGACCTTGCTGCAGAGCCACCGTCCACCACGGCATGAAGGCCGCAGTGGTGGCGACGTCGAAGCCCTGCGCGGCCAGATTGGACGTATTGAAGGACGATCCGCCGCCCCGAATGTTTGGCGTGTCCACCAGCGCAGCATTGCGTGCCTTGATCGCTGCGATGCTGGACAAAGCCGCCTGCCGCTCGCGCTGTATAGCGGCCGTCATCTCCTCGGAAGAAATGGCTCCCAGTCGGTGAGCTGCCCTGATCTCGCCCAGCACCGACTTGTAGCGGGTGATAGTCGAAAAGACGGGGTTGAAGCGAGAACGTAGCCGCTCCATTTCCCTGCCTTGCTCGGCAAGCGCCCCGGTCCATTCCTTCGTCGCCTCAGCCTGCGCGCCGACCATCCGGTTGATGCGCTCCTGGATTGCGGTCGGCATCGCCTTGTCGATGGCATTGCCGACACCAGCAAATTTGCGCTCGATACCCGCCGACGACTTTGCGATATCACCCTCCAGCCGCTTCATCGCCCGGAGGATTTGACGGGTGTCGGCCGAAATCGATAGAACGAGCTGTTCTTCGTCGGTTGCCATGGGAGGGCTCCAAGGTGGACGGGTGGCTTAAAGGGCTTGTCGCTACGACCTGCGTCGCGGTTTTGGCGGCAGTCGGGTACTACTTCTGGGCTGAGGCGTACGGGGTAAGAAGTCGCCCTATCCCGACTCCAAAACGCATTGCGCTTTGCGAGAAAGACTACATTGACTTGACTTCGGGAAGGGTTCAGGAGCCCATCCCCGAAGCTGGTGCACGGTACTATGCTTCACGTTTCGCGGAATGCGACGAATACGGATTGCTCTCCAGCTTCCAGCGCCGAACAATTGATAGCGGACCAGTTGGCAGCCATTTTGTTGCTTATAAGGAAGACCCCTCGATCTGGGATCAGCCGTAGCGCGCCAACAGATCGTCCATCTCGTCGTCGGTCGGTGCGTCGAGTTTTTTCTCACCGCCATTGGCAGCGTTGAGGCCGTCGATCGCGCGGAAATATTCGGTCAGCGTGGATGACCAGAACACGTCCGGCGTCCATTTCAGGAAGCCGAATGCGCCACGCATCCAGTCGGACCAGGGGAAAGCCGCCTCTACGTCTTCGCTTTGGCGGCTGCGCCGTTTTTTTGCTCACCTTCGAAATGGTGCGACAGCGCCTTGGCGAAGGCTTCGGCACATGCCGGGAAGTCCTTGAGTGTCAGCTCCGCGACAGCCTTTTCGGCATCACCGCGCACTGTCAGCAAAGAGATTGCCGCCATGGTCGCCGCAACTTCCGTGCCCGACAGTCTCAGGAAGAGGTCGGAAAGAGATTGCGAACCGAGGCGCGACGACACTGCGGCAAGCCCCTGCATAGTGGCGGCGATGACGAGATCGACGCCGCCGACGCGCAGGGGAACTTCCCCCCGCGCGCCGTTTACGGGAAGGCTGCTCATGCCGCCACCACGTCAGCCGTTCCGCCGCTTGTCGCAGAGGCGGAGCCGCTGCTGTTCGTCGCGGTGACCGTGACGGTGATCGTCGACGCGATATCGCCGGTGACCGGCGTGTAAGTGTCCGTCGTGGCGCCAGAGATGTCGGCGCCGTCCTTCTTCCACTGGAAGGTGAAGACGGGATTTCCGGTCCAAACGCCCGGGAACGCCTTCAACTGCTGGCCCACCTGCGCGACGCCTGCGATCGACGGTAGGAGCGAGTTGACCGGCATCACGGCCTCTGCCGTGAAGGTCAGAGCGGCGGCAGCCGTGAAGGTGGCGGAGAACTCCATGTTCCCTTCCATCTCGCCGGTGAACTCGAAATCGGAGACCATCCACCAGCCGGCATAGGTGCCTTCACCCGGAACAAGAACCTGCGCTTCGAACTTCTGGCCCGCCCGGACGTGTCCCATCAGGACCGCCTGAGTATCGCCGCTGACGAAGGCGCCAGAGCCGCTGAACGTGCGGCTGACGATGCCGGGCTCGCCAGTCTTCTGGACTGCTCCACCGGGATTATCGCAGTTCGGAATGGTCGTATCGACCTCATTGGCCGAGAGATTGAACGAGCGCGTCTTCATCCCGCACAGATTGTTGAATGTGCTGGGCGCAGTCTTGATCTTGATGAGCAGAAGCCTGCCAATTTGCTGGCTCATGATCTGGTCCTTTCAGGGTGATGTGCCTTGCCGAAGGGCGGTTGAAGGCTTCAGGCGGACTGCACAAGCCCGCGGAATTCGACGATGCCGTGCCCGGTCAACCCGTCGATGTCGTAGAAGACACGTTCGCCGCGGTGATCGAGTGTGACGAGCTGGTTGCTTGGCAACGGCAACGGGAACCCATGCAGCGCCCGACCGATCTCAAAGCAGATACTGCGCGCGTCCTGGAGCGGGTCGACGCCGTCGCGCGTCCAGACATGCACGTTGAGCGTAATATCTTCGCCGGTGACGCATTCGGCATCGTCGCGGATGCCGAACGTGTCGAAGCCGGTGATGTTCGGGAAAGTCTGGTTGTCCGGCGACCGATACCACACCCGATCAGCCACCAGCGCCGAGACGTTCGCAGCCTTCAGCAGCCTGTCGCGGGCGTACAGGACCAGTTCTCTCGACGGTGCGGCCATCTACTTCTTGCCCATCGCCTTGCGCACGGCCTTGTTGACCGCGTTGGCCATCTTGCGGCGCGCGGTTTTGCGGTAGGCGCGCCAGGTCGGGAATATGTGCGGCTGCGCGGCTGTTCCCGGGTGCTTCACGGATTGTTTCGAAACCAGCTCGCCGCCAAGGCCTCGGAACCGCAGCGCCGGCGCATTCTTCGCGCGGATCGTGTGCGCTGATGTTCCGAACTCGAGGAAGCGCCAGAACCACGCGGCAAACACCCCCGTCGCGTTCTTGTCCTTCGTAGGCTGGCCGCCAAGCGCCCGCTCCTGCGCCGGTCGATCGGCGAGCCGTCCGCCCTCGATGCTGGCCTTGTATGCGCCTGTCGCACCGACCGGCGCCCGCGCCGCGATCTTGCCCGCTGCCTCCCGCGCCACGTCGAGCTGCGCCACGGCAAGCTCCGCCTCGGCCTCGGGAACGATGCGGCGCAACTTGCGCATGGTCGCCTCGCGCCCGAGCATCTTCGCCTTGAAGGCCATCAGCTTGCCACTCCGCGTTCGCACAGCAGCGAAATCCACTGCCGATCCGTCTCGTGGGTCACGTCGCGGACGTTGAACACCGTGCCGTCGCGAGCGTCGACCAGCTTCCAGTCAGGAGTAATCTGGCGGGTCTGCGACGAGGCGCGAACGGTGATGACCTGCGTGTGGCGCCCCTGAAGGCGGCCGGCCATAACATCCTCACCACCGCGCAGATGTCGATAGGCGGCACGCACCGAAAACTGTGTCTGCCAACCGCCGGCGCCGGGAACCGGATTGCCCAGCTCATCCGTGCCGGCGACTTCCTTCTGGCAGTTCACCCTGTAGTAGAGATCACCGGCGCCGAGAGACTTCGTCATTATGCGCCCCTCCGGTGATTGCAGAGCAGAACGTCCATGATGGTCCAGCCAAGACGCTCGGGGTTCTCGCGGGAATGGTAGGCCGCATCTACAAACACCAGGATGGCGTGATGAACCTCGGCAGGGACGTCACCGCCGAACACGGCCGTCAATGTGATGCGCGACCCGGGACGAATGTTCGGCCACGACTGGTCACTCTTCAGCTCGATTGATGGCTCCAGCCCATCTTTACGAACTTCATAGACCGCCTCATCGATCGTCTGTGTCGCACCAGCGCCATCGACGTATTCGATGGATGTCACAGACTTCAGCGGTCCCTCGGACAAGCGTACGAAGTCAGCGAAGCCGGTACACTCACACACGATGGTTTGCTCCGCCCATCGCGCGTTGCAGTAGCGCTCGACATGCGACCGAGCCGCCTTGATCAGCCGCGTCAGCAACGCGTCATCGTCGGTGGAGTCGACGAGACATTGCTGCTTTGCCTCCTGAAGCGTCACCGGCTCTGCGGCCGGCGCGACGGTGACGGTCGACGGATACCACATGGTCAGCCGCGCTTTTCCGGTGCCACAGGCGCTACAGCGGTTTCCTGATGACCATCGGCAAGAGCGGTCATCATAGTGGCCTTAAAGGTGTTGAATGCAGCGACCTGCTGATCAAGCGCCTCATTGCGAGCCATGGCTGCCTCATTCTCTTCCTTCAGTCGGGCGTTCTCTTCGAGCAGCTTGGCGCGCTCGTCATCCCATTCCTGCTTCGTTTCCGGCTTCTTGACCGGCTCCGGAGGAGCAAGCTCGGCAATACCTTCCCTGATCAGGCTTTTCGCCTCCTTCACCGGAAACCGGTCTGTGACCTCACCAACCGACAGGGCGAAATCCCTGCCGGCAATGCTTTGGAGCATCTTCACTCTCATGGATTTCATGGCCGTCTCCTTCGGTTTTGAGAGCGGGCGACCAAAGCCGCCCGCCTTGCAAAGCCGAACTACGCCGCGGCGGTGATGAGGTGCTTGACGGCGGCAGTGTCGCCCAGCTCACCGTCGAGGCGGATCAGCCCGAGCAGACCAATGTCGGGCGCGAACCGCTCGCGGGCGACGAACATCACGATGCCGCCGACCTTGCGGACGAAATACTTGCCGAAGTCGCCGAACAGCATGACCCTGGATGCCGACGCCGCACCCGGGATGGATGCCATCGCCTGGTTGATGGAATAGCGATAGCCAAGGATCGAGCCCGGTACGCCATTCTGCACATCGCCTGCCGACCAAATGTAGCGGTTCTCGCCATCCTTCAGCTTGCGCACCGCGCCGAGAGTCGAGTCGTTGAACATGAACCGCGTCTTCGGCGAGGCGCGATAGGCAGGGTCGACCGAATGAACGAGGTCGATGATCTCGTCATAGGTAATGGCCGTGCCGCTGGTGCTCGTCTTGCCGAGCGTCGAAGCTGTCACGATGCCGTTCGGATCATCGGCCCCATCACCGACGGTCAGTTCCGTGTTCGCGCGACGACCGAGACGCTGACCGAGCAGATCGCCAAGCAAGGTCTCAAAGTTGAAGATAGAATCCTGCGCAAGTTCCCAGGAGAACTTCACCCACTCGGTATCATAGGCATAGGCATTCAGCGTCTTCTTGCCGAAGGTCGCATCCGAGCCGCCATCGTCCGTCACGGCACCCGCTTCGGTGTGCTTCGCGACCGGAACGCCGGTGTCATCGATCGTCGGGATATCGATGGGATTACCCGCCGTCGTGTTCATGACGGTGCAGATATCCTCGTCGTACATCGGCCCCCAAGCCTTCATCGACTTGATGATCTGGTTGGAGAGCTCGGTTGGTACCGTGTAGCCACCGGCCGCAGGGGTGCCGACCGTCTGCGCGCGCTCTTCCTTCGGAGCGACGCCGGCACGAAGAGCGGCGCGCTCCTCGTCGGACAGGGCCGACATATCGCCGGCCACCGCCACATAACGGTGGAACGCCGAACGATAGGTGACCTCTTCACCGTCGTCCTGACCACGACCTTCACCGTCACCGCCGATCGGTCGATTGCGGGCGCGCTCCTCGGCCGCGCGCTCTTCGAGACGCTTCTCGGCATCGGCCATACGCTTTTCGCGCGCGATCTGCGCATCCACCTTGTCGAACGCGGCCATGATGTCGTCATGGCGCTTTTCGAGTTCGGCGGCGCGTGCCTCGTCGGTGTTCTTCTTGATTTCGTCCAGTGCCGAGCGGGCATCGGCAACGAGCTTTTCCCGCTTCTCAATCAGTTCCTTGCTCATGGGGTTCTCCTTCGAGCAACGTCAAAAGGCCCGCTCGTGAAAGCAGGCGATGGAGACGGGAAGCGGGAAGCTTGCCACGCCCTCCGGCCGAAGCCGGGTAACTCAGGCTAGACTGCGGAACTTCGCCTCGGCCTCGGCCTTGCGGCGGGCGAAGGCAGCGGCGTTGTGCTGGCGACGGTGTTCCTTGCGCGCCTCGTCGAGCGACCGCAGCGCGATAGACGTTCCGTCGTAGGCCGGCTCGGACACGATGCTGACCTCACCAAGCTTGACCTCCAGCAGAGTGCGCTTGGGCGGGTCGATGGATTCGTCCCACTCCTGCCGAATTGCCTCGAAGCGAAAAGACATACCTGAGACGTCACCGCGCTCAACGAGCGTCCGGACATCGCGTCCGTCCGACGTGTCCGGCAGGTCGATTTCGACACGAAGGCCCTTGTCGTCCTCTTGCAGTCGCAACGTGCCGGCTGAAACTCGACCGAGCACGCGGCCGGTATCGTGGTCGAAGTAGGCGCGGACGTCATCGGTGCGCAACGTGTTGGTGAACGCGCCACGCGCGACGACCTCCTGGAACCACCGGCCGATCTCTGCCACCTCGCCGAACACGGACGCATAGCCGACCACGGTCACGCCGCCATCATCATTGGCGCGGTGCTCTACCGGCAGGACAAGCGAGCGCTTCTCCGCCCCCTCAGGCTTGTGGCTCATTGCCTTCTCCATTTTCGGTTTTCGGCTCGATCGGCGTCGGTGTCGTGGGCTGCTTGCCGAGCACCACGGTTGCGCCCTGCACCAGCAGTTCGTCGGCATCCGGGTTCTTGTGCCTTGGCCGATTCTCCAGCGCTCGCGCTTCGTTCGGCGTCATCTGCGCCGTCTGGATAGCCCGAGCGATGCCGTCGATCCTGCTCTTGAAGTCGCCGCGCTGGAGGCCGTCGAGGTTGTGTTTGACGTAGCGCCCGTTATTGGCCCGCCCGAACAGCTTGAGGTTCGCCTCATCCTCGAACGCCTTCGCCCACTGGCTGATCAGGTGCTTGACGAGATGAAGATCCTGCTGTTCGACATTGGCGAACGTGCCCCGCGACAGATCCTGAAGGAACGCGGGCGGGAGCTGCCAGCCACGCGCAATTTCCTGAATCTGGAACAGCCGCGCCTCGGTCATCTGCCCTTTGTCTGGCTCATAACCGACCGGCTTAAGTTCATGCCCTGGTGGGATTGGGATAATGTTCTTGCCACTGGCGTGGGCTTCGTCGATCGCGCGCCTCGTGTCGTTGAGCGCCCGTTTCAAACCATCGGCGCCCTGCGGCAGCGGACCAACCAGTGCGAGAGGCGGGACGCCCCCGCCGGCGAAGAAGTTCGAACCGTAATCGTTCATCGCAAGCGCAAGCTGTATCGCCTTCGCGGCCATGCGGATCGGGCCGCGATGCGACACCTGATCTTCCTTCAGCATGAAGGGCACGTCGATCACGTCGGCTGAAGGGTAGGTTTTGCCCTCGAATTTGTAGACGAGATCGAAGCCGACGCGCTTCACGGTAGTCTTGCGTGGGTCCATAGCCCATAGGGCCTCGACCTCACGTCCGTTGCGCTCGATCCATATGAGCCCCCGGCCACCGGTAAAGACCTGCTGCCAGAAATACTGCAGGAACTTGAACTTGCTCATGATGTCATTCGGCGCGTCATGGATCGTCACCGCCGTCTTGCCGGTTAGGCGGGTCGCGCCGTCTCTACCGTTTCGGTAGGCATGGAGTGGCAGCGTCGCCATTGTCCTAGACAGGAAAGCCACAGCCGCAAGAACGGCCGGCACCGTCATGGCGCTGTCGATCGTCACTGCCGGCAGCTTCACCGAATCCAGGCCGAAAAAGGCCATAAACTCCGACGTCTGCGAAACCGGCACCGCCGGGTTCTCGATGCTGCTGGAGCGCTGCTCGCCGGCAGAGCGACTGATTTCGAAACCGATCTTCATGCGCCTACCAGACTGAATTCGGGATCATCCCAGGGCGAAGTCGCGACGACAGCGTCGAACTCGGCATTTGCCGCGCCCACCGCCATGGTGATCGAGGTCATGCCGTCGATCCGGCCACGGCTCCGCTTCTTGTCGAATGCCCGATTGTTCATTGCATCGCTGACGATGATCGCGTTCGAGGCACACATCGTCGTCACCGGGCTCTTGTCGATATCAATGGCACCGTCGAGGATGGCGTCTTCTAGCTGCTCGATCGACTTCGGCATGCACAACGCGCGTTCGCGGAAGACGATACGCGTGCCCTGGCCATGGCTGACTAGCTTTAGGCCGGCACCTTCCGGTTCGTCCGGTCCCTCGAACTTCCACACCGGAAACTCGATCCGGCCGCAGGCATCAATGAAGTCGCCGATCTTTGCCGGATCAAAAGTCAAGAAACGGACATCGTGACCGGCATCGATCAGCGCTTTCACCTTGGCGCCAACGAACTCATAGTCGATGGTCGCTCCAGGCACCGCTTCCAGCGGAACGGCCGGATCATCCGCCCATTTGTCATATGGCGCGTTGTCGTCCCGGCTCCGATCGTGGATGCCCACCTTCGTCGTGAAGTACCAGGTCTTGACGTGAAGCTTCAGGTCCTTGCGCCAGCATGCCGACAAGGCCGTTAGGTCGTTCTTCTTCGAAAGATCAAGGCTCAGCCAGCAGGGCGAGCCGACCATTTTCGCCTCGTCGACCGCACCCTGGCAGCTCTCCCATGCCTCCTGCGTTGTCCAGAAACCTTCTGTCCCTACGGGAATGCCGAAGTAGAGCCGCTTCGTAGACAGCGCTTCCGACAGCATCAGCCGCGCCGTGTTTACGCGCTTGCGGACGTTGTCGATCGGGTACGTCACGTCGAGCGCCGGCAGTGCCTTCGCCCATACCGCTTCGTTGTCGAAGACCGTTTCCCGGTCCTTTTCGTCGACGCGAGCGATGAACCCGAAGAGGCTGTCATCCTCGGCTTGACCCGTCACTACCTTCTGGAATAACTCGGAATATTCGGTCCCGACGATCTGATTGATGGCCGGTGTGTTTGTCCCAAGCAGCATCAGCGGATCACCGCTCATCTTGTCGATCGCAGCCTTCCAAATCTGGAGCGCGTAGGCCGTCTTGAACTCATGGATCTCGTCAGCCAGCACCGCATAGGGACGCGGACCGGAGATGGAATCCACCGACGCCATCGACATGAACTTGGAGCTGGTCGTTGGATGCTCGATCTTCCATGCGTGGTCGCCGGTGCCTCGGATAACGACGTCGCCGCGGCTCTCCAGGCTCTCGAACTCGTCCTCGTGACGATCAGGCAGGTTCGCCCTGCACATGGCGACGGCATCCTTGAAAAGGACGTTCGCCTGATCCTTGTCGCCAGCGATCGCGTAGACTTCCGACCGCTCCTTGCCAGCGAAGCCCATCATGTCGATGCCGATGCCGGCCATCAGTGGGCTCTTTGCTTGCCCCTTGCCGGTTTCCAACCATGCCATTCGGAACCGGCGTAAACCGTCCGACCGTTGCCATCCGAACAACGAGGCGACAACGAACCCATGCCAAGGAAGCAAATGAAACGGCTTCCCTTCGGCAATGCCTTCCGTCACCGTCAGGACGGCCGGGAAGAAGCCGCAATGGTGTTTGGCCTTCCCCACATCGAATGTCAGGCCACGAGCGGAACCGTTATCCAGATCACGAAGATGCCGCCGGCTGGCGGACCGAACAAATTCCCCAGCTACGATCTTCCCGTCCAACACATCGCATGCATAGAGGGTGGCGGCGTCATCAGCCGCTGGTCTTGCCGAGATAACCATCCGACGCCCGTGGCTTGCGCACTCTGTGTTCCACCTTGGTCGCTCTGCTGCGCCGCGACGGTGAGACACCAAGTTCCGCCTCTGCCGCACGGATCGACTCGTCCGCTTGGCGCATCACAATCCAGTGCGGATTATAGGTGGGCGCACCAGTTCGTTTCGCCTTGATGATCGCGCCGCTCTCATTGACCTCGCGAACCGCATGCTCGTAAACGATCCGGAAACTGACGAGACGCTGAATGGCGTGACCGTTAGCAACGCTCAAGGTCCTTGCCGCCTGCATCTCACGGATCACGATCGCCCATTCTTCACGAGCCATCGCAAGATCAATCTCGTCGGAATAGATCAGATGCCAATCCGGCTCGGGCGGCGTGCCATCGCCACCATTGATCACTTCAAAACTCATGTTGCTGTCCTCGTTAGCCGAAACCCTCCCCCCAGGAATTCAGGCTCGGCAAAAATGCACCGGGGGCGCGGGTATCTAGGCGATCGGCCCCTGACTTTCGACCTACCCCCCGGTAGTCGGGAGCACCTTGAACGCCCACCAGACGAATGCGAGGCCACCGAGGCCCACACTCCCGAGCGCGATGTTTACCGCCCAGTTGAAGATCGAACTGTTGCGCGTCATGGTGCCTGTGTTGGTGGTCGCCATGCCATCGTAATGCGCGCACTGTTCTGCCAACGAATGGAGTAGCGATTTCCCTTCCTCGATTTCATCAATCCAGTTGCACGCCTGATTGCCTGGGAATTCGAAGTCGACCGAGCGCGCGGAGATCACAGCCATCCAAGCCGAGACGAACAGTGCCGTCGCTACTAACAGCGCGAGGTTGGATAACCATAGATGCTGCAGTTCACCCGTGCGCAGCGCGTACGCAGCACCGACGAGTAGCACCGTAGCCGCCGTGATCATGCCGGCGAAAGTATAGGCCCGCTGATCAGCTCCAATCGCCGCTGTAAGCTGTGCTGAGAGATAGGCTTCCGTCTCCCGCATGATTTCATGTAGCGTGTCTTTGTCAGCAGCCTGCAACCGTTCGGCGAGGGGTTTATCAGACATGCAGGAAAACCTTCATCATTGGGCGCAACCCAAGAAAACAGAAACTGGCAAGAAAAGCGACAACAGCGGAGGTCGGGGTAGCGAGGTCGGAAATTCGCAGACTCCGCGCCCAACCCCACGACCTACGCCGCCTCCTAAGCCAAGCAAGAAGAACTAACGGTTCCATGGGTGGTTGGGATCGATCGGTCTGCCGGCTTCGTCGGTGCCGATGACATAGCCGCGCTTCTCCTCGCGCTGGATCGCCGTGTCGTGGTCCTGCTTGCAGACGGTCTCGGTGTTGGCGAGGTCGAAGAACAGCGCCGGGTCGCCCTTGTGCGGCGTCTTGTGGTTCACCACGGCCGCGCGGGGATGGTGCCTGTTCCCCTCTATGACGAGGCAGCCGCAGCGCTGGCAGATGTAGAGGTCGCGACGCAGTGCTTGGCGGCGGATGCCATGCGGGCCGCGCCAGCGCTTATCGAGGTAGAGATGGCGATACGCTTCAGCTTCAGCGCTACGGAAGTGCGGGCGCTGCTGCCGAGAGGCTTGACCGACAGGCCGGATGCGTGGTGGCTTGCTGGGCATGGGTAGGGAGAAGAATATGCTTCAAGATCGAAGCGTCGAGGCGGCAATCGGCACGATTGAGTGTATCGTCGCATCACCGTACGTGACAGAATTCATGATCGGATACACTGCGAATGCCGGTCGCCAGCGACTGTCGGGTTACTGGCAACTACACGGCTATCAATATCTAGTTATTGTGGTTGATCGCCTTACTCGCGATGCCGCTCTGAACCTGGAGAAACGCCTTCAAGCGGCCTGTTGGAAGGATAAGCGGTCTTTGCTGTATCGAAAGTATGCGAAGTACGCCCGCGGGAAGCGTCACTATCCTAGCGCAGGCCAGAAAACCGTCGGCGACGACGATCTCTTGCATTCGGTATACGTGGCGTGGTGGTACGACGCCGAGAAGATACCCTCGTCCTGATATCGTAGCGAGGCGGTGCGGCCGCCCAACAAAAAACCCGCCTGATCGCTCGGGCGGGGCTGTGGTCGCAACTGTGCGAACATGACAATCGATTGGCCTGTTTCGCGTTGAAAGTCAAGCGCGATTACCCCCACTCAATTTGAAATGCACAGCGCAGTCGCGGAGGTGCTGGTGAAGCACCGGAGCCATATCGCGCTCTTTCGATCCGTCCTTTCGAGCGATTTCGGCCGTGGTGAGCCCCAACACGCAATAGTCGATGAGACGCTCCGCGGGCTTGTGGCCCATCGTTTCACGGAAGCCGTCGAGCTTATCGAGAGCTTGGGCTCGACCATCCGCGAGGCCCGTCGCATAGCCTGACGTCGTGCCTCGCAGGAAGTTTGCCGAGCTGGCAATCGTCATCCCGGCACGCTCCCAAAGGATCGCGAGGTGATTGCCGGCATGGAACAGGGCGTCCTGCTTGTTGCGGCCGTAGCGCCATTCGAAGGTTCCAGGCTTGGCTCGAACAGTCTGATGGCCAATTCGATCAGACGATACCCTGATCTTGACCAATGATGTGCGAGCGCCTTCGTGACCAATCTTGGCCGCAACCCGTTCTGCTCTTTCGCGCTTCATCATGGCTTTGCGGCGCGTCGCCACGTCATCGGGTGACGGAACGTGATCGCCAAGACCCGCCATGCGTTCCGCCACCCTTTGCTTGTTCAGGTCCTTCCTGCTGCCGCCGTCGATTCGCACGCCTGGCTTCCTGCTGGTGGTCATCACACCACCTCGTACCGAAGCTGTTCCGCAATCAGGTCGCCGCAGTCGTCAGCCTCGACCTCCAACGCGGCCTCCCTGCCCATCAAGCTCAACTCGTCGGCGCGTTCGTTGCCGATGATCCCGGCGTGCCCCTTCACCCATTCGAGCCGGATCGGGACGGCGGTCAGGGCCTCGTCCAGTTCCTTCCACAGCTCGATATTGGCGATCTCCGGGGTCTTTCCCTTCCGCTTCCATCCGCGGGATTTCCAGCTCAGCCGCCATTCGTTGCAGCCGTTTACGGTGTATTGGCTGTCGCAGAGAATGCGTACAGGCTCGACAACGCCACGCTCCGAGAACCACCGCAGCGCCATCAGCGCGCCGGTCATTTCCATGATGTTGTTGGTCGTGGCGACCGCTCCACCACAGTCGAAATGGATCTCCACACCGTCCCGATAGACCACGAAGCCCCAGCCGCCGATGCCGGGATTTGGCTCGCAGGCTCCGTCGCAGAAAATCACCACGCCTGTATCGAAGTCGGTCGCAGAGGCGATCGCCGAACGGCATGATTTCGGTCGGAAAGCCTTTCCGCGCTTGGGCCGGGTGATCGCCGCAACCCTTCGCTTGGAGCGAACGGCTGGTTGCTCGACGACAGCGCTGGTGGTGGCGCCGGTCGGCATCCGCGTCACCGGACCGCTGTACCCGGCCAGCAGCCGATCGGCCTCCCGGCGCAGGGTGTCCTTTGACGGGCCGGCCTTGTCCTCGACACCTTGACGCTGCATGCGCCTACGCTCGCCGTCTTTCTTCCAGTTTATCCCGCTCATGCAGCTCTCCCGAATAGGTGCGGCAGCGCGGCGTGGACCTTGGCGAGCGCGTCGGCGCGCGTCTTGGCCGTAAAGTCTGCCATGCGCCGGTCTGTCTCTTCCTCGATGGCGCGATCTGCGGCGAACCCGATGGCGAATAGCTTGTCGCGAAGGGCCAGCAACTCGCCGGTCGTGTCGGCGGCCGCAATAACAAGATACCGGTATTGACGACGCTCATTGCCGACGGCGCGGAACGTCTTCGGCATGACCTTCTCGACCTGCATGACCTCGAACTGATCTGAGGGCTTCCGCAGGCAGGTCCAGCCGGAGCCTCCGTATTTCAGTCTGTCCAGTGCTCCCGGCAAGTTCTGGTCCCATGGATCGGGGCCGAAGTGTTCGATGTAGGCCAGCACCCACTGGCCAGGCTCAATGTGGACAAAAGTGGTCATGCAGATGCTCCTTTCATCAGGACATCGTTCCAGTCGTCACCGACCGATGAGGGGATTTCGACGCGCACGGCGAGGCCGCGACAGGCAAGGCGGTGCGCGAGCGCGAATGCGGCTTGATGGCCGCCGAACTTTGCATCGTTGTCACCAAAGATGACGACCGACTTCACGCCCTCGGGCGGCGACCACTTCGCCAGTCCGTTCGAATTGATCGCGGCCCAGCACGGCACGTTGAACAGCGCGGTGGCGGAAAGTGCGGTCTCGATGCCCTCGGCAATGCCGAGCTCGTCAACGTGCGCGGCAAGTTGCACCGCTGCGCCGTCGGGGAGCGAACCCAAAATCTTGCGGGGTGCAGGCACGTCGGCTTTGTCTCCAGTTGGAGACAGAAAGGTCCTGTGCAGAGCGCAGATGCCCTTTGGCACCCTGACCACCGCCAGCATCGCCGGGAAGCGGCCGCAGAACTCGCCATCCTCGTCGAGGTAGAGCACACGGTCGCCGTGTCGGAGCCAGAGCGCATCGCTGATGTTGAGGCCACGTGAGGCCAGGTAGCGGCCCGTGGCGTTCTCAGCATCGATCCGCGACGAGCCTTCCCAGATCGCCTTACCTGCGTCGAGCGCGCGAAGGATGGCCGAAATGTCAAACGCGTTTGACATTTCGGCCGGCTCGGCATGTGGCAACTGCGGCGCATCATGCCCGGCGCCGACAAGCACATCCTCGATCGCCTCGCACGTCTCAGCATAGCTCCAGCCGAATACCTGCTGCGGAAGATGGATGCCGTAGCCAGACCGGCGCGGACACTGGTTGCAGAACCACGAACCAGACCCGCCCTTGTCGTCGAACCGGAAGCGATCCTTACCGCCGCAGCACGGACAGGCGACGAGCTTGCCAGTCAGGGCCTGGGCCGGAACGCCGATCGCAGTCAGAACCTCGCGCCATCGCCCAGCGCACTTCTCGATCAGGGACCGGCTCATTGTTCCGGCTCCCATTCTTCGTGCACCACACCGTCAGCGTCTACCCTCTCGCGTATACGCTTACCTTTAGAGGTTCCTTCCTTTTGGTTATGACGGTGTGAATCTATGTTCTGTGTTCTATGCTCTATGTTCTGTGGATCGGGATGCCCAAACGGAAGGGCTACACGAAAGGCTTCGCTTAAGCCTTCCACATGAGCTATAGCCCTTTGAATTACATGGGATTTCAGGTCGCACTCGGGGAGGTAGCTGGCCACTTTCCTCCATGACTTGATCACATTGACCGACTCCGGCGGATTGTAGCGAATCCAGTTGGGAAGAGCGAAAAGCTTGGCAGCCGGATCATACTCCAGCATCCCCTTCCCGATGGCATCCGTTAGCCCTTCCCGAAGGGCTTCCGGATCGACATTCAATTCCTCGGCCAAGCCAGAAAATGTGCCCCGCATTGCGCCGAGCGAACTCATCTGAGGATGGGAGAGCAGCATCATGAAGCCGAGCTTGCCCACGGTGCTGAGCCCGTTGAACTTGGCGTCGTTCCAGATGCGCACGTCGATCTTGCGGTAGTGGCTCACTGCACACCTCCCGCCTGCTTCTTCTCCCGATCGAGGAAGGCCAGCGCCAACGCGTCGCCGCGTTCAGCCTTGATCCGGGCGCACTCGCCCAACTCCATACCTTCCGGCATGCCCTCGAATAGCTTCGCCGCGAGTTGCATGGCGGCCAGTTGCTGCTGGCTTCTCTCGGCTCTTTCCTCCAGTTGCTCGGCCGCCTCCACCATCGCGTCGGCGATGTCATCATCGGTCGCCTCCGGGAACGTGGCGGCAACCCGCTCGATCATCGCGGCGATGTCGCCACGGTCACCATTTAGGATTGCCTCGACCAATTTCTCGTGCAGGGACTGTTCGCTCATGCGCCCTGCCCTCCGTCGAACACGCCGTCACGATCCATCAGCCAACCTTTGTGGTGGATGCCGATAAGGCGGACGTTGTCGTGGTGACCGTAGGTGCCGACGGCGGTAAGATGTACGTCATCGGCCCCATGCTCCTTCATCAGGCGTTCGATCTCGCGCATATGCCAGATAGCCTGTTCGCGCGGCGTCCTCACCTGTGAAGCCTCGACGGCTGCGGGGGCGGCAATGGTCGTACCGACGGCGCCAGCGGCAGCCGTATTGCGGAGGAAGATGCGTCGGGTGATGCTCATGATGCCACCTCGCCCAAGAGTGACCGGAGGAACGGGATCAGCGCCTCCTCCTTGCTGTCGTAGCAGTTGCGGATCGTGTCGTAGGCGGGCTCCGTTTCAATGAAGAAGCGCGCCTTTGCTCTTACCTGGCCGATGGTCGTGCATGGAAAGCGAAGGATGGCATCTTCGGCGGCTTCGAGGGCATCCCACTCGGGACCGTCACAGTTGCCATCTGGATCAGCCTTATCCCAAGCATCGCGGGCGGCTTGATAGGTCTTTATGAGGGCGCAGATCGTCATGCCGGACCTCCCTTCCGCGCGGCATTCCGCTCAGCGAGCACCTTGTGATGAACCGCGTCGCTGTTCTCAGCGATGGCTTCCACCATGTCGCGGGCGATCCACAGTAGGTCCGAGACGACAGTGACCTCCTTCTTGGTCTGCTCGCACTGCTGTTTTTCAGGGGCGATGATGTCGATCGCGAGAGTCGTGATCTGCTGAACCAGCGTCGAGAGGTGGCGAAGGTCGCCCGTGAGATCGTCGAGGCTGTCGGACGAGCGGGTCATGCCAGCACCTTCGCATTCCAAGCCTGATAGTAATTTTCCTTGAGACGCACCGTCCGGTTGATCACGTCATTCCAGGCAAACGACAGCATCTCCATCTCGTCGTGGCCGATCATGACCTTGAGCGCTTCTCCCTTCTTCGGCATCCCAATGCGCGTGCCGCCGGGTCCAAACTCGACAAGCGTCTCGTCAAGCAGCTCTGCAAGGATGCGCGCCATGTTGAGCAGCGAGCAGATGTCGTCTTCGAGGTCGCGCATCGCACTGGCGATTGCGCCATCGGCCGCAGCCGTGTTATTGGTGTTCATGTTCATATCCATTCCTTTGAGGGGTTGGGTGGAACCATGGTCCGGGAGCGCGCCAACGCTTGCCGGGCCTTTTTCTTTGTCCGCCGCGGCGGACATTTCAGTAACTGCTGTTTTGTGACCCACGGGTCTCACGCCGCGTCCTCCATGAAGAACGCGACGAGCTTCGATCGGCTGACGACGTAGCGCTCGCCGATCTGCTTCACCATCGGAAGCTTGCCGGTGGCGATCATGTGGTGTGTCTGCTGATAGGTGCGGCCGATGAGGTCGGCGATAGCCTGAACTCCCCACACCAAGTCCAGAGGTTCGCTTTCTTTCGTTGTCATGTCAGTGACTCTCCAGTAACCATAACGGCACCAACATAGTGTCACGGGATTGATGGTGTCAATGCGGCGCTGTAATGGTGTCAACAATTTTTGTGAGATTGAGTTTCATGGCCGACGACGACAACGAAGTGCGGATAACGCTGCGCCTACCTGCTGCCCTGCGCGACAGAATTGCCAAGGAGGCGTCGCAGAGCGGTCGATCTATGAATGGCGAGATGGTCTTCAGGCTTGAGAAAACCCTTACGGACGAGGACAAGGTGTCAGAGCTGGAGGATCAGGTTGCAAACTTAGGGACGCGTATGGATGAGGTGGAGCAAGCGCTGATCGATCATTGGAGAGAGATCAAGGCACTCATGAGCTCGCCATTCCTATGAGCGTCCGAAAGCGCACATGGACAACAGGCAAGGGCGTCGAGAAAGCCGCCTGGGTGGTTGATTACGTCGACACCAAGGGCAAGCGCCGCCTGAAATCCTTCGCGAAGAAGAAGGACGCCGACCAGTTCGCGGCCACGGCCAAGGTTGAGGTGCGCGACGGCACACACGTTGCCGACAGCGCCACCATTACGGTGAAGGAAGCCGGTGACCTATGGCTCAAAAGCTGCGATAGCGCCGGGCTGGAGCGGGCGACCATCGACCAATATCGCCAACACCTGACGCTTCATATCGAGCCCTATGCCGGGGCAATGAAGCTTTCTAAGGTCACGGTGCCGGCGGTTAGGGCGTTTCAGGAGGAATTGCGGGAAAACGGCCGATCTGCGGCGATGATCAAGCGTGTGACCGTCAGCCTCGGCAGCATCCTTTCCGATGCGCAGGAGCGCGGCCTGGTCGTGCGCAACGCCGTCCATGAGATGAGCAAGCGCCGGAAGGGCACCACCACGGCAGAGAAGCGCCAAAAAGCCCGCCTGCGGTATGGCGTGGACATTCCCACCATGCAGGAGGTCCGAGCCGTTCTGGAAGCTGCGGAAGGCCGCTATCGCCCGTTTATCGTCACAGCCATTTTCACAGGGATGAGAGCGTCAGAGCTTCGCGGTCTGACATGGACTGATGTCGATCTCGACAAGGCGCAAATCCACGTCCGGCAGCGCGCCGACAAATATCACGTCATCGGAATGCCGAAGTCAGACGCCGGGCAACGAACAATCCCGCTCACGCCGATGGTGGTGAACACGCTCAAGGAATGGAAGCTGGCCTGCCCAAAGGGCGACTTGAACCTCGTCTTCCCGAATGGTGAGGGCAACGTCGAGTGGCACGCGAACATCATCAAGCGCGGCCTGCACCCTGCCCTGATCGCGGCCGGCGTGACGACAGACACAGGGAAGCGAAACAAGGAAGACGAGCCGATCCTCGCCGCGAAGTATACGGGCCTTCACGCCCTGCGGCACTGGTTCGCGTCGTGGTGCATCAACAGCAAGGCTGATGGCGGGCTGGAGCTATCCCCGAAGGCCGTGCAGGCCCGCATGGGCCACTCCAGCATTCAGGTGACTTTCGATACCTACGGACACCTGTTCCCAGCAGCCGACGAAGCTCAGGCCTTGGCCGACGCGGAAAGCCGGCTGATGGCGGTCAATGCGACATAGACGCGACATGACCAAGAAAAGCAGAGCGTTTGCAACGCCATTACAAACACTCTGACTCCG
>SXGT01841983.1_pt1 | contig 29734 bp, 28 predicted proteins | sample 3176221 | NCBI WGS metagenome assembly SXGT01 (sample SAMN11356862, study PRJNA531348) | freshwater metagenome | isolation source: freshwater sample F1-120 | place: China: Fuxian Lake, Yuxi | collected 2017-12-25 | reverse complement strand
GCACACGCCAGCGACATGCTCCGCGGGCTGGGCGGACTCAGGTCAGGTCGCGGGCGGCCGCGATCGACTCGAGCACGGACAGCCAGTGCGTCGTTTGCGCTTCGAGCGTGAACCCGCGATTTCGGACGATTTCAGGTCCGGCGTTGCCGTGTCGACGCATCGAGTCCTCGTCGGCGAGCATGGCGTCGAGCGCCCGGGCGAGTGCGATGGGATCGGCAGGGGGGACGAGCACGCCTGCCGGCCCGAGTACTTCGGTGACTCCTCCGTGGTCGGTCGCAATGACCGGTAAACCCAGGCTCATTGCTTCCAACCCGACGAGCGGACCCGCTTCGGGGTCAGTGCTGGCCGAGATGACGATCGACCACCGCCGCATGGTGTCGAGCGGTTGCTCTCGATGCCCGAGGAAGCGCACCCGGTCGGCAATTCCGAGGCGGGCCGCTCGAAGTTCGAGTGAGCGGGCGTAGTTCTCGTCGTTCGTCGGAGTACCGCCCATCACCTCGAGCACGACATCGTTCGCCTCGAGTTGGGCGAAGGCATCGAGGAGCACTTCGTGACCCTTCCAAGGCGTCACGAGCGCCGCGATACCGACCACTCGCGGGTGCTGGTCGGGTTCGGCGAGCGGGACCGGAAACTCAGTCCCGTTGTAGACGACTTCGGTCGGAACTCCGAGCGTCCGGAGTCGCCTCGCAACCCACTCGGACACGGCGATGGCTACGTCGATCCTCGCGGCAGTCAACCGCAACAGCAGTCGGCGATCCGCGCGCACGAGCACGTCGTGCGCGAAATACACAACGGGGCTGGCGGCGCGAAGCATCGGAACGACGATGAGTGCGTTGACGCTGTTGACGACGACGACCGAGCCGTCCGCCGTCACGCGTCGGATCCGAACTGCGGCCCGACACGCCCGTGCAAATGCGACCGGTATCGCGATCGGGCGAGGAAGGTCTGGGAGTCGCAGGTCTGGGATGCTCACGACCTCGATCCCGGTGTCGACACATTGTTGGGCGAGTGGGCCGGATCCGCACGCGATCCTGACGTCCCATCCGTCCCGTCGGGCGGCGACGAGATCGCGCAACAACACTCGTTCGGCGCCCGACATCATTCCTCCCGCGACGACCCCGACGATCCGACGGGCGCTCGGGTCGTCGCGAAGGCGATTCGTCGGGCCCGATCGAGAACTCGTCAGCAATTTGCCAAGGTGATAGCGCGCGAGCCGCCGTCGACTCTGCGCCTTTGCCTCGTAGCGGTCGCGATCGCGGACAGATTGCAGCGTTCGCAGCACGATCAGCTTGAGCCAATGCCCGCCGGCGTTCGTGGCGGCCCAAAGTTTGGTGCGGGCTCGCCCGTGCTCGTGTTGATACCACGCATACATCGCATCGAGCCATCGAGTCTCGCGCCGCGCGCCGAAGGCGATCGCGCCCGAGGCGTTGCCAATGTGCTCCACGGTGACGGTTCCGTCGAGGATCGCTCGGGTTCCTCGCGCTCGGATCGCGTGACACAGTGCGAGGTCCTCGACGTACATGAAGAATCGCTCGTCGTAGGGTCGATCCCCGACGATCGAACGGCGCATGACATGCACGGCGCCGATCATCCAGTCGACATCGCTCACCCGATGGTGGCGAGCATCGCAAAACCCCTCGAGCAACCAGCGGTTCCCAAGCCATCCGCGTCGGAGGCGAAGCGGTACGAATCCGGTGATCGCAGCGACGGCGACGGACGGGAACCGATGCGCGCTGTACTGCGTGCGGCCTCCCGGATAGACGAGCCTCGGAGCAGCGATGGCAACGTCGTCTTCTTGTTCGAGGTGGGTCAGCAGCGTCTCGAGCGATCCAGGCGATGCAACCGTATCGGGATTCAGCGCGACCAACATGCTCGCAGTGGTTCCGCCGAGGGCCTCGTTCATCGCCCTGGCGTAACCGGCGTTCACCGAGAAACGAACGACCGTTGCTCCGTGCTGTTCGGCGAGCGACGCAGACTGGTCGTCGGAGGCGTTGTCGACAACGACCACCTCGGCTCGCGGCCCGAAGCGTCCGAGCGCGGCCGGAAGCGCGTCGAGGCAGGCCGCGATGAACGACTCGGAGTTCCACGTCACGATGCCGATCCGGACCAGCGGTCCGACGGAGTGCTCCTGGGGTGACGAGGAAGGGTCGGCGGTCACAGCGCGGGGTTCGCTCCTTCTGGCGGGCATTGACCGCTTCTAGCATGACTGGTCGTCTGCATCCGCCGCGAACGTGAGGTCGTGGGTATCGAAGCATCTTCCCAGACCGAAGGCACGGGCCCGCGCTCGTCATCGTCGTTGTTGAGCGGCGCGGGCGTGATGATCGGCGCGCGCCTCATCGTCGCGGTCTTCGGCTGGGCGGGTCTCCTGCTGATCGCGGCTGATTTGCCGACGGTCGAGTTCGGTTCGTATGCGTTCGCGTTCGCTCTGCTCGGGCTGCTCGGCATGGTGGCCGATTTCGAGACGACCCGCGTCGTCATGGCGGAGATCGACGATTGGGCTGATCTCGACGAACTCGCCGGGAAGTTCGTCGTCTTTCGCGTTGCGCTGAGCACCACGATGTATGTGCTTGCACTCTCGATCGTGATGATCAGCAATTCAACGTCGGCCGAAATCCAGGCGGTCGCACTCGGCGGGTGCTCGTACTTCCTGGGATCCGCGCTGTGGTCGCTGATCACGATCTGCCAGGCGCGATTGTGGCTGCGAGTCGTCGCCATCGCGATGGTGTCCGGTCAGGTGGTTCAGTTCGGCATCGTCGCGTTCTTGGCGCTGACCGATCGTGGCTCGTTGTTGCGGTTCGTCGCACCTGCCATCGTGAACGACGCGGTGGCGTTGGTCGTGCTGCTCGCGCTGATGCGAGGTGTCGTGCGTCCTCGCCTCGCGATCGACGTCGGACGTTGGCGCCGATGGTTCGTCGCCGCGCTCCCGCTCGCAGCAGGAAGCGTGATCGGCCAGCTGTACTTCAAGATCGACGCCGTCATGCTCACCTGGTTGTTGCCGCACGCCGAAGGCCGAGAAGCGATCGCGAGGTATCAGATCGGATACAAGTTCTCCGATCTGTTGGCGTTTCTGGCCCCTGCGTTGCTTGCAGCGGTGTTGCCCGAGCTCGTGCGCGCGCCGTCTCGTGCCGTGTTTCGTGACACCTTCGGTCAAGCGCTCGTGATCGTGGTTCTGATCGTGGCGTTCGTGGTCCCGGTGTTCGCCGTTTTGGCTCAACCGATCATGGATGCGTTCGTCGGCGCCGATCTCGTCGCCGCCGCGCAACCGGCGAGATGGTTGGTGCTGGGCCAGGCGCTGAACTTCGCGACGCAGCTCGTCTTCATCACCCTGGTGGCGCGCGACCGTCGCGCTCGCTATCCGATCGCGACCGCGACCGGACTCGTCGTCAACGTCGTGCTCAACTTCGTGTTGATCCCTCGCTATGACGTGATGGGCGCGGCGATCGCCACGATTATCACCGAGGTCGTCGTCGTCGCGGTGCTCGTCACCGCGCTTCGCACGTTCGGGCTCCGGCCACTGCCGTGGCCCGCGCTGTTGCGAGTCGCCGGTGCTGCATCGGTCAGCCTCGCCGCAGCCGTCGGTGTCGTGCAGATCGCGCCCTGGTTCATCGCCGGTCCTGCCGCAGCGCTGGGCTACCTCGTCGTGCTCGAGGTCGTCGGCATCGATGGTCCCGACGGCGTGCGAGGTTTCGCCCGCCGCAGCCGCGAGCGGCGGGCTGCATCCGTCGGCTGATGCAAGGTCGTCGGGGAGACTCGCCAGGCCGAGGCCTGTGGTCACATCGCCTTCAGCTTCGCTGGGAGTTGCCGACCGGAGTGCACGAACCCACGGAAGGGGCCGCGTTCAGGCGAACGCGGGAGGAGCCATGGACGACATCCAGTCGGATCACGAATACGGCTGCCGGTTCGCGCCGGACGGGACGATCCTGGCTCGTTCGGCCTTCATGGCGGATCTCCTCGGGAATCGTTCCGACGTGTTCGAACTCGTCGTCGCGGGCGACCGAGAACGATTGCTGCATGCGCTGACCGATCGCGATCCGGTTGGAACCCAGTTCGATCTGCGTTGCCGTACCCCGCACGGCCGGATCCTGGTGTTGTCGGTCTCGATCGACCGAGGTGTCGACGAAACGACTGGGAGCCGGCACTTCGAACTCCACGGTCGCGACGTGAGCGAGGCCCGTCGTTTGGAGTCCGTGCTCCACGCTCATCGCGAAGTACTCGATCAAATCGCAACGAACGCGCCCGTCGCAACCGGCCTCGACGCAGTGGCGCGGATGGTGGAAACGGCGGCGCCCGACACCGCTGCGGCGGTCTACCTGTGCAGTGACGAGGTGCTCGAGCTCGCCGCCGCTCCGAGCGCTCCGGGCGCCTTCGTCGCGGCCGCGGGCCGGGTGGCCAACCTCGGAGTGCCCGTCGCAGGCGCGATCGAGCCCGTTGCGGGTGGGTTGGCCGAGGTCGTGGAGCGACTCGGTCTCGGGTTTGGTTGGTGGCGATCGGTGACCGACGAGTCGGGCGCTGCGGTCGGGTGCATCGTGTTGCTGACACCCGCGAAGCGATTTCTCAGTGCGGACGAACGGCTCCTGCTCGACGAGGCGGCACGGCTCGTCTCGGTCGCGGCGGGGACCGCGCGAGCTGCTCGGCGGGCGTTCGAGGCCGACACGCGCGACCCGCTCACGGGTTTGTTGCATCGCGGTGCGCTGCTCGACGCCTTGACCCCAGATCGCGGCCACGGTCCCGAACGCACACCGCCCGCCGAACTGGTGATCGCGATGGTTGCGGTCGGTGGCGTCGAGGCCGCCAACGAGGCTTTCGGTTTCGCGGCGGGAGACACCATGTTGCGGGCGACTGCCGAGCGACTTCGCCGAGTTGTTCGCGGTCGCGATCTCCTGGCTCGCTGGAGCGGCACGCGATTTGTCGTTGTCGGGCGCGCTCGGGGAGGACCAGATGCACCTGGGGGATTCGCGCGCCGAGTGACGGAGAGCGCAGGTACCCGTGTGGTCGTAGGCGGTCGTGCCCTCGATCCAGGCATCACGGTGCTCGTCGAACATCAACGGGCGGGCGAAGCCGTGGATGACGTCCTGCGCCGGCTCGATCGCGAGATCGTTGCCCGGCGAACGCCAGCAGGCTCAGACGTGCGGGTCGAGAGCCGATAGAGAAAACGGCCGATAGAGCAGCAGCCGAATCCACCGGCGCCAGAGTGCGGGCGCGCGACTCTCCGAGGAGAGAAATGGCAGCAGAGACGAACGATCTCGTCGCCGAGATCACCCAACTCCCAGTTCAGCCCGGCGCCGCGATGCGGTTGTTGTGGATGCTCGAGGATCCGCGGACCTCCGCAGCGGATCTCGGCCGGCTCATCGAATCCGATCCCGCGTTGTCGACGCAGGTCATCCGACTCGCGAACACTGCGTTCTATGGCCTGTCGGGGAAGGTGGCGAGCGCGTGGCGCGCGGTCACCGTGCTCGGCCTCGCGACCGTTCGCGCGTTGGCGACGACGGCGGCGTTCGACTTGTTCTCGGAGAAGGGCCGATCGGTGCCGGATGATTTCTGGCCGCATTCGGTCACGACCGCCGCCGCTGCGAGCGCGGTCGCCCGTCGCCTGGGTCACCAGGCAAACGATGCGTTCTCGGCTGGGTTGTTGCACGACCTCGGCACGGCGTTGATGTTCCGGCGCGCGCCTCGCCGCTACGACGCCGTCTTGGAGCGGATGCAAGAAGATCCGCAAATCACGCTCGTCGCAGCCGAACACGCCGAGTTCGGCATCACGCATGCCGAGGTCGGTGCCGCGGCGCTGTCGGTGATGAAGTTTCCCACCGAACTCACTGCCGCGATCGCGAGCCACCACCAACCGCCCGCACTGGTCGAATCGCCGTTGTCGAGGATCGTGCTCGCCGCCGATGCGTTCGCGTGCGCAATCAATCCGACCACCGAGACGAACATCAGCGTCGCAGAAGCCTGCTTGCTTGTCGGCCTGTCGGCAAGTGCCGAACAGAGCCTGCTCGCCGAGGTCGAAAGCGACCGCGAGAACCTTTCCGGATTCTTGACCGTCGCGGGCTGAGCCGGTCTACCCGCGCAGTGCCGGCCGTCGGTACGCCCAGGGCTGTGCTGCTTCGAGCTGCGCTGCGACCCGAATGAGCACGTCTTCACGCCCGTAGGCTGCAGCGAGTTGCACGCCGACCGGGAGGCCGTCGGCACTCCAATGCAACGGCAAGGTGATCGCGGGCTGCCCGGTCAGGTTGAAGCCTGCGCAAAATGGCGCGAACGACGCCGCTCGAAGGAATCCGAGAATCGGCATCTCGTCGTTTTCGAACGTACCCAGGGGTACGGGCGGCTCTGCCAGCGTCGGCGTCAACAGCAGATCGAATCCGCGGCTGCCGTCGAACGGTTCCCACCACGCGCCCACGTCGCGGCCGAACCGCTGCAAGGCGGCGACGGCGTCGAGCAACGCCTGGGCTGTAACCGCCAAGCCGCCCTGGTACATCTCCCAGGTGAGCGGCTCGACGTCATCCGGTCCGAACACGCGGCCCACGTCGCGTTGTGCGTGCGCGATCTCGTCGGCGAGGCCTGCGTCCCACAGCGCGGTGAAATGACCAACGACGGCGGGATCTTCGAATGCTTTCGGTGATTCGTTCTCGACGATATGGCCGATCGACTCGAGCAGCGCAGCCGCGGCATCGACCGCAATGACGCACTCGGGGTCGACCTCGCCGGTTCCGAGGGGGTTCGATCGCAACACGCCGATGCGGAGCTTGCCAGGGTCGACGCCGACCTCCGACGCAAACGGGCGAGCCGGCGCCGGGGCTATCACCGGTTGACCCGGGGAGGGAATCGAGATTGCATCGAGAATCGCGGCGGTGTCGCGCACGCTCGTGCTGACGACACCTTCAACGACCAGCGGATTCGTCAAGTGACCGCTCTCGGGACCCATCGAGGTGCGACCGCGCGATGGTTTCAGTCCGAGTCGACCGTTGCAGCTCGCCGGAATGCGGATCGACCCGCCACCATCGTTCGCGTGCGCGACGGGAACGATGCCAGCTGCGACCGAAGCTGCGCTGCCGCCGCTGCTCCCACCGGTGGTTCGCGTCGGATCCCACGGGTTGCGGCTCGGGCCGTACGCGTGCGGTTCGGTGGTCGGGACGAGCCCGAACTCAGGGGTGTTCGTGCGGCCGAGACAGACGAATCCTGCGTCGAGGAAGCGATGCGCGAGGTCGTCGGTGTACGCCGAAATCTGGCCGGCTTCTTTCAGCGCCCGATTCCCTCGGTGGTGCGGCTCGCCCGCGACGGCGCACATCAGATCCTTGAACAAGATGGGCACGCCACGAAACGGCCCGTCGGGGAGCGCGCCGGCGGAGCGATCGCGCGCTTGCTCGTAACGCTCGTGAATGATCAGGTTGAGCTCGGGGTTGATCACCTCGGCGCGAGCGATCGCCGCTTCGACCAACTCGATCGGTGCGGCTTGCCCGCTGCGAACGAGTTCGGCCTGAGCGGTGGCGTCGAGATCCAAGAAATCGTTGTTCATCCGACGAACCCTATTGGACCTGCCGTTGGACCGCCAGCGCCGGAACGGTACGGTTCGTCGACGTGATGGGACTCGAAACAATGGTTCGGAACGCCGGCGAGACCGTCTACCGCGTGGTCTCCGACCACGGGCCCTGGATGATGTGGAACACGATCCTTGCGCTCGTGCCGCTCGGCTTGGCGTTGGCGCTGTTCCGCCCCGGCCGACGACACTCGTTCGGTTGGTGGTGTGGCGTCGCGATCTTCGTGGCGTTCCTTCCGAACGCCCCGTACGTGTTGTCGGACGTGATCCACTTCTTCGACGACGTACGGGCGTCGACTGACAACCACAATCTCCAGATCGCGTTCGGGATCGCGCCGGTCTATGTCTCGTTCATGGCCATCGGATTCGGGGCCTATGTCGTCAGCCTCCAGCGTGTCCGCCACTACGTCGGCCGCGTGCTCGACGCGCGAGCAGGAAGTGTCGCGGTCTATGCGTTGCACGCATTGTCGAGCGTGGGACTGTTCCTCGGACGCTTCTGGCGCTTCAACAGCTGGGATCTTGTGACGGCACCGGACTCACTTGCCGGCCGTCTCGACGAGCTCACCGAACGCTGGCCGGTTGTCATGATCGGCCTCAGCTTCGCCAGTCTGATCGTGTGTACCACGGCGGTCGAGCTGATGATCGACGGCGTCCGGTATCGCCTCAGAAATCGGTCCCTTCGCCTTCATTGAAGGTCGTCGATCCGCCGAAGCGGATCATCAACACGGTGTCGACCCAATCGGCCAATGACGAGATGATCGAGCACGCGTGCGAAAGTTCCGAAGCATCCATCGACGAAGCGGGGATCTCGGTCGCGGCAACGACTTTGCCGTTGGGGGCGTCTTCGTCGCGGACAAAGAACACGCGCGCGCTGATGATGTTGCGGTTCAGGTCGTTGATCTCTTCGAGGAGGTCGGCACTGTGCGGAACCCCGTGCAGGATTCTCGACCACACGCGAACGAGCGGCGGATCGTGCGCGAGCAGCGTGATCCGATAGAGCGCGCTGCCGACGCGAATCGGTATGTCGCCGTTTGCTTCGACCGTCAACTCGTCAGCGTCACCGAGGTCGAGGATTTCTCGGGCCAGCGACTCGATGTATGCGCGGTACGTGTCGAGCGGATCGGGCAGCACGCGCCGCACATTAGATGTCTCGTCCGTAGGCTGCATCCATGACCGATTACAACGCTCGCCGCGCCGAGATCGCAGCCCGTCACCTCAAACCTCGATCCGATCGTCCGCTGAGTTCGGCACGCGGGGTCCATCACGTCGCGTTGATCTGCAGCGATGTCGAACGAACGGTCGAGTTCTTCGACGGGCTCCTCGGATTTCCACTCATCGAGATGTTCGAGAACCGCGACTACGCGGGCTCGACGCACTTCTTCTTCGATCTCGGCGAGGGCAACTGCCTTGCGTACTTCGACCTGCCGGGACTCGACCTCGGTCCCTACGAGGAGGTGCTGGGTGGGCACCACCACCTTGCGATCTCGATGTCGCGAGACCATTGGGAAGCGGCGAGATCGCGCCTGGACGCTGCGGGTGTCGAAACTGCCAACGTCGACGGCTCGTCGCTCTACTTTCGTGGCCCCGACGGTGAGCGACTCGAGTTGATCTCGGATCCGTTACGGGAGATGTACGGCAAGGCGGTCGGCTGAGCGATCACCAACCTCGTAGGTCGATCGTCCATTCGTCGAGGACGGTAGCGTCGAGCGTCGGTCCGTCCACGATCATCACGCGATCGTGGTACGCCATCGTCGGATCGATGTGCGCCGGCTGCAGCAACACGCGATCGCCGACGCTGGTCGGGCCGTCAGGTCGGAACGTGACGTGTTCGTCGGAGCAGAACAGCACGTCGCCACCTTCGAGCATCGGGTTGCCGTGATCCATGCCGAACGTCTTCAGCCCCGCGTCCGCGACGGCGAACTTCGGATTGACCGAGATCACTGTGGCGACGATCCGAAGCGCGGGAACGAACGGAAGTCCGAGCGCGCCGTACGCCGTGTCCATGAGCGCGTAGCTGCCAGCTTGGATTTCGTTCGCCGCCGTGTTGATCGCGTACGTGCCCGTCCCTCCCGCAGAAACGACGTCGCCGCCGACCGCGTCGTGGGCCAAGAGCAGACGCTCCATCGAGCGCGCGCACTTCTCGGTGCGCTCCGCGTGGTTCTCGATACCCACGACGTGGCCTTCGTATCCCATGACGCCGCGCACCTCGAGCCCGACCGAACGCGCCAAGTCGGCAAGACGACCCGCGGCGTCAGGCGAGCATCCGCAGCGCGGCAATCCGACGTTGACGTCGATCAAGACCCGCAGGATGCCGTTGTCGCGGGCTGCGCTGATCGTTGGCTCCGAGTCCACAGCCACGGTCACGAGTTCGCCGAAGTGGGCCATCGCTCGCAGACGCCCCGGATCGACGCACTCGTTGGCGAGCAACAGATCGTTGCCGACGCTCGCGGCGGCGAGCCCGAGGATTTCGCGTGGCGTCGCGGCGCAGAGGCGCTCGTGCCCGGCTCGTTGCTGGGCCGCAGCGATCATGGTGCACTTATGGGCTTTGACGTGCGGGCGGAGGCTCGGTCCGGGCCGAGCGGACGCCATGGTGGCGAGGTTGCGGTCCAACGCAGTGCGGTCGAGTGCGAGCGCTGGAGTCGCGAGGTCAGCAACGGTGGTCACGCGCGCGAGCATGGCACGTGAACGTTCGTGATGTCGGAGGGCCGGAGCGACGGACACCGACCGAGCGCGACTGGTCGACCGCCGATCTGCCCGCGACGCCCCAGCGGGATTTCCTGATTCCGGCGACGCGGTGGCGGGACGCGCCAAACTGGCTGATCGAGCTCGGCGAAGACTTCGGTGTCGAGCTCGTCGCGTACAAACGACGAATCGGCCGCTACCTGTTGTGGCGGGCAGGTCCGGCGAAAGGCGCGGATGCTCGATATGCGGCGCTGGCGTCGGATGACCTCGATCGCCGATTCACGTTTCGGTTGTACGCAGACGGCACCGGTGAAGGACGCGGTGCCGACGAACTCGTGCATGCGCGGTTTCGAACGTGGAAAGAGTCACTCCGCGACGATGGCATCGCGCACGACGCGACGTAACACCTTGCCGCCCGCTGATCGCGGAATTGTTTCGACGACGCGTAGCTCACGGGGGAGTTTCGGTCCGCTGAGTCGATCTCGTGCGAAGTCGCGCAGCTCGGAGATGGACGGTGCCGCCACATCCGAGTGCACGACCACCACCGCGACAACCCGTTCGCCCCATTCGTTGTCGGGGACCCCGACCACGGTGACGTCGTCGATCGATGGGTGGTCGATGAGTACGTCTTCGACCTGCGTTGGGCTGACGTTCACGCCGCCGGTGATCACGATGTCCTTGATGCGGTCGATGACCCGGAGCTGACCGTTCACGAACTCGCCGACGTCGCCGGTGCGAAACCATCCGTCGGGATCGATCACCTCGTTCGTGGCATCGGACGCGAACCGGTAGCCCCGCATGACCGGCGTGCCACGAACCTCGATCTCGCCCGTGGGCGCGAGGCGCAGCTCGATGCCGTCGTTGGCCGCGCCGTTGATCGCGCATCCACCCCAGGTCTCGGTGAGTCCATAGGCGTCAACCACTCGCGCGCCGAGAACTTCGGCGCGGGTTCGCAGACCGGGTGGGAGCACCGCGCCCCCGATGATCAAACAGCGGAATCGGTCGATGGGCGCGCCCGACTCGACGAGTCGGTGCAGTGCGGTCGGCACCAGTGACACCATTGTGGCGTGGTCGCCGTCCGGTTCGTGGCTGCGCGCGACGCGTTCGAGATCGAACGTGTCGTGCACGACGAAGGGGAGGCCGCACACGTAGGCACGCGCGACAATCGCAAGGCTTGCGACATGGTGCAACGGCATGCATGCGAGCCAGCGATCGCGATCGCCGGCTCCCACCGCTCGCGAGTAGCCGCGGCCCATCACCTCCATGCCCGAACGCGTGAGTTCGACCAGTTTCGGAGCGCCGGCGGTACCCGACGTCGTGATCACGGCGGCGGTTCCCTCGTCGACGGGAATGCCATCGGCGAGCGCGTGGCGGCCTTGTTGGTCGACGAGGTGCGTCGGACGGAGCGCGGCGAGGCGCGCCGCGACCTCGGCGGCCGGTGCGGTGGCGGGAATCGGGGCAATGGCCTCACCGGCGTCCCAGCACGCGACCGCAATGTCGGCAATGCCCCGGTTGGGCAACAGTGTGGCGACGAGGGCTTGCACGCACGCGACCGTACGCTCGTAGGCTCCCTTCGATGGCAACGGCGGGGCAATGGGTGGCAGGAGCGCGTCCGAAGACGCTGGGGGCCGCGGTCGCGCCGGTGCTCGTCGGTACCGCTGCCGCTTCGCTCGACGAACCCGTCGAGTGGCCGTTGTCGATTGGCGCGCTGGTCGTGGCGTTGGCGCTGCAAGTCGGCGTGAACTTCGCAAACGATTACAGCGACGGCGTTCGCGGCACCGATGCCGACCGACGAGGACCCGTGCGGCTCACCGCCGCTGGTCTCGCCCCGCCCGACGCAGTAAAACGAGCGGCGACCACAGCGTTCGCGGTTGGCGGGCTGGTCGGCGCGTGGTTGTCGATCGTCGTGGACGCACGGCTGCTGCTGGTCGGTCTGGTGTGCCTCGTTGCGGCCTGGACCTACACGGGCGGACCGAAGCCCTACGGCTATCTCGGGTTCGGCGAAGTGATGGTCTTGTTGTGCTTCGGTTTCATCGCCACGGCCGGCACGACGTATCTCCAACTCGAGCGCGTGAACGCGGAGGCGTGGTGGGGATCGCTCGTCACCGGTCTGCCGGCGTGCGCGATCTTGCTGACCAACAATTTGCGCGATCTCGAGACGGACCGCGCAGCAGGGAAACGAACCCTCGCAGTTCGGTTCGGCGCTCGCGCTTCGCGTGCGATGTTTCAAGCCTGTATCGCTGGCACCTTCTTGGCGGTGGGGTACCTCGGAGCGCTCCATGCGTCTGTGTTCATTGCGATCGCAGCTGGGGTGTTCGCCCTCGGACCGATGCGCATCGTGAACGAACACGATGACGCTCCGTCACTGGTTCGTGCGTTGATCCTCACCGCACGTTTCCAACTTGTCCTGGCCGTATTGGTCACGATCGGCCTTTGGATCTGAGAACCGGTTCGAGAAAATGTGGGATCTCCAGCGGGATCGCGTGACCGGCGTCGAGCGTGACGCGGGCAACCTCGGCGTTCGTGCACTTCGCAACGAGCTCGTCGCCGATCGCGCAGAACTTCGGGTCGTGTCGTCCGGTCACGATCGTGACGGGCACCGCGAGCTCGGTGAGCCGGGGCCAGAGGTTCGGCATCGATCCGGTTCCAAGTTCGCGCAGCGTTGCCGCAAGATCCGACGCTGACCAGCGCGCGCGGTCCGCGAGTCCTGACGCGTCGACCGGCACACGTTCGAACATGGGTTGGGCCAGCCATTCGGCCAGAAATGCATCGACACCGATCGCCTCGATTCGATCCGCGAGCTGCGCGTCGGCGCTTCGTCGTGTCTGCGCCTCCGCCTGGCTGCGCAGACCCGCAGACGCGCTCACCAGGACCAGGTGGTCGACGAGGTCAGGTCGGTCGAGGGCGATCTGGAGCGCGAGCCGACCGCCCATGGAGTAGCCGACCCAGGTGCCACGCCCGCCCGCTTCCGCGAGTGCCGTGACGGTCGCTTCCCAGCTGTGACCAGGAGGAATGTCGAGCGCCACGGGTACGAAACCGGAGTCGAGGGCGTCGATCACGTCCCGCCATGACGCAGATGTCTGGGTGAAACCGGGGAGGAGGACGACGCGCACGCGAGGATTCTTGCGCGATGGACGACGCAACGCTGCAGTTCGAGGCAATCGAGGGGCTGATGGGTGGCCTCGTGACCGCCGGGGTGCGCCGCGTCGTGGTCTCGCCCGGATCCCGGTCGACCCCACTCGCCGTGGTCGCGATGCGGCACCGCGAACTCGCAGTCGATGTCGTGATCGACGAGCGCGCGGCAGCGTTTCGGGCCCTCGGGCTCGCGCGGGCGAGCGGCCGGCCCGTCGCGGTGGTGTGCACGTCGGGGAGCGCCGTCGCTCATTTCCACCCCGCCGTGTTGGAGGCGCATCACGGTCGCGTGCCACTCGTGCTGCTCACGGCGGATCGCCCTCCCGAGTTGCTCGATACGGGCGCTGGCCAGACGATCGATCAGACGAATGTGTATGGCTCGGCATTGCGCTGGTTCGCGGCGACCGGTGTCGCGGATTCGACCTCGCTCAGGGCGTTCGCACCCATCGGCGCTCGCGCCGCAGCGCTTGCCACCGGCCCCGCGGCCGGCCCGGTGCAGATCAATGTCGCGTTGCGTGAGCCGCTGATCCCGGCGACGACCCGATCCTTCGTGCCGGTGTCGGTCGTCGAAATGCTGCGCGATGCTCCGGTGTTGTCCGACTCGTTGGTCGAGTCCGTTGCCTCGCGACTGCGCGACGTCGAGCGCGGGATGGTGGTTGCGGGGTGGGGGATAGTAAACCCTGCTGGTGTTGAAGGGTTGGCCCGCGGGTTGGGCTGGCCGTTGGTCGCCGACGCGATCAGCAACGTGCGCGTGGGTCCGAACGTCGTGTCGACCTACGAGGCGCTCGTTCGTGACAGCAGCTTCGCCGACGCGCATCGCCCCGACGTCGTGTTGCGGTTCGGTGCACCACTGACGAGCAAAGTGACCGGGCAGTGGTTGCGCGACACGCCGGAGCAGATCGTCGTCGACGGTGACGACGCCTGGCTCGATCCGCACCGCTCGGCCACCGTGCACGTTCGCGCCGAGCCCGGTGCTCTTGCGGCCCGACTCGGGCTCGTGTTCGGCGGTGGCGGCTTCCGATCGCCGAACGCACCCCCATCGAAGTGGCTCGCGGCTTGGCGCGACGGCGAACGGCGCGCCCGGTCGCGCATCGACGCCGTGCTCGATGCGGATGACGTGCCGTTCGATGGCCGCATTGCTCGCGACACACTTCGGGTGCTCCCCGATGGCGCGCAGTTGTTGGTCGCTTCGAGTATGCCCGTGCGCGATCTCGAGTGGTTCGGCGAACCACGAGCCGGCGTTCGTGTCCACGCGAATCGCGGTGTCAACGGGATCGACGGCCTCGTGTCGACCGCGGTCGGTGTCGCGATGGGCTCGGGCGCTCCCACGGCTGCCTTGCTCGGCGACCTCGCCGTGCTGCACGACTCGAATGGACTCCTCGGCATCGCCGAGCTCGAGCTCGATCTCACGTTCGTGGTGGTCGACAACAATGGCGGCGGGATCTTCTCGTTCCTGCCGCAGGCCGACGCGCTCGAGCCCGGCGAGTTCGAGACGCTGTTCGGCACCCCGCATGGTGTCGACCTCGCCGAACTGTTCGCGGTGCACCGCATCCCGACGACATGTCCGACGACGGCCGGAGGGTTCGAGCAGTGTTTGCGAGACGCTCTCGCTACGGGAGGTGTTCGCGCGGTGCTGGTGCGTACCGATCGAAACGCGAACGTCGCGCGCCACCGCGCCGTGTGGGACACGGTCGCGACTCGCGGCTGACGCATCGGGCTGGCAAGCCCGCCAGGCGCGCTACGGACGCACCAAGCAACGCAGCATTGGCTCGAGTTTCGCTTGGGTCTCGGCCCACTCGAGGTCGGGATCCGAACCCGCGACGATTCCGGCGCCGGCGAGCAATCGGGCTCGCGTCCCGGTGATCGCAGCGCAGCGCAGCGCGACGGCGAACTCGCCGTCGCCGTGTGCGTCGACCCACCCGACCGGGCCGCCGTACTGCCCGCGCTCGAAGGATTCGAGCCGCTCGATCGCCTCAAGTGCTTCCGCTCGCGGCGCGCCACCGACTGCCGGTGTCGGGTGCAACGCGAGCGCGAGGCCGAGCGCGTGTGGCGCGTCGGAGCGGAGGTGCCCGGTGACGGTGGTCGTGAGATGGGTGACGGTCGTGAATCGCTCGGCCACCGGATCGGCGATGTCGAGGGTGTCGCACCAAACGGCCAACGCATCGCGGACCGCGTCAACGACCAGTCGATGCTCGTGGTCGTCTTTGGCCGACGCGACCAAAGCCGCGACGGCCGTGTCGTCGGCGACCGGGTCGTCGCGCCTTGCTGTGGTTCCGGCCATCGGACGCGAACGCACGGCGTTGCCGTCTCGGCACACGAGCAATTCGGGGGTGGCGCCGACGAATCCGTCGTCTCCATACACATAACAACCGGGCTGCGTTCGGGTCAGTCGGTCGAGAACCTCGCGCACGACGAACGGGGCGTCGGCCTCGACCGTCACTTCACGTGCCAGCACGACCTTTTCGAGCGCGCCGTCGTCGATGAGTTCGAGCGCCGCTGCGATCGCGCCGTCCCAGACGGCAAGGTCTTGAACGGCCTCGACGACGAAACGCCGCGGGAGGCGGACGAAATCGTCATCGCGCTGGGGTGGATCGATCCACGACGCAGGGTCGGAGAGTTCGTGCGTTGCGCCCGCGCCGTCCGAGTCGAACCACGTCACCCTCGCGGGCACGACGAGCCCAGGTTCGCCGGCGAATGGCAACGCTCCGACCGCGACCGCGTGCTCGCCATAGCGCTCGCCGATGGAGTCGACGTCGTCGCATCTGATGCGCGCCGCGACCCCTGCGGTGACGAAGCCTGATCCATCGGGGCGGCGCCAGGTGAACGTCACCGGCGGGTCCCGGTGATCAACTGCGCCGTGCCGAAGAAGAACGTCCGGTGGCGTACGTCGTCGAATCCCGCTGCGCGAACCATCGCCAGGAGGTCAGCGGTCGGCGGGAGGTAGGCGGTCGACTCCGGGAGATAGCGGTAGGCCGCGCGATCGGACAGCAGCCCGCCGACGAACGGTACGACCTTGCGAAACCAGAGCGCATGCCCGAAGCGCACGAGGCGCGACCGCGGCTCGGAGACGTCGAGCAGGGCGATGCGTCCGCCGGGGCGTACCGTGCGGGCGCATTCGGCGATGAACGGTTCGAGCGCCGTGAAGTTACGCAGCGCGAATCCGCAGGTGAGACCGTCGAGCGCGCCGGTCGCAATCGGCAGTCGGAGCGCGTCGCCGCGGACGAGGGGCGCTCGGGTGCGCGCCGCCGCGAGCATTCCCGCCGAGAAGTCGGTTCCGACGACGTCGTGGCCCACCCGGTCGAGCTCGCGACAGAAGTCGCCGGTGCCGCAGGCGATGTCGAGCACTGTTGCCCGACCAACCAGGCCGAGGTCACGCACCGAAACTCGCCGCCACCGAACATCCATCCGCAACGTGAGGATTCGATTGAGACGGTCGTAACGACCCGCGATGCGATCGAACATCGCCTCGACCGACGCCGCCTTGTCGGTCGGGTCGGGAAGCGCGCTGGACAATTGCTTCGACCGAGCGTCCATCAGCGGTTGCCTTCGATACGCCGGGCGCCTTCGACGCGAGCGGCCGCAAGTTCGGCGTGCTCTCCCACGCGGTCGAGATGAGCCTGCGCGCTGTCCAACAACACTCGACGGAAGTGGTGCGCGACGAGGTCGGTCACCGCGGGGAGCATCACCCGAAATGCCTCGACGAGTCGTTCGGCGCGGGCTGCATCGTCAAGTGCGCTGGCGCGCAGCGGTTCACGAATGTGGGCGTCGAACAACTGGACCGCGTGCTCGACCGTTGCTCGCGTCGCCGTGTCGTGTGCTCGCGCGAGTGCGAGCAGTTCGTCGAACGGCAGTCCGGTGCCGAGCAGCGCAGTGGCGCCGCGAATGATTTCGGCATCGGCCGCCGTGAACCGAGGTTCGCCGTCGATGCTCCGAGGGACGAGCAGTTGCGCCTCCACGACGGTCGCGAGCATTGCGGTCGGCACCCCGACCTGTGTCGCGAGCTCGTCGAGGGTCAAGAACTCTTCGGTGCCGTCGGTGCTTTCGGCTGCTGCCACCGCCGCGGCCAACGGCGCGTCGGTCGCGTCGAGTTCGCCGAGCACGACCCGCTCGATCAGCGCCAGCGTCAACCCGCGCCGGCGCAGGTCGCGGATCCGTTCGAGCCGTTCGACGTGCGGCGCGCCGTAGATCGCGACTCGGCCGACTTTGGCGGGTGGGTCCAACAATCGGCGCTTTTGGTAGAAGCGGATCGTGTCGACCGAGGTGCCCGTCCGCTCGGCGAGTTCTTCGACCCGCAGTTCGACTGCCATGTCCGGATCGTAGGAGTGATCACTCCCACAATGAGAAACCGGCGGCGATCGTCATCGGGTCGACCGGGCGAACCGGCGTCACGAAGGGACTTGACGCTCACGTCGCGGCAAGGGTGAGGATTGCAACCATGCGCATGAGGAGCACGACATGAGCGAACACCAGATCGACGTGAAGTCCGTCGCGGCGCTGCACGTCGCGTCGACGAGCGGTCTCGCACGGAGCTTCGAGCCGCCCCACATCACCGAAGTGATCTCACCGCTCTACCCGAAGTTGTTCGAACGGCTCGGTCGCGCCGCGATTGCGCCGACGGGAGTGAGTATCGCTTGGTATGAGGTCGATCCGGCGGGCACCGACCAGATACTCGTCCACGTTGGTGTGGCGGTCGACGCAGAGGTCACCATGATCGACGGGCTCGACGTGGTCGATCTGCCCGCGCTGGACCGAGTCGCATCGATCGTGCATCACGGCGCGCCCGAAGGCGAAGCCGGCTTCGATCAGTCGTACCACGCGTTGTTGCGCTTCGCGGAGGACAATGGCTACGTCGCGGTCGGCTTCTCGCGCGAGATCTACCTCGATTGCCCCGAAGACCGCGACGTCTGGGTCACCGAGCTTCAGTTCGCGCTCGAGTCGGCAGACTGACTCAAACGCTGTTCCAGTTGGGTTTGCGCCTCTCGGCAAACGCGCTGCTGCCCTCGATTGCGTCGCCGCTCTTGAACACCTCGATCGCGTACTTGGCGTTGCGCTGCCATCCCTCGGATTCCGAGAGTTCGGCTGCTTCCTTGACGAGCTGGCGTGACAGCCGGACCGCGATCGGACTGTGTTCGCCGATGCGCTCGGCGAGCGCAACCGCTTCGTCGAGCACGCGATCGCGTGGCACCAACCGGTTGACGAGTCCGAGTTCGAACGCTCGGATCGCACTGATCGGGTCACCGGTCATCGCGAACTCGAGCGCGAGGGCGAGCGGCACTCGCTTCGGCAACCGTAGGAGCCCACCCGCAGCAGCGATGAGCCCACGTTGCACTTCGGGTATTCCGAAGCGGGCATCGTCAGCCGCGACGACGAGGTCGCACGACAGCACGATCTCGAACCCGCCGGCCAGCGCCGGGCCCTGCACCGCGGCGATCAGTGGTTTGGGAAAGTCCCGGTTCGTCAGCCCTGCGAAGCCGCCCTTCGCGGCGGCGATCTCTCCGCCGCGTCCTTGCGCCACGACCTTGAGGTCGGCCCCGGCGCAGAACACATCGCCCGTGCCGGTGACCACGACCGCGCGGACCTCTGCGTCGGTCTCGGCCGCGTCGAGCGCCTCCGCCATGGCAACGCTCACCTCGGGGCTGATCGCGTTCCTCGCCTCGGGCCGGTTGAGACGCAAGATCTCGACCGGTCCGCGTCGTTCTCGTTCCACCAGTGCCACGGCGCGCTCCTCACTCGTTGCGGTCGACCAGCGGCGAACCGTATCGGTTGCCCACCGGTCGTGGCCAAGGACCAGCTCAGGACCCCGCCGCGTGCGGCCGATACACAGGGACAGGATGTCAACACCGACACGGAGGTCGGCGAGGTGCCACCGATCGACACGCGTCTGCTGCACGACAACGTCGTCGCGTTTCCGAACCGGCCGATCCCCGAGGTGGTCACCGACCGCCCTTGGCGATCCCGCGCCGTCGAACCGATCGACCCGCCGCTCGCCTTCGTCGTCTTCTTGCTGGGCGGGTTGCTGTTGGCGGCGGCTCGAGCCCTCGACCCGGTCAGCGATCGGCTCGACGGAGCGACGCCGCTCTGGCTGCTCGGCGTCGACACGATCGTGTGGGCAGGAGTGTGCCTCGGCGGAGTCGGACTCGTGAAGTTCAAGGCCTTCGGGCTGTGGGCGAGCGCCGTCGCGGTCGTAGCAATTGCGGTCGAGAGCCTGCTGTGCTTGATGACCGGACATCACGCGTTCGGTCTGTGGTGGTTCGGTCAGATCGCGTGCATCTCGGCGACGGGAGCGGTGGTTGCGACCGCGTTCCGCATCAACTCGCGGCAGCCGCCGTCGCAGGCGTGACGGGTGTTGGGGGCTCGCTCTCGACGGAGGCCGTGATTCCCGGGCGCAGTATCCGCACCGCGATCAACACGATCCACATCGTTGCTGCGGCGCCAATCGTCACTTCGCGAACGCCGACGGTGTCGCCGAGCGCTCCCTGGATTTGTAGACCGATCGGATAGAACGCGCCGAGCACGAGGTTGTTCACTGACAGGACTCGGCCTCGAAGTTCAGCGGGCGAACGCCGTTGGGCGATCGTCGTGAAACTCTGCAGCGCGGCAAAGTAGAACATGCCGACCACGAACAGCGCCGGCACGGCGAGCCAGATCGATGGCGCGGCTCCGTAGGCGATCAACGAGCCGGGGAGCGCGATCATTGCGCCGACCATGAGTCGCCGAACGCCGATGCGCTCGACGACGCTGCCGAGCGTGAGTCCGGTGACCACTGCTCCGAGCCCTTGCGCAGTGATCAGCGCCGAATTCCATCCCTTCGTCTCGCCGAACACCTTGACGACGACCGCCGGGATCAGCCCGATGAACGACGCACACAGCAACGTGTTCAGACTCATTGCGAGCACGCTGACGCGTAGTCCGGGTTCGTCGCGTACGAATCGCCAGCCAGTTCGGATCGAGGCGAGCACCGGTTCGGTTGCACGCCGAAGGTCCGGGAGCGCGAGCGAGGCGAGCGCCGCGACCACCGCGAGGAAACTCGCCGCATTCACACCGATCACCCACTCGATGCCCACGTACGAGTAGATGAGACCGCCCAGCGCGGGCCCGATGACTCGACCGAAGTTCCAGTTCGCGGATGACAACCCGATCGCAGCCGTGAGCTCCTCGGGCGGGACGAGATCGGGGAGGATCGTTTGCATAGCCGGAAACGCGAGCGCCCACACGATGCCGTTGGCGAGCGCGAACAGCGTGATGACGCCCGGACCGGGTTCGCCGAGCACCATCAACACGGTGAGGAACGCAGCGAGGAGACCCTGGAGCAGCGTGCCGGTCAACAGCAGTGCCTTGCGCGACCAGCGATCGGCGAGCGCGCCGCCGAAGGGTGCGAGTACTGCTGTCGGAACGAACTCCGCCGCCGCAACGAGCGCCGACCAGCTTGCTTGCTCGGTGGCCGCGGCGACGTAGTAACCGAGCGCCGCTGTCTGCATCCAGGTGCCCGCGTTCGACACGAAGTTGCCGACCCACACCCGCCGATACGGCGGCCGGCGCAGTGGAGCGAAGGACGCGGAGGCCATGCGCGGCGAACCTAGCGGTCGACGCGCGACACTGCCCCAATGCCCCGACGAGAATCGGCTCGAACGCCGCGCGTCCTCGGTGCGTGCCTTGCCATGACCGCGGCGTTCGTTGGCTGCGGGACGACGATCGACGACCCGGCAGTCGACGACGCCAACTCGCCGATCTCTTCCGATGACACGATTCCGACCGGTCGTCGCGTCGTCATCGAGCGCGTCGTCGACGGCGACACGATCGTGGTCGACCGAGGCGAGCGAGTTCGTCTGATCGGAATCGACACTCCCGAGTCGGTGAAGCCGGGAACGCCAGTCGAATGCTTCGCGAAGGAAGCGAGCCGCTACCTCGAGTCCCTGGTCCCCGTCGGAACCCGCGTCGTTCTCGTTGCCGACGTCGAACCGATCGATCAATACGACCGGACGCTCGCGTACGTCTACCGGGTCGACGATGGGTTGTTCGTCAACGAGGCACTCGTCGCCGATGGTTACGCCAACGTCGCGACCTTTCCACCGAACGTCGTACACGTCGATGACTTTCTCGTCGCGGAACGCAGCGCTCGGGCCGCAGGTCGTGGTCTGTGGTCCGCCTGCTGACCGAGTGTCTCTCGGACTGTTCGTTGGCGGGCTTCTTCGTGAGAACGAAGTGTCAGGTGAGCCAGGTCGGGGAGCGCTTCTCGATGAACGCGGCCATGCCTTCTTGGGCGTCGTCGGTCATCGCGTTCGCTGCCATCGTGGGGGCAGTGATCCCGTAGGCGGTGTCTTCGTCGACGGACTCTTGCGTGTAGAACGCGCGCTTGCCGATCGCGATCGTCGAACTCGCCGCCGACGCGATCTTCTCGGCGAGGGCATCGACGGTCTCATCGAGGTCGGAGAGTGGAACCACTCGATTGACGAGTCCCCAGTCGGCTGCGGTCGCAGCCGTGATCGCTTCGCCGGTGAACAACATCTCGAGCGCGCGTTTGCGACCGATTGCTCGCGACAGAGGGACCATCGGTGTCGAGCAGAACAATCCAATGTTCACTCCTGGAGTCGCGAAGCGCGCCGTGGCGGCCGACACGAGCTGACACCCGGCTGCTGTCGCCATCGCATGCACGCGAGCGATCACCGGCTGTGGCGATTCGCGGATGGCTTGCATCGTCGCGACACATTCGTCGAACAGCTCGGCGTAGTAGAGCTGCGATCGCTCGGCGACCATCTCGCGCAGATCGTGTCCGGCGCTGAACGCCGGACCGTTCGCCGCGACGACGACGACCCGAACCATGGGGTCGTCGGCGAGTGTCCGAAAGGCAACGGTGAGGTCGCGCAACACGCCGAGCGACAGCGCGTTTCGCTGTTCCGGCCGATCCAAGGTCACACGAGCGATCGGACCCGATTCGACAACGACTGCGTTCATTCGACCGTCACCGTGTTCATGTAACCGACGGTAACCGATCGGAGCGCTGAGGTTCGTCGCCGAACTACGGTGCGCCACCATGCGATTGCGTTCTGCACTGACTGGTTTCCTGGCCGTCGCCCTTCTCGGGAGCGCGTGTTCGAGCGACGACGACGCTTCCACGACAACGGCCGCCGAACCGACCACGACGGCCGAGTTCACCGGCGCGATCGAGCTCTCTCCCGAGATGGCCGAGTTGGCCGATCGCTGCGATCCGACCGATCCCCGGCATTGTCTGTTGCCGTTTCCGAGTGACACCTTCACGGTCGACGATCCAACGACCGACACCGAACGGCGCGTGGCGTTCGACCGAACCTCGATGCCGACGAACGCCGACGGTGTGCACGTCGATCCGACCGAGTGGAATCGCAACGACGGTTTCTCGCCCGGTCAACCGATCTCGTTGTTCGTGCCCGGACTCGACCTCGAAGCGACGGCCGCGGCAACCATCACCGACATCGAGGCCTCGCTCGCACCCGATGCCCCGATCGTGCTCCTCGACGCGACCTCAGGTGAACGCTGGCCGTACTGGGTCGAGCTCGACGCCTCGGTCGAATCCGACGACGACCGCGTCCTCTACATCCGGCCGGCGATCAACTACCCGGAAGGTCACCGGATGGTGGTTGCGCTCCGCGGACTGGTTGGACCGCAAGGGACGATTCCGCCGGGCGACGTCTTCGAGGCGTATCGCGACCGACTCGACACCGGCGTCGCCGCGATCGAGGCGCGACGTGATCGGTACGAGAGAGTGTTCGGCGACCTCGAGGCGATCGGCGTTGCTCGCACCGATCTCTTCCTCGCGTGGGACTTCACGGTCGCGAGCGAACGCAACCTGTCCGAACGAATGCTGCACATTCGCGATGACGCGCTCGCCGTGCTGGGAGAACGCGCGCCCGCGTTCACGGTCACGCAGGTGGAGATCGACCCGGATGACGAGATCGCTCGGCGCGTCACCGGAACCCTGCAGGTACCGAAATACCTCACCGGTGAGGGCGAACCGGGTTCGCGCTTCACGAATCTCGAAGGACTGCCGTCGGTCGATGGGGAGTATGCGGCGAACTTCATCTGCAACGTCCCGAATGCCGCGTTCGAGACGCCCGCTCGCGTGTCGCTGTATGGACACGGGTTGCTCGGCAGTGCCGGAGAGGTCAATGCCGGCAACGTGCGCACGTTCTCCCAGACCCACAACATCGTCTTCTGTGCGACCGACTGGATCGGGATGAGCGAGCCCGACATCGGCAACGCCGTGACGATCCTGCGCGATGTGTCGAACATGGCGACGCTCGCCGATCGGGCGCAACAGGGATTTCTCAATGCGATCTTCCTCGGGCGCGCGCTCACCGAACCGCAAGGCTTCGCGGCACACGAGGCATTCCAGGCCGACGGCGGCGAGCCGGTGATCGATGGCGCCGAGTTGTTCTACGACGGCAACAGCCAGGGTGGAATCATGGGCGGCGCCCTGGTGGCGGTGTCGCCCGACGTGAAGCGGGCGGTGCTCGGCGTGACCGGTATGAACTACTCGACGCTGCTGCAACGATCGGTCGACTGGGACACGTACCGCGCGATCTTCGACCCGTCGTATCCCGATGTGATCGAGCGTGGTATCACGATCTCGTTGATTCAAATGCTCTGGGACCGTGCCGAGGCCAACGGTTACGCGCAGCACATGACGACCGACCCTTACGAGGGTTCACCGGAGCACCGGGTGTTGTTGCATGCGGCGTTCGGCGATCACCAAGTGTCGACGTACGCCGCCGAGGTCGAAGCGCGGACCATCGGCGCGAAGCTGCGTTGCCCGGGTGTCGCGGCCGGGCGGCTCCCGGATACCACTCCGCAATGGGGTCTCGAGTGTGCCGAAGGCTCCGAAGCAGATGTGTCGGTCCTCGTGATCTGGGACAGCGGCACGCCCGCGCCTCCCGTCGTGAACCTCGCGCCGACGGACGGTCGTGACTCCCACGAGGACCCACGGCGGATGGCGACAGCACAGCAGCAAAAGAGCGATTGGCTGCGGTCCGACGGTCGTTTCACCGATGTCTGTGGGCCCGACCCCTGTCTCGCAGATCCCGCCGACTGAAGCGTCATCCAGCACCGTCGCTTTTCGCTGCCTGACGCCCCGCGTACGCTGGCTGCATGACGACGACCGAGGTCAATCCCTTTCTCGCCGGCAACTACGCGCCGGTCGACGACGAGATCACTGAGTTCTCGCTGACGGTGCGAGGCGCGATTCCGTCGATGCTCGCAGGGCGTTACCTGCGTACGGGACCAAACCCCCATGGAACTCCGCCGCAGCCCTATCACTGGTTCCTCGGCAGCGGCATGATCCACGGTGTCGAACTGCGTGACGGTGCCGCAACTTGGTATCGCAACCGTTGGGTGCGTACGGGTGACATCGCAGCTGCGTTCGGTGAGCCCGCGCCGACTGGTCCGAAGCAGCCGATGTACGACGCGAGCAACACGAACGTTGTGGGGTTCGCAGGCCGGATCCTGTCGCTCACCGAAGGCGCCCACCCCTATGAACTGTCGCCCGACCTCGACACGATCGGTCGCTTCGATCCGACGTCGGGATCGCTGCCGCACGGGATGACCGCTCACCCCAAGATCGATCCCGTCACCGGCTACCTGCACGGTTTCTCCTACTGGTTCGTGGAACCGTACGTCTATTACCACGTGGTCGATCCGTCGGGAGCGGTCACGGTGAGCGAGCCGATCACCATTCCGCGCGCGGTTTCGATGCACGATTTCGCGATCACCCGCGATCACGTGTTGATCTTCGATCAGCCCTACATTTTCGATCTCGAAGTCGCGGCGACGAACGGTTTCCCGTTCCGTTGGGCACCCGAACATGGTGCTCGCCTCGGCATCCTGCCCCGCAACGGGACCGATGTCGACGTGCGCTGGATCGAAACCGAAGCCTGTTACTGCTTCCACCCGATGAACGCCTACGGCGAGGGCAACCGCATCGTGGTCGACGTCCCGAAGATGACCGCGGTCGGCGGGACGGTGGCGCCAGAAGCGGATCGACTCTCGCTCGAGCGATGGACCGTCGACCTCGACGCCGGCGGGCTGCGGGTCGATGTGATCGACGACGAAGGCCAGGAGTTCTGTCGGGTCAACGAGTCGATCCTCGGGTCGAAACATCGCTTCGGATACACGATGGCATCGAGTGAACCGGGGACCGGCCACACCGGGATCTACGGTGCGACGCGGTTGTTCAAGCACGACTTCGCCAGCGCGTCGCGTGCGGTTCACGACTTCGGTGCTGGGCGTCATCCCGGCGAGTTCGTCTTCGTCACCGATCCCGAGCGGAGCGGCGACGAGGATGGCGGATGGATGATGGGGCTCGTCTACGACGCCGCGCGTGATCGCAGCGAACTGGTGATTCTCGACGCGCAGAACTTCGCCGGTGCCGAAGTTGCCGCCATCGAACTCCCACGCCGGGTCCCCTACGGGTTTCACGGCAACTGGGTGGCCGACCCGCACTGAGTTCGCTCCTACGCTGCCGGGCGTGCTGCACCTGCGTGTTCATTGCCCTCCGGCGCGCACCGCGGAGGTCCTCGATGTGCTGCGGTTCGCGCCGGGTGCACACCACGTCGCGGTTCTTCCCCTCGCCGGCGTCGACCCGCCAGGTGACCTCGTGTTGTGCGATCTGGCTCGCGAGGGCGCCAACCAAGTCGTGCGAGGCCTGCGAGGGCTCGACTTCGAAGATGCCGGGGCGATCGTGATCGAAGACGTCTTGTTCTCGATTTCCTCCTCCGCCGAACGGGCCGAACGTGACGCCCCGGGTCTGGCCGGTGACGCCGTCGTCTGGGAAGAAGTCGAATCGCGCATGCGCGACGAGCAAGCGCTGAGCGCGAGTTTCTTGGTCTTCATGATCATCGCAGTGTTGATCGCCGGCATCGGGCTGCTCCTCGATCAGCCCGTTCTCATCGTCGGCGCGATGGTGGTCGGTCCCGATTTTTCGCCGCTGGCCGCGATGTCGTTCTGGCTGTTTCGTCGCCGACCTCGACGGGCCGCCCGCGCCGGGGTCACCATGCTCGCCGGATTCGCTTCGGGTGCGGCCGCGGCGGCCACCGTCGGGATCGCGGCCCGATACCTGGATCTCGTCCCCGCCGATCTCGACCCGTCGGCGCTGCCGTTGACGGGTTTCGTGTTCGATTCGGGGGTGTTGGCGTTCATCGTGGCGTTGCTCGCCGGGACCGTCGGCATGTTGTCGTTCACCGAAGGTCGAGCGGGTGCGCTCGTCGGCGTGTTCATCAGCGTCACGACGATCCCCGCGCTCGCGGGAATCGGTGTCGCGATCGCCGCCGGCGACTTTCGCGACGTCGGCGCGGCTGCGCTCCAGCTGCTCGTGAACGTCGTCGGCTTGGTGACGGCGTGCGTCTTGACGCTCTATGTCCAGTGGCGAGCCTGGCGCCAGCTCGCCGAGTGAAGCGCGCGATGAGGTCAGTTCCCGTGCGTGACGGCGAGCCAGTCGGCTTCTTCGACGCCGAGCGGTGTCGAGGGAGGTCCGGCAACGAACGGCCAGAGTTCTTCGGCGATCCGTCGCCAGTTCGCGGTTGCTTCGAGCTGCGCGAGGACTGCGTGGAGACCGAGGTTGATGCGCTGGGTGATCACGAACGCACTCGGCACGTTGGCGGCTCGCGCGACCGCCGCCGACGGTGACGAGAGGTCGAACATCTGCCGAACGGTGCCGGACGCGTAAGCGGCGTCGAACGTCACCTCCCGGTCCTCGAGCACGAACTCGTAGAAATGACCGAAGTAGTCGAGGACCTGCTCATCGGAGATGTTCGCGTCGCCACGCAGGATTCCCGCGGACTCGATGAGCCGTCGGAACTGTTCGATGTCGTGCTTCAAGCACATCGCGACGATGAGGTCTTCGAACAGCTTGACTTCGTCGGGGGCGTATCGCTTGACGAGGCCGAAGTCGAGAAAGGTCACGTGTCCGCCGGGACGGAACAAGTAGTTGCCGGGATGCGGATCACCGTTGAATGCGTGAATGCGGTAGATCCCTCGGAACACGAATCGGAAGATGGTCTCGGCGGCGAGGTTTCGTTCAGCTGCCGACCAGGTCGTTGCGACTTCGTCGAATCGAGTTCCGACCGCGAGTTCGGTGGTCAGCACTCGGGTCGTCGAGTACTCCTCGATGACGCGTGGGATGTGGATGAACGGATGATGTCGGTACCAATGCGAAAACAACCTTTGGTTGTCGGCCTCGATTCGATAGTCGAGTTCTTCGACCAGTCGGGTCCGCAACTCGGTGACGACCACCTTGGGGTCGAGTCCCGGAAACAGCAAACCGACCGCACGGAACAACAAATCGGTGGTCTCGAGGTCGGATCGGATCGCACGATCGACGTCGGGGTACTGGACCTTGACCGCGACCGCCTCACCCGAGTGTGTGATCGCTCGGTGAACTTGTCCGATGGATGCTGCCGCGATCGGTACGGCGTCCCACTCCGCGAACAACCGGTCCGGCGTACGACCCAGCTCGCGTTCGATCACCGATGCTGCGAGTGCTGAGCTCATCGGCGGAGCGTCTTGCTGGAGAGAGCCGAGCGCGAGCCGCATGGGCTCCGGCATCGCTTCGTCGAGGTAGCTCGCCATCTGACCGAGTTTCATCAGCGCTCCCTTCATCTGCCCGAGTGCGTCGGCGACGTCGGCGGCCGTGCGGAGCTGGTGCGCGGTATCGAGCGCGTCGCGGCGGGAGGCCTGCGTGAACGTCCGGCGCGCCCTGTACAGGGCGGTGCGCGACGCCCCGCGAGCGCCCAGAGCCGCGAGGCGAGCGTTGCGGTGCGCGACGCCCGTGGCCAGTCGTTGTTCTGACTGGCGTCGTCGGAGCAGTCCGGTCGCGAAGACGCCCGCTGCGACTGCGCCGGTGAGCGCAGCCGCCGGGAGGATGTGCGATCGTCGACGCATCGCCGACGATCGTCTCACACGTCGCGCTGGTTCAGCGGTTGGTTCGTGCCTTCGCTCAAGGTCACGAAGCCGAGGTCGTCGCTGTGGAATGCGATCGCTTCGCCCTGGAGTTCGGCGGCGGCGTTGGCCGTACACGGCAGGGTGGCGAGCGCGGATTGCACGGTTGCGCCGGCGACGACGTTGTAGGTGAACACGTTTCCGTAGGTGCGCACGGCGATCGTCTTGGCATCGCGGCTCATGTCGATGCCAGTCGCGTTCGATGCGGTCCCGGGAAGTCCGAGCTGGCCGACGTCGGTCATCGTGGCCGAGGAGTTGTTCGCCAAGTTGGCCGGCGCGCGGTAGATGCGGATCGGTTCGGTCGACGTTCGTTTCATGACGATGGTGATCTCGCCGTTGCGAGGGTCGACGAGCAACGACTCTGCGTTTCGGGCGCCGTTCGGGTACACGAGGTCGGCTCGCTGAACACCAGCGAGCGAATAGTTCCCTGTGCCCGCGGGGACGACCGGTTCGGGAACGCGGTAGATCTGAACGCTCGTGCGCACTTTCGAGTTGTCGCCGATGTCGCCGACGTACAGGTAGTCGACTCCGGCGATGGGCCCGGGGCCGAGCGCGATGTCTTCCCAGTCGTAGGCGCTGATCCCGACGAAGTTGTACGTGGCTCGGGTCGCGCCGGTGTTGTCGATCGCGAAGATCCTGGCGGTGTCGCCCGAGTCGTTGTGCACCCAGAAGATCCCCGGCTGAGTTCGCGAAGCGACGATGCCCGATGCCTCCGTGATGGCGGGGTTGGTGACGTTGCCGCTGATCGACGCCGCCAAGGTCTTCGCACAACTTCTCGCGTGGACGGCGCTCGTGGCCGGACCCGGTCCGCACGCCGCGAGCGCAAATCCGAGCGTGAGCGCCCCGATCGCACTTCGCCGCGCGCGGCGATTGCGCCTCAGCGCCGTCTCCATAGCCCAATTGAACCATGGTTCGCGCCCATCGTGTCAATCCGACCACGATTCGCGATCGTCGAAATGTGTCCGAATCGGTGAGGAGTCCCCGTCTCGGACCGGCTACGACGGGTTGGCGCGACCCGGTCGGTCCTCTCTACTCTTGACTCATCGGTCAAGTTTTGTAGCCGTGTCCGGAGGAAGGACCCCATGACCGCCACAACTGCGTCGGATGAAGCTCGCGTGCTCGAACTGGTCGACCAGCTGTTCGACACGTGTCCGCCCGAGTCGAACTCGCCCGAGGCGTTCCTCGGCGCGCAGTACGACCTCGGGCTCGCCTGGATCCACTTTCCCGAGGGGTTCGGTGGACTCGGTCTGTCGCCGAAGTTCCAGACGGCCATCAACGCCGAGATCACGAAACGCAAGGGGCCGTCGCCCTACGGCCGCAACCCGATCGGCCACGGCATGTGCGCGCCCACCGTCGTCACGCACGGGAGCGACGAACAAAAGCGTCGTTATCTGCGTCCGCTGTTCACCGGCGAAGAGATCTGGT